>Ga0209254_10002394_pt1 | contig 17026 bp, 16 predicted proteins | sample FrelakmetDIP11DI_FD_187148 | JGI IMG/M metagenome (GOLD analysis project Ga0209254, IMG submission 187148) | Freshwater lake sediment microbial communities from the University of Notre Dame, USA, for methane emissions studies - DIP11 DI (SPAdes)... | ecosystem: Environmental > Aquatic >... | reverse complement strand
CTCTATCACGGGCTGTGCAGGAGTGGCACTTTGAACAACTGCCGGCTGACTGATCGATTCGATCACCACGACTTGCCTGGAAGCGGTTGACGCACTGGAGGGATCTGATTCGTTTGCAACCTCTGCTGGGGCTGGCGTTCGCGTGCAAGCGGCAGCATGCACCTGTGGTCCCACACCGACCGGCTGCGACTTTACCTGCTCGCTCACCAGGTAGCGGGCCAATTCACTGATGAAAAGGCTGCGCTGCTTAAGCGTCACATCGCGCGTCCAAATGCCCCCGCCCGAAAATTCATTCAGCAAAGCCTCCCAATCAGTGTGCGGTCTCTCGAACGGCGATTGACCTGTCTTCCATAGCCATAGAGCGGCCACGGCTCCCCGCACCATGTCTTTCAGTGTCTGTGGCCTGGCCCGCGCAATTTCAGGCGCAGAAAAAGACGCCTGACCGACGCACTCGCGCAGGACAACCTGCACGGGATCCAGCGCCTGCGCTGGCGGCAGTGCACCGGCCACATAGCCCCGGACGGCCCCCAGGCAGTTCAGTTCGGCGCCAATCAGCATCTTCCAGGTGTCATGGAATCTTTGGGCCGGGCCGGCGGGCGTCAGTTGATTCACACTTTGCAGCAGGCAGACCGCCAGGTTCAGATTGGCCTGCGCGAGCCGGAGGCCATACTGCCGACTGGCCTCGAATTGGCGCTCGGCAATGGGCAGTTCGAGCAGCTGCGTCTTGGACCACTTGGGATCGGCCACCGTCACTCGCAGCAGGTCGGTCAATTCCTCTTTCACGTCAGTTACCGTCAATCCCACCTCATCCTCCTCTTGAGTCCTCCGCGTCGAGTATTCTCGCTATTGGCGGTCAAGTATAGCATACCGATTCCAGGGCGAGCGTTTTCACTGCAGAAAATAGCCCCATTCGGCCTGGGCCGACGGGTTAGCGACGAGATGCCGACACAGGGATGGTGCTCGCCTGCGATCGGCTGGTATGCTATGGGCAGAATTCAACTTGCGAGCCACACCCATGCCCATGAAAAACCGCCTGCCCCATACCGTCGTTAGGGTGCCAACTGATAAACCAGGAAGGAATCCCTCTAATGAATGAGTCAAAGGCCAGTCAGTCGCAACTAGATATAAGTACACCCCTCCGGGTTGCATCAGCGATCGGTAGCGGACCGACTTGCAAGGTCACATTAAGCGCGCATTATCAGGATCGTCTTGAACGGCTCAGGCGAGCAATGGAACAAGCAGGTGAATATGCGCAGCCTGGCGTCGGCATGAACCAGTGCATTACTACGGTAAGCAACGGGGGTACAGCATGACACCTAATATTGACGAGCATACCGAGCGCCAGTTGTATGCGGCTTATCGCCTGATCTTGTCATGGCCGAAACGTGAAGTACTGGACGAAGAAAGCCGATCAGCGGCAATCCTGGCAGAAGACACTGATCGAGTTGTAGACGCTGCTACCCCACGAGACGGCGGCAATGCTGCAGGAAAGTCTAATACGAGCCAATAGACCGTTGGCCCAAGCCGGTCGCGCGACGGGTTCACGAAAGACGGAATGATGTGTTGCGCAGAACTTTTACAACTGAATCGATCGAGGCAAGGGTAACTGAGACCCTTGCCTCACGAGCGCGAGAGTGTTGCACGCTTAACCGGTTGTGTAATACAATGGCAAAATGTCAGAACAAACCGTAGGACACGAGCATTGATCGCCTTGGTGCCCGCTGACATCGGCGCGGAGATTCTAGCAGCCAGTGATATCATCACTGGGCCGGTCGGTAATATTAATTTGAACTGAGGTTAGAGCATGGCGGATTGGATCACCTGCAATGAGGCCGCAGAGGTAACCCATTACAACCCTGTCTACATTCGACGGCTGATTCGCGGCGGCAAGCTATCAGCGGTAAAAAAGGGGAATGCGTGGTGGATTGATCGAAAGGCATTACTTGATTACATGAAAGGTGCAAAGAAATCGAAAGATCTGCGGCGAGGTCCGCGGATAGACAAGATTTGACAGGTGTTGTATAATAGGTACTAACAACGATACCTAATTTTCCTAGAAAGCGGGCGGCGCAAGTGGTGGAACACGAGCGACGCCCTAACCTAATCACACCGGGGTAAGCGGTGCGCCAGGCTGTGCGGCATTATAGCACATGCCTTTTCGACGCCATCCGTACTCGGTTGGCGTTTTTTGTTTTATAGCGCTGGCCAGCTTCTGCTCTCGGTGTGATGGAAAGGAGCACAACTCGGCAAGAAAACAAAAACCGCTGGCAGTTCAGCGGCCCTGCGCAGGTTGACGGCTCGCATGATGCGACGGGACGAAGCGCCGAAATAGGCGGCCAAGACCTGACTCACCAACGCGCTCGGCAAGCGCAATGGGAACGACCGGGGAAAAGGTAACGCTAACACCGCAGACACTTCCGACGAAAAAAGCAACGACTAAACCACCGTAATCAATCAGCAACGAAAAAGAGCCGCCACGAATGACGGCCCCGGCGAGGTGGGGATCATCCGCTCAAAGAGTGTTCCCCACTTCGCTCCCGATCGTACATCAAAACCAAAGGGAGATCAATCATGGCCCTACAACCGAATGCGCCATCACGCTACGTCAAGGCGATTCGATACGAAAGCATGACCGATTTGCTGACCCACTTTCGACAGACCTTGGAGCGCGAAAACAACCGGTCGATTCAGGAACTTGATAACGTCAATGCGGCGATGCTTCTATCCGATCTGTGTGTCTTTCTTGGCCTGTCGGATCAGAATCGCCGAAAGACCTTGGGCGCAACAGCATCAACATGGATCGATCAGATACTTGTCGCGCAAGCGGGGTCGACCATCCAACATTAGGCCGGTGACGCCTGTCCATAAGTGCTCGGACGGTGGCAGCGGTCAGAACCTTAGCTAATATTCAGAATATAGAAGAGGAGCGCATGTCCCAGGAAAAGGTATCAATGCAACTGATTAATGCTGCGCTACTGGCGCGCGTCTCGGGGGAATCCCAGCGAGACAATTCCAGCCATGAATCGCAGTTGGGCCGCTGCCGGGCCTACTGCGCCGATCACGGATATACTATCATCACCGAGCGCAAGGAAGTCTTCAGTGGGGCATTCGTCCTGGCGCGAAGCGACTTCAACGATCTCCTGGAGATGGGGGCTGCCGGGGAAATTGAAGTCATTGTCGTGGACATTCCCGACCGGCTGGGCAGGGAGATGTGATCGCCAAGTGCGAGTTACTTGCTCAGCTGAACAGCTGCCGGATTGAGTATGCGACCAAGGGGCACGATGTCACTACACCCGAGGGCATGGCCAACCATGCGGTGCAGCAGATGGTGTCTGGCTTCGAGCGCCTGAACATCAAGCGGAGAACCTCGGACGGCAAGCTGAAGTTTGCCAAAGAAGGCCGCGTGATCGCACCTCCGCGTCGTCCCTACGGGTATACCATCATCAACTCTTACGCTGAGCGCAACCGCAAGATTGGATGCACCCTCGAGATTGTGGAGTCAGAGGCGGCCGTCATCCGTAGCATCTATGAGATGTGTGCCACTGAGGCCCTTACCACGCAGCAGATTGCCAAGCGCCTGACCCTCGATGGTGTTCCTCGTATCAGTTCCTACGACAGCGCGCACAGTGCCACTCGCCAGGCGGCACAAGCAAAACGGAATCAGTGGGACAACTGGCCGCGCGCCACTGTTGCTTCTATCCTAAACAACACCCTTTACAAAGGTGAGTGGCAGTACGGTCGCCGCAAGGTCACGCAGATGGACAGCGTAGGCGGCATCAAGACCAAGACCGTTCACCGTGACGCTGACGAAGTTATCAGCGTGCCTGTGCCGGCCATCGTCACTGAGGAAGTGTGGCAGTTGGCTCAGGCAAGGCTCCATGCCAACATGCGCAAGTTTGCACGACCGACGAATAAAATCTACCTCCTCCGTAAGCGCATGCGTTGCGCGCTATGTGGCGGCTTCTACTACTGCATTACTACTGGGCGTGGACCTCGCTACTACAACTGCGGCCGACACAACTACAACCCGCTGGCCGAGCATTGCCCGGCTGGCTCCATCTCAGCGGATCGGATCGAAGCCATCGTGTGGAAGGTAGTCTGTGAAGAGTTGCAACACCCCGAGCGCATGCTAGGCGGGGCGCGCAAACGGCAGGAAGATTTCGCCCGTGAACGGCGCATCCTTGAACAATCACTAGCTGCCCTAGCAGCACTGGATGCCAAGGATCAAGGTAGGGCAGAACGACTGCTCGACCTGTTTACCGGCGGCGACCTGAAGAAGGATCACTATCTGCTCAAGAAGGCAGAGGTTGATGCAATATTGGAGAAGCGTCAGAAGGAACGGGAAGATTTGCTAGAGCGCATGCAGGACATTCCCATAGTTTCCCCTGAGCTGGAAGAGGTACTGCACCATTTCGGTGAGGAGATTGGCTCCCGGCTTGGACCAGAAGTCGCCATAGAACGCAAGTTGGCGCTCCTCGATGTGCTGGCTGTGGAGTGTGTCTACGATGCAACCGCCGAAGAGTTGAACATAAGTGGCCTGTTTGGTAGCAGATTAGTGTCGACCACATCAACGTGATGATGACCAAGGCCAAGATTTCAGGCAACTACGCCAACTCAGCGCTGGCAAAAACCGAATCGGTGCGCTTGGGCTTCGACGAAGCCATCATGCTCGATCCGCAGGGTTACGTCGCGGAGTGTACGGGCGAGAACATCTTCCTCGTGCGCCACGATAAAATCTTCACGCCACCCACGACGACGATCCTGGAAGGCATCACGCGCGATTCGTTGATCACCATTGCGCGCGATCTGGGCTTCGAGGTGAGCGAGAAGATGATCAGCCGCGATCAACTCTACATCGCCGACGAGGTGTTCGTGTGCGGCTCGGCGGCGGAGTGCATCGCTCTGCGCGAGATCGACTTCCGCGTGATCGGTTCCGGCAAGATGGGGCCGGTGACGCGAAAGATTCAACAGGCGTATCAGGCGGCGATTCGCGGCAAGACACCGAAGTATGCGGAGTGGCTGGCGTTGGTGAAGTAGATGTTAGCAGTTGGCGATTAGAAGTAAGAGCCGTCGATCTGAACAGGTCGGCGGCTTTTCTGTTCAGCCGATCGCCAATGTCCGCACAAGTTCTACCGCTGCAGACACTGTAACAGGCAACTGATACCCTCCGCCATGCACCGACAGGATGGGGCAATGTGATCGCTTCGATAATTCCAATACGCGTTGGGGCAACCAGCGGAAGTCGTCGTTGGTCCAGTTGGTGATGCCTGCGCCGCAATCGTCGCGATACGAATCATAGCCGGAGAACAGGCAGATCAGATCGGACTCTGCTGGCGATCGAGCACCTCGGTGAATCGGAGTATCAAGCCAAGCGTGAGCAAGGTTGGCAGCCGGGCGAGGCGGTGACGGGTCTGTTCAGCCACGGCTATCGGAACACGGTCTTCGATCGGGCCATCACTTTCACGAATTGGCTGCATGAGCAGTATCCTGCCGTTCGCCTGTTTCGCGAAGTGGATCACGAAATGACGGCGGAGTTCCTCAGCGAGAAAGCCGCGACCTGTACGCCGGATACCGTGCGGACGCTGCTCGCCACGCTCAAGAAACTGCAGGAAGGCCTGTACGCGCTCAATTGGATCCATGAGGATATTGTGCCGGCGGAGTGGCAGGTCAATGGCCGCAATCCGCCGCGTGGGCTATACGCTGGACGAGGCCAAGGCTCTTCAGCAGTGGGTCGAGGCACGAGATGCTGAGTATGGTCAGGCACTACGCTTCATCCTGACGAGCGGGGCGCGCATCGGTGACGTATGCGTACGTGCCGAAAACTAGATGCGTTAAGTACCGAATTGTCACAGACTTGACTGGCCGCCATATGCCACTGCCTCCCCTTTCCTTCACGCAAAGAGAATTTAACACAACTACGCCTATTTGTCCTCGATCGATTAAAACACCTTAACCAACTCTTAAATTCGATTTGCGCTATATTTGTTAGGATGTCTGCGTGTGATCCTACTTTCCACAAGGAGCGAGACTCATGCGCAGCAAACTGATCCTGACGATGTCGTTAATCCTGGTAATGAGTGTGGTCTTGAGCGCCTGCAGCGGCGCGACGAACGCGGCCACCGCGCCCGCGACCCAGGCCGCGCCGACGGCGGCGGCCCAGGTTGACTGGTTCAAGATGAAATCCGCTGCCGAGGGCGGCGGGCTGGACGCGCTGATCGCCGCGGCCCAGCAGGAAGGCGAGTTGAACGTCATCACCCTGCCACGCGATTGGTGCAATTACGGCGAGATGATGGACACGTTCTCGAAGAAGTATGGCATCAAGGTCAACTCGCTCAATCCCGATGGCGGTTCAGCCGATGAGATCCAGGCCATCATCGACAACAAGGAAAACAAAGGCCCGCAGGCTCCGGACGTGATTGACATCGGCCCGGCCTATGGCCCGCTGGCGAAAGATCAGGGCCTCGTGACGCCGTACAAGGTCCAGACCTGGGACACCATTGAAGGCGCGAACGATCCCGACGGCTACTACTTCGTCGATTACAGCGGCATCATGGTGTTTGAAATCAACAGCGATGTGGTGCAGTCGCTGCCGCAAAACTTCAAGGATTTGCTCGACGCGAAGTATAAGGGCCAGGTGGCGCTGGCGGGCGATCCGCGCGCGTCGAATCAGGCTGCCCAGACCGTCTATGCCGCCGCGCTGGCCAATGGCGGCACGCTGGACAACATCCAGCCCGGCCTCGATTACTTCAAGCAGCTGAACGTCAACGGCAACCTGCTGCCCTTGATTGCCGACTCCGGCCCGATCGCGAAAGGCGAGACGCCCATCACCTTCCAGTGGAGTTGGAATGCGTACGCCAACAAGGACAACTTCAAGGGCAACCCCAACATCGAAATCGTGTACCCCACCGACGTGAATTGGGGTGGCTACTACTATCAGGCCATCAGCGCCTACGCGCCGCATCCCGCCGCCGCCCGGCTGTGGCAGGAATACCTGTATTCGGATGAAGGTCAGTTGACGTGGATCAAGGGCTATTGCGCCCCGGCTCGCCTGGCCGATCTGTTTGCGCGCAATGTCGTGTCGGACGAACTCAAGGCCAAACTGCCCGATCCGACACTGCTGGCGTCCTCCATCGTCCCGAGCGGCGATCAGCTGACGGCGGCCCGTGCCTTGATTAAGGAGCAATGGGATTCGATCGTCGGCCTGGACATCAAGAAGTCTCAGTAAGTCGCACTCAGTCACTTGCCTGGCGTGACCCGGCGGTAAGTCGGGTCACGCCACTTGGGTTACGCATGGGACAAACGCTGCCCGTCCATCGTGTGCGCCGTTTTCGCCTGCCCCAGCGGGTAACGAACTGGCTGGGGTTGTTGCCCTTTTTTCTGTTCGTGCTGGTGTTTCTGATTCTGCCGTCCGTGAATTTGTTTGCGGGCGCCTTCAAAGATCAGAGCGGCCGCTTCACGCTGGACAACATCAACCTGCTCAGCAACACGTATGTCTTGAAGTCTTACGCAGTCAGTCTGCAAGTCAGCGTGATTACGTCCGTCCTCGGCGGACTGTTCGGGTTTGCGGTGGCCTATGCCATTACGCTGGGCCACGCACCCCGCTGGATGCGCGCCGTGCTGATCACGTTTGCGGGGCTGGCGGCCAACTTCGGCGGCGTGCCGCTGGCCTTTGCCTTCATCGCCACGCTGGGCCGCACCGGTTTCATCACGGCGCTGCTCAAGCAGATTTGTTATGCCGATGCTTCCGGTGCGCAGGTCTGCCCGTTCAATCCCTACGATCACGGCTTCAGCCTGTACAGTCTGACGGGTCTTGTTCTGGCGTACCTGTATTTCCAGATGCCGCTGATGGTCCTGACCATAACCCCGGCGCTGGAAGGCTTGAAGAAAGACTGGCGCGAAGCCGCCGAAAATCTCGGCGCGAACCGGCGTCAATACTGGTTTCACGTGGCGCTGCCCATTCTCTGGCCGTCGATTCTGGGCGCGATGATTCTGCTGTTTGGCAGCGCCTTCGGCGCGTATGCCACCGCGCAAGCGCTGACAGGCGGCAGCATCTCCCTGGTCACGATCTTGATCGGCCAGCAGATTCGCGGCGATGTGTTGAACAATCCCAATGAAGGCTATGCACTGGCGCTGGGCATGGTAGTCGTCATGGCCTTCACCATCGCGGGTTACACCATCTTGCAGCGGCGCACGACGCGGTGGCTGAATCTATGAAGACCAAACGCGTGCACGTCTGGGCCTGGGTTTGGGGCGGGCTGGCGCTGCTCTATTTCTTTCTGCCGCTGTACGGTACGCTGGAATTTTCGCTGCGGATGCAAAAAGGCCAGTACAGCCTGCTGGCCTATCAGACCGTGCTGGCCGATCCGCAGTTCCTGTCCAGCTTCGGTTATTCGGCCGTCATGGGTCTGATCACGGTCACGCTCAGCGTGTTGCTCTTCGTGCCGACGGTCTACTGGGTCTATCTGAAGGTGCCCAAAGCCCGGCCGATCATGGAAGTGATCACGATCCTGCCGTTCATCATCCCGACGATCGTGTATGTCTTCGGCCTGATCCGCACCTTCAGCGGGCCGCCCTTTCAATTGACCGCGACGCCGTTCAAAACGGATATCTTGATCACCGCCGGCTACATCGTCCTGGCGATGCCGTACATGTTCCGCGCGGTCGATGTGGGCATGCGCTCGATCGACGTGCGGACGCTCACCGAAGCCGCGCAGAGCCTGGGCGCGAACCGGGTGCAGATTCTGCTGCACGTGATCTTTCCCAATCAACGCATTGCCATTTTGAGCGGCGCGCTGATCTGTTTTGCGCTCGTCATCGGCGAGTTGATCCTCGGCGATTTTCTCGTCCGACCGGCACTCGGCCCCTACATGGTTCAAGTTGGTCGTGATCGGGCGTATGAACCGGCCGCATTGGCGATTATGAGCTATGCCCTGACGTGGCTCTGCTTGGGTTTGATCCAATTCTTCAGCCGCGGCGGCAAGACCCGCCAACAGCTGACCGGACGCTAGTTTGCTAAGGATGTCCCGATGTCGTATCTGGAATTGACCAACATCCACAAATCGTTTTCAGGGTTTACGGCAGTCATTGATTTCAACTTGGGTGTGCAGCCGGGCGAGTTCATTTCCTTCCTTGGCCCCAGCGGCTGCGGCAAGACCACTACACTGCGCATGATCGCCGGCTTTGAGCTGCCCACCTCCGGCACAATCACGCTGGCGGGCAGCGACGTGACGTTCACCCCGGCCAACAAGCGCAACATCGGCATGGTATTTCAATCGTATGCGCTGTTTCCCAACATGACCGTGCTGGACAACATCGGCTACGGCCTGCGCGTGGCGGGCAAACCCAAAGCCGAGATCGCGCAGCGCGTCGCAGAGATGCTGCGCTTGATCCAGCTGGAGAACTTCGGCAAGCGCTATCCCGCGCAACTGTCGGGCGGACAGCAGCAGCGTGTCGCCTTGGCGCGCGCGCTGGCCTTTCAACCCAAGGTGCTGCTGCTCGACGAACCGCTCTCGGCGCTGGATGCCAAGATTCGTGTCGAGCTACGCAACGAGATCCGCCGCATCCAGCAGCAGCTGGGCATAACCACCATCTACGTGACGCACGATCAGGAAGAGGCGCTCTCGGTGTCCGATCGGATCGTGGTGATGAACCAGGGCCGGATCGAGCAAGCGGGCACGCCGACGGAGATTTACAACTTTCCGCGCACGCGCTTCGTGGCATCCTTCGTCGGCACGATCAATCAACTCGACTGCACGGTGGTCGACGCCGCGCGCGGTGAGTTGGCTTACCAGGGCGCACCTATTCGCACGGCACTGAGCTTGCATCAATCTGCTGGATCAACCGTCAAACTCATGCTGCGCCCCGAAGTGCTGCGCTCCGGCCTCAACGGCGGCCACAACAATTTGACCGGCCGCGTCGAGAGCGTCAACTTCCTCGGCTCCACGGCGCGCGTGCGGTTGAACCTGGGCGAGACTACCGTCACTATGGACATCTTCAACGAACGTCAACTGGAACTGCCGCAGGTGGGCCAGCCGCATACCGTGAACTTTTTGCCCAACGCCTGCTGGGTAGTGGAAGAGGAGGGAACATGATTCCGGTCACGCTCATCATCATCGATGGTCTGCGCCCCGACGCCATCCGGCAGGTGCGCTGCCCCAGCCTGGACTGGCTGCGCTTCAACGGCTCGGCGTCGTTCAAGGCGCGCAGTGTGCTGCCGTGCTACACGCTGCCGTGCCACACCTCGATCTTTTACAGCACGCTGCCCGCACAGCACGGCGTGCTGACCAACCAGTGGCCGCTGCAGGTCGTGCCGGGTCGCAGCCTCTTCGACGTGATCGATGCCGCGGGGATGAAGGCCGCCGCCTTCTACAACTGGGAGTCGCTACGTGATCTAAGCCGCCCCGGCTGCCTGGCCCTCTCGTACTTCCGCGACAATGCCGATCATCCCGCGGGCGATCAAGTCATCGCCGACGCGGCCGCGCAGGCGCTGATCCACGAGCCGCCGGCTTTCACCTTCGTCTATCTGGGCACGCTGGACAATGTGGGGCATGCGCGCGGCTGGCTGAGCGACGAATACCTGCGCCAACTTGAACGGGTCGATCATGCGGTAGGCACCGTGCTCAGCGCCTGCGGCTCCACCGGCACCGTCATCGTGCACAGCGATCACGGCGGGCACGATCACGAGCATGGCGCTGACCTGCCGGAAGACATGACCATCCCGTGGCTGGCCGGCGGGCCGGGTATCCGCCGGAAGTACCTGATTGAACGGCCCCTCTCGCTGCTGGATACCGCGCCCACCATCGCCCGCTTGCTGCACATTCCGCAACCCGCCGAGTGGCAGGGCCGCGCCGTGGACGAGATCTTCATCGGCCGCGGGCAGCAACCGCATGTCGTCGTGCCGCAGCCCGCTTTCGCGCTGATGGCCGATCGGTATGAGGGTGAGTATTGATTCACGCTGCGGACTCGAGGCTTGCCCGTGTTCGCCGCGTTGCGGCGGCGGGCCGCTGGACGCAGTCGGAATTCGCCGGAATGGAAGCGAAGCCCGGCCTGGTGAAACCCTGTTTCTGATCAACCCCGAGCAGAGAATTATCAATCGAGGGGTGCGCGTCTTTCGATTTGACGTCTGCTCGAGACGCGCCAGAGCTTTTCATGACTTCATTCAACCTCCCGCCTCACGATAAACTGTTGTTCACCCCCGGCCCGTTGACCACCAGCCGCACGGTCAAACAGGCCATGCTGCGCGATCTCGGCTCGCGCGATTTTGAGTTCATCGATCTAGTACGCGACATCCGGCAGCGCCTCCTCTCCCTCGTGCTGGCAGGCGATCAGTGTACGACGATCCTCATGCAAGGCAGCGGCACCTTCGCCGTCGAAGCGGCCATCGGCTCCGTCATTCCGCCAACCGGTAAGCTGCTCGTCATCGTCAACGGGGCCTACGGCCAGCGCATGACGCAGATCGCGGCGGCGCTGCAGATCGATTTTGTCGCGCTCAACTTCGGCGAAGAGAACTGGCCGGAATTCGATCAGATCGAGCAAGCGTTGACGCGCGATCCGGCCATCACGCACGTCAGCGTCGTGCACTGCGAGACCACCACCGGCCTGCTCAACCCGATCGAAGCGATCGGCTCGATCGTGCAGCGGCACGGCCGGCAGTACATCGTCGATGCCATGAGCAGCTTCGGCGCCGTCCCGATCGATCTCACCCTCACCCCGATCGACTATCTCATCGCGTCGGCCAACAAGTGTTTGGAAGGCGTGCCCGGCTGCGGCTTCGTGATCGCGCGGCGTGACGCGCTGCTGACCACGGCGGACTATGCGCGCAGCCTCAGCCTGAATCTCTTCGCTCAATGGCAGGGCCTGGAACAGAACGGGCAGTTCCGCTTTACGCCGCCCACGCACGTGCTGCTGGCGCTGGCGCAAGCGCTGGAGGAATTGGAGGCGGAAGGCGGCGTGGCGGGACGCGCGGCGCGCTACAAAATCAATCACGAAACATTGATGTGGGGCATGCGGCGGCTGGGTTTTCAGCCGCTGCTCAAAGCCGATCGGCAGAGCCACATCATCACGTCGTTTCTGTACCCGCGTCATCCCCACTTCAACTTTGCGGACTTCTACGAGCGGCTCAACGCCAAAGGCTGCGTGATCTATCCGGGCAAGCTGGGCGCAATCGATTGTTTCCGCATTGGCAACATCGGGCGGCTGTTTGAAGGTGACATCCTCTACCTGCTGTGCGCCATCGAGAAGGCGCTGCACGAGATGAATATCGATCTGCACTACGCCGACGACCACGGCGAAGTTGATGAAGCCGACTGGCCGTTTGCCACACTCAACCTCAACCTTGCGGAGGACCTGGAATGAACTTTGTCATGCGCCGATCCTACCTCGGCCCGGTGGAAGCGGTGATTCTCGACTGGGCAGGCACCACCGTCGATTACGGCTGCCTGGCCCCGGCGGCCGTCTTTGTGGAAGTCTTCGAGCAGCACGACATTCACCTCACCCTCAGCCAGGCGCGCGGGCCGATGGGCATGTTCAAGAAGGATCACATCTGCACCCTCTTGCAGCTGGAAAGCGTCGCCTCGCAATGGCAGACTGTGCACGATCGCTTGTGGACCGAAGCCGATGTCGAGCAGCTCTATCAGGAATTCATCCCCTTGCAGCTCAATGTCATCACGCAGTATGCCGATCCCATTCCGGGCGTCGTCGAAACGATCGGGGTACTGCGCGCGCGCGGCCTCAAGATCGGCTCGACCACCGGCTACACCCGTGCCCTGATGGATCTGCTCGCCCCTGCCGCACAGGCGCGCGGCTACGCGCCCGACACCATCATTTGCGCTGACGAAGTCCCGGCGGCTCGCCCGTATCCGTGGATGTGCTACCGCAACCAGATCGAACTGAATGTGTATCCCGGCGAAGTCTGCGTCAAGATCGGCGACACCGTGCCCGACATCGAAGAGGGCTTGAACGCCGGCATGTGGACGATCGGCGTGGTGCAGTGTGGCAACGAGATCGGCCTGAGCGAATCCGAGATAGCACAGCTGCCCGCCGCCGAACTGGACGCGCGCCTCAAAGCCGGACACAAGCATCTGCGTTACGCCGGCGCGCATTACACCATCGACAGCCTCGCGGAAATGCCCCCGCTCATCGACGCTATCAATGAGCGGCTGGCGCGCGGCGAGCGGCCCTGACGAGGGGCTGAGCCGCGCTTGCCCGGCTGATGGTCCCCTGCGCGCGTTGCCTGCACCATGCCTGCGGCGGTGACTTCCGGCAGAGGATGGCAGGAAGTTAGAGGTCAATCGTTTCACGCGTCCGCCAGCCATCTTCACTCCGCATCTGCACCCGGGAAATCTCAATGCACACGAGCGAACACCATTCCGCATCGGGCTCGTGCCGGAGATCCACTTGAAGATCGAGTGCAGCCCAGGAGAGGATTTGAGCCTGCCCTTTGAGTTCGCAGGTCGCCGTCAAGGCCGTGACGGTAGATTCATGTTCCAGATTGAATAAGTGATCAGAGGTTTGCGGTAGCAAGAGGTAGAGCCTGAGATCGGACACGGTGCAGCGAAACTCACCGGTCAGCACCCCGGCCGGCCCGCTGGTGATCAAGACCGCCGTGCGCGGATTACCCAAGGCGGCACTGGCTCGTTGACGCGCATAATCCAACATAGGTTTCCTCGAACAGCCTGCTTAACCAAGGATAACCGCAAGCTGCTCAGGCGTCATCTATCTAAAGTCAGATGTCAGGTTAGATTTCGAGGAATCCCCGCTCGCGCGCCCGCGCCACGGCTTCGGTCCGGTTGTGGGCTGCCAGTTTTCCGAGGATATGATTGATGTGGCTCTTGACCGTACCGACGGTGATCACCAGTTCTTGCGCGATCATCTGGTTGGAGGCCCCGCGCGCCATGAGCCGTAGCACTTCGAGTTCGCGTTCGCTGAGGCGTTCGCCCGCTTCCAGCGTGGCGGAACCTGCCACACCCGATTGCTCAACGCCCCTCGCCGGCCCGGCTGCAAGTCCTTGCGATCGATCGCTGGCCGCTAATAAGCGATCGATGTATTCCGCGAAAAGGCCGCGGCTTGCTGCTTCGCTGAGTAACTGGCTAAGGGCGTTCCCTTGATCGAAGAGCCGCACATACCCTGCGGGCTGAGCAAGCGACAACGCCCGTTGCAACGCTTCCCACGTGAGGCGGTCATTGCTTTCGGCCTGTGCGGCTAAAGATTTCAACAGCGAAAGTTCAATCACGCGCTGGTGCAAACCGTGGCGCGCAGCAGTGTCAAGTTGCTCTTCAAGGTAGGTATGCGTGACTGACGCATGGCCCAGTGCAATCTGGGCATTGACCCAGATCAAGGTCGAGAGGTAGTAGACCTCCGCCGCACCGAATGGTCCCAGGCCAAACGGCACCACTCGTTCGCGCAAAGCCGACTCAAAATCTTCACACCAGGCCATCGCCTCCGCGCGCGTCGTTGGAGCTTGCGGCGCCAGGCGCAGCGCCTGCTCGATCCGCAGACCGGTGGTGCAGAAGGTTACATCCGGCCAGGCCTCTTCCAGTCGAGTCAGACACGCCAGCGCCTCAGCCGAACGGCCTTGAATCTCGCACAAGCGAAACAGCGCGACGCAGGCCGTAAACAGGTAATTGGGGTTGAGGCTACCACCGATGAGGTCAAGTCCTCGCCGCAGATGCTGCTCGGCTTCAGGCAAGTGATCCTGTTCCAACAGCAGGCAGCCCAATGCGATGTCCAGGCCACCAATGGCGGGCAAGTCTTGCTCGGGATGGGCCAGCAGAGCCGCGATGTCGGACTGTCCTTCCCGGCAGATCGCCAGTGCGCGCTGCAATTGTCCCTGACTGTGTGCCAGGCGCACCAGATTGAAGGTGGACTCCGCAATCCCAAAATATAAGTGGTGGCTCACGGCAATCTGCCGGGCAGTGTGATAACACTGTTGCGCCGACGCGACCTCATGCAGTGCCAGATGAATGTAAGCAGTGGTGAGCAGCGCGCTGAATCGGCCGGGATCATCGGTAGCGTAAGCCTCCAGCGCGCGTTTTGCCAGGATCAGTTCTGCGCGCGGATCAATTGCCGGATCGGGGGCCATCTTCAAGAACGATCGAATGACAGCGGCCTGCTCAGTCAGCGTCCGAATGAGCGGCGGATCTTCCAGCCCGGCGACGGCGTGTGCCACCTGCTGCAGCCGCGCTTCAACGCGGCTCCGGTTTTTCCGTCGGAAACTGAAGACCCAGGCCCAGCATTGATGAAGGCACAGCAGCGGATGGGTCTGCATCACTTCTTCCGGGAAAGCCGAGCACCACTCGTAAATGGTGGCGATGTCGCTGTGCATGATCAGCGTAAAGCAGTGCTGCTCGACCACGGTCGCCGCGTATTCCCAATCGGCTGTCAGGAAAGCATGCTGCACCGCCTCATGCAAAAAGCCATGCGCGGCAAACCACTCACTGGCGGCGCGCTGCAGGGCGGCCTCGCGCTCCGGCTGAGTCTGACGCAGCTGGGTCTGCAAGAAGTCGCGAAAGAGGTGATGATAGCGATACCAATAACCTTCGTCGTCGAGGTGAATGATAAACAGATTCGTCTGCTCCAGCCGATCGATTAGAGTTGCACTGCCGGTTGAGGTGTCCAGCAGAGCGTCACACAGCGGGCCGCACAACCGATCAAGAATCGCCGTGGCCCGGAGAAACGCTTGAATGTCTTCAGGTTGCTGGCTGACTACCTCGTTCAACAAATACTCGACCAGATAGCGATGGCTGCCCGTGAATGCCGCGATAAACTGCTCTTTGTCGGCGCGAGCAGCGAGGGAGAGCGCGGCCAGTTGCAGACCGGCCGCCCACCCCTCCGTCCGCTCTTCAAGCGCGCCGACGATCGCAGGGGCTAGCTCCAGCCGCATTACACCGTTCAGAAACTCGGCGGCTTCAGCGAAATCAAAACGGAGATCGGCGGCGCGCAGCTCCAACAGTTGCCCGCGTGCCCGCAGGCGCGCCAGGGGCAGCGGCGGATCCGATCGGCTGCCGATGACCACGTGCATATTCTGGGGAAGATGATCCAGCAGAAAAGCGACTGCGCTGTGAATGGGCGGCGCGCCGATCAACTGGTAATCGTCAAGAACCAACACGCACTCTCGCTTGCTCGTCGCGGCGGCATTGATGATCGCCGGTAGAATCCGCAGCAAGTCGAGCTCGGGCGAAGTGCGCAGCAGCTGGGCAAGATGATTGAGATCAGGGTTAGGGCCAAGGGCTTGCGACAGGCTGGCAACCAGATAGGAACCGAAGGCTGACGGGGTATCATCGCTGGCGTCCAACGCATACCAGGCCACAGCGGTTCCCTGCTGGAGCAGGGACTGGGACCACGCGGTCAGAAGGGTGGACTTGCCGTAACCGGCCGGCGCGCACACCAGAATCAGCCTGGCCTCCAGAGTGAGCCGTTCCAGCAGCCTTACCCGCGACACGATCCGTGACCGTGAGGCGGGCACTCGTAACTTAGTGAGGATGAGCGGTGATGCCGGAAGGTCCATCATCACGGCCTATTTTACTCTAAATCGATGATCAGAGCTGTACTCCGAAGTGATCCGGCGACGCAGCGAGAAATCCAACCATGAATCTAACCATCGATGGATGACAGCGAGCGGGGGTTAACGCTAAGATGAGACCAGATTGACAGGCACAGCCTTTCACTGGGAGAGCACAATGACGCTGGCCTCACAAGGTTATCAGCAGATGGTCGGGGCCACATCCGCAATGAAAAGCGGGACTGGCAGGCGATTTCTCCAGATCGGAGGAATGGCGGCCCTGCTGGCGGACATCATACGCAAGATTTCGTTGAAGTCATCCGAGCGGCGGAACTATTGCTGGATCACCCCGGAGGGTAACATGAGAAAAGCAACCAGAATCGTCGCGGCCTCGTTGGGTGTCGCTGCCGGAATCGCCGGCCTGGAACACGGCTACTTTGAAGTCCTGCAGGGAAACGTCCAGCCGTCCGGCCTGATGATTGCCTCCATGGGCCCGCCCTGCGATCCGAAAATCGTGTGGAATGCCTG
>Ga0209254_10002393_pt1 | contig 17028 bp, 18 predicted proteins | sample FrelakmetDIP11DI_FD_187148 | JGI IMG/M metagenome (GOLD analysis project Ga0209254, IMG submission 187148) | Freshwater lake sediment microbial communities from the University of Notre Dame, USA, for methane emissions studies - DIP11 DI (SPAdes)... | ecosystem: Environmental > Aquatic >... | reverse complement strand
CCGTCCTGCGTGACAACCGGGGCGTCGAGCGCGACACCGTCGTTCGACCCGACTGCGACGACGACGTTCTGCGCAAAGCTGCCAGTCGGCCGGGCGATCACGGCGGCCGCAAGGCCGGTGTAGTCGTCCGGGAAGCGAGGGCCGTCCCGGAATGCGAGCAGCGCCTTCAGCTTGTCGTTCTCGTTCGCTGCGAACTGGTTCTGGATCGCCTGCTGGCGGAGCGCCTCGTTTTCGGCCCGGAGCCGCTTCGCGTCCGAGCGCGCTGTGAGCAGGGAGTCAGCCCACGCGTAGACGTCACGGAAGGGCTGTGCGACGCGCTCTCCAGCGATCGTGAACGGCCGCAGGACGGTTGCGGCGGCGCTCTCGGCAGACGCGACCGGGCCGTCGTCGGGCTTGCGGAAGGAGAACGTGATCAGCGCCAGGGAGAGCACGACCAGCACCCCCACCACGACGCGCCGGCGGAAGGCGGAGGTCGTTCGAGAGGGGGGCTTACCGGTGGCGGGACGCCGGACGTTGACGCCCAGCACCGCCGTGCGTGCGGTGCGATGACGGGGCACAGCTGCCGATTGTACCGGCCGCGGTGTCCGGCCTCAGCCGGACGGCAGGGTTTCCACGTCTGGCCGTTAACCCAGGTGTCCGGCTGAAGCCGGAAGCCTCTACCGCCTGCTGCCGCTGCGCCGCTTGCGCGACCGCTCGGAGCGATGGATCGCCTCGAACTCCTCCAGGCTGCGCCCGGAGCCGACCGCGACGCAGGTGAGCGGGCTCTCTGCGAGATGCACCGGCATCTGCGTCTCGTGGCGCAGGCGCTCGTCGAGCCCCTGCAGGAGCGCGCCCCCGCCGGCGAGCACGATGCCCCGGTCCATGATGTCCGCAGCGAGCTCGGGCGGTGTCTTGTCGAGCGTCGACTTGATCGCGTCGATGATCTGGGAGACCGGCTCGTCGAGTGCGCGGCGCACCTCCTCCGACGAGATGACGACCGTCTTCGGGAGCCCGGTGAGCATGTCACGGCCGCGCACCTCTGCCTGCACCTCCTCCGCCAACCGGTAGCCGGAGCCGACCTCGAGCTTGATCTCCTCGGCTGTCTGCTGACCGACGAGGAGCTTGTACTCCTTCTTGATGTGGGTCACGATCGCGTCGTCCATCTCGTCGCCGCCGACGCGAAGCGACTGCGAGACGACGATGCCGCCGAGCGAGATCACCGCCACCTCGGTCGTGCCGCCGCCGATGTCGACGATCATGTTCCCGGTGGGCTCGCCGACCGGGAGGCCGGCGCCGATCGCCGCCGCCATCGGCTCCTCGATCAGGTAGGCCTGTCTCGCACCCGCGGCGAGTGTCGCGTCCTCGACGGCGCGCTTCTCGACTCCCGTCACCCCCGAGGGGACGCAGACGATCACCCTCGGGTGCGCAAAGCGATGCTGGTGCACCTTCTGGATGAAGTGCCGCAGCATCTGCTCGGTCACGTCGAAGTCCGCGATGACGCCGTCCTTGAGGGGGCGGATCGCCGAGATCGTGCCCGGCGTACGCCCGAGCATCCGCTTCGCCTCGACGCCGACAGCGTGGACGTCGCCCGTGCGCTGGTCGATCGCAACCACGGACGGCTCCGAGAGCACGATGCCACGGCCGCGCACGTAGACGAGCGTGTTGGCGGTGCCGAGGTCGACCGCCATGTCGCGACCGCCGAAGCCGGTGAGAGCGTTGAACCAGCTCATGGACGGAGCAGTCTAGCTGCGTATTTGCAGCAGGTTCGGGGCCTTCGAGGCGAGAGTCTCCACGAGGAGCGCGCCGGGTAACCCGACGACGTTCAGGTAGTCACCGTCGATCCGTGAGACGAGCCGCGCGCCGAAGCCCTGGATCGCATACCCGCCGGCACGTCCTACCCACTCGCCGCTGTCGACGTACCGGTCGACCTCGGCCCCGGAGAGCTCGCGGAACGTGACGCCGGTGACTTCGTGCCCGACCACGGCGAACCCCGGGCCGAGGAGGCACAGTCCCGAGACGACGAGGTGTGTCCGGCCCGCGAGGCCGAGGAGCATCACCCGCGCATCGCCTCGATCGACGGGCTTGCCGTACACGCGACCGTCGAGATGGACGGTCGTGTCGACTCCGAGGGTGACGGCGCCTTCGGCATGGACGGAGCGGGCCTTGCCCTCGGCATGGGCGCGAACGAGCTCGACGGGGTCGGCATCGGGCGGGTCGTGCTCCTCGTACGCGGGAGGGACGACGTCGAACGGGATGCGGAGCTGCTCGAGAATCGTCCGTCGTTGGGGCGATGTCGAGGCGAGGACGAGCCTCATCCCGGCTTCTTCGCGACCCAGATCTCCTCGCTCGGCCACTTCTTCGACCACTCGACCGAGAATGCGTCGTAGTAGGAATGATCGACGGCGTCGTCGGGCGGGTAGAGCTCGACGAGGTCGACGACGTCGAAGCCCGTACGCCGGAGGAGCCGGAAGAGCTCACCGTGCGGCAATTGCCATTCGACGCCGATCTCACCCGGCCACTCGAGGCGCCCGAGCCCACGCTGCGGGCGCTGCAGCGCCTCGGTCGGCGGCCCTTCATCGGGCGCACAGAGGATCGAGAGAGGGCTGTTGCGGAGGAACCACAGGCGTCCTCCCGGCCGGAGCAGCCGGTACGCCTCAGGAAGCCAGAGGTGCGGATCGCACCAGATGCTCGCGCCGTACTCGGAAACGGCGAGGTCGAAGCTCTCGGAAGGAAGGGGCACGTCCTCGGCGCTCGCTTCGACGAGCGGGAAGTCGATGCCGAACTCGGCCTGACACCGACGAGCCGTCGTGAGCTGCGCCGGGGTCACGTCGACGCCGACAGGGCGCGCGCCTCGTCGGGCGAGCCACGCGGAGACGTAGGCAGTGCCGCAGCCGAGCTCGACGACGTCGAGGCCGTCGACGTCCCCGAGCGTGTCGAGCGAATCCTCGGGCACCCCGAAGACCCCCCACGTGATCTCGTGCGCAGCCCAGGTCTCGCTCGCTTTGGCGTCGGTGTGCTCGGCGTTCGCCTCGGTCCAGTCCTCGCGATTCCGCTTTGCGTCGTCCGAGATGTCGGTCATGCGACGAAATGGTACTGCTCCCCCGGGGCGGGCAGCCCCGGGAGAGCCTCTAGAGCAGTCCGTCCGGGAAGAAGAGCGAGAGCTCGCGCTTTGCGCTCGCCTTCGAGTCCGAGCCGTGCACGATGTTCTCCGAGAGCAACGTCGCGAAGTCGCCGCGGATCGTGCCCGGCGCCGAGTCGGCCGGGTGGGTGGCGCCCATCATGCCCCTCACGCCGAGGATCGCGTTCTCGCCGCGAACGGCGAGCGCGAGGACGGGGCCCGAGGTGATGAACGCGACGAGCTCGCCGAAGAACGGCTTGCCCTTGTGCTCGGCGTAGTGCTGCTGCGCGAGCGCACGGGAGACCTTCAGGAGGCGGGCACCGCGGAGCTCGTAGCCGCGGCGCTCGAAGCGGGAGACGATCTCGCCGCAGAGTGCGCGACGGACGCCGTCCGGCTTGACGAGGACGAGTGTGGTTTCGGTGGCCATAGGCGCGGAAGCGTAGTCGCTGCGTTCGCGCACCGGTCGGGGGAACGTAAGCCTCTAGCTCGTGCGGCGGACGCGCAAGGGCTGCAACGACTCCTCGCCGGCGACCGCTGCCGGGGGCACCGGGGCGGCGCAGTACGGGCACGCCTGCCAGATCGGCTCGAGCGGAGACCCGCAGGAGCCGCACGCCTGCTTGAGGCGGGTCGTGCAAACCGGACAGACGAGGAACGAGGCGTCGACCTGGCCCCGACAGACGGGGCAGCGAAGATCGCGCTCGGCGAGCCGCTCCTCGAGGGCGCGGTTCTCGAGGTCGCGGTCTCGGCGCTCCTCGATCGAGTCGGGCGGGCGCAGGAACAGGTAGACGATCGGGCCGAGGAACGGGGGTACGAGCCCCAGCAGGGCGGCCATCCCGACGAGCCACGGGTCGCCGATGCGGCGGCGCGCGTCCTTGTAGACCCAGAAGGCGGTCGCGAGCCAGAAGACGACGACGAAGAACCCGGTCAGGTTGCGCGCAAGCATCCAGGTGCTCGAGTCGAAGAAGGTGTCGGCGATTGGCACGGTGTCAGGTCAACGTCAGAGAAGGAGCTTGCCGAGGATATACCCGGCGGCGAACGCAATTCCTACGAGGCCGGCGAGAACGAAGAGCGCGAAGGCGAGAACCGCGATCCGCTCGCGGGTGCGGGAACGGCCGCTCACCGGCCCTCCGTCGCTTCGAGATCGGCCAGTAGGTACAGAGAGCCGACGACGAGCACCGGCTCGCCGAGGGTATGCGCACGCCGCACGGCCGCTGCGGGATCGGCGATCGGCTCCACCTGCGGGAAGTAGCCCTGCGCGTGCTCGGCGAGGGCAGAGGCGCTGAGCGAACGGCTGTTGGACGACTCAGTCGCCACGAACCGGCTGCCGAGCGAGGAGAGCCGGCGCAGCATCTCGTCGACGTCCTTGTCTGCCAGGATCGAGGCGCAGATGGTGTAGTCGGCCCGGGGCAGGCGCTCACACAGCCACGCGATGCCGTCGGGGTTGTGGGCGCCGTCCCGCACCTCGCCCCGCCGCCGCTCGAGCCGGCCGGGCAGGGCGACCTCCACGACGGCGTCGAGCGGATGGCCCACGAAGGCCTCGGCCGCCTCCCTGGCGCCACCGACGACGATCCGGCCGCACGACACGAACGGCGCGAATGTGTCGTCCGACAAGACAACTACACTGTCTTCACTATGGACAACAGCGAGCTTCTCGACCGCAATCTCCTCCACTGTCTCACCGAGCACGTCGGTGTGCTCCAGCCCCACGTTCGTCAGCAGGACGACCCGGGAGCGCAACACGTTCGTCGCGTCGTGGCGACCGCCGAGACCCGCTTCCACGACCGCTGCATCGACCCCCGCGTCGGCGAACGCGGTGAGCGCCGCAGCGGTGATCGTCTCGAACTGCGTGGCGCCGACACTCTCCGCTGCCCGCCGGACGCGCTTCAGCGCAGCCGGCAGGTCGGCCGGGCGGCCGCCGAGCCGGATCCGCTCGTCCCAGGAGCGCACGTGCGGCGAGATCGTCGCTCCAACGGAGAGCCCTTCGCCGAGAAGCAACTGCTCGACGGTCACCGTGGCTGTCGACTTGCCGTTCGTCCCGACGACGTGAACGGCGGGATACCGCAGCTGAGGGTTTTCCAGTGCGGCGAGCAGCGCGAGCATGCGCTCGAGCCCGAAGCCGTCCCTGGGCCAGGGGCTGAGCGCGGCGAGCCAGGCGACGTCGTCAGGCACGATCTCGGGTCGCCCTCCGCCCGTCGGTCATCGGAAGCCCCGGTCCTGCGCGGCATGCCGGATGGGGATGCCGCACGAACCGGCCCTTCGCACCGGTCAGCCTCCGCTGCCGGCCAGAGCCTCGAGCTCGCGCCTGAAGCGCTCGAGCTTGGCGCGTTCCGCCTCGACGACGGCAGGTGGGGCACTCCCGACGAACCGCTCGTTGGCGAGCATTGCCTCCGCCCGGGCGATCTCCTTCTGCAGGCGCGCGATCTCGGGGCCAGCGTCGCCGGGTGCCTTCTGGCGCTCCGGCCGGACGACGGCGGCAAAGACCCGCCGCTCGTCGTCCGACTCGAGCGCCACCTGGACGCCGCTGCGCCGAAACGTCACCGCCGCCTCCTGCACGCGCTCGAGCGCTGCTGCGTCCGTGCTGTAGCTGCCGTCCGGCTTCGGCCACGCCGACACGATCAGGCGCTCCCGGCTGCCGGGCAGGTACGACCAGATCTCCTCGGTCACGTGCGGCAGAACGGGATGCAACAGGGCGAGCAGTCGCTCGAGGGCGGCCAGGGCCGTCGCGCAGGCCGCCGGCTCCTGCTCGTAGAGCCGCGGCTTGACCGCCTCCGCGTACCAGTCGCAGAAGTCGTCGAAGGTGAGGTGGTAGAGCACGTTCGTGGCGGTCGCGAAGTCGAAGGCGCTCCAGGCCTCTTCGACCTGCGCCCGCGCGTCGTCGATCCGGGCGAGGATCCAGCGCTCCTCGAGCGCCGTCGGCTCGATGCCGGGCTCGACCCCGAGCGCGTTCTGGAGGATCAGGCGCGAGACGTTCCAGAGCTTGTTCGTGAGCTTCCGTCCCTCCTCGATCGCCCCGGGCGAGAAGCGTACGTCCTGGGTCGACGAGATCTTGAGCAACCCGTAGCGGGTCGCATCGGCGCCGTGCGCATCGACCATCTCGAGCGGATCCACACCGGTGCCGAGGCTCTTCGACATCCGCCGCCCGTCCGCCGCCAGCACGGTCGAGTGAATGATCACGTCCGTGAAGGGGATCTCGCCCATCACCTCGAGGCCGGCCCAGATCATGCGGTTCTCCCACAGGCGGATGATCTCCCGCGCCGTCGAGTTGACGTTCCCGGGGTAGTAGGCCGCAAGCTCGGGCGTCTCGTCCGGCCACCCGAGCGTGGCGAACGGCCACAGCGCCGACGAGAACCAGGTGTCGAGGACATCCGGGTCACGGGTCAGCTGCACCCCGTCGCCGGCGCGCTCCTGCGCCTCCTCCTCGGTGGCCGCGCAGATCACGTCACCGTCCGGCGTCGTCCAGAGCGGAAGCTGGTGGCCCCACCAGAGCTGGCGCGACAGGCACCAGTCGGGACTCCCCTCGAGCGACGAGATCGCGAACCGGTGCTGCGACTCGGGGTGGTAGCGCACGCGCCGCGCGCGCAACGCCTCGATCGCCGGCTGCGCCGGCTCCTCCATCCGGCACCACCACTGCAGCGAGATCAGCGGTTCGATCCGCGTGTGGCACCTCTCACAGGTTCCGACCGCGTGCCGGTAGTTCTCGCGCTTGACGAGCTGGCCGCGCTCCTTGATCCAGGCGACGACGGCGGCGTCTGCCTCGGCCTGCGTCAGGCCCGCGAGGTCGCCGGCCTGGTCGCTCATCCGGCCGTCGAGCCCGATCACCATCGGCTCGGGCAGCTCGTGGTCACGGCCGATCTCGAAGTCCAGAGGATCGTGCCCCGGGGTGATCTTGAGGGCACCCGAGCCGAACGCCGGATCGACGCGCTCGTCCGCGATCACCGGCACCGCCCGCTCGACGTAGGGGACGACGACCTCGCGGCCGACCGCGTCGCGATAGCGAGGGTCGTCCGGATGCACCGCGACGGCGACGTCCCCCAGAATGGTGGCGGGTCGCACGGTCGCGATCACGATGCCGTCGGCTCCGTCGCCACCGACGAACGGATAGCGGACGTAGGTGAGCACGTCGTCCATGTCGGCGTGCGCCACTTCGAGGTCGGAGATCGCAGTCTGGTGGAACGGGCACCAATTGACGATCCGGTTCGCGCGGTAGATCCAGCCCCGCTCCCACAGCCGGACGAAGAATGCCGTGACCGCCCGCGAGTACCCCTCGTCGAGCGTGAACCGCTCGCGGCCGTAGTCGAGCGAGGCGCCGAGCCGGCGATACTGGCCCATGATCGTCCGTCCGGTCTGCTCGAGCCACTCCCACGTGCGCTCGATGAACGCCTCGCGGCCGAGGTCGTGCCGGGTCAGCCCTTCCTGGGCGAGCTGCTTCTCGACGACGTTCTGCGTGGCGATGCCGGCGTGGTCGTACCCCGGCTGCCAGAGCGTCCGGTAGCCCTGCATCCGGTGCCAGCGAACGAGCACGTCCTGGATCGAGCCGTTCAGCGCATGACCCATGTGGAGGTCACCCGTCACGTTCGGCGGTGGCACGCAGATCACGTAGCTCGCCTCCCGCGTCGCTCCGGCGCCGGCCGCGTAGAGACCTTCGGCCTCCCAGGCCTTCTGCCAGCGCAACTCGACCCCGGCGGGCTTGTAGAGCGACTCCATCTGGCCTGGCGACTCCATCGGAAGGGGCGACTCTATCGACAGGCGGAGAGCGGCGGCACGGCTCAGCCTGACCTCACAGGCACCGGGCCGCGTTCAGACTGCCGTGATCAGCAGCGTGCTGGTGCCGTGGGCGTACAGCCTGCCGTCGGCGCCCACGACGCGCCCTTCGGCGGTCGCGACCGTTCGTCCCGGGTGCACGATCGTCCCCGTGCAGCGGACGGGGCCCGTGTCGAGCGTCAGCGGGCGCACGAAGTTGGCCTTCAGCTCGAGCGTCGTGTAGGCGGCGCCGGCCGGCAGGAGCGTCTGCCCCGCGCAGGCCATCGCGGAATCGAGCATCGTCAGAGCGAGCCCGCCGTGAACGACACCGATCGGGTTGTAGTGGAATTCCGCGGGCTCGGCGATGAACGTCACCCGGCCCTCCTCGACCTCGATACCCGTGATTCCGAGCGTCTGCGCCATCGGGGGAGGCGGCAACTCACCCTCGGCCCAGGCTCGAAGGGCCTCGAGCCCCGGCAGGGCAGCAGAACGTGCACGCGTCTCCTGGGGGTCGTCCCACGTATAGGTCCGCGTCCGCTCAGGCACCGCTACCCCGTTCCGCGAGCGCGGCCACCAGACCCTGCGGATCGTCGACCGCGATGCGCAGTCGGCGCACACGCACAGGAAGCCCGACCACGTGCGCCCTCATGGGTGGGTCGAACAGGATCTCGGCGAGGCCGTCACCCGCGCCGTTCACGAGCCAGTCGCCGCGCCAGCCGTGGACGCCGCGGGTCAGCGACACCGTCTCGGACAGCACGCTCGCCCTTGTGACGCTTCCGGTCGGAGCACGCCCGCTGAAACCCCACGAGCCCATCTGGACGGCCACGTCGGCGTCGCCGACCGCGAGCCCGGAACCATCGGGGCCGAGTGCGAGCAGCTTCAGGAACGGCCGCGAATACCGTCCGTAGCGAAGCGTGAACCACCGCGGCGCAGCCACGGCCCGGCTAGGAGGCTGCGCTACCGGCAGCCGCTTCGAAGTCGTCGGCCTCCTCGGCGGCCCCGCTCGTGACGAGCGTCGGGTTCAGCCCTTTCGAGATCGTCTCCTTCGTGATCACGCACTTGGAGACGTCCTTGCGCGAGGGCAGCTCGAACATCACGTCCAGGAGCGCAGCCTCGATGATCGAGCGCAGCCCGCGGGCGCCGGTCTCGCGCTGCAGCGCCTTCTCGGCGATCTCCCAGAGGGCGTCATCCGTGAACACGAGCTCGACCGTGTCGTAGCCGAAGAACCGCTGGTACTGGCGCGTCAGCGCGTTCTTGGGCTCCGTCAGGATCTGCACGAGATCGTCACGCCGGAGCTGGTGCACGGCCGAGACGACGGGCAGGCGCCCGATAAACTCGGGAATCAGCCCGAAGTTGACGAGATCCTCGGGCATCACGGCGGAGAGCAGCTCCGCGCCCTCGTCCGAGTGCTTGGAGCGGACGTTGGCGCCAAAGCCGACCGAGTTGGTACCGATCCGGCGCTCGATGATCCGGTCGAGCCCGGCGAAGGCACCGCCGCAGATGAAGAGGATGTTGGTGGTGTCGATCGAGAGGAACTCCTGGTGGGGGTGCTTGCGGCCGCCCTGGGGTGGCACCGAGGCGACGGTCCCCTCGAGAATCTTCAGGAGCGCCTGCTGCACGCCCTCCCCCGAGACGTCACGGGTGATCGACGGGTTGTCGGCCTTGCGGGCGATCTTGTCGACCTCGTCGATGTAGATGATCCCGGTCTCGGCCTTCTTGATGTCGAAGTCGGCGGCCTGGATCAGCTTCAGGAGGATGTTCTCGACGTCCTCGCCGACGTACCCCGCCTCGGTGAGGGCGGTAGCATCCGCGATCGCGAACGGGACGTTGAGGATGCGCGCGAGCGTCTGCGCCAGCAGCGTCTTGCCGCAGCCCGTGGGGCCGAGCAGGAGGATGTTCGACTTCTGGAGCTCGACCTCGCCTTCCTCGACGTGCCCCATGCGGACGCGCTTGTAGTGGTTGTAGACGGCAACGGAGAGCGTGCGCTTGGCCTCTTCCTGCGAGACGACGTAGTCGTTGAGGACGGCGTAGATGTCCTTCGGCCGAGGCAGGTTGTCGAGATCGAGCGAGACGGGGGTGGTGAGCTCCTCGTCGATGATCTCGTTGCAGAGATCGATGCACTCGTCGCAGATGTAGACGCCGGGGCCGGCGATGAGCTTCTTCACCTGCCGCTGGCTCTTGCCACAGAAGCTGCAGAGCAGCTGCTCGTTTCCGTCGCTCGCTCGGGCCACGTCTCTCCTTTTACTCCGAAATCGCCTGTCTGGCTAGAGCACCGGGTTCAGCGGTGTGCGATCACCCGGTCGATGAGGCCATACTCGACCGCTTCCTGCGAGGTCATGAAGTAGTCGCGATCCATGTCCTGCTTGACCTTCTCGACATCCTGGCCGGTGTGAACGGCCATGATCTCTTCGAGCCTTCGCTTCAGCGCGATCGTCTCCCTCGCATGGATCTCGATGTCGGACGCCTGCCCCTGGTAGCCGCCCCACACCTGGTGGATCAGAATTCTGGAGTTCGGCAGCGCCATCCGCTTCCCTTTCGCGCCACCGGCGAGAAGGAGCGCACCCATGCTCATTGCGATCCCGACACAGATCGTCGAGACGTCCGGCTTGATGAACTGCATCGTGTCGTAGATCGAGAGCCCGTCGTAGACGGACCCACCCGGGGAGTTGATGTACAGCGAGATGTCCTTGTCGGGATCCTCCGACTCGAGGTGGAGCAACTGGGCGTTGATCAGGTTCGCGATCTGCGAGTCGACCTGCGTGCCGAGGAAGATGATGCGCTCGTTCAGCAGGCGTGAGTAGATGTCGAACGAGCGCTCGCCTCGCGAGGTCTGCTCGATCACCATGGGAATCAACGGGCTCATTCGGGCTCCTTGCTGCCGGGTGTCCACAACTTCTTCTCCGGCTCGGTGTTTTCCTTGTCTGGCGTCCAGAGCTTGTCGCGCGCCTCCGCGAGATCGAGCGAGATCGGCTTCACGTCCGCGACGAGACGGTCGAGCGCGGCGCGAAGGCGCAGGTCCTCCCGGAGCGACTCCTGGTGGCCGTGCGACCAGATGTCTGCGATGACCTGATCCGGGTCGTCGTCCGCGGCCTCGGCCTGCTCACGGATGAGTGCCTTGACGTCGTCGTCGGAGATCTCGATCCCGGCCCGGTCTGCGACCGCCTCGAGCGCGAGCTCGCGCGCGACCGAGCGGCCGGCCTCTGCGTGCATCTGGGCGACGAGCATGTCGGGCGACTGGCCGGTGACCTCGAAATACGTGTTGGGATCGATACCCCGACGCCCCAGGGACCGCACGAAGCCGTCGAGCAGCTCCCTCGCCCTCGTCTCGACGAGTGGGCCCGCGCCCACCACGCTCGATGCCGTCACGAGGGCGTCGACCGCGGCCGTCCGGAACGCACCGTCGATCTCCTCCTCGACCGCGACGCGAATTCGCCCTTCGATGTCCGCGCGCAGGTCGGCGATGGTGTCGAACTCGCTGGCCGAACGGGCCAGCTCGTCATCCACCTGCGGCAGCACCTTCTCGTTGATGTGCTTGATCGTGATCTTGACGGCGGCCGTGGTTTCGTCCGCAAGGTCGTAGGAGACCTCCTTCGTCTCGCCCACGCGCGCGCCCAGAAGAGCGGCCTCGATCTCCTCCACGAGACGTCCCCCACCGAGCTCGACGACTGTGTCCGACTGGGCCTCGCCCGACGGGCTCTGCAGGTCGACGACGAGCGTGTCGCCTTCCCGGGCCTGGCGATCGTCGGCCGGAACGAGCTCTGCGACCGACTGTCGCAGGGCCTCGAGCTCCTGGTCGACGAGCTCCTGTGGAACCTCGGCCTCGGCGCGCGGCACCTCGAGCGTCGTCCAGTCGACGATCTCGGGAATGGGCTGCACCTCGATCGTGGCCGCGAACGACCAGGCTTCCTTTTCGGTCGTCGGCAGCTCGAAGTCGTACTCGGGCGGGGTGATGGGGCGCAACCGTGTGCGTGACGCCGCAGCCCAGAACCAGCCGCCGATATGCGACTCGACCGCCTCGACCCAGATCCTGTCCTTGCCGATCTTCGAGACGAGCACCGGCATCGGCACCTTCCCCTTCCGGAAACCGGGAATCTTGACCGACTCCGACAGGTCGTTGACCGCGTGCTCGACCGCGTGCTCGAGGTCGTGCGGCGACACGTCCACCGTCAGGCGGACGCGGTTCTCGCCGAGCTCTTCCACCTGAGCGGACATCAGGGAGCCATTCAAGCAGAGACGGTAGGCCTTCCCGCCGGGTGCGGTCGGTCCGGTCCGTCCGACCGGGGTCCTACCCTCGCCACATGCTGCTTGGAATCGTCGTGTTCGGTGCCGTGTTCCTCGTCGGGCTCGCCCTGGGAACAGTGACCCGCAGACCCCTGGCAACGGCCTCGCTCGTCGTGGCCGCGTTCGTCGCGCTGCTCGTCGTGCAGACGCACGAGCCGCTGGCGGGCTTCGCGGTCTTCGCGCTCATCGCCTTCACCGGGCTCGTCGTCGACTCGGTGTTCGAGACAGTTGGGCTCCTGCTCGGCCGCTAGCGGTAGATTTCTCCAACACCACGCGGGCGTGGCGGAACTGGTAGACGCGGCGGGTTTAGGTCCCGTTGGGCTTCGGCTCTTGGAGGTTCGAGTCCTCTCGCCCGCACCTCTACGGCTGCGTCGACGCACCGGTCAGGTGCCGAGCTTGACGACCATCATGAAGACGACGATCCACAGCAGCACGAGCTCGATGCGCGAGTACCGCAGGCGCATGAGGTCTCTCGTGATCCTCGCCGCCGGCTGGGGCGCTCGACCGCGTCAATGATGGTCGTCCTGGCGAACCTGGCGTGTAATGCTCTGGGAGTAACCGACAGGAAACCGACATGAAAGGAGGAGCGATGGCTGATTCCGCGCTCTTCATCGGCTGGGGGGAGAACGTCCGTGGCCGGGAGGCGAAGTCGGCGACGGTCTTCGGCGAGGCCGTGGCGATGTGGACGAAGCTTCAGGACGACGGTGTGATCGAGAGCTGGGCTGCGTACTTCCTGGAAGCGCACGGGGGTGACCTTGCCGGGTTCTTCCTGCTCCACGGGGATCGTGAGAAGCTGGCACAGATCCGCGCGAGCGAGGAGATGGACGACGTGATCGTGCGTGCGGGGATGGTCGTCGACCGGATCGGTGTCGTCGGGGCGATCACGGGCGCCCGGATCGAGTCCTCGATGGGACGGTTCCTCGCCAACGCCTCGGAACTGGGCTAACTCCGCAAGGCCAGGCCAAGGACGCCGAAGGTGAAGGCCCGCTCCGGCGGGCCTTCCTCTCTTCCCCCCGAAACTCCCGCCGCCAGCACCCCCGGGCCCGACACGCGGGGCCAGGTGCCGTGCCGCAGCGTCCACGGTCCTTCGGGCCGCGCAGGACCGGCGCCGACGCAGGCGACGCTCCCGCCCAGACGCTGCTCTAGCTTGGGCCGAAGATCAGGTGAAGTACGACGTCGGCCAAACCGGCAAGAATCGGGAGCCCGCCCACCAGGGCCGGCATGAGCAACCAGCGCGAACGCTCACCACGCACGAACGCGATCACCGCAAGCACAACCGACGCAAGCCCCGACAGCGTGAAGCACAGGAGCATCAGCCGGTAGCCGGTCGCGGCACCGCCGCGTTCAGCCACTACGCCAACGATTTGTGTGGCGACGATCAGCGCGAGTGTAAGCACGGACAGTCCCACCGCCCAACGGCCACTGCGTGTGCGCAGAGCGCTCAACCACCGGTGCGGAGCATGGTGTGGCACAGGGGCAACCGTCATCGAACCCACCTCCTCTGCCAGGGCGCGACCATCAGATCACGGTCCACACGCCCCACGGCTTGTCCACTTCGATCATCGCGCTCCCTCCGACCACCACATCCGCGCCGCCGCTGATCCCGCCTGCCCGGAACTACCGAACTGCCGCTGCCAGCACGCAGGCCGCACTCGGAGCAGATCATCGGATCGCGCGTCGCGTCGTCGGTATGCCCGGGGCCGCGTCTGCGAGCGCTTCGTCGACCGGGCGGCCGGTGCGGTTGTTGGGCACCGAGGAGTCGGTGCCGGAGCGCTGCGAGCGGCGTCTGGACGCGCCTTATCCTTCGCAGAGGCGGCGGCTCGCGACAAGACGCTCACCTGTCACGTCCACAGCCTTTGGTGCGATCCGTGGCCCTCTTCATCGCGTCGACGTTGACGGCTCGACGCTGTACGCGCGCATCCGTGCCCATGGCGTCGAGCGCGAGGCGGCGCTCCTGCTCGGGGATGCGGCTCGACCTGCGATGCACGGTAGCGCGGGCACGTCCCACGTCACCGGCTCTTCACCGATCTCGTTGGGACACGGTTGGGACACGCGATGCCAGCCCTGACACCGCCGTAGGCCAGGAACCGCCTGTCCTGACCTCTGCTTCGAATGGCCCCGGGAGGAATCGAACCTCCGCGCGTGGATTCGAAGTCCACCGCTCTATCCACTGAGCTACGGGGCCGTGCTGCGATGCACGGTATCCTGTGCAGGCGCGTGGTGGCGGTAGCTCAGTTGGTAGAGCCCCGGGTTGTGATCCCGGTGGTCGCGGGTTCAAGTCCCGTCCGCCACCCTATCTCGATGTCCGGCTTCAGCCGGACGCCCGGGTTCGAACTACGCGGCAGGAAAGCCTGCCTCCCCGGGCGCAACAACCCCGAGCGGTAGGAACCGATGTCGGCCGGGCTGCGCCGTCGTAGGATCACCTCATGCGGCACACGCGCTACGGCTACTGGCTCGAGGAGGCGGGGCCCTTCGAGCCGACATCGCCGCTCGCGGGCGACACCACGGCCGACGTGGTCGTCGTCGGCGCCGGCTACCTCGGGCTCTGGACCGCCTGGCAGCTGAAGCAGCTCGAGCCCGGCCTCGACGTCGTCATGCTCGAGGCGGGACTCGCAGGCCATGGGCCGAGCGGCCGCAACGGCGGCTTCGTCTCGACGCTCTGGGACGACCTCCCCATTCTGCGCGACAAGGTCGGTGACACGCGTGCTGTCGAGGTGTGCCGGGCGTCCGAGCGTGCCGTGCACGGGATCGGCGCCTTCTGCGAGGCGCAGGGCGTGGACGCGTGGTACCGCGCGGGCGGCACGGTGCAGGTGGCGACGAGCGAGGCGCAGCTCGGCGACTGGGACGAGGTCGTCGAAGCCTGCGCGGCGGTCGGCGCGCCCGCCGAGGCGACAGGGCTGTCACGTGACGCGGTGGCCGCCCGGTGCGCCTCGCCGGCCTTCCTCGGGGGCATGCTGCTGCAGACGGCTGCGAACGTGCAGCCGGCGCGCCTGGCGCTCGGCTTGCGCGCAAAGGTGATCGAGGCCGGCGTTCGCCTCCACGAGCGCACTCCCGTGCCAGGTCTGTCGCACGACGCCGTCGCAACAACACGGGGCGGCACGGTGCGCGCGCGGGCTGCCGTCCTGGCGGTGAACAGCGCCACCGGTGGCTTCGGCGGCTACCGTCACGCGCTGGCGGTTGCCTCCAGCCACATGGTGATCACAGAGCCCGTGCCCGATGTGATCGAGGAGATCGGCTGGACCGGCGGCGAGAACATCCATGACTGCCGCACGCTCCTCCACTACTTCCGGACGACGAGCGACGGCCGGATCGCGCTCGGCTGGGGTGGCGGTCGGATGGGCGTCGGCGGGCGGCACCGCGGCCTGCTCGACGTCGACCCGGACGCTGTCCGGCACGCCGTGGCGGCGCTGCACCGGTTCTTCCCGCAGCTCGTCGGCCGCCAGATCACCCATGCCTGGGGCGGGCCGATCGACGTCTCCCCCACGCACCTGCCGATCTTCGGATCCCGCGGCAGCGTGCACCACGGCTTCGGCTTCACCGGCAACGGGGTCGGGCCGACCTACCTCGGCGGCGAGATCCTCGCCCGCCTCGCGCTCGACCGCCGCGACGAGCTCACCAGGCTCGCGATCGTCGAGCCCGACCGCAAGCTCTTCCCGCCCGAGCCGTTTCGCTGGATCGGCGGCACCGCGATCCGGGCGGCGCTCGTCAGGCGGGACGACGCCTACGACCGCGGCGACCACCCCGACCCGATCACCGGCTTCGTCGCCTCGCTGCCGCGCCGCGTCGGGCTCCGCCTCCCGCGCTAGCGTGGCCAAAGGCGCTTGTGGCTCAGAGCCACGAGCGCTGCGCTCGGTCAGCTTCCGGCGGCCTCGTCGAGGTCGGCGAGGACATCCTCGAGGCGTGCGTGGGCGTCGAAGTTCTCCGGCGCACGGCCCGCCGCCGCGGTTCGGCTGAGCCCAAGGTAGACGGCTGCGAACGCCGTGAACAGATCCGGGCTCAGCCCCGCCTGCTCCTGCGTCGTGGCTATCTCCTCCATCTCGGCGACGTAGCGGGCCGACTTGGCGGCGATGCTCTGGAGCAGGCGCGGCGCGTCATCGACGAAGTCGGGGTAGTGCCGGTTGATGTCGGCGAGCACGAGCTCGAGGACGCCGTTGGCCCGGGCGGCGCGGAGCGCCTGGGCAAAGAGCGCCGTCTGGCCCTTGTAGAACGAGGCGGTCGACATCTTGATCGCAGAGGCCGTCCCGATCGCCTCGCCGACGACGCGCAACTCGAGACCCGGTGCGTCGAGGCTCGCGACCTGGGCGGCGCGGCCGCCCGAGAGGTAGACGATCGTCGTCCCGGCGAGCCGCGGCGGTGGACCGGAGATCGAGCCATCAACAGCAAGGAGGCCTACTTCACCGAGCCGGCTCGCTACCTCGTGCATCGTTCCCGGTGCGATCGCGTTCAGGTCGACGACGAGGGGTCGGGTGCCAACCCGCTCGGCCGAGCGGGCGACAGCGTCCGCGACATCGAGTGCAGCCCCGGGCGGGACGATCGCGAGGATGATCTCCGAGGCAGCGACGACGTCGTCGAGTGTCGGCAGCAGCTCGATGCCGTCGGCGAGCCTCGCGGTCCGGGCGCTCCGCGCCTCGACCGTCGCGACGACCCGCGCTCCCCCGACAGTGAGGACGCGTCCGACCGCAGAGCCCATCGCACCCGGGCTGACGATGCCGACCGTGATCACCCGGCGAGCCTACTCCGCGAGCGACCGCAACGGTCGCGCCGGCCGATTACGCTACGACGACGCGCCCGTAGCTCAGTGGACAGAGCGGCGGACTTCTAATCCGCGGGTCGGAGGTTCGAATCCTCCCGGGCGCATCGAGAATCCCTGAAACTCAGTGTTTGCCGTTGCAGCGCAGGATCGGTAGATG
>Ga0209254_10002392_pt1 | contig 17029 bp, 16 predicted proteins | sample FrelakmetDIP11DI_FD_187148 | JGI IMG/M metagenome (GOLD analysis project Ga0209254, IMG submission 187148) | Freshwater lake sediment microbial communities from the University of Notre Dame, USA, for methane emissions studies - DIP11 DI (SPAdes)... | ecosystem: Environmental > Aquatic >... | reverse complement strand
GTGGACCTACCTTGCGCAGCGGCCCGCCGCGACGGCCGACGCCGGGCCGTCGCGCACCGTCGCGCCGGTCGAGCAGCCGCCGGCCGCGTCGGTCGCGGTCGCTCCCTCGATCGAGACACCGGCGGCCGCGGCTCTGGAGCCCGTGCTCGCGGCTCCACCCCCGCCGCCGCTCGCCGAATTGCTGGTCCGCCATGGCAACGACACGACGACCGAGGCCGCGCTCGCCCGGTTGTTCGCACTGTGGGGCGCGCTCTACGAACCGGCGCGCGGGCGGGGCTGCGACCAGGCGGTCCGACAAGGCCTGGAGTGCCTGTTCCAGAAGGGCTCGTGGGCGCAGCTGCGCACCCTGAATCGTCCGGCCATCCTGACGCTGACGGATGACGTGGGCCGCACCCACCAGGTCCTGCTCACCGGCCTCACCGACGAGCACGCCACCCTCGACCTCGGCGGCGAATCGCGCCTGGTCGGCATCACCGCGCTGTCGCGCTACTGGTTCGGCGACTTCCTTTTGCTCTGGCGTCCGCCGCTCGCCGTCGTCAAGTCGCTCGGCCCCGGCATGCGCGGCGAGGACGTGCGCTGGCTACGGGAGAGCGTCCGTACCGCGCAGGGCCTGCCGACGACGGCACCGGGCAGCGACGTGTACGACGACGAGCTGGTGCGGCTGGTGCAGGACTTCCAGCGCCAGCACCGACTCGCGGTGGACGGTGTGGCAGGCGTGCAGACGCAGATCGCGCTCGATACAGCGCTCAACGCCACGGGATCGCCCACCATCGTCCCGCAGGCCGCGGGAGGCTGAGCCCAATGTCGTTCATCCTCGACGCCTTGCGAAAGTCGGAGCATGAGCGTCAGCGGCAGAGCGGGCCGGCGCTGGTCGAGGTCGCGGCCACCGCGCCGAAGCCGAAGTCGAACCCGTGGGCGACGGCGGCGCTCGCACTGCTGCTCGTAAACCTGGTCGCGATCGGCGTGCTGTTGCTCGTGCGATCGGGCGACGAACCTCCCGCGGAGCCGACGGTCCAGTCCACTCCGGCCACGGCGCCTGCGCCGGCGTCGGTCACCCAGAGCCTGCCGACGGCTGCGCCGCCCCGCTTGCCTCCGCCGATGCTCAGGCCGGCCGAGCCCGTGGCGCCCGCCACCCGGAATCCGCTCGAAGAGGAAGTCACGGGCTACTCGCCGGGGATGGAGTACGAAGCGGCGGAAGGCGCCGCGGCCCCGCCGCCCGGTCCGCCCGCCGTCGTCGCTGCCCCGCGCCGGGGCGGCACGGTCGTCTACGAGACGATGCCCGATGCAGGCAACCTGACGGCGGCCGGTCCACCGCGACCCCCCGGCCCGGCGTCGCGCAACATGCCCTCCGCCGACGACGTCGCGGCCAGCAGCGGCCTGCCGGAGCTCAAGCTCGAGCTGCACGTCTACTCGAACCGCCCGCAGGAGCGGTTCGTGTTCATCAACGGCGCCAAGTACCGCGAGGGCGAGACGACGCAGGAAGGCGCGGCGGTCGAGGAGATCACGTCGGACGGCGTCATCATGAGTGCGCGCGGCAACCGGTTCCTGCTGCCGCGCGACTGAGCACCTGGGAGAGCGGCGCTTGAACACCGTCGTCACCGCGGCCGACAGCCTCGACGGCCTGCGCCTCAACCGCGCCCTCAAGGCCGGCATCGCGCAGCTGCTGTCGCGGCAGGAGCACCTGAACAAGATCAACGTGTTCCCCGTGCCCGACGGCGACACGGGCACGAACCTCGCGCTCACCATGCACGCGGTGCTGGGCACCCTGCAGCGCACGCCCGACGACCACGCCGGGAACACCCTTACGCGCATCGCCGATGCCGCGCTCGATGGCGCGCGCGGCAATTCAGGCGCCATCCTCGCGCAGTTCTTCCTCGGCCTCTGCGACCGGCTCGGCCACCTCGGCCGGTTCAGCGCACACGAGTTCGCCGACGGCGTGCGTGGAGGCGCGGACTACGCCCGGGAGAGCCTGAGCGAGCCACGCGAGGGCACGATCCTGACCGTGCTCACCGACTTCGCGCGCGAGCTGCACGCCGTGCAGCGCGAGGGTGTGCGCGACTTCGCGGCCCTGCTGCGGCGGGGCGTCGCGGCGGCACAGGCGTCGCTCGAGCGTACGACGTTCCAGCTCGAGGCGCTGCGCAGGGCGAACGTGGTGGACGCCGGCGCACAGGGCTTCGTGGAGCTGATCTCGGGCATGACCGAGTACATCGCGAGCGGCGCCGAGGACGACCCCGCGGTGGTCGTGCCGGTCCTGAGCGCAGTGGACGCCGCCGAGGCGACGGCCGGGGAGGAAGAGGACCTCGCCTACCGCTACTGCACGGAGTGCATGGTGACCGCCGCGGACCTCGACCGGCGCCACCTGCGCGAGCAGCTCGCCGCGCTCGGCGGCAGCCTCGTAGTCGCCAGCCGGCAGGGCAAGGCCCGCGTGCACATCCACGTCAACGATCCGGCCGAGGTGTTCCGCGTGGCGGCGCGCTTCGGCGCGGTGTCGGGCGAGAAGGCCGACGACATGCAGCGCCAGCAGCACTCGGCGCATCTCGCTGGACGCCGCGTAGCGATCGTCACGGACTCGGCCGCCGACATCCCCGAGGACGAGCTCGACCGCCTCGACATCCACCTCGTGCCGTTGCGGGTGAATTTCGGCGAGCACAGCTACCTGGACAAGGTGAGTCTCACCCCGGAGGAATTCTTCGCGGAGATCCGTAGCAATCCCGCTCACCCGAAGACATCGCAGCCCCCGCCAGGGGATTTCCGGCGGCAGTTCGAGTTCCTGGCCTCGCACTTCGACTCCGTCGTGTCGATCAACATCACCCGGCATGCGAGCGGCACCTGCGCCGCTGCCGAGACCGCCGCCGGACGCGTCAGCACGCATGGCAAGGTGACCGTCATCGACAGCATGAATGCCTCGCTCGGGCAGGGGCTCGTGGCGATGTACGCCGCGGAATGCGCACAGGCGGGTTACGACGCGGCCCGGGTCATCGAGGCCACGCGCGCGATCCTGCCGAAGACCTGGACTTGGGGACTCGTGGGCTCGCTCGAGTACGCGGTGCGCGGCGGGCGCGTGCCGCGCTGGGTCAAGGACGTCGCGGACCGCCTGCAGCTCATGCCGATCCTGCACAACGATCGCAAGGGCCGGGTCTCGGCCGGCAGCGTGCTGTTCGGCCGGTCGCGACTCGATGAGAAGTTCGCGCGCTTCGTGCGCCGTCGCATCCGCGGCGACCGCAGGTACCGGCTGCTGGTCGGCCACGCCGACTGCGAGGCCGCGGGACAGTGGCTGCTCGGACAGCTCACCACCGACAGTGTGGTTTCCGCGAGGCTCATGCCGCTCGGCAGTGCGCTCGGCGTGCATGGCGGCCCGGGGATGCTGGTGGTCGGACTGCAGGAATACGAGCCGCCGCGATGAAACTCGAGACGCTGGCCATCCACGCGGGCCGCAAGCCCGATCCGGCGACCGGCGCGGTGCGCGAGCCGATCCACCTGTCGACCACGTTCGAGCGGGGCGCGGACGGCACCTATCCACAGGGCTACTTCTACGGCCGCAGCGGCAACCCGAACCGCGCCTCGCTCGAGCAGGCCGTCGCCGCACTCGAGGGCGGCCCCGAGGCCGTCGCGTACGGCTCGGGTGCGGCCGCCACGCTCGCGGTGTTCTCGCTCGCGGCGGCAGGCCACCGCATCGTCTGTTCGGCGGACTGCTACCACGGCACCGCGCGCCAGCTGCGCGAGATCCTGCCGCGCTGGGGCGCGAGCGTCGAGTTCGTGGACACGACCGACCTCGCAGCCGTCGAGCGGGCGCTCGAGCCCGGTGCAGCACTGCTGTGGGTGGAGACACCGTCGAACCCGCTGCTGCGGATCAGCGATCTCGCCGCGCTTGCCGGACTCGCCCGCGCGCGGGGCGCCCTGCTCGGCTGCGACAACACCTTTGCGAGCCCGGTGCTGCAGCAGCCGCTCGCGCTCGGCGCCGACCTCGTGATGCACAGCACCACCAAGTTCCTGGGCGGCCACAGCGACGTGCTTGGCGGAATGGTCGTGGTCCGCGAGGCCGGAGCCGTGCTCGAGCGGCTGCGCGAATTCCAGGGGGTGGGCGGCGGCGTGCCCTCGCCCTTCGACTGCTGGCTGCTGCTGCGCAGCCTCGCGACCCTGCCGCTGCGCGTGCGCGCGCAGTCGGCCGGCGCGCTGGCCGTGGCACGGTTCCTCGCGACGCACCCCCGCGTGGAACGCGTGCACTACCCGGGTCTCGAGGGCCACCCGGGCCACGCGCTTGCGGCGCGGCAGATGCGCGACGGATTTGGCGCCGTGGTCTCGGTGCAGGTGCCGGGCGGTGCGGCGGAAGCCCTGGCCGTTGCAGCTCGGACCCAGCTCTTTACGCGCGCCACCAGCTTAGGCGGGGTCGAGAGCCTGATCGAGCACCGCGCCTCGATGGAAGGGCCGCTCACGCAGACGCCGGCGAACCTGCTGCGCCTCGCCGTGGGACTCGAGCACCCGGACGACCTCGTGGCCGATCTGGACCGGGCGCTCGCGGGCTGACCTGAGGTCAGTTGGGGGTGCAGGCCTCCGCCGTGGCAGCGCCGCTCGCGAGTGCCTTGGCGCACGCGGCGGCGTCCCGTGGCTTCTCCACCGGGCGGCCCTGGTCCACCCAGGCGGCGATGTCGCCCTGCAGGTGCTCGAGGTGGGCGTAGCCGTTGTCGGCCAGCACCTCGCCCGCCAGCACGGCGCGCCGGCCCGAGCGGCAGTACAGCACCACGTCCCGATCCTTCGGCACTTCGGCGAGCCGCGAGGCGAGCTGGTCGTGGGGAATGTTGACCGCGCCCGGCACGTGCCCGGAGACGTATTCCTCGGCCGTCCGCACGTCGAGCACGTACGGCGCCTGCGCGCCATCATCGAGACGCTCGATCAGCGCCTCCTGCGACACGGGGGTGAGGGGCGGGTCGCCCGCACGCGACATCCCCGCCGCGAGCGCCAGAAAGGCGGCCGGGACGACGAGACTGCGTAAATTCACTTTCCGTCCTTGTCGAGGACGAAGGTCAGCTTCAGGCGCACCTTGTACTCGACGACCTTGCCGCCCTTGACGTCGACTTCCTGATCGGCGACCCAGGCGCCGCTGATGCCGCGGATGGTCTTGCTGGCGCGGCGGATGCCGGACTGGACGGCGTCGTCGAAGCTCGTCTTGGACGTCGAGGTGATTTCGGTGATCTTGGCGACGGACATGTGGCTTCTCCTGGTTGAATTGATCTCACCCTGAGGCTGCCCGGTCCCTCACCAGCGCTGGGGCACGACCTGCAGCTTCGACATATCGTAGCCGAGATCGGCGACCTGCTGCTTCAGGCGCTCGAAGTCTGCCGCCGGGATCTCGGGCGTGCGGGCCATGATCCACACGTAATCGAGGCGACTGCGCGCGATGATGGTCTCCGTGTAGTCGGGGTCCACGTGGGCAATCAGGTACTCGGCCTTGATCGGCCAGATGAACTGCATGCTCCAGACGGCGTTCGATTCGTGGTCCCGCACGAAGCCGCGCGGCCGCATGACGCGCTCGGGACCGTCGAAAGCGTCCTCCCGGAACGTAAAGGTCGTGGCGATCGTTCCATCCGTGTCCAACCGGTACGACTCGACCGCGTTGTGCGCGCCCTTTTCCGGACGCGTCGGGATGTTGGCGATCACGTACCAGTCGCCCATGAAGCGCTCGAGATCGACCTTCGCGGCGACCGGCAGCGTGGGAGCAGAGGAACAGGCGGACAGCATGAACATCAGGGTGACGGCGCCGGCCCGGCGAGCGAGGTGCATCGGGAGTCTCCGTGGACGATCGTGCTTTCGCGCCCAGTCCCCCGGCAGATTCAGCGCCGGCCGCCCGTCACGCATGGTAGTTGAAGCTGATGCTGACCCGCTCGACGGCGGCCGGATTCGGGGGCACCTCGTGGCGCAGCCAGCTCTCGAACAGCACGACCTTGCCCGCCGTCGCCGGCACCGTGACCCACGGCCGTTGCTCCGCGCTGCAATCCGGCCGCCGCGGAGGGGCCGCCATGAAACGGTCGAGGCGCGGGTCCTCGAGCTTGAGGCCCGCCGTCCCGCGCGGCGTTCGGACGTAGTACGTACCGCTGATCGTGGACAGCGGATGCAGGTGCAGACTGTGCACCACGCCCCGGGGCATGACGTTGATCCAGCAATCGGTCATCGCGAGGTCGCGGCCCTCGAGGTCGAACTGGAGGGTGCGGGCGAAGGCGCGCACGTGTCGGCGCAGCTTGCGCTCCAGCATCGCGAAGGTCGGCGAAAGCGTGTGCATGCGGCAGAGCGAGCCGTAGGAGGTGTAGCCGCCCGGGTAGCGCGTGGCTGACCACTTGCGGCCGGCTGCGTCGTCCTCGCGGTACTGCAGGCACTCGTGCAGCAGGCGGCGGTTGAACTCGCGCTCACCCGCGGGCGCCAGCCGGGCCTCGTACACCAGCGTGGGGAACAGGGCGCGAGTGGGCATGCGATCAGGATATCCGAGGCCCGTCCTTTTTTCAGATTCCCTCCACAGCCAGGCGATCGCTGCCTTGCGTGCAGGCGCTGCAATGCGTATTGTCAATCGAAAGTTAAGTCGAGGCGACCGATGACCGCCGTCCCCGATCGTCTGCCGCTGAACGCCCTGCGCGTATTCGAAGCCGTCGCGACCCACCTGAGTTTCACCGCGGCCGCGCGTGAACTCGGCGTGACGACAGCCGCCGTGAGCGCGCAGATCAAGTCGCTGGAGGCCGACATCGGCGTGCCGCTGTTCCGGCGCCACACCCGCGCGGTCGCCCTCACGCAGGAAGGCGCCGAGTTGCTTCCCGGCGTGCGACGCGGGCTCGAGGAACTGCGACGCGCAGTGGATCGCATCCGTCGGGAGCGGGTCGGTGGACTGCTCAACCTGAGCGTCGCGAATGAGTTCCTGCAGCGCTGGCTGCTGCCTCGCCTCGGCGAATTCAACCGCCGGCATCCGGAAATCGAGGTGCGCTTCGGCCCGGCCCGGGCGACACTCGACTTCGGCCGCGACGATTTCCACGCCGCCATCGTTTACGGCTCGGGTGAGTGGCCGGGCCTGCGGGCCGAGCACCTGCTGGACGAGTGGGTGTTTCCCGTCTGCAGCCCGGCGCTGCTCGCCCGGCTCGGTCCGATCGACACGCTCGCGGACTTCGCCCGCTACCCGCTGCTGCACAGCCGCGCCGAGCCGTGGCCACACTGGCTGCGCCGGGTGGGCGGCGACACGACGCGAACCGACACGCTGCCGCAGCCCGAGGACGCCTCGGTCACGCTCGCGGCCGTCGAGCAGGGCAAGGGCGTGGCGCTCGCGCGCTGGTCGCTGGTCGCGGCCGATCTCGCGGCCGGCCGGCTCGTGCGGCCGATGATGCCGAGCGTGCAGCAGCAGGGGGCGTGGTACCTCGTGGCACCGCCCGAGCATTTCTCGCTGCCCAAGGTGGTGCGCTTCCGCGCCTGGCTGGTGGAGTGCTGTCGCGAGTTCCCGCCGCCGACGGGCGAGACGCTGCCGGCCGAGTAGGCCGCGCCCGTCAGGTGCCCTGGCCGTCCGGGGCCGGCGTCGCCGCCGCGATCGCGCCGGGCCGCAGCTGCAACCGCGCAATCACCGGCCGGTGATCGGAGCCGATCGGCGCCCCGACCTCCGCGTGATCGACGCACAGATCGCCGTTCACGAGCACGTGGTCGATCCGCAGGGCCAGCGGCCAGAAGCTGGCCCGCCAGGTCGGACGCCAGTCCGGGCCGTGCATCACGTCGCGCAGCCCCGAGTCGCCGAGCAACCGTGCGAACGCGGGCGCGTCGGGCGAGAGATTCAAGTCGCCCAGCACCACCACGGGCAGCTCCTCGGTGCGCGCGATCTCGGCGACGCGACGCAGCGCATCGTCGCGCGACCGGGCGAGCCACGGCAGCACCGGCCACCGGGTGTGCAGGCCGAGGAAGCGGACGGGCCGGCCATCGATGAGGACGACGCCGGACAACGACGGCAGCCCATCGTTTGCGAGGTCCACCGTGGCCACCGATGCCAGTGGCCAGCGGCTCAGCACTCCGATGCCGTAGGGATCGGGCCGGGGCAGCATGTACTGGTGGGGATAGCCCGGCAGGCGCGCGAGTGCCCGGACCCAGCCGTCGGTCACTTCCTGGACGACGACGAGGTCGGCCGGATGGCTGGCGAGCCAGTCGAGGAACGGCGCCGGTTGCTCGTTCACATAGCGCAGGTTGGCAGTGACGACGGTGAAGGCGGCCCCCTCGCAGGCGGCCGGCGGCTCCGCGAGCGCCCGCTGGGCGATCGGCACGCCGTGCCAGCCGGCGAGGACGAGCGCCGCGGCCGCGTAGGCGGGACGGCGCTGCCAGGCGAGCAACACCGCGATCAGCAGCGAAGCGGCCGCGTACTGGGGCCGGAAGTGCGAGAAGAGCTCGAACGGCCAGCCGAGCGGCGCGAACACCGCGAGGATGCTGGAGACACCGACCACCGCGAACGCGACCATCAACAGTCGCGCCGGCAACGACACCCTGACCCCGCTCGTGGCCATGGTCGGAGCTTAAACCCGGGGGTTCGGCGCCGTCCTCACGGGAGGGTCGACAGGAAATCGTCGATCGCAGCGAGGCACTCGGGCTCGTCGAGTAGCGGGGGGTGCCCGCGCCGGGCGACGCTCAGGCGACGCAGGTCGGGCTTCTCGCGCGCCATGCGCTCGAAGGTGGCCTCGGACAGCACGTCGGACAGCGCGCCGCGCAACGCGAGCACGGGCAACGGGGCAAGCGCCGCATAAACGGGCCAGAGATCCGGCGCGGCGCCCGCGGGCGCGGCACGCACCGCTTCGCCGATCATCGGATCCATGTCGAGGCGCGGCACGCCGTCCACCTCGATGTAGCTGCGCCGCGCGAGGGCCTGCCAATCCGCCGGGGTGAGGTCGGGCAGGGCGAGGCCATACGTGGACTGCGCCTGCGCGATCGCCTCCTCCCAGCTGCACACCGGGGCGTGCCGTCCCACGTACTGCGCGATCCGCTGCAGCCCCTCGGGCGCGATCTCCGGACCCACGTCGTTGAGCACGGCCCCGGCCATCGCCGCCGGACGAGTGGCCGCGATCAACATCGCGATGATCCCGCCGAGGGACGTGCCGACCACGATCACGCGCTCTGCCGACGCCGCCGCCTGCAGGCGCTCGAGATCGCCGAGATAGGTGCCCGGATGATAGTTCGACCAGTTCGGGTCGTGCTGCGAGCGTCCGCGGCCGCGCAGGTCGGGCGTCAGGACGCGACGCCCACCGCGCTGGAGCCACAGCGCCAGCGACTCGAAGTCGCGGCTGTTGCGCGTGAGCCCGGGCAGGCACATCACCGGCAGCCGACCCGACTCCGGCGCCGCGTAGTCCCGGTAGTAGAGCGTGAGCCCGTCCGACGACTCGAAGTAGCGATCCTGCCAGGCGGTTCCGTTCAACTCGTGCTCCGTTGCGACGCCCAGCCAGCGGCGTACTCCGCGCGCAGCTCGCGCTTGAGGATCTTGCCATTCGGGTTGCGCGGGAGCGAGTCCCGGAGCACGACGCCGGTCACACGTTGCTGACGTCCCACGCGCTCGTTGATCCAGGCAGTGAGAGCTGCCGCGTCAGGCTCGGCGCCGGCGAGCGGCACGATCACGGCGAGCGGCGTCTCGCCCCAGCGCTCGCTCGCCACGCCGATCACGGCCACCTCCGCCACGCCGGGGTGCTGCAGCGCGGCGCTCTCGATGTCGGCCGGGTAGATGTTCTGCCCGCCCGAGAGGATCAGGTCCTTCTTGCGGTCCACGATGTACAGGAAGCCTTCCTCGTCGAGGCGGCCGACGTCGCCGGTGCGCAGCCAGCGGCGACCCTGCGGGTCGGTCCACGTGGCCTCGGCGTTGGCGTCCGGGCGGGCGTGGTAGCCCGCCATGAGGATGCGCCCTCGCCCGACGATCTCGCCGGACTCGCCCGGAGCAACCTCGCGGTCGTCGGGCCCGAGAATGCAAAGGTCCGTGCCGGGCAGCGGCTTGCCGACGGAGGCGAGCTTGCGCTCGACGTCCTCGGGGGCGAGCGTCGTGATCACGCCCTCGGTGAGCCCGTACAGCTCGATCAGCTCGCAGCCGAGCTGCCGGATCACCTCGGCCTTCAACGCGGGCGTGAGCGGCGAGCCGCAGCACATCAGGCTGCGCAGCGAGCCCAGGTCGTAGCGGTCGAAGTCCGGCAGCTCGAGGAGACGCTGGAACTGCACCGGCACCATGGCGCCGTGCGTGATGCGCTCGCGCTGCACCGTCTCGAGCAGCGTGCGCGGGTCGAAGGCACGCAGCACCACGACCGTCCCGCCGGCCAGCATCGTGCAGAGGAATCCGACCCAGCTGATGTTCGAGTACAGCCCGAGCGAGCACAACGTGCGGGCGCCGCCGTGGTAGCGGAGCGCGAGGGCGAGGTCGTACGCCCAGTCGAGCCGTCGCCGGTGGGTGTGCACGATGCCCTTCGGCAGGCCCGTGGTGCCCGAGCTGTAGATGATGTTGCACTCGTCGTCGTCGCCGAGACCGGGCTGCACCGCGTGGGCCGGTTGCGCGTCGCGCCAGGCGCCAAACTCGTGCCAGCCCGGCAGCGCCGCCTCGTGCGCGATGAAGGCGCCGGGACGCACTCCGGCGAGGCGCGGACGCAGCGCCTCGAGACGGTCGCATTGGTCGCCCGAGGCCACGGCCGCCACCGCTTCGGAGTCGGTGGCCATCGCCACGACGGCGTCGTCCGGGATCGACAGGTTGAGCGGCACGACAACGCCGCCGGCCTTCAGGATGCCCCAGATCGCCTCGAGCATCTCGGCGCTGTTGTGCATCAGCACCAGGACGCGCTCGCCGCGGCGCAGGCCGAGTTGCTGCAGGCCGTGGGCGACGCGGTTGGTCCGCCCGTCGAACTCGCGCCAGGAGAACACCCGATCGCCGTCCGCGACGGCGGGTTTGTCGCCGAGCCACTTGCCGTGCAGGGCGATGATTTCCGGGAAGAGCGGCGCTGGCGCCTCGAACCAGTTCATGGGCGCTCCGTGCTTGGGATCGCCGCGAAGCGCGGCACCGCGACCCCAGGGCCGCACCACCGCGCTTCGCAGCGGGACGTCTAGAACGAATAGCCGAGCGTCAGCTGCCAGGTCCGCGGGTCGCCGTAGTAAGCGGTCTGGATGTTGCCCACGCTCGAGAACTCCTGCGCGTCGGTCTTGTAGACCTCGTCGGTCAGGTTGCGCATGCCGGCCGAGGCGCGCCAGGTCCGTGACTGGGACTGCCAGCTCGCGAGCACGTTCAGGAGCGCGAAGTCGTCCTGCGTCAGCACCTCGCGGTTGTCCACCGACAGCCACGACTTGGTCCGGTAGCTCACGTCGGTCGCGAGCGTAAGCCAGCCGTAGTCGTCGAGCCCGAACTCGTAGCTCACGCCCACGCGCGCCGTCCATTCCGGCGCGAACGGCGGCTCGTCGTCGGAGCGGTCGCGCTCGACGGGCACACCGCCCGGCCCGCGGATCGTGTCGGTGAACTCCGCGTAGTCGGCGTTGAGATAGCCGAGCTGGCCCTGCACGGTCAGGCCGTCGACCGGCACCCACAGCAGTTCGACCTCGGCGCCCCAGATGTCGAGCGCAGCGGCATTCAGCACCGGGAAGCTGAACGTCGGGACCGGGGCGTCGGGATTCACCACCTCGGAGACGCGCGCCTGGAAGTCGGTGTAGTCGCTGTAGAAGAGCGCGCCGTTCAGCCGCAGGCGACCCTCGGCGAGCGTGTTCTTGCTGCCGACCTCGTACGTCCACACGTACTCCGGGTCGTATGAGCCCGTCTCGCCAGGCGTGTTGGCGCGGCCGTTGAAGCCGCCGCTCTTGAAGCCGCGGCCGACACTCGCGTAGAGCAGCGAGTCGTCCGTGAGCTGGTAGTCGAGCCCCAGGCTCGGCGTCAGCGCGTCCCAGCTCTCGTCGTCCGTATACTCGAACGTGCCGACCAGCGCGGCCAGGTTGGAGAAGGTCGAGGTGGTCCGGAAGTAGTCCTTGCTCTCGTACGTGTAGCGCAGGCCGAGCGTACCGGAGAACCGGTCGCTGAACTGCCAGGTCCCCTGCCCGAAGGCGGCGTAGCTGTCGGTGTCGAGGTCGTCGTCGACGGTCCGCAGGAACGTGAGCGGCAGTGCGCCGAACACGAGGAAGTCGTCCGCGTAAGCCTCCTGGTGCGAGGTGATGCTCTCGTTGAGGTAGTAGAGGCCGAACACGGCGTTCAGGCGCCCGCCGTCGTCGAACAGGAACTGGAACTCCTGGGACAGCTGGTCCTGGTCCACACCGACGAACACATCGCCGAGTTCCCACTGGCTGGCGTCGATGTCGACGTAGTTGTCCACGTCGAGGTCGCGATAGCCGGTGATGGACTTGAATCGCCAGGCATCGGACATATCCCAGCCGACGGTGAGCGCGAGGCCGCCGTGGTCGAGATCCTGCCCCTCGTCACCGGTGAAGGACGTGCGCGACTCGAACTCCCAGTCGCCGGTCGGCGCCGGCTGCAGCACGTTCACGCCGCCCGCCAGGTTGACCTGCAGTAGCGGCGCCTCGGCCCGGCCGAGGTTGAGTGCGTTGCGCTGCCGCGTGTAGTCGAGCGCCAGGCTCGCCTCGACGGTGTCGCTCGGCTCGAAGTTCAGGATGGCCCGCGCCGCCGTGGTGTCGATGTCGTTGTACTCGCGGCCCGTGGTCGGGTCCTCGACGATGCCGTCACGACTCGAGTAGAGCGCGGCGATGCTGGCACCGAAGGTATCCGTGATGGGTCCGCCGAGGTACGCCTTTGCGTCCATGCGGTCGTAGTCGCCGTAGCCGATCTCGAAATTCCCGCTGAGCGCCTCCGGCGGCTTCTTCGAGATGAGCCGGATCGCGCCCGCGATGGTGTTCTTGCCATACAGGGTGCCCTGCGGCCCGCGCAGGACCTCGACGCGCTCGATGTCGTAGAGGTTGAACAGCGCGCCCTGGATGCGCGAGATGAAGATGTCGTCGAGATAGATGCCGACCGCCGGGTCGAAAGTCTGCAGCGCGTCCGGCTGGCCGATGCCGCGGATGTAGACGTTGGCGCTGGTGGCCGAGCCGCGGCCCTGCACGAGGTTGAGGTTCGGCACGCTGCCCTGCAGGCCGCCGAGGTCCTGCGCCTGCAGCTGCCGCAGGTCGTCCGAGGAGAACACCGAGACGGCGATCGGCACGTCCTGCAGCGCCTCCTCGCGGCGACGGGCGGTCACTGTGATCTCCTCGAGGCCGCCGGCGGCCGCGGGGCGCGCGGCGGGCGCCGTCTGGGCGAGCGCGGCGGGAACTGCACACAGCGCGGCAGCCGCAGCCGCCCACGCCTGCACCGAACGGATGGCGAACTTGTTCATTGGATCCCCCTGGACGACGCCGGCGCGGCGCCTGATTTTCAACGCGCGCTGAAATCTAGTTGAACGGTCGTTGAAATTCAACAGGCGTTGCAGGTCGGCCTGCGCTTGGCCAGAATCGCTGCACTTCGCAGCGCAGAGACCGCTGCGAGCCTCGACGCGGCTCTTGCGGTGCAGCAATAACAGTACGATGGCGACAGCGGCAAAGCGACGACGGACGACGGCCCCGGCACGCGGAGCCCGTGCGATTGCGCCGCCAAGGCGCGTGCGCATCCTCGACGCGGCGGAGCGACTGTTCGCCGAACGCGGCTTCCACGGCGTGTCGATCCGCGACATCACCGGGACAGCGGGCGTGGACGTCGCGCTCGCCAACTACCACTTCGGCAGCAAGCGGGGACTGCTCGAGGCGGTGGTCCTGCGTCGCGCCGAGGACCTGAACACCGAGCGCCTCACACGCCTCGACGCGCTGATCGCAGGCGCGGGCCGCAAGGCGCCGAGGCTCGAGGAGATCATCGACGCGTTCACGCATCCCCTGCTCGACCGATCGGCGCGCGGCGGCCCGGGCTGGAAGAGCTACTTCGCGCTGATCGCCGAGGTGAACAATTCGCCCGAGTTCGGCGGCGTGCTCATGACGAAGCACTTCGATCCGGTGGTGCAGCGCTTCATCGAGGCCATCCGTAAGGCGCTGCCCGACTGCGACGCGCGCAACCTGTTCTGGGCGTACCACTTTCTCTCGGGCGCCCTCACGCTCACGTTCGCGGAGACCGGGCGGATCGACAAGCTCTCGGGCGGCCTCTGCCGCGCCAGCGACCTCGACAGCGTGCACGAGCGGCTGGTGCCCTTCTGCGCCGCCGGCTTCCGCGCGCTCTGCGCCGGCGGCACGACTAAGCGCCGTTCGCAGCCGGCACGTGCCGCGAGGGTGCGATGAGCCAGCGCAGGCTCAGCGCGCTCGTGACCGGCGCCGCGAGTGGCATCGGGCTCGGCATCGCCACGCACCTCGCCGAACGCGGCCACGCCGTGTGCCTCACGGACCTCGACGCGGATGCGGTCGCGGAAGCCGCCGCCGGGCTGCACGCGCGCGGCCTCGAGGCCACCGCGATGCGGCTCGACGTGACCTCGGCCGCCGAGATCGACGCCGTGGCCGCGGCGCTGGCGCCTGCGGGACCCGACCTGCTGGTGAACAACGCTGGCCTGCAGCACGTGGCACCGCTCGAGGAGTTCCCGCGCGAACGCTGGGAGTTGCTCGTCGCGGTCATGCTCACCGGCAGCGCCATGCTGACCCGCGCCGTGCTGCCGGGCATGCGGCGGCGCGGCTTCGGGCGCATCGTCAACGTGGGCTCGATCCACTCGCTGGTGGCCTCGCCGTACAAGAGCGCCTACGTCGCGGCCAAGCACGGGCTGATCGGCTTCTCCAGGACGATCGCGCTCGAGACCGCAGACTGCGACGTCACCATCAACACGGTCTGCCCGAGCTACGTGCGCACGCCGCTGGTGGAGGCCCAGATCGCGGCACAGGCGCGCGCGCACGGGCTGCCCGAGCAGCAGGTTGTGGACGAGATCATGCTCAAGCCCATGCCGAAGCGTGCCTTCGTCACCGTCGAGGAGCTCGGAGGCATCATCGAGTTCCTCGCGAGCGACTTGGCCCGGAACGTGACGGGACAATCGATCGCGGTGGACGGCGGCTGGACGGCACAATGAACGGGCGAGCGGAGAACGACATGCGAACGAACAGGGCACGATTGGCGCGAACCCGGTACGTCGTGGCCGCGCTCGGGATGCTGGCCGCGGCCGCCTGCGGACGCGAGGCCGCGACGACGGCCGAGGACGCGCGGCTGTCGCCGCGGCCCATCGACCCAGCGAGCGTGACGGTGTCGGGCGCCTCCGCCGGTGGTTACATGGCCGGGCAGTTCCACGTCGCGTACTCGGACCTCGTGCAGGGCGCCGCGATCATCGCGGCCGGTCCGTACCGTTGCGCCGAGGGCTCGCTGCGGCACGGGCTCGGCCGCTGCATGAAGGGCGACGAGGAAATTCCGACCGCACGGCTGCTCGAGGAGACGAGCCAGCTCGCACTCGGCGGCGCGATCGACCCCATCGCGGGCCTCGCGGACGATCGGGTGTGGATCTTCCACGGTGCGGCCGATCCGTTCGTGGGCGTCGCCGTGGCCGACGCGCTCGAGACCTACTACCGCGCGCTCGTGAAGCCGGAGTCGGTCGTGCGCGTCGAGCATCCGCAGGCCGGCCACACGTTCCCGACTGCCGACCCCACGGCACCCGCCTGCACGGCCGTCGAGGAGCCCTACATCGGCAACTGCGGACTCGACGGCGCCCGTGCCCTGCTCGGTCACCTGTACGGCGAGCTCGCCGACGGCCGAGCGCCGCGCCCGGCCGGACTCATCGAGTTCGACCAGCGACCGTACGCCGAGGCCGCGGGCAGTGCGGGCCTCGCCGATCGCGGCTGGCTGTTCGTCCCGCAGGACTGCGAGGCCGGCGGGGAGGCGCGCTGCCGCCTGCACGTCGTGTTCCACGGCTGCAAGCAGGGCGGCTCGTACATCGGCGACGCGTTCATCCGCCGCTCGGGCTTTCTCGAGGCGGCGGAAGCGAACCGCATCGTGCTGCTGTTCCCGCAGGTCGAGCCGAGCTTCCAGCCGCTCAACCCGAACGGGTGCTGGGACTGGTGGGGCTACGAGGGCGAGGACTACGCGACGCGCAACGGCGTGCAGTTGAGGGCGGTGCGGGCGATGATCGGCGACCTGCTCGGCGAGGCGCGCGAGGCACCCTGATCAGGCCTGGGCGCGGGTCCGCTGCGCGCCATAGAGCACGCTCAACCGCCGCACGCCCTTCACGCGTCGGGAGGAGCGGCGGATCTCCTTCAGCAGCCTCAGCAGCAGCCGGAGGCCCTCGCGCTCGCCGCCGGCGCAGAATTCCTCGCTCAGCCCGACGTGCAGCACGGACACGTGCTCGAGGTCGGCGCGCACGTACACCGCGACGCCGATCGGCCGGCCGGTCGTGGTCTCGACGGCGAACAGCGACTGCACCTCGGACAGGCCCGCGATCCGCACGCGCAACCACTCGCCGTCGGGCTGGATTTCGGGCGGACCGAAGCGGTCGATGACGTGGACGATGCCGCGCGCGACGCGGTCCTGGCAGCGATTGAAGAACAACAGCCGTTCGAGCGTCGGGCGATGCTCGAGGGCGACCCGCGAGGCGAACGTCACCGCGTCCCTCATCTCAATGCGACCCTCGTACTGTGTCCGGGGGGCCGGTGCTCCGGCCTTCTGTCAGCGAGGGCCGATCATGCTCGCGGGGCCAGCTTATGTCGAGAAGGCGGCCGACCCGGCGGATGTTGCACCGCGGCGGCCGGCCCCGGGCTGCAGACCCGCGACCGGCCCGCGAAACTTTGAATTACCTCAGGTTTTTGCCCACTGACGGTGGACCCGCCGTTGCGCGTAGTGCGCAATTCGCGGGTGCACCCCTGGACCGACGCGCTTTCCCCTACTGCCCCGTCCGCCGCCCCCTCCGAGGGGGTGATGGTGGACGTCGTCGTCCTGTCGGACGACCTCGCCCTGTACCAGGCGACGCGCGACGCCGTGGGCGAGCGCAACCCGGTGTGGCGGGCGAGGACCGCGGCCGAATCGGTGGACCTGCTCCTGACGGGACGCTGCGGCGTGCTGCTGCTCGACATGAGCGTGGTCTCGACGCAGCCCGCC
>Ga0209254_10002391_pt1 | contig 17034 bp, 18 predicted proteins | sample FrelakmetDIP11DI_FD_187148 | JGI IMG/M metagenome (GOLD analysis project Ga0209254, IMG submission 187148) | Freshwater lake sediment microbial communities from the University of Notre Dame, USA, for methane emissions studies - DIP11 DI (SPAdes)... | ecosystem: Environmental > Aquatic >... | reverse complement strand
GGTCTCGCTCGCGCATCCCCCTGTCGGTGCCCTGGGCCTGGTCCTTGCCCTTGCCCTCGCCCTGGGCGTCGTAGGCGTGCTTGTCGAGGGTCTGCGACTGGTCGTTGTCGTCCAGCAGCGGGTAGATCTCCTCTGCCGTCATGCCCTTGTAGAGGGGCATGGTCAGGGCATTGGGCGGGGGCTTCAGCCCGTCGTCGATGAGCAGCGGGTTGACCGCGTAGTCGCAGGCCAGATCCCAGCGGTGCTGGACTCGGTGCTGGCGGCGGGCAAAGTGGGACAGGGCACAGTGCAGCGCCTCGTGGGCCAGCATGAACTGCGTCTGCTCGATGCTCAGTGACGCGATGTACTCTGGGTTGTAGTAGAAGGCACGGGCGTCCGTGGCCGTGGTGGGGCACCAGTCGGGACGCGCCGCCTGCATGGGCAGGCGCAGGACCAGGGCCCCTAGGAAGGGTTTGTCGAGGATCAGCCGGGTGCGCGCCGCGGCCAGCTTGGTCTCGATGCGATCAATGTCCAGGCCCACGGCGGGACCCTACTCGTAGAGCATGACGTCGGCAACCGCCTGGGCCCAGTCGGCGAAGGCGGGGACCTCGAACAGGACCCCCCCGATGGCCCTGTGCAGGTCCGATACCAGCATCACCCCCATCTCGCGCTGGGGGAAGCGCCGGGCGTAGGTCAGGATGTTCCCGACCACGACGGTCCAATTGTCCCCGGCTCGGGCACGGATAGCCCGCCCCACCAGGGCGGCCGCCACGGCGTACTGTAGGTCGATCTCTCGGGGGACCTGGACCGGCTCCCCATTGATGATGGCGTCCAGGTCTGGCATCTGGTCCAGGCTGTTGACGAAGGCGGTTAGCTCGATCCCCGCCGCCGGACCGACGCACGCCTGTAGGGTCCCCTGCAACAGTTCCGGGTGGTCCTCGAACTTACGCAGCCCCCGGTGGGCGAACTCCCAGGACCGCGGCGACGGGAAGGCCACGGGGTTGTGGGCAGGGTCGAAGTCGAAAAGTAGCTCCGGGCGGAAGCGCAGGAAGGCGATCACGCGCTCGTCGATTCCATTCGCGTAGGCCCAGCTCACCCAGTCGTCCAGGTGCGTCTCGACCTCGAAGTGGGAAAAACGGTTGGCGAGCGGGGCTGGCATGCTGTAGGTCACTCCGCGGTCACCCTGGCGGTTGCCGGCCGCGAAGATGGCCCAGTGCGGCGGGACCTGATAGTCCCCGAGGCGCCGATCCAGGATGAGCTGATAGGCGGCGGCAGAGACCGCGGGCGGGGCGGAGGTGATCTCGTCAAGGAACAGCACCCCGGCCGAGCCGTGGCGTTGGGCATCCGGGAGGATGCTGGGAATCGCCCAATCCACCATCCCCTCCACACGGAAGGGGATGCCGCGCAGGTCGCTCGGTTCCATCTGCGACAAGCGGATGTCGATCACCGGAGCGGCGTGCCGGGCGGCGATCTGGGCGACCATCTGCGACTTCCCGACCCCCGGCGGACCCCAGAGCATGACCGGGGTGTGATGCCCCTCAGCGGTGCTGACGAACTCGCGGTCAAGGACGCGTAACAACTGTGCCGGACGCATGGGCTTGAGTCTTCCTCACTCCTGGGATTCTAGGGCAGAGCGACCGGCATTCGCGGTTGCCCGCGGCAAGGGGCTTCCGGTCGGGACCGCACCGCGGGAAGATGGGTTTGCGCGGCAGGGATCACAAGGCCAGCAGCCCCCTGGCACGCATAAGAGAAAGGCAGTATTCTGATGCCCCTTGCCCTGGGCCGACGCGTCTGGGTCCCGCGGGGGACAGGACGACAGCCGCGGAGCTCGCGGTGGGACCCACCGTCCGGCAACCTGTTGGGTTGTCCTGAGGGTGCGAAAAACTTACAATTCTCAGGCTTTGACCTTACTCATTGGCTGATGCTCGGAGACCGGAAATGAACAAGTTCTATTACGACGCCGTGACCCAAATGGAGCAGTTGGGCGTCGATGACGAATACATCCAGGGCTGGCAGTGCGGCTTCCTGCAGAACCCCAAGCGCGAAGAGCAGCGGCTGACCGATGCCTACGAGGCCGGTTATGCCGACGGTGAGGAAAAGAACACCGACAACTTCGGCGACTGGGCCAAGGGCTGATACCACAGCACATCACAGCGAAGAGGGGCGGGGCTTCCCGCCCTTTTTTGTGTCCGTCCGATCCCTCCCGATGGAATCCCTGGCGCTGTGTGCGCGGGCACATCGTCGTTCCGACCCCTGGTGGCCAATCTTGCCAGGTACCCTGACCCCCTCCGCCCAGAGGCTCGACGACCTCCTGCGGGGCGCCGACCTTCTGGTCATGCCCTGCTGCTTCGATGCCCTCTCCGCCCGTCTGGTGGAGCGCGCGGGTTTCCCGCTGACGTTCATGAGCGGCTTTGCCGTCTCCGCGGCACGTTTTTCCATGCCGGATACCGGGCTCATCTCCTATGCCGAGATGCTCGACCAGGGACGCGCCATCTGCGAGGCCGTGTCCATCCCGGTCATCGGTGACGGCGACACCGGCTATGGCAACCCGGCCAACGTCAGGCGCACGGTCGAGGGCTACGCCCGGGCTGGGTTTGCTGGCGTCATGATCGAGGACCAGCTTGCGCCCAAACGCTGCGGCCATACGCGGGGGAAAGAGGTGGTGCCGCGCCCCGAGGCCCTGGCGCGGCTGCGCGCCGCGGTGGATGCGCGCAACGAGGGGGCCGGCATCTGTATCGTCGCGCGCACCGATGCCCGCGCAACCCTCGGGCTGGACGAGGCGATCTGGCGCATGCGGGCCTTTGCGGATCTGGGGGCCGATGTGCTCTTTATGGAGGCCCCGCGTAGCGAGGTGGAGATGGCCGCATTCTGCGCCCAGGTCCCGGGTGTGCGGATGGCCAACATGCTGGAGGAGGGGGACACCCCCGTCCTGCCCCCAGAACGCCTGGCGGCCTTGGGCTACCGTATCGCCGCTTATCCCTTGACCCTTCTCAACAGCGCCGTCTACGCCATGCAAGAGGCCCTCGCCGATCTCAAGGCCGGGCGCACGCCGACACGGCGGGTGGATTTCGCCGCGATCCGCGAACTGGTCGGCTTTGCGGGCTATGATGACATCCTGGCGCGCTACGATGCAGGACGCGGGGCGGACCCGTCCGTCGGTGCGCTCCGCGCGGATATGGGATCAGACCATGAGTGACAACAGCTATCTCAAAGATTTCATCCTGCTGCGCAACGACCCCTCCAAGGTTGGCGTCGTGCGCGACGCCGCACAGCGCGGGGAGGTCGATGCCCAGTACACCCTTGGGTTGATCTACGCCGAGGGTCGCGGGGTGGAGATCGACTTGGGGTTGGCTCATTACTGGCTGTCGTTGGCGGTGGCCCAAGGCGATCGCGATGCGGAGCAATTGCGCAACGTCGTCGGCAGCCAGATGACGGATGCGGAGTACGAGATCTCAAAAAAGCTGCGTGCAGGGTGCGTCCTGCCCAGGCGCCCGGTGACCCACTGAGGTACGCGCCGAGCCCCTCGGCGCCCTGCGACCCAATCTGGAACCCTACTGCTGTCCCGGAGATCGCCGTTATGCGCGCCTTCCGCCTCTTGCCCTTGCTCCTGTTCGCCGGCTGCTCAATGGCCTACGGGCTCAACACCTGCAGCCAGGATGTGTGGCTCCGCCCGGGCGGGACATCGATCTGAACCTGTCCAACGATTGCAACATCCCGCCAGAACCCTAGGACCCAACAGGAGCGGTCGGCTTTCCGCCATCGCCGAGGTTGGAACAGGACCTTGCCGGCGCGGCCGGGTTGCTCAGAGATCAGCCACCAGCCGAGTTGCGCGCCCATGGACATGCTGCCCAGACCAAACTCGGCCGCTGACGGCCGACTGCTCGTTCGAGCCGAAAGCGATGACCAAGATCACAGAGATGCATCACGCCAGCCTGCTCGTCGCCGATACGCGGCGCTCGTTGGGTTTCTACCGGGATCTGCTGGGGCTGGCGGTGGACGGCGGGCGGCCGGACCTGGGCTATTCGGGGGCCTGGCTTCAGGTTGGGGCGCGCCAGATCCATCTGCTGGAACTGCCAAATCCGGACCCGGTGGACGGGCGTCCGGTGCACGGGGGGCGCGACCGGCACGTCGCGCTCCTGGTCAGCGATCTTGACGGGCTGGCCCGGCGCCTGGAGGGGTCAGGGGTGCCCTACACACAGAGCCGGTCGGGTCGCCGGGCGTTGTTTTGCCGGGACCCCGACGGCAATGCCCTGGAGTTCGTCGAATCGGCCGACGGTTAACCCGGACGCGCCTTCAGCGCCGATACGGGTTCGCGCGCGGGCACTCAGTACCCGCGGTAGTACCAGCGGTTGTCCCAGCCCGACGGGGGATAGGCGGGGGTTCCGGCAGGGCCCTGGCTGCCGCCAGCCTCCGGTTGTGTCCCGGAAGAGATCGGCGGCGGTGGCGGGCTCAGGTCCATGGGGCCTGGGTCGTGCCAGGGGCCCTGCTCACGGAAGGTCTCCCGATCGCGTTCGATCTGTTCCCTCATCGCATCGCGGCGGCGTTGGTTCTCCTTCTCGTGGGCCTCCTGGTGCGCTGCGCCCCAGGGATCGGTGAGGCGCCGGCGAGCGTTGATCGCCTCCTTGGCGGCGCGTCGGCGTTCCTCCCGAGCCCGCCTCTGCGCCTTCACCTCCTCAAGCCACTGATCCACTGGGTCGGCATAGCCGCCGGGCTGGACAGTCGCCTGCTCCGGGGCGGGCCGAGCCGTCGCAGCGGCGTCGTCGCCCGGGTTCGCCGCGGCCGAGCCGGCTGTCATGGCTCCGAGCCAGAGCAGGGCAAACATGGGCGGGACGCTGTGGTGAGGCATGTCGGACCGAGCGGTCTTGGTAGGGTGAGTGTGCCCGCCTGGCTAGCGGGCCGAGTGGCCGGGTAATTCAATAGTTGCTTAAATGCCATATTTGTACGGCACCGGCCAGGTGCAGTCAAGCCGGGCAGATGAAGGGCGATCGAAGGCCGGGTTCTGGCCTCAGGCGGCGGCGTCTTCGAGGCGGGCGTGAATCTCCCGGCGCAGGCAGGCGAGCGCGGTCCCGCAGGTGATGGGCGTATCCTGGCGGGTGGTGATGAAGAAGACGTCATCCACCTGGGCGCCGATCGTGGCGATTTTGGCGTTTTGCAGGCGGACGCTGCACGCTTCGAAGACGGCGCCCATTTCGGCCAACAGCCCGGGCCGGTCCCGTGTTGTCAGGCGCATGATGGTCCGATGATTGGCCTCGTCCGGGGCGAAACTGACCCGGGTCTCGACGGGGAAATGGTGATGGCGGCGCGGCAGGCGGCGCAGCACCTGGGCACCGGCCCAAGGGCGCTCGCGCAGGGCCTGGGCCAGGGTGGAGCGGATCTCCTCGGCGCGCGGCCCCTGGGCGTCGACCGGCTTGCCGTCCTGTTCCAGGACCTGAAAGACGTTGAGTGCCATGCCGTCGTCGGTGGTGATGATGCGGGCGTCCATGACGTTGAGCGCCATCTGGTCGAGCAGGGCGGTGGTGATCCGGAACAGGCCGTCGTGGTCATGGGTGTAGAGGAAGATCTCGGTCCCTCCGCGGGCCGTGACCGGGCGAATCTCCACTAAGGGCAGGGACTCTGGGGCGGCGGCGAGGACCAGGCGGCTCTGCCAGGCGATCTCGTCCGGGGAGTTGTGCAAGAAGAAGTCGAGGCTGAGCTGGGCCCAGAGGGCGACGCACGCCGCCTCGTCCCCCCCGTACCTGGCCATGAGGCGCAGGGCCTCGTGCTGCTTCAGCGCGATGAGCTCGTCCTGGGCTTGGGGATTGTCCAGGCCGCGCAGCAGCGCACGCCGGGTGGCGTGATAGAGGTCGCGCAGCAGGGCATCCATCCAGGTGTTCCACCGCGTCGGGTTGGTCGCACGGGCGTCGGCGACGGTCAGCAGGTAAAGGTAATCGAGCCGGTTGGTGTCCCCAACATGGGCCGCAAAGGTCTGGATGGCGTCGGGGTCGCCGATGTCCTTGCGCTGCGCGGTCATGGACAGGGTCAGGTGCTGCTCGACCAGCCAGGCGACCAGGCGACTGTCGAACTCGCTGAGGCCGTGGAGCTGGCAGAAGTCCCAAGCGTCGCGCATGCCGAGGACGGAGTGGTCACCGCCGCGTCCCTTGGCGATGTCGTGGAAGAGTCCCGCGAGGTAGAGCAGCTCCAGCTTGGGGATGCGCTTGGCGATGGCCGTGCACAGGGGCAACTCGGCGGCAAACTTGGGGACGGTGAAGCGGCGCAGATTGCGCAGCAGCATCAGGGTGTGCTCGTCCACGGTGTAGACATGGAACAGGTCGTACTGCATGCGCCCGACGATGTTGGCGAAGGCGGGGATGTAGGCGGCCAGCACGCCGTACTGGTTCATGCGCCGCAGGGCGTGGGTGATGCCGACAGGCTGCCGCAGGATCTCCATGAAGAGGCTGCGGGCGGGAAGGCTCTGGCGGAAGCCCTCGTCGATGAGATGGCGGTGCTCGCGGATCAGGCGGATCGTGCTGGCACGCACCCCTAACAGGTCGGGGTGCGTCTCCATCAGCAGGAAGATCTCCAGCAGGGCCAAGGGGGAGCGCCGGAAGACCGCGTCGGAGGTGACCTCGATGTAGCCGTTGCGGGCCTGGAAGCGGCGGTTGATGGGAGTCGGGGGGCCGAGGGCATCGCCCAGCAGGATGGCCTCGTGAAAGAGCTGCAGGAGCATCTCGTTCAAGCGATTCAGCTCGACGACCGTGCGGTAGTACTGCTGCATGAACTGTTCGACGGCGAGGTTGTTGTCCCCGTCGCAGTAGCCGAACTGGTAGGCGAGGGTGCGCTGGTAGTCGAACAGCAGCCGGTCCTCGTGGCGCCCGGCCAGACGGTGCAGTGCAAAGCGGATGCGCCACAGCAGGACCTGGCCGTCGATCAGCGCGGCATACTCGGTCTCGGTGAGGAAGCCGTGGTCTACCAGCTCATACAGCGTCTCAGCCGCGAAGTGGCGCTTGGCGACCCAGCCGATCATCTGGATGTCGCGGAGCCCTCCGGGGTTCTCCTTGATGTTGGGTTCCAGGTTGTAGGCGCTGTCGCCGAATTTGGTCCAGCGGGCGCGTTGCTCCCGGGTCTTGGCAGAGAAGAAGGCGTCGCTCGGCCAGATCCGCTCGGGGGCGGTGGCTGCACGCAGCTCCTCCAAGAGCCTCGCTGGGCCGGCGAGTAGCCGAGCCTCCATGAGGTTGGTCATCACCGTGACGTCGTCTCGGGCGGCCTCGACGCATTGCTCGACGGTGCGCACGCTGGCGCCGACCTCGAGCCCGATGTCCCACAGGAAGCGGACTAGATCGCCAAGGGGCTCGCTCAGACATTCCTGAGCCTCGGGGGCGACCAGGATCAAGATGTCCACGTCGGACGAGGGGTGCAGTTCCCCGCGCCCATAGCCGCCGACGGCCACCAGAGCGGCGGGCTGCCCGGCGGGGACATGGTGGTCCCAAGCGGTTCGCAGAGCCTCATCGGTGGTCGCGCTGCGCGCATGGACCAGGTCCACGATCGCCTCGCCGAGGTCGCAACGCTCGAAGAGCGCGGCCCGCGCTTCTCGCAACCCCTGGCGCAGGGTCTTGAGCAGATCGCTCCGGTCCGTCGACGGCGGGTTGCCCGTGCCGGTGCCGAACAGGACCGGCGCCGCGGCGCTCATGCGAGTCCCAACTCCTCGCGCTCTTCCGCCCGCAGGGTGAGGATCTCGTGCCCCTGCGGGGTTACCAGGATGGTGTGCTCCCATTGTGCCGAGAGGCTACGGTCCTTGGTCACCACGGTCCAGCCGTCGGGCAGCAGCTTGATGAACCGTTTGCCGGCATTGACCATGGGCTCGATGGTGAAGCACATGCCGGGCTCCAAGACCAGGCCCTCTCCCGGTTTACCGTAGTGCAGAACTTGCGGCTCCTCGTGGAACTCTTGGCCAATGCCATGACCGCAGTATTCCCGAACCACCGAGCAATCCTGTGACTCGACGTACTGCTGGATGGCGTGCCCGATGTCCCCGAGGGTCGCCCCCGGGCGCACCCGGGCGATCCCAAGCCGCATCGCCTGCTGGGTGATCTTGACCAGGCGCCTGGCCAGGATAGAGGGCTCGCCGACGCAGAACATCTTGCTGGTGTCGCCGTGGTAGCCGTCCTTGATGACGGTGATGTCGATGTTGAGGATGTCGCCGTTCTTCAGGCGCTTGTTGCTTGGGATGCCATGGCAGACCTGGTGGTTGACCGAGGTGCAGATGGACTTGGGAAAGCCGCGGTAGTTCAGCGGGGCTGGAATGGCCCCCTGCGCCCGCACGATGTGGTCGTGGCAGATCGCATCCAGTTCGTCGGTGGTCACACCGGGGAGCACATGTTCGCCGATCATCTCCAGAACTTCTGCGGCGAGCCGGCCGGCGACGCGCATCTTCTCGATCTCGTCGGGGCTTTTTGTAGGCACGCTCATGGTGTAGGTCGTTGCGTCCACGGGGCTGCTCGACGTCCTGTAATGGCCGAGGGAATTGCTGGGGGGAAGCCGGCTATGGTATAAGACGCGTCGTCGCCGCGCAAACCAGCCCCGTGGCGGGACGCTGGGCCGCGCGGGGTACCGGAAGCGAAGCGAAAAACGCGGGTTTTTCGCTTTATTTTTAGGTGGTTACGGCAGATCAATCCGCTCCGCACACAGATCGTCGGGGCGGCAATGCCGCAGCCTTCGAAAAGCCACACACGCATCGACACATGGGATCGGGTGCCCGCCTTGCGGGTTTTTCCATGGGATCGCGTGGAGGTTCAACCCAAACAGTCAGGAGTCAGTCCGTGAGCGATGTTTCCATGCGTCAGATGCTGGAGGCGGGAGTCCATTTTGGCCATCAGACCCGCTATTGGAACCCGAAGATGGGGGCCTTCATCTTCGGCCAGCGCAACAAGATCCACATCATCAACCTGGAGAAGACCCTTCCGCTCTACCAGGATGCGATGAATTTTGCCGGGTCCCTCGCCGCCAACGGCGGCAAGATCCTGTTCGTCGGAACCAAGCGGGCGGCGCGCGAGGCCACCCGCGAGGAGGCCTCGCGCTGCGTTATGCCCTTCGTCAACTACCGTTGGCTCGGCGGCATGTTGACCAACTTCAAGACCATCCGCCAGTCCATCAAGCGCCTCAAAGAGCTCTCGGCGATGTTCGAGGATGGGTCGATCGAGCGCTTCAACAAGAAGGAGGCCCTGGGGTTGAGCCGCGAGCGCGAGCGCCTGGAACAGAGCCTCGGCGGTATCAAAGACATGGACGGGTTGCCGGACGCCCTGTTCGTGGTCGATGTCGGCCACGAGAAGATCGCCGTGTCCGAGGCCAACAAGCTGGGCATCCCGGTGATCGGGGTGGTTGACACCAACAATGACCCCAGCAGCATCGACTACGTCATTCCCGGCAACGACGACGCCATCGGCGCCGTGCGCCTGTACATCAAGGGGGTGGCCGACGCCGTGCTCGATGGGCGCAATACCGCCGCCGCCGGCAGTGCCGGGCGCGACGAGTTCATCGAGGCGGGCGGCGCGCCCGCCGGAGAGGCCGGGGCCTAGTGCTCCGAGCGCCAGCGCATCGGGCCAGGGAGGGCCGAAACGCCGGGGGGCGGCCGCCCCCTAAGGCAAGAATTCTATTTTCGTCGAGTATCCGAGAGCATCCGGAACAGGAGCAGTGGTCATGGCCGTAACAGCCGCATTGGTTAAAGAGCTGAGAGAGCGCACCGGCGCCGGCATGATGGAATGTAAGAAGGCGCTGACCGAGAACGGCGGCGATATCGATGCCGCCATCGAGGCGATGCGCAAGTCGGGGCAGGCCAAAGCGGCCAAGAAGGCGGGACGCATCGCCGCCGAAGGCGTGGTGGTGATCAAGATCGCCGCCGACGGCAAGCGCGGCGTGGTCTTAGAGGTCAACAGCGAGACCGACTTCGTTGCCAAGGATGCGGGCTTCCAGGCCTTCGCTGAGGCGGCGGCCGAGCACGCCTTGGCGGGCGACGCGGGCGACGTCGCGGCGCTTGCCCAGCAGCCGATGCCGGGCACAGAGGGGAGCGTCGATCAGGCCCGCGAGGCCTTGATCGCCAAGATTGGCGAGAACATCCAACTGCGCCGCCTGGTGCGTTTCGACCAGGTCTCCGGTGTCTTGTACGCTTACCGCCACGGGGTGCGCATCGGCGTGGTGGTCGAGCTGGAGGGCGGGGACGAGCAGCTCGGCAAGGACCTGGCCATGCACATCGCGGCCAGCAACCCCCTCTGCGTCGATGCCTCCCAGGTCCCGGCGGAGGCCCTGGAGAAGGAAAAGGACATCTTCCGCGCCCAGGCGCTGCAGAGCGGCAAGCCGGAGGCCATTGTCGAGAAGATGATCGACGGGCGGGTGCGCAAGTACCTGGAAGAGGTGACTCTGCTCGGGCAACCCTTCGTCAAGGACCCGGACCAGACGGTCGAGAAGCTGCTCAAGCAGGCCGGCGCCAGGGTGCTTCGGTTCTCTCGCATCGAGGTCGGTGAGGGCATCGAAAAGCGCTCGGAAAACTTCGCCGAAGAGGTCATGGCCCAGGTGCGCGGGACCTGAGGGGTCCTCCCAGTCCAGGCACGGCATCCCTTTCCTTCCTGCGGCGAGGCGCTTCCCGTGGCAAGCACACCCGTTCGACGTATTCTGCTCAAACTCAGTGGCGAAGCGCTGATGGGTGAAGGCAGTCACGGTATCGATCCCGAGGTCATGTCGCGCATGGCCCGGGACGTGGGTGACCTGGTTGGCTCCGGTATCCAGGTGGCCTTGGTCATCGGCGGCGGCAACATCTTCCGCGGTGCGGCGCTGGCTGCCGCGGGTATGAACCGGGTCACCGGGGACCACATGGGGATGCTCGCGACGGTCATGAACGCCCTGGCGATGCAGGATGCCCTTGAGCGCATCGGGATCCCCGCACGGGTCATGTCTGCCCTGAGCATGGGCCCTGTGTGTGAGGATTACAGCGCCCGCGAGGCGGTTCGGCACCTGGAGCAGGGGCGGGTGACGGTCTTCGCCGCTGGGACGGGCAACCCCTTCTTCACCACGGACTCCGCGGCCAGCCTGCGTGCGGTGGAGATTGGGGCGGACGTCTTGATCAAGGCGACCAAGGTCGACGGGGTCTACTCCTCCGACCCGATGACCGATCCGTCGGCGGTTTTCTACCCGCGTCTGACCTACAACCAGGCCCTGCGGGAGGGGCTGGGCGTGATGGATGCCACGGCCATCGTGCTCTGCCGCGACCACGCGATGCCCCTGCGGGTCATGAACATCAACGAACCGGGCGCGTTGCTGCGCCTGATTCAGGGCGAGCCGGTCGGCTCACTGGTTGAGAGTGGGGATTGACATGATCGACGATATCAAGAAGGACGCCGCCGCCCGCATGGGCAAGACTGTGGAAGCCCTGGGGCACGAGCTGGCCAAGATCCGCACCGGCAGGGCTCACCCCTCCCTGCTCGATCATGTCATGGTCTCTTACTACGGCTCCGACATGCCCATCAAGCAGGTCGCCAACGTCACGGTGGAGGACGCGCGCACCCTGGCCATCACCCCCTGGGAGCGCAACATGGTCCAGGCGGTGGAAAAGGCCATCCTGCAGTCCGACCTCGGGTTGAACCCCAACACCGCTGGGACCGTCATTCGCGTGCCCATGCCGGCCCTGACCGAGGAGCGTCGCCGGGACCTGATCAAGGTGGCCCGCCACGAGGCCGAGCAGGCCCGCGTGGCCGTGCGCAACATCCGGCGCGACGCCAACGGCGGGTTGAAGGACCTGGTCAAGGAGAAGGTGATCTCCGAGGACGATGAGCGTCGTGGCCAGGACATCATCCAGAAGCTGACCGACCAGTACGTCAAGGAGGTCGACCATGTACTGGAGCAGAAGGAAGCCGATCTGATGGCGATTTGACCCGCCTCCCGGGCTCTTGAATCCTCAGCGTGGACAACGACACTCAGCATCCCACGGTCGCCCAGACCGGCGGGCGCATGCCAGGACACGTTGCGATCATCATGGATGGCAATGGCCGGTGGGCTCGGCAGCGGGGCCTGCCCCGGACGGCGGGTCACCGTGCTGGGGTCAAGGCTGTGCGGGCCGTGGTCGAGGAGAGCGTTCGGCAGGGGGTGCGCGTACTCACGCTCTTCGCCTTCAGCAGCGAGAACTGGCGTCGCCCCGCCGCCGAGGTTTCGGTGCTTCTGCAGCTCTTCATGAGCACGCTGCGCGGCGAGGTCAGGCGGCTGAACGAAAGCGGCGTGCGCCTGGTGGTGGTCGGGGAGCGCGGTGCATTCCCTGACAAGTTGCAGGCGCGCATCGCAGGGGCCGAGGAGCAGACCGCCAGCAACCAGACGCTGATCCTGCAGATCGCCGCAAACTATGGTGGGCGCTGGGACATCACCCGCGCCGCTCGCCGGCTTGCCGCGGCCGTGGCCGCCGGCGAGCTTGCCCCCGAAGCGATCGACGAGGCCGCGGTGGCGGCGCGGCTTGCCTTCGCCGATAGCCCGGACCCAGACCTCTTCATCCGCACCGGCGGCGAGCAGCGCCTGAGCAACTTTCTGCTCTGGCAGTCGGCCTACGCGGAGCTGTATTTCACCAACCTGTTATGGCCGGAGTTTGACGCATCGGCCTATGGTCGTGCCTTGACGGACTACGCCGGGCGCCAACGGCGCTTCGGGCGGACGGCGGAGCAGATCGCCGGCGCCCCGGGCAGCGGGAGGAGCTAACCCCTTGCCCGCGACCAGCGCCCTTGGCCAGAGGACCCTGACCGCGCTGGCCCTGGGGCCCTTGGTCCTGGCCGCGGCCTTGTGGCTGCCCACCGGCTGGCTGGCCCTGGTTCTGGCCTTGGTGGTCCTCCTCGGGGCCTGGGAGTGGACGACCCTTGCGGGCGTGTCGAGTCCCCTCGCCCGTCTCGGGTACCTCGGGGTGGTGACCCTGGGCTTCGCCGCCCTGTGGCAGGTCCACCTCGCGGGTTGGGGGCCCTACCTCATCGCCCCAGTGGTCCTGGGTTGGCTTGGGGTCGCCCTGTACCTGGCTGGAGTGGCCGAGATCCCCCGCGCCGAGGGCGCCGACGTTGGCCTCCTCGCCCTCGGTCTGCTGGTCCTCCTGGGGCCCTGGCTCGCGCTGCTCGACCTGGATGCCGTGCAGCCCAATGGACCCGTGCTCGTTCTATGCCTCCTCCTGCTCATCTGGGCCGCGGATATCGCCGCCTACTTTGCCGGTCGGCGCTGGGGTAGGGTCAAGCTCGCCCCGGCGCTCAGCCCCGGCAAGACCCGCGCCGGAGCTTATGCTGCCCTTGTGGCCGCAGCGGCATGCGGCGTGGCACTTGCGTGGTGGCTTCGGGTTGGGCTCGGACAGGGGCTGGGGCTGGTGCTGATCTGCGTCGTCACGGTCGTCGCCTCGGTGGCCGGGGATCTGTTCGAGAGCCTGCTCAAGCGGCGCCGGGGGCTCAAGGACTCCGGCCGGCTGCTACCGGGTCACGGCGGCATGCTCGACCGCATCGACAGCATGACCGCCGCCGCCCCAGTCTTCACCCTCGGCCTGCAGATGCTGCTATGACCGGCGTCACCATCCTCGGCTCCACCGGGTCCATTGGGGTCAGCACCCTCGATGTCCTGGCGCGCCACCCGGAGCGCTTCAGGGTCGTCGCACTGACGGCCCACCGCGACGTCGAGACCATGCTGGCGCAGTGCCGCGAGTTCCGCCCCATGCTGGTGGCGATGGCCGACCCGCAGGCGGCGCGTCGTCTCCGCGAGCGCCTGGCGGACGTTCCCGGTGCGCCGGCGGTGCTGGCGGGGGTCGACGGGGTGAGGGAGGCCGCGGTCCTACCCGAAGCGCAGGTCGTCATGGCCGCCATCGTGGGCGCAGCTGGGCTGGTGCCGACGCTGGCGGCAGCGATGGCGGGGAAACGACTGCTGCTTGCGAACAAAGAGGCATTGGTGGTGGCGGGAGCCCTGCTGATGCAGGCCGTGGCGGACCACGGTGCCGAGCTCCTCCCCATCGATAGCGAGCACAATGCCATCTTCCAGTGCTTGCCTGCGGGGTTTGAACGGGGCCTCGGGACCGTTGGGGTCGAGCGCATCCTGTTGACCGCTTCCGGTGGACCCTTTCTGGACAGCCCCCGCGCCGCCCTGGCAGGGGTCACGCCGGAGCAGGCCTGCGCTCACCCCAACTGGGACATGGGGCGCAAGATCTCCGTGGACTCCGCCACCATGATGAACAAGGGCCTGGAGCTGATCGAGGCGTGCTGGCTCTTCGGCACCGGCCCGGAGCGGGTCCAGGTGGTGGTCCACCGCCAGAGCGTCATCCACTCCCTGGTGCAGTACATCGACGGCTCGGTCCTGGCGCAGCTTGGCAACCCCGACATGCGCACCCCCATCGCCCACGCCCTGGCCTGGCCTGAGCGGCTGTCCTCCGGCGTCGCCCCGCTGGACCTTTTCGCGGTCCAACGCCTCGACTTCGAGCCGCCGGACCTGGGCCGCTTCCCCTGTCTGGGCCTGGCGACCCAGGCAGCAGCCGCCGGCGGCACGGCGCCGGTTGTACTCAATGCGGCCAATGAGGTTGCGGTGGCCGCCTTCCTGGACCGGCGGATCGGATTCACGGCCATCGCCGAGGTGGTGGAGGAGACGCTGGCGAGGCTGCCGGCCGCGGCCGTGGACGGCTGCGGGATTGCCTTCCTGCTGGACATCGACCGTAAAGCCCGCGCGGCTGCGGAACAAAGGGTCAACTCATTGGTCACCTAGACTGCTATGCAAAACCTCACCGGATTCCTGTCCTACGCAGGCTACTTCATCGTGGCCTTGGGGGTGCTCATTGCCGTGCACGAGTTCGGGCACTTCTGGGTTGCCCGGCGCCTCGGCGTCAAGGTCCTGCGATTCTCCATCGGCTTCGGCCGGCCGCTGTTGCGCCACACGGCCCGGTCGGACGGCACCGAGTACATCCTAGCGACCGTGCCCCTCGGGGGGTACGTCAAGATGCTGGACGAGCGCGAGGGCGATGTCCCAACCGACCAGCGCCACCTGGCGTTCAACCGCCAGACCCTGTGGAAGCGCTGCGCCATTGTCGCCGCCGGCCCCCTGTTCAACTTCGCGTTCGCCATCGCGGTCTTCTGGGGCCTGCTGGTCGCGGGGGAGACCGGTGATCGCCCCCTGGTGGGCGAGGTCACGTCCCGCTCTGCTGCGGCGGCGGCGGGGTTCGCCCAGGGCGACGAGATCCTGCAGGTCGGCGACCGCCGGACGCCGACCTGGGAGTCTGCTGTCTTCGCCCTGATGGCCGAGGCCCTGGACGGGGAGGACCTGGCGGTCCGGGTCCGCGATGCGGCGGGACAGGAGGCCGTGCACCACCTCGCAGGGTCGGCCCTGGCCAGTCTGCCTGAGAACCCGGCCATCCTCTCCGCGCTCGGGCTGTCGCAGGCGCGGCCCCTGTTGCCTGCGGTGATCGGCGAGGTGGTGCCGGGCGGGGCGGCGGACGCGGGTGGGCTCTTGGCCGGGGATCGGGTGATCGAGGCCGACGGCGAGGCCGTGGCCACCTGGCAGGCCTGGGTCGATCTGGTGCGCCAGCACCCGGAGCGGGCCCTTCGGGTCCGTGTCCAGCGCGGCGAGGCCGAGTTGGACCTGACCATCACGCCGCGCCGCCAGGAAGAGCAAGGGCAGTCTGTCGGCAAGATCGGTGCCGCGGTCGCGGTCCCGGAGACCCTGTTCGAGGGTTATCGGACCCTGGTGCGGCTGGGCCCCGTCGATGCCTTGGGGGCGGCGACGGCCAAGACGCTGGACATGAGCTGGCTCATGCTGCGGGTGGTCGGGCGGATGGTGACCGGGCAGTCGTCCGTGAATAACCTGAGCGGTCCCATCTCCATCGCTGAAACGGCGGGCAAGACGGCCGGCTACGGCCTGTCGGCCTTCCTCAAGTTCCTCGCCGTGGTCAGCATCAGCCTGGGCGTCCTCAACCTGCTGCCGATCCCGGTGCTGGACGGCGGGCACCTCCTCTACTTCCTGATCGAGGGGGTGAAGGGCAGCCCACTGTCCGAGCGGGCCCAGGAACAGGGCATGCGGATCGGCATCGCCCTGCTGGCCGGCCTGATGACCCTGGCCTTCTACGTCGACATCTCCCGATTGCTGGGCTAGACGGAGCCTTTCCCCTATACTACCGCCCCTTGAGGTAGCGCCGAACAAGGCCGTCCATGGCTTTCTCAGCGCACGGCATTCGAAAATGCGGTTTCCGAATGCCTTCATTCTCAGTCGCTTATCGCCACTGAGAATGGCGGGGCATCCTGCCCCGCGCCAGGCCGCCGCGGCCGCGGCGCTTGATATTTCAGGGGGTCGTTTTGCTCACAGCACCTGCGGCACGAATCCGCGCGGTACCGACGCCGGTCCCTAGGCGCCGTTTCGCAGTCTTCCTGGTCTTGTTGCTGGTGTCCCTCGCCGCGTTGGCCGACCTGGTCAAGATTTCCGACATCCGCGTTGAGGGATTGCAGCGCATTGCCCCGGGCACCGTCTTCAACTACATGCCGGTGCAGGTCGGGGATACCGTTGGGGACGATGTCACCGCCTCCATCATCCGATCCCTATACCAGACAGGCTTCTTCGACGATGTACGGGTGGAGCGCGACGGGACCGTTCTCGTCGTCTCGGTTAAGGAGCGTCCGGCCATCGCCGAGATAGACATCACCGGCAACAGCGAGATCAAGGAGGACGACCTCAAGAAAGGGTTGAAGGATATTGGCCTGGCCGAGGGGCGGGTCTTCAATCGTTCCGTCCTTGACCGCATCGAGCAGGAGCTGAAGCGCCAATACTTCGCCCTGGGAAAGTACGGGGTGGGAATCCAGTCCACGGTCTCCCGGCTGGAGCGCGGTTGTCTGCGGCGGTCGCCGGCGGGCGGGGTGAAGCGATAGGCCACGCGCAGCGCGGGGCCATGCCGGCTGCCGAAGGCGAGTTGGCCAGGGGTGACCTCCTCGACCGTCTCTGCCCGGACGAAGATGTACCACATGCCCACGTTCTCGGCGGGGGTGGCGCCTAGCAGGAGAAAACGCTCTTGGTGAGCGATCGCCATCATGGCGTGCTCGCGCGATGCGAAAGTGC
>Ga0209254_10002390_pt1 | contig 17036 bp, 14 predicted proteins | sample FrelakmetDIP11DI_FD_187148 | JGI IMG/M metagenome (GOLD analysis project Ga0209254, IMG submission 187148) | Freshwater lake sediment microbial communities from the University of Notre Dame, USA, for methane emissions studies - DIP11 DI (SPAdes)... | ecosystem: Environmental > Aquatic >... | reverse complement strand
GGGCACGATGCGCACGTCGTACTCGCGGCCGATGCGGCCGATCGATTCGCGCCGCTCCGGCGTGTCGTTGGCCTCGAGCGCGGCGCGCACGGCCTGCAGTTGGACGATCTTGGTGTCGCCGAACTGGCGCGCGAGCAGCGTGACCCGGTCCTGCCGGAAAAGGAGGATCGTCGCTAGAAGCGCGACGGCGACTACCGCCAGCAGAAGCAGCGCAAGGCGCCCGAACAGCGAGCGCGGCACGAGGGTCACGGCGGGGCATCCTTCGCGCCGGCGTCCGCGGCCGCATCGTCCGGCACGAAGACGTAACCGAATCCCCAGACCGTCTGCAGGTAGCGGGGTTTGGCCGGATCGGGTTCGATCAGCTTGCGCAATCGCGACACCTGGACGTCGATCGCCCGGTCGAACACGTCATGGTCGCGGCCGCGCGCGAGCAGCATCAGCTTTTCGCGCGCCAGCGGCTGGCGCGCGTGTTGGGCGAACACCTTGAGCAGCGAGAACTCGCCGGTGGTGAGGTGGATCGTAGCGTCACCGTTGACGAGCGTGCGCGCGGCAAGATCGAGGGTGAACGGACCGAAGGCGACCTTGCCTTCGGTCGCCGGCGCGCCCGGAGCGAGCCGTTCCGTCTGCCGGCGCAGCACCGCGTGAATCCGCGCGACGAGCTCGCGCGGATTGAAGGGTTTCGGCAGGTAGTCGTCGGCGCCCGACTCGAGGCCGACAATGCGGTCGACTTCCTCCCCTCGCGCGGTCAGCATGACGATCGGCACGCTCTCTCCCGCTGCCCGCAGCCGGCGGCAGACGGCCAGTCCGTCCTCTCCCGGGAGCATGAGATCGAGCACGATGAGGTGGGGCGGATCGCGCTGGAGCTTCCGGTCGAGATCGCGGGCGTCGGGGAGCGTCGCAACCTGAAATCCCTGCTCGGTCAGGTAGCGCGACAGGAGGTCGCGCAAGCGCACGTCGTCGTCTACTACGAGTATCTTCGGCGCGGCAAGCTTGGCGTCCATGCGTCAGCGTAAGGCCCCGGCACGCCGCGTGGGCGGCCGAGTGTAACCGATTGTAACGCCCGCGCTGCCCTGCAACTTCCGGTTGCAATTCGCCGGGCGGCGCGGGGAACGCAGGACGATAATGGGGTCGAAGCCGAAGGGGCCGCACGATCGCTGTGGCGCCGCACTCACCGAAAGGACACGCTATGACGACTCGACACACGTTTCGTGGAATCACCGGGATAGCCGCCGTTGCCATGGCAACGGCATTGGGCACCGGCGGCGCGCTGGCGCAGCCCCCGGGCGGCCCGCATGGTCCCGGCGGTCCTGGCGGGGCCGACGCGATGATCGGCCACCTGATTGCGAAGGCCAGGGCCGAACTCAAGCTCAATACGATGCAGCAGGAGATGTTCGACAAGGCCGTCGTGGGCAGCAAAGCGGCCCACCAAGCCGGGCGGGCGTCGCACCAGAAGGTCAGGGACACGCTGCAGGCCGAGCTGGCCAAGGGCGAGCCGGATCTGAACGCGGTTGCTGCGGCTGCGGATGCCGCCATGGACCAGGGCCGCGCACTGCGGCAGGCGGTTCGCAACGAATGGCTGGCGCTCTACGGCACGTTCAGCGCGGAGCAGAAGTTGGTCGTGCGCGACCTGTTGCAGCAGAGGCTCGCGCGTGGCGAATCGTTCCGGCAGAGGATGCGCGAGCGGATGCATCATCGTTTCGACGGATCGTCCGGCTAGAACGCCGGCATCTCCGGCCGGACGTGCTTCAGCCGGAGGGCGACGCCTGTCGGGTGATTGCGTGCGCGCCGCCGATATCGGGTTGCGTGCGAAGCGCGGCTTCCGCCGCGTTCTTGAGGGCGGTAGCTACGACCGGCTTCACCAGCAATTCCACTCCGGCTGCGCGCACTTCGGCCTGCGCGGCGCCGCTCGTGTCGCCTGACACGACAAACGCCGGTGTCGGGGAGCCGAGGGCGGAGCGCAGCCGCGCGATCGCGTCGATTCCCGACTTGCCGTCGGCCAGGCGGAGATCGGCGACGATCAGATCCACGTCGCCGCGCACGGAACCATCGGCGGCGGTGAGGGCGGCCAAGGCCGAGCTCGCGTCGGCGCCTCCCACGGCGATCGCCTCCCAGGATGCGAACAGTGCGCGCATGGCGGCGACCACGGCCGGGTCGTCGTCGACGACCACGATGCGACGGCCCGCAAGCGTGCGCGCGGTTGCGGCGAGGGGTGCTCCGTCGGCCCGCTGCCTCCGGGCGTCCCGGCGGCGAAGGTTCGTGCGCGGCAAGGTGATCGAGAAGCGCGACCCGCGGCCGGGAGTGGATGCGAGATCGACCTGATGTCCGCAGAGCGTCGCGAGCCGGCGCACGATCGCGAGACCGAGCCCCATGCCGCGCCCCCCGGCGTGGTGTCGGGGCGCCGCGGCCAGCTGCACGAACTCGTCGAAGACGCGCGCGCGGTCGTGTTCGGCGATGCCGATGCCCGAGTCGATCACGTCCACGCGCACCGCACCTGCGCGCCGGCGCGCCCCGATGACGACGCCACCCGCCGGTGTGTAGCGCACCGCATTGGCCACGAGGTTGCGCAGGATGCGTTCGAGCAGGACCGGATCGGTGTCGACGGCAAGCTGCGTCGGCACGATCCGCAGCGCCAGTCCCGCCGCGTTTGCCTGCGGCGCGAAATCGGCAGCGAGGCGCGCGAACAGCGGTCCGAGCGCGACGCTCGCCCGTGCCGGCTCGAGCGCCCCGGCGTCCAGTCGCGACAGGTCGAGGAGCTGCGCGAACAATCCCTCGAGGGCTTCGACGGACGCGCGGATGCTCACGACCAGCGGCCTCACCTCGGGGTCGCGCACCCGGGCCGCGAGCGCGGCGGCAAAGAGCCCCATCGCATGCAGTGGCTGGCGCAGGTCATGGCTCGCCGCGGCGAGAAACTGGCTCTTCGCCCGGCTGGCCGACTCGGCGGCGGCGCGCGCGGCGAGCGCTGCCTCCGTCTGTGCCTTGAGTTCGCGGATGAGGTCGAAGTTCTCATAGCGCATGGCCAGCGACTGGGTCAGCACGCCGTTCACCTGACGGCCGAACGCCAGCACGAATACCAGCACGACGCCGAGCACGCCGGCCGTGAACAGATGCACCTGATCGCCTTCGAGGGCAACCCGCGCGATCAGCGGCACGAGCGCGGCGAGAACGAAGCCGTAGAACGACGGCTTGTAGACGGCGGTGAGGTTGAGCCCGCCAAGGATCACGCTGAACTGGCAGACGATGAACAGCGCCTGGTACGAGGGTGACGCCGGGAACATCGCGATCGCCGCCGCGCCCCAAAGCGCGCCGGCAAGTGTGGAGCCCAAGGCCCAGTACGCGCCCCAGCGCGCGGCATCGACGACCGGCGGTTCCGCGCGTTGGTAAGCGCGCGCCAGGAGGCCGCGCCAAGCCTGGTTGACGAGGATGGCCGCCAACCATGCCGCCATGACCCAGGAGGCCTGCTGCTGCCAGAGCACACCGCACAGGATGAGCGCGCCCAGCACCATCGATGCGGTTGTCCGATGCCACGACCGGTAGAGCGTGGCGACCTGATCGGCCCGCGCGTGGGCCAGCAGGGGCGACATGGCGTCAGCGCAAGGGCGACCCGCTGCGCGCCGGCCGCGCCGGCATGGTGTCGACGCTGATCCCGCGGCGTGCAAGCACTGCAACGGCCTCCGTGCGTGTATGCACGCGCAACGCCTTCAGGATCGCGCTGACATGGACCTTGACTGTTCCCTCCGAGAGCGTCAGATCGCGGCAGATCAGCTTGTTCGGCTTGCCCTGGGCAAGGAGCTTCAGCACATCGGTCTGCCGCGCCGTGAGCCCCAGCGCATCGGACCGGAGGTGGACGCCGTCGCCGTCGGGCGCCGGTGCGCCGTCGGAAGGCAGGTACACGCCACCATCAACCACGTGCTGCACGGCGTCGAGCAGCATCTGCGCATCGGCGCTTTTCGGGATGAACCCGTGCGCACCGGCCCCGAGCGCGGCCAGCACCGTTGCCCGATCGTGCGTCGCGGAGATCACGACAACCGGCACACCCGGATAGTCGAGCTTCAAGTCGCCGAGGAAATCGAGCCCGCGTGCGCCGGGAAGCGCGAGGTCGAGCAGCACCAGCGTCACGTCCGGCTCGTTGTCGAGCACGGCCATGGCCTCCGCCGGATCGCCGGCCGCCCGCATTTCGACGTTCGGTCCGAGCTGCGGGAGGAGCTGCACCAGAGCCTCGACGATGAGCGGGTGATCGTCGACCACGAGAATCTTCATGCGCGCCTCCCACGTAGTGGTTGCGCCGTTACCGCGAACCTGCGCGGAGGCGACCGTGGGCCGGACAATAGTCCCAACGCGGGGGCGTTGGCACCTGTAGGAAGCTACAGGTCAGGTGGATTATTCGTGCCGCAACGCGTCGATGGGACTGAGGCGCGCTGCGGTGCGCGCCGGATAGAAGCCGAAGAAGACGCCGATCGCGCCCGAGAAGCCGAACGCCAGCAGCACGGAGGCTGCATTCATCTCGGTGCGCCAGCCGGCGAAGTGGCCCACCGCGTACGACGCGACGGCGCCGAGCGCGATGCCGATGAGGCCGCCGATGAGTGCGAGCGTCACGGCTTCGACTAGGAACTGCGTCAGGATGTCCCTGCTCCGCGCCCCCACGGCCAGCCGCAGGCCGATTTCGCGCGTGCGCTCGGTCACCGAGACCAGCATGATGTTCATGATGCCGATGCCGCCGACGACGAGCGACACCGAGGCGATCGCCGCGAGGAGAAGCGCGAGGATCTTCGACGATGCCTCCTGCGCCGCCAGCACCTCCGACAGATTGCGGATGAAGAAATCGTCCTCCTGGCCGGACTGCAGCTTGTGTCGCTGGCGCAGCAGATCGCGCATCTCCTGTTCGGTTGCGGCGACGTCATCGCCGTCGCGCACGCGCACCGTGATGTTCTGCACGTTGCGGGTCTTGACGTTCGTTCCCCCGAGCACGCGCTTGCGGGCCGTCGAGATCGGGATCAGGACGACGTCATCCTGGTCCTGGCCCATCATGCTCTGGCCCTTGCGGTCGAGCAGGCCGATCACCGTGTGCGGAACGCGTCTGATGCGCACGGTCTCGCCCACCGCGTCCGCGTCGCCGAAGAGCGCCCGCGCGACGGTCTGCCCGAGCAGCACCACCTTCGCCGCGCTGTCGACCTGCGCCTGGTCCAGCGCCTGGCCCGAGATCACTTCCCACTGCCGCGCTTCCAGGTAATCCGGCGTGATGCCGTAGATCTGGGTCGCCCAGTTGCTGTTGCCGAACACGACCTGCCCGTTGCTGCGCAGCGTCGGGGCGGACGCCTGGACCGACGGAATCTCGCGGGCGAGCGCGTAGGCATCGTCCTCGCTGATCGTGAGCTGAGTGCCCGACCCCATGCGCACGCCGCCCGACGTGAAGTTGCCGGACAGGATGATGATGAGGTTCGACCCGAGGCTCTTGATCTGATCTTCGACGCGCGCCTGCGCGCCGCCGCCGACGGCCACCATCGTGATCACCGCGCCGACGCCGATGATGATGCCGAGCATCGTCAGCATCGAGCGCAGTTTGTTGACGCGCAACGCCGTGAGCGCGACCCGGAGCGTGGCGAGGAAGTTCATGGGTGCGCGCTCGCGCCGCGCATGGGCGTTATTGGCCGGAGGTCGCCTTCCCCGGGGCGGTCCGCCGGAAGGCCGGCCGCCGTTTCGGTTGGCGGTCGCTGCGCCGCCGCGAGCGCCGCGGCGTCCCTGGGCACGTTCGGCGCGTCGCGGGTGAGCCTGCCGTCGCGGAAAAGCAAATGCCGCGAGGCAAACGCGGCGATGTCGCTTTCGTGCGTCACGACGATGATCGTGATCCCGCTGCGATTGAGCTCCTGCAGCAGCGCCATGACTTCGAGGCTGGTCGCGGAATCGAGCGCGCCCGTCGGCTCGTCGGCAAGTATGAGCTTGGGATCGTTGACCAGCGCTCGGGCGATCGCCACGCGCTGCTGCTGGCCGCCCGAAAGCTGTGCGGGATTGTGGCGTTCGCGCGTCGCGAGCCCGACCTGCGCCAGCTTTTCGCGCGCCTTGGCGTGACGGAGAGCCGCGGGTACGCCTGCGTAGAGCAGCGGCAACTCGACGTTTTCCAGCGCCGACGTGCGCGGCAGCAGGTTGAACTGCTGGAACACGAAGCCGATCTGGCGATTGCGGATGCGCGCGAGCGCGTCGCGCGGCAGGTTCGCCACGTCGACATCCGCGAGGCGGTAGCTGCCGGAGGTCGGCGCGTCGAGACAGCCGACGAGGTTCATGAAAGTCGATTTGCCGGAGCCGGACGGTCCCATCACCGCGATGAATTCGCCCTCGGCGATGTCGACCGAGACTCCGGCGAGCGCGTGCACCTCGGTCTCGCCGAGAGGATAGGTCTTGACGAGATCGCGGACGGAGATCAGCGGTGGTCGCACCGAGGCGGCCTGCGGGTGCATGGGCACCTGGAGCGAGGGGGGCGGCCACTCGGCGGAGGCCCTCTGGCCGGAATCAGCCGCGTGGCCGCTCTTGATCACGTTGTCCGTCCCTGGTCAGAAGGGAAGCCGCGGCGCCCCGCCCGTCGGACGGGCAGCCTGCGCATTGCGATCCACGTTGCCGACGATCACTTCCTCGCCTTCCGCGAGGTCGCCGCCGACGACTTCCGTCGCATTGCCGTCGGACAGGCCGAGCCGCAGCGCGACCTCGCGCGGCTTGCCGTCGCCGCCGACCAGATAAACGCGGCCGGTGCCGATGCCACCGCGCCCGGTTTCGGCGGCCACGATCGCGGCGTACTGTTTCTGTTGCTCCGGATTGAGCATCCCGTTGATCTTCTGCCGGACATCGGCACGCAGCCGTTCGGCCCGCACCCGGCGGTCCGCCTCGCGGACTTCGCCCAATTCCGCCATCTTCGCGCGCAGTTCGGCGAACACCTCGTCGAGCCGGGTCTGCTGCGCGGCGTCGAGCTTGAGTTCGTCGACGAGCTTCGCCCGGCGCGCCTTTGCATCGCCACCGCCCGCACCGGCACCCGGTGCCACGGAGGGCGTCTCCGCGTCCTTGGCCGCGGCGACGTCGGGCGGACGATAGCGCAGCGCCGCGTTCGGCACTTTCAGCGCGTTCTCGCGTGCGTCGGACACGATGCGCGCGTTGGCGGTCATTCCCGGCACCAGCAGCAGATTCGGATTCGAGGTCGCGACGACGACCGTGTAGGTGACGACGTTTTGCACCGATTGCGCCGCCTTGCGGATCTGCGCGACCTTGCCCTCGAACGTCCGGCCGGCGAACGCGTCGACCGTGAACGTGACGCGCTGGTCCGGACGGATCTTGCTGATGTCCGACTCGTCGATGGCGACTTCGACCTGCATGTCGCGCAGGTCCTTGGCGATCGTGAACAGCGTCGGCGTGTTGAGGCTCGCCGCCACCGTTTGTCCCGCATCGACCTGGCGCGAGATGACGACGCCGTCCACCGGGGCGATGATCGATGTGCGCGCGAGGTCGACCCGCGCCGATGCAAGCGCCGCCTCGCGCTGCTTGATGACGGCGGCCGCGTTGGCAACCTGCGACTCGCCGACCGCCACCTGGGCCTCGGCGGTCTGCACGGCCTCGGCGAGAGCGTCGTAATTGAACTGCGCCTTGTCGCGCTCGGCGTCCGCGATGAAGCCCTTCGCGAACAGCGATTTCTTGCGCTCGAGGTCGGCTTTGGCGTCGTTGGCCTGGATCCGGGCGCGCAGCGCCTGCGATTTCAGCACCAGGACGTTCCCCTTCTGATTGGTGAGCGCGCTCGCCGCCGCGTCGAGATCGGCTTGCGCCTGCTTCACCTTGAGGTCGTAGGTCTCGGGGTCGATCCGAGCGAGGAGCTGACCCTTCTTCACCGGACTGTTGAAGTCGACGAAGAGCTCCTTGATCTGGCCCGAAATCTGGGATCCCACGGCCACCGTGGTCACGGCCGACAGCGTGCCCGAGGCCGAAACCACGGCGGTGAGGGCACCCCGCTCGGCCTTGGCCAGACGAAATGTCGGCGCGGCGTCGCCACGGACGAAGAGCCACCATGCGAGGGCCGCCAATGCGCCGAGCGCAAGCGCACCGGCAACGACGACGAACGCACGGCGCCTGCCCTGCGGCAAGTGCAGGTGCCTGGACGGTGACGACGATTCGCTGGCAACGGGCATGAGTGGGGTTTTTCCGTCGTAGTGGGAAGCCGCTACTGCAAGGGCGTTGCCCGGCGCGGGCGCTTGCCGGATCAACCGTTCTTGCCGGCCTCGGCCTGCTGTTCCGCCAGTTCCTTGCGCAGCGCGCGCAGCCGGGCCTCGACGACGGAGGTCTGGTAGAAATCCCCGTCACCCGCTTTCGACGCCATCTCGAATTGGCGCACCGCACCCCGGAAATCGCCCTGCCAGGCGTAGAACTCGCCCTGATGCCGGTGTTGCTGCTGCTTCTGGCTGAGTTCGGCGTAGGTCTGCGCGGCGATACGGTGCAGGGGTCCGTTGCCGGGGAACCGCGCGAGCTGGGCGTCGAGGAACGCCGCGGCTTCGCGCGCGCGCCCGGCCCTGGTCAGCGCCTGCGGGTAGTCGTAGATCAGCTGCAGCTTGTTCGGATAGCGCGCGAGCGCCGCCTTGAAGCGCGCGATGGCGAGATCGAGCTGCCCGGATTCCATCAGCACGTGCCCGGCCATGGCCTCGATCATCGGATGCGGCGGCGCGATCTTCTCCAGGGCGGCCAGTTCCGCGATGGCCTGCGGAAACTCCTCGCTGCGCAGCAGCGACGCGACGAGGCCGTAGCGGGCCGCGATTTCGTCGTTGAATTTGCGCTCGGCCAGCGCGACGCGGAAGTACGCCACGGCTTCCCTGCCCGTCCCGATGTAGCTGCGCAGCAGCGCGCGCACCAGATGGAAATCCAGCGAATCGGTCACCTGCCGGTACGCCTTGCCGTGGGCGCGCGCCTGCGCCTCCGCGACCCGCTCGTAGGTGATCGGGTGAGAGCGCAGATAGGATGGCGCGCCGCCATCGGAGAACCGGTTCGATTTCTGCAGCCGATCCATGAGGGTCGCCATCGCGGTGACGTCGAAGCCGCCGGCATCGAGGCGCTGGAACCCGATGCGGTCGGCTTCGTATTCGTGTTCCCGGGTGAAGTTGATCTGCGTCTGGATCGCGAGCGCCTGCGCCGAAGCGATCGCGGCGGACGTCGCCTGGGACGCCGACGACGAATTGGAGCGCGAGGCGGCGATCGCCACCGCGAGCGCCGCCAGCATGTACATGAGACCCCGCTGCTGGCCCGTGACCGAACGCGCCATGTGCCGCTGCGTCACGTGCGTGATTTCGTGCGCGAGCACCGACGCGAGTTCCGATTCGCTCTGGGTGAGCAGAATGAGGCCGGTATTGACGCCGACATAGCCGCCCGGCAACGCGAACGCGTTGATGGACGGATCGGCCATGCCGAAGAACTCGAAGTCCTGCCGGCTCTCGGGCACCGCGGCGACGAGACGGTGCCCGAGCTCGTTCAGATAGTCGTTGACTTCCGGATCCTCGAGATAGGCGCCGGACGCGCGGATCTGCCGGACGATCGACTCGCCGATCCTGCGTTCCTGCCCCGCGGTCAGTGCCGCCTGCGACTCCTCGCCGAGATCGGGCAGCGCCTGCGCCTGCGCGGCGCCCACCGCGAACGTCGCCGGTCCGATGGGCTGCGCGGCAAGTGCCAGCGACACCAGCGTGGCGACCGCTGCCCTGCGCATGCGGCGGCGCGGTCGCGGAAGATCGGGTGTCGGCAAGGGCTTCATGCGCGGCGGAATGTGTCGGGGTGCAATGCTAAGATGCGCGGCGTCGACCGAAGTTCAAGCGGGGGAGGCCGTCGTGGCGGGCAGGGGAGGCAAGGCGGCAGGATCCGCGGCGAAATCGGCGAAGTCGGGCGCCAGGCTCCCGGTCGGCCCGCACACGCCGGCAAAGCGTCATTTTACGCATTTCGACGCGGCGGGTCAGGCGCACATGGTGGATGTGGCGGCCAAAGATGTAACCAGGCGTGTCGCGCGCGCCGGCGGGAGGATCGTCATGCAACCCGCGACCTTCGCCCTGATTCGCTCCGGATCGGCCAGCAAAGGCGATGTCCTCGGCGTTGCGCGAATCGCAGCGATACAGGGCGCCAAGCGGACATCGGAGCTCATTCCGCTCTGCCATCCGCTGGCGTTGACGAAGGTCACGGTGGCGTTCGACCAGGATGCCGCCGCGAGCGCCATCGCCATCGAGGTCACGGCCGAAACGCTCGGCCAGACCGGGGTCGAGATGGAGGCGCTGACTGCGGCGGCGGTCGGCTTGCTGACCGTCTACGACATGTGCAAGGCCGTCGATCGCGGCATGCGCATCGAGAGTGTGCGCCTGCTCGAGAAGTCGGGCGGCAAGTCGGGCCATTTCAAGGCCGGATGACGTGCCGGCGCGGCGCGTCAGCGACGCACGGGCACCGGTGCGCGCTGTCGTGACGATTCCAGCAGCGCGTCGATCAGATAGTGAACGCGCAGCGCGGCGCGACCGCTGTTGACCGGCGCGCGTCCGGCATCGAGTGCGTCGAGGAATTCGACCAGAACGCCGCGGTGCGCGTCGTGCGTGAAAGCCATCGGATCGGCGCCGCCACCGCCCGCTGCTTCCTCGCCGATCGTCTCGTGCCGGCCGTCGTGATGATAGACATCGAGCTTCCCCGGCGTCAGGACGGCCGTGGCCTTCGTCCCGGCGAGATCGATCCGCTCGGGAAAGCCGGGGTAGGCCGCCGTCGTCGCGTCGAGCGCGCCCAGCGCACCGCCGTCGAAGCGCAGCGCTGCGGCGACGGAATCCTCGGTTTCCATGACGTGCAACGCAGACGTCCCCGCGAACGCCGTGACTTCGGCGAGCGGGGGCGTCAGCGAGAGGAACAGGTCCAGCGTGTGGATCGCCTGCGTCAGCAGCACGCCGCCGCCATCCCGCGCGAGCGTGCCCCGTCCCGGCTCGTCGTAGTAGGTCTGCGGGCGCCACCAGCGGACCGACACCGCGGCGTTGGCTAGCGTTCCCAGTTCGCCCGCCGCGAGCCTGGCCGCGAGCGCCAGCGATGCCGGGCGGAAACGGTGCTGGAAGACGACGGCGAGGTTGACACCGGCGCGCGCGCAGACCGCCACGACTTCCTCCGCGCGGCCGAGCGAGCCCTCCAGCGGCTTTTCGAGGAGCACGTGCTTGCCCGCGGCGGCGAGTTCGCGGACGATCGGCAGGTGCGCATTGGGGGGGGTCAGCACCAGCACGGCGTCGATCGTCGGGTCGCCGGCGATCGCGGCGAAGTCGCCCGTCACCGGAAACGGAAAGCGCGCGGCGAAGCTGCGGCGCCTCGCTTCGGTCGGGCTGTAAGCCCAGGCGACCTCGACTCGTCCGGTGAGGTCGAGGAGGCTCTGGGCATGGGGTGTCACGGCCATGCCGAGACCCACGATGGCCAGTCGACGTCGTTTGCTCACGATGAATTCCCCCTGCCGGAAAGCGTCAGCATGACGGAGCCCGGCGTGCGGTGCAATGGTCGTTCGTCAGGTGGCGCGATCGCTTGACCGAAGCCCGACCACGGAAGTAGAGTCCACTTCGATGGCACGGGCGCTGCGCGAGCGGCGGCGTGACTTGCCGTGACCTACCTGCCGGAATTCCCGATGCGTTTGCCGCGAGTTGTTCGTTTACGTTTGACCCGATGAACCGGCTTGGACTCGGCAGCCTCGCTGCATTGCCTGGGCCTGTTGCCCGACCCGATTACGACATCGGTGCCGTCACGACCGGCATCGTCCATCTCGGCCTCGGCGCGTTCCATCGCGCCCACCAGGCCGTCTACACCGACGCGATCCTGCATCGGCACCCGCGCTGGGGGATCTGCGGCGTGAGCCTCAAGACGCCGCGGGTCATCGCCGCGCTGATGCCGCAGGACGGGCTCTATTCGGTGCTCGAAAAGGGCGCCGAAGGCACGGCGGTGCGCGTGATCGGATCCGTGCGCGAGATGCTGTTCCTCGGCACGGAGCGCGAGCGCGTGATCGCGCGCATCGCGGATCCGGCGGTTCACGTCGTCTCGCTGACCGTCACCGAAAAGGGCTACTGCCACGATCCTGCCACGGGCCGGCTCAACGTTCTGCATCCCGACATCGCGCACGACCTCGCGCAACCCGAGGCGCCGATGAGCGCGATCGGTGTGCTGGTGGCAGGACTGGCCGCGCGGCGGGAGGCTGCCAGCGGCCCGCTCAACGTCGTCTGCTGCGACAATCTTCCGCACAACGGCCGCACTGTCGAAGGCATCGTCACGGCCTTTGCGCAGGCGTCCGACCCGGCGCTGGCCGAGTGGATCGGCGCGCACGTCGTGTTCCCGTGCACGATGGTCGACCGGATCGTGCCGGCGACGACGGAGGCCGACATCGCCGAGGCCGCGCGGCTGCTTGGCGTCGCCGATGCCGCGCCGGTGGTCGCGGAACCGTTCAACAGCTGGGTGATCGAGAACCGTTTCGCAACCGCGCGCCCGCCCTGGGAGGACGCCGGCGCGCAGGTCGTCGCCGACGTCGCGCCCTTCGAGACGATGAAACTGCGCCTCCTGAACGGCAGCCATTCCACGCTCGCCTACCTGGGCTTTCTTTCCGGGCACGAGTTCATCTGGCAGGCGTCGGCGGACCCGCTGCTCGCGACATTGGTGGAGCGGCTGATGGCGGAGGAGGTCATGCCGACGCTGGTGGCGCCGCCCGGTGTCGATCTGCGTGCCTACGGCGCGCAGCTGATGCGGCGTTTTCGCAATCCGGCATTGCCGCATCGGACGCAGCAGATCGCGATGGACGGTTCGCAGAAGTTGCCGCAGCGGCTCCTCGCCACGGTGCGCGAAAGGCTCGCCGGCGGCGGCTCGATCGCGCATCTCGCGCTGGCGATCGCCGGCTGGATTCGTTATGCGAGTGGCGTCGACGAGCACGGCAAGCCGATCGCGGTGTCCGATCCGCTGACGGGAAAGTTCGCGGCGATCTCCGCCGCCGCCCGCGGCAACGCCGCGCAGATCGCCGAGGGCTTCCTCGATCTTGCCGAAGTGTTCGGCGCCGATCTCTCGGGCAATATCGTCTTCCGGCGGGCGGTGAGCCGCGACGTCGGCGGTCTGTTCCGCGACGGCGTCCGCCGGACGCTCGCGGTGCACATCGCGCAACCCGGTTCGTAGGACGAGATCATGGCCTCTCCGCCGCTGACCCTGCATCCGGATCGGCTGTTCCCTGCCGATCCGGCCACGCGCGACCTGGCGCGCGCCCTCTACGCGACGGTTGCGGCTCTGCCGATCCTGAGCCCGCACGGCCACACCGATCCGCAGTGGTACGCCGACGATGCGCCGTTCCCCGACGCGTCGGCGTTATTCATCACGCCGGACCACTACGTCTTCCGGATGCTCTACAGTCAGGGCATCCGCCTCGAGGACCTCGGCATCCCGCGTCGCGACGGCGCACCGGTGGAGCGCGACGCGCGCAGGATCTGGCGCACGTTCGCCGCGCACTATCATCTGTTTCGCGGCACGCCGACGCGGCTCTGGCTCGATCACGCGTTCGCGACGATCTTCGGCTGCACCGAGCGGCTGACGGCCGAATCGGCCGACCGTATCTTCGACCGGATCAACGCGTGCCTCGCGCGGCCCGAGTACCGCCCGCGCGCGCTGTTCGAGCGCTTCAACATCGAGGTGATCGCGACGACCGAATCCCCGCTCGATGCCCTCGACCATCACCGCCGGCTCCGGGCGTCCGGCTGGAAGGGCCGCGTGATCACCGCGTACCGGCCCGATCCGGTCGTCGATCCCGAGTTCGAGGGTTTCCGCGACAATGTGCTGCAACTCGGCGCGCTGACGCGGGAGGACACGGCGACGTGGCAGGGCTACCTCGCGGCGCACCGCGACCGGCGCGGCTATTTCAAGACGATGGGCGCGACGTCCACGGACCACGGCCATCCGACGGCGCGCACCTGCGATCTCGCCGAGAGCGCCTGCCAGCGCCTGCTCGATCGTGCGCTGGCCGGGATGGCGTCGCCGGACGAGGCCGAGCAGTTCCGCGGCCAGATGCTGACGGAAATGGCGAAGATGAGCCTCGCCGACGGCCTGGTGATGCAGATTCACCCGGGTTCGTTGCGCAGCCACAATCCGCGCGTCTGGCGCGACTTCGGCCGCGACATGGGTGCGGACATTCCGATGCCCACGGATTACGTGCGCGCATTGAAGCCGCTGCTCGACCGGTACGGCAACGAGCGCGGCCTCACCGTGATCCTGTTCACGCTGGACGAAACGTCCTACGCGCGCGAGCTCGCTCCCCTTGCCGGCCACTACCCCATCCTGAAGCTCGGTCCGGCGTGGTGGTTCCACGACAGCCCCGAAGGGATGCTGCGTTTCCGCGAGCAGGTCACGGAGACGGCCGGCTTCCACAACACGGTCGGCTTCAACGACGACACACGCGCGTTCATGTCGATCCCGGCGCGGCACGACGTCGCGCGGCGGGTGGATTGCCGCTTCCTCGCGACCCTAGTCAGCGAGCACAGGATCGGCGAGGACGAGGCATTCGAGCTCGCCCCGGAACTCGCGTACGGATTGGCGAAGCGCGCGTACCGGCTCTGAGCGGCGCCGCCGAAGCGTCGCCCGAAGGGCGCTGAGCGCCTCTCTTGGGGGGCAGCGAACGAAGCGCGCGGCCAGGGCCGCGCCTACGGTTTTCCGTCGAACGCTGCGTCGCAGGCGCGGGCTTGCCCGCGCTCAGGCGACTTGGGGGCCGTTCATCTCAGGCCGGCCGGTGGGTCGCCGCGGCATGCAGATGCTCGCCGCTGCGGTCGGCGCTGTTGGGCCGGTCGCCTGCAATCGCGCCATCCACCAGCTCGACGATCCGGTCGCAGCGGCGCGCGAGACGCGGGTCGTGGGTGACGATCAGGAACGCGACACCGCGCTGCGCATTGAAACGGCGCATCAGCGCGAATATCTCGTCCGCCGAATGCGTGTCGAGGTTGCCCGTCGGCTCGTCGGCCAGCACCAGCGGCGGCGCCAGCGACAGGGCTCGCGCGATGGCGACGCGCTGCTGCTGCCCGCCCGAGAGCTTGCGCGGCGGATAGTCGAGACGATCACCGAGACCGACCGCGCGCAGCACGTCGCGGGCGGCCTCGCGCCGCGGTGCGGTCACGGGGCCGTGCGCGATCAGCCCGGGGATCAGCACGTTCTCGGTGGCGGAAAACGCCGGCAGCAGGTGATGGAACTGGAACACGAAACCGATCGTCGTCGCGCGGAGCTGCGTGAGCTCGGCCTCCGGCAGCACGGTGGTCTCCTGCCCGTGCAGCCGGTACGACCCCGCGGTGGGCGGCTCCAGCAACCCGATGAGGTTCAGCAGCGTCGACTTGCCCGAGCCCGACGGCCCGATCAGCGCGGTGAATTCGCCGGCCTGCATCGCGAAATCGATTCCGTGCAACACCTCGACCACGACATCGGTGCCGGCCCCGTAGGTCTTGTGCACGTCGGACAATTCGATGAGCGGCAGCGCCATCGTCACATCCTGATCGCCTGCGCCGGGTCGAGCGCGGCCGCGCGGCGCGCCGGCGACGCTGCCGCGAGCAGCCCGCCGATCACGGCGCCGATCACGGCGCCGAGGAGCAGCTCCGGCGAGACAGTCAGCACGAACAGCGGCGAACCGTCGGCATTGCGCGCGACCCTGAGGAACACGACGATCATCGCCAGGGCCAGCGCGCAGCCGATCGCGGAGCCCGCGAGCGCGACGATCGCGCCCTGCAGCAGGAAGACGCGCTGCACCTGGCCGCGGCTTGCTCCCATCGCCCGCAGGATCCCTATCTCGCGCCGCTTCTGCACGACCCAGACGACGAGGACGCTGGCGATGCCGAGCGCCACGATGACGATGACGAAGCCGCGGATCGTCCGCGTCGTGATGTTCTGCGCGTTGATGGCAGCGAGCAGCTGCTCGTTGGTCCGCATCCACGATTCGACGGTGAGGCCGGTCTGCGCGGCGAGCCGCTGCGCGATGTCCTCGGCTTCGAACAGGTCCTCGATCTTGAGGTCGAGCTGCGTCGCGCCGCCGGGGAGCCCGAGCAGCGTCTGCGCGGCGCGCAGCGTGACGAAGACCGTGCGCCGGTTGAGGTCGCGCACGCCGAGATCGACGATGCCCGTCACCGTGAACGTATCGGAGACTGGCGCGTCGGTCTCGGCGGTGACGATCCGGAAGCGGTCGCCGAGCGCGAGCCCGAGATCCTTCGCGAGCTCCTTGCCGATCACGGCTTCGCCGGCCTGGACGCGGTATTCGCCGGCGACGAGCTTCTCGTCGACCGCCACGATCCGGTTGTAGCGTTCGGGCTCGACACCGAAGAGGGCGATCGACTTGGTCGCGTCGGCGCGCACGGCGAAACCGGGCCCGGAGACCATCGGCGACACTGCCTTGATCCGCGGCATCGCCTGCAGCGCCAGGTCCAGCGACTGCCACTGGTCGATCGAGCGCAGGCGTTGCGCGCGGGCCTCGACGCGCGGGAGCAGGGCTTCCCCCGGGCGCGGCTCGCGCTGCGGGCGCGCCACTTCCTCCGCCGGCCGGATCACGATGTCCGCCTGCGTGCCGAGCACGCGTTTCAGCGTGTTGGCCTGCAATCCGTTGACGAGCGCGGTGATGAAGATGACGACTGCGACGCCCGCGGCGGCACCGCCGATGATGAGCGCGGTCTGGAAGCGGCCCTCGCGCAGGAAGCGCAGTGCGACGACCCATTCGAAATTCATCGCAGGGCGTCCTGGCGGCCGCGGGTCACCGCTTGTGCACGCGCGCGCCCGGCGCGACGTCCGGCGTCGTGACGATCTCCGCGCCGGCCGCAAGCCCCGAGAGCACTTCGACCTGCTCGGCCGTGCGGGCGCCGATCTGCACCGGCTGTCGCGCGGCGCGGCCGTCGCGCACGACGAGCACCCAGGGCTGGCGCGACTGCAACTCGCGCACCGCGGTGGCGGGGATGACGAGCCCGTCGGCCCTGGCCGCGACCTCGATGTCGATCGACACCGTCATGTCGGAACGCAGGAACGGCGGCGGCGCGGGAACGGCGAACTTG
>Ga0209254_10002389_pt1 | contig 17039 bp, 16 predicted proteins | sample FrelakmetDIP11DI_FD_187148 | JGI IMG/M metagenome (GOLD analysis project Ga0209254, IMG submission 187148) | Freshwater lake sediment microbial communities from the University of Notre Dame, USA, for methane emissions studies - DIP11 DI (SPAdes)... | ecosystem: Environmental > Aquatic >... | reverse complement strand
TCTTCGAGTGCGGAAGTGGCGGAATTGGCAGACGCGCAAGCCTCAGGAGCTTGTTGCCGCAAGGCAGTGGAGGTTCGAGTCCTCTCTTCCGCACCATTCGACTCGGTCGCAAAGCCCCCTCGCTCATGGCAGGCCAGCCCCCCCACTCGACCGAGGCGAATGGTGTCCTGAGCGATCGATCGTCAGCGAGCGAGTCGAAGGGCACCAGCCTTCGCTCCCCTCAGGATTGCCGCTCTCCTCGGGCAGCTACGGCTGGGCAAGCCAGCATCACGCGAAGGCTGTCCCGCCGAAGCAACCCGAGGAAGATTGCGGGCCGAAGCGTTGCGAAGGCGGACGGCTCGGCAAGCCAGCATCTTGGGACATATGCAGTCCCCCTCGTTGAGTCGTGGCTGGGCAAGCCAGCCACACTCGAAGGCTGTCCCGCGAACTCTGCCGATGGCCGCGCCGGAGAGCACGAGGCTCAGCAACCGGTCTACGGAATTCGCTCAACCCGAACGACGTCCGGGACTACAGTGGACACAGGAGCGGACCATGACTGACACCACTGGAGAAGACCTCGGGCGAAATGACGCCTGCCACTGCGGGTCCGGCCGGAAGTACAAGCACTGCTGCCTCGCCAAGGACGAAGCCGCCGCGCTTGCCAAGGCCAGTACCGAGGCGCAGGGCGACGCACCCACCGACCAGCCTGCCGAGGCGCTCGACCGGCAGCGGCCACCCAAGCCACCGAGCTACCAGCCGTGGAAGCGGTCGGCGACCAACACGCACAGCTTCCAACGCATGAGTACGCCGCGTAAGGTCGGAGGGAGCTGAACTCCCGGGGCAGAACCGGCGACCAGTCCCTGACCAAGCCCGAACATCCGAGTCGGTGTCCTCGTCATCTCCAGTGAGGAGGAAGCATGGCCGAGCAACGCACCTGGTGGGAGACGATCAAGGGCGAGAGCGGTGAACTGCTCGAACAGGTCAAGTCGCTGATCCGCGAAGGGAACGTGCGCCGGATCGTGATCCGTCAGGGCGACCGCTCGATCGCGGAGTTCCCGCTGACGGTGGGCGTCGTCGGCACGGTCGCCGCGCCGATTCTCGCCGCGGTGGGCGCGATCGTCGCGCTGGTCGCCAACTGCAGTATCGCCGTCGAGCGCGAGGCTATTGCCACGCCATCGCCCGCGCCCCCGGAACCTCCGCCACCTCCGTCCGAGGCTCCGCCGTCCGACGCGCCGCCATCCGAGCCGGCCCGCCCGACCGAGCCGCCGCCCGCGCTGTGACGTCCTGACTTCCCGATTCGATCGCGCACGCGAGAGAGCAGAAGCCGCAGGGGGCGAGCCGGCCGCCGTCGGTTGCAGGCGCTTGTTGGGCGGTCCGTCGAGGCGTAGAATTGCCTCATCATGACCCAAGCAGTTGCCGCTGTCCTGGCCGACGCCTTGCGCCTCGACGAGGATGCTCGCGCTGAACTCGCGGTCGAACTGCTCGCCAGTCTGGACGGCCCGGCCGATGCCGATGCCGGCAGCCGGTGGGCCGCCGAGATTCAACGGCGCGTGGCGTCCATCGAGGATGGCACAGCCGTCCTGGAGCCGTGGGATGAGGTCCGCCGCCGGATTGAACGGGACGTCCTCGGCCGGTGACGCTCTCCGTCCGCACCAGCTCGCCTGCGTCTCTCGAACTCACCGAGGCGGTGCGTTGGTACGAATCGAAACGCCCGGGGCTCGGCGCCGACTTCCTCGACGAGGTGACTCGCACGATTGACCGGCTGGGATTGAATCCCGAGGTCGGGAACCCCATGTCCGCTGATCAGAAGACCCGTCGGCTATTCGTCGCCCGTTTTCCGTATCAAATCGTCTACCGTGTCCGCCCAGGCGAGATCGTCATCGTCGCGCTGGCCCACCTGAAGCGTCGTCCAGGGTACTGGAAACACCGGAGTTAGTTCGGCTCCATTTCCCGTCCACCGCGACGCGGAATCCGCGCCGGTGAATCTCGCCGTACGGGCCGCGAAGGGCGGCGTGCAGGAACTCGCTCGCGCCGATGCGGAAGATCGAGGGCAGTCTACACCCGACGTGCCGCGGCGCGCGCCAGACCATCAGCACCGAGGACCCGGCCGCAGAGGGCGACTCTGAGGGCCGCCGAAGTGGAGCCCGGCGCGGCTGGGTCCGGCGTGCCTCGGCGCAGGGCGCCGGCGCGTGCGCCGCTCGTGCGAACTGTGGGATAGTGAAACGACGAGTCCTCGCCCATGATCCGACGCACCGACGACCTCCGCATCCGCGACATCCGGCCGCTTATTCCGCCGGCCATCCTCATCGAGGAACTGCCGATCACCGGGCGGTCGTCGTCAACCGTGGCGGCGACACGCGCGGCGGTCGCGGCGGTCCTCCGCGGCGACGACCCGCGGCTGGTCGCCATCGTCGGCCCCTGCTCGGTTCACGACACCGGGGCTGCGGCCGAGTACGCGGAACGCCTCCACGACGTCGCCCGCCGCCTCGCCGACGATCTCGTCATCGTGATGCGGGCCTACTTCGAGAAGCCGCGCACGGTGGCGGGCTGGAAGGGCCTCATCAACGATCCCGACCTCGACGGGAGCTACCACATCAACAAGGGCCTGCGCCTCGCGCGGGCGCTGCTGCTCGCGATTAACGCACGCGGCCTGCCGACGGCCTCGGAATTCCTCGACACCCAGATGCCGCAGTATCTCGCGGACCTGACGTCGGTCGCGGCGATTGGCGCCCGCACCACCGAGAGCCAGGTGCACCGCGAACTGGCGTCGGGCCTCTCGATGCCGGTGGGCTTCAAGAACGGCACGAACGGCAGCGTGCAGATCGCGGTGGACGCCGTCGCGTCGGCGCGGCAGCCGCACTGGTTCGCGGGCGTCACCAAGCAGGGTATCGGCGCCATCCTGCAGACCGCCGGCAACGACACGTGCTTCGTGATCCTCCGGGGCGGCACGCGCACCGGACCGAACCACCACGCCCGCAGCGTCGACGAGACGGTCGGCAGGCTGGCGGCGGCGGGCCTTCCCGCGCGCGTGATGATCGATTGCTCGCACGGCAACAGCGGCAAGGACCACCGCAGGCAGATCGAGGTCGCCGCCGACGTCGGCGGCCAGATCGCGGCGGGGTCGCCGAACATCCTCGGCGTGATGATCGAGAGCCACCTCGTGGAAGGGCGTCAGGACGCGCGCCCGGACGCCGCGCTGGTGCGAGGCGTCAGCATCACGGACGCCTGCCTCTCGCTCGACCAGACGGTGCCGCTCCTCGAACGCCTCGCGCAATCCCGCGCCGCAGGCGCCCGCGCGGCGCGTCGAAGGGCTGCCTCACGATGACGCGTGAAACCGGTCAGTCGGTCGCAGGCCTGCCCGGCCGGGTCGCGGCAATTTACCTGATGCTGTTCGCGGCGGCTCTCGGCGCCTACATCGTCCTCTGGCGCCACACGCCGTTCCTCGACGGGGACTCGGCGCAGTACCAGCGCGTGGCGCAGGATCTGGCCGATCTGCGCCTCGACAGTCTCCACGATCGCACCATCGGGTATCCGCTGCTGCTGGCGCTCACAGGCTCCGGCGAAATGCCCACCACCGCGCTGCTGGCGGCCTCGCTGCTGCTCCACCTGGCGTCGATCTGGCTGATGGCCATGGTTCTCCAGCGCGCCGGCGTCGGCCGCAGGTGGTTGATCGCGTTCGGCTGCCTGCTCGTCCTGCCTCCGTTTGTCGAACCGGCCGCCTGGGTCATGACGGAAAACCTCGCGCAGTTCACGCTGGTGGCCGGGTTCGCCTGCCTCGCGCTGGGATTCACGCCGTCCCGGATTGCGCTCCTCTCATCGTCCGCACTCGCCTTCGGCTACGCCGGGCTGACCCGTCCCGTGTATCAGGCGCTCGCCATTGCGCTGGCCGGACTCCTGCTGGCGTGGCCGGCCGCGTATCGCCGCGCAGCGGTCCCGTACCGCGACGCGGTACGGGCCGCGTGCGTACTTGTCGCCGGTTCGATGCTCGTGCTCGGCGGCATGTCGTTGGTGAACTACGTGAAGTTCGATTACTTCGGCGTGGTGCCGTCGGTGGGATTCCACCTGTCCACGAAGACCATGCCGTTCGTCGAGCGGCTCCCGGACAAGTACGCCCTCGCCCGGGAGATCCTCGTCAGGGGGCGGGACGCCGAGCTTGTGAAGCGCGCAAGCATTCATACCGGATCGCAGACGATCTGGCACGTGAAGGAGGAACTGGCCGCGGCGACCGGGCTCTCGACGCCGGAGCTGTCGAGCTACCTCCTGCGGATGAACCTGGCGCTCATTCGCATTGCGCCGCTGGAATATCTGCAGGAAGTGGCCAAATCGATGGCGGCTTACTGGTTCCCGCCAGCCACGCCGCTCGCAAGCATGCACTCCAGCGCGCTTCGGTGGCTCTGGGGAGCGCTCCACGCGGCCGTCACCGGCGTTTTCTTCCTGCAACTTGCCGTGCTCGCGGGAGTGGGCGTGTTCGAGGCGAGCAAGCGCATCGCCGGCGCCCGGGATCGGGCCCTGGTCCCCTGGGCCGGCGCGAGCGCGTTTCAGGCGCTGGCATTCGTGCTCGCCGGGTCCATCGTGTTCTACACGATGCTCCTGTCGTGTTTCCTGGACATCGGCGACCCCCGGCAACGGCGCCCGACAGACGTCCTGGTCGTGTTCCTGTGCGTCCTCGGCGCACATGTCTGGCGCCGCAGCGTCTCGGCGGGCGCACGCCGGGAGGACTCGCGATGAGCGGCCGGTTTCTCGCGCGCCTGGTGGTTCCTGTCGCGTTGGGCACGGCGCTTCTGGTTCAGGCGTTGTACTTCCAGCGGACCACCAGCGCCGTCTGGGACGAGGCCATTTACCTGACCGCCGGCCTGGATTTCTATCATCACGGGCGCGTCGAGCGATTCACCAACTTCGGCATCGCCCCGCTGCCGGTGATGCTGTCGTACCTGCCGCCCGCGCTCGCTTCGAGCTCGGACCAGGTCCTGCCGCCGGAGTTCCCTCGCGCCATCCTCCTGGCGCGCGTCACGCACCTCGTCGTGGTTGGCCTTCCGCTCGTGCTGCTCCCGTACTTCTGGATGACGCGACGCCGCGGACTGCTCGCCGGTGCCGCCGTGGGCGCCCTCCTGGCCTTCTCGCCATTGGTGATCGCATTCTCGGCCATTGCCGTGACGGATGCCTGCTTCGCCGTCGCGTTCCTGATCGCGCTCGCCGCGATCGACGCGCACGTGCGGCGGCCCGGCGCGAAGAGCGTCGCGCTGGTGGGCGTCGCGATCGGCGTGGCGCTCGCCGCGAAGTACACCGCGACCCTTTTGCTGCCCGTTGCGCTGGCCGCGTTCCTGTATGTCGAACGGAGGCAGGAGGCGGGTCGTTGGACGGCCGGATGGCTCCGGGCGGCGGCGAGGGCCCTCGGTCAGATCGCGGCAGTGGGCCTCGTCGCCCTCCTGCTCGTGTGGGCCATGCACGGGTTCGCCATGGCTCGGGTGCTTCCGGACAACTGGAACCCTCCGCCCTCGCTCCGCGGACCGGTCGGAGCAGCGATGGCGGAGATCTCGCGCGCCATCATGGTCCCCGCGCCGGTGAGAGGCATCGTCTACCAGATCGAACACGCGAGCGGCGGGCAGCAGCAGTTCCTGCTGGGCCAGAAGTCCACGCGGGGCTGGTGGTACTACTACCCCCTGGCCCTGCTCTACAAGAGCACACCAGCCGAACTGCTCCTGGCCGCCCTCCTGCCGTTCCTGCTCTGGCGGACGCGGAGGGACATGGACGCGACGTCGACGCTGCTGGCACTGACCGCGGCGTTCGTGTTCGTCAGCGTGCTGCCGTCCCGGCTCGACATTGGCGTTCGCTACGTGCTGGTGCTCTATCCGCTCGTCGCGCTGCTGGCGGTGGATCGCGCGGCCTCGATGAGCCCGCGCGGTCGATGGATGCCCGCGATGCTGGGCATGGTCGTCGTCTTGCAGGCCACGAGCGCGGTGGCGGCCGCGCCGCGCTACTTGAGCTACTTCAACCGGCTGTTCACGCCGGAGGGGCAGGCGTACACCCGCCTGGTCGATTCGAATCTCGATTGGGGCCAGGATCTCCCGGCCCTCGGCGCTGCGCTGGCGGATCGCGGGGCCGACAGCGTCGTGCTCGCCTACTTCGGCGTCGCGCCTCCTCAGGCCTACGGAATCCGGGCGACACCGTGGGACACGCCCGACGAAGAGGCGCTCGCCCGGCCCCGCTGGATCGCGATCTCCGCGACGATGCTGAACGGCGTCTACCTGCGGGGGGACCCGTTCAGGGAATTCAGGCGCCTCCGCCCCGACGGCCGGCCGGGCGACAGTTTCTTCCTCTACGACGCATCGAATGCCGACGTGCGGCAGGCGATGACCTACGCCCGCTCGCGCATCGCGCTGCAGCCGTGCCGCGACGGAGCGACGGCGCCCAAGCGCAGCGATTCGTCCTACGCCGTCGTGGATCACTGGTACATTCGCTGCACCGGCAGATAACGCCAAACGGCCTGTGAGTCGGCGTGCCGCCGCCTTGATGTACCATGAGCCGGCATGCCAGCCGCGCAGACCTGGCCTGAGCCGACGAAGGAACACGCCTCTTTCGATCACGGGAGTCCCGACATGCCACGCCCGAGTTCACGATGGCCGCGCAGCCTCACGCTCCTGGCGGTTGTCGCCGCGGCGCTCGTCGCCATCCAGGCGCACGCTCCCGCCCAGACGCCTCTGAACCTCCACGGGCGCGGCGCGACCGGCGCCAACGGCGTGGTCGCCGCAGCGAAACCCGAAGCGTCACGCGCGGGCATCGAGATCCTCAGGATGGGCGGCAACGCCGTCGACGCCGCCGTGGCCACCGGCTTCGCCCTCGGCGTCCTCGAGCCCAACGCCTCGGGGATCGGCGGCGGCGGGTTCATGGTGGTGAAGCTGGCCTCGATGAAGGACGCCGTCGTCATCGACTTTCGCCCGACCGCGCCGGCCGCGGCCACGCCCGGCATGTATGCGCTCGACGAGCGGGGCCGCCCCGTCGGCAACGCGTCGGTCGAAGGGGGACTGGCGTCGGCCGTGCCTGGCGAGGTGAAGGGACTGCTCTACGCGCTCGAGCACTACGGCTCAAAGACGCTGACCCGCGCGCAGGTGCTCCAGCCGGCGATCGACTGGGCCGAGCGTGGCGTGCCGGTCACCGTCAACTTCGCGCAGATCATCAAGGACAACTTCGGCAAGCTCGGCAAGTTCGAGAACGGCCTCGCGATCTACGCCAAAGACGGTTTCCCGCCCGAAGTGGGCGACACCATCGTCAACAAGGACCTCGCGAATACCCTCCGCCTGATCCAGGCGCGTGGCGCGGACGCGATCTACACCGGCGATCTCGCGGACCGGATCGCCGCCGAGGTCCGGAAGCGTGGCGGGATCCTGACGGCAGCAGACCTGGCCGGCTACCAGGTGAAGGTTCGCACGCCGGTCACCGGCACGTACCGCGGTTACACGCTCATCACCGCGCCCCCGCCCTCGGGCGGCACGCACGTCCTCCAGTTGTTGAACATCCTGGAGCGTTTCGATCTGGCCGCGCTTGGCGAACAGACGACGGAGACGGCGCACGTCTGGGCGGAAGCCTGCAAGCTGGTCTTCGCCGATCGTACGAAGTACTCGGCCGACCCGGATTTCGTGAGCGTCCCGTATCGAGGGCTGGCCTCGAAGGCGTACGCGGCATCGCTCGCCGCGCGCATCAGGCCCGACGCCGTGATGACGGCCGCCGAGGCCGGCGACCCGTCGAAATACGAGTCCGGGTCGACCACGCACTTCAGCGTCATGGATCGGGACGGGAACATGGTGGCGGTCACGAAGACGATCAATATGTTCTTCGCGTCGGGCGTGGTGGTGCCGGGCACGGGCATCATCATGGGCGACGACATGGACGACTTCGACGTGACGCCCGGGTCGGCCAATTCGATCCAGCCCGGCAAGCGCATGCTCTCGAGCATGAGCCCGACGCTCGTCCTCGACCCGCAGGGCCGGCCCTTCATGGCGCTCGGCTCGCCCGGGGCGACGCGCATCATCCCGACGCTCGCGCAGGTCATCTCGAACGTGATCGATCGGGGCATGCCCGTCCAGACGGCGATCAGCGCTCCGCGGCTGTTCCAGGGCCGGACGGGCAACCTGCTTCTCGAGGGGCGGTATTCGATTAACGCCTTCAAGGGGCTCGTCGCGCTCGGGCACGGCGTGACGGTGCACCCCGATTTCGATGCCGCCTTCGGCGGCGTGCACGCGGTGCTGTTCGATCACCCGGCGAAGACCCTGCACGGCGGCGCGGACCCGCGCCGTGACGGGCAGGCCGCCGGATTTTAGTGTGTCCGGAGGGAGTGTGACTGTGAAGACGCGCATCCTGATCGCCGCGGCCGCTATCCTGGCCATCGCGGGAACCGCCGGGGCCCAGACCTACGCCCTCAAGGCCCCTCTCGCCGCGAAGCCGGCCTTTCTCACGACGGTAGGCCAGAGCGCCGACATCGAGATGGTCAAGGTGCTGCTGGATCGCGGCGGCGTGCCCTACAAGGCCGACGCCCAGGCCAAGGCCGGCGACCTCGCGGCCTCCGGCGCGAAGACCCTGGTGGTCGTGCTCGGCGGCAGCACGAAGGGGCTGGGCGCCGCGGGCATTTCCGCCGACGCCGAGCTCGACCGCGCGAAGGCGCTCCTCGCCGAGGCGAAGAAGCTCGGCCTGACCGTCATCGGCGTCCACGTGGGCGGCGAGGCGCGCCGCGGCCAGCTCTCCGACAAGTTCATCCAGGCCGCCGTGCCCGCCTGCCACTACGTCGTCGCGGTCGCCGACGGCGACAAGGACGGGTTCATCAGCAAGCTCTGCGGCACCACGATTCCCATCGACAAGGTGGAGCGCATGTCGAAAGCCGTCGAGCCGCTCCAGAAGGCCTTCAAGTAGCGTGAGCACGCCCGATACGCTGCTGCTCCTCCTGACGGCCGCATGCTTCGTCGCGCTGGTCATGGCCGCGAGGCTGCCGGTTTCCCTCAGCCTGGCGGCGACCTCCGTCGTGCTCGCCCTCGCGGCGGGGCGCGGGTTCCCCGTCGCGCACCTGGTCGAGGGGATGTTCAGCTACCTCGACGTCTCGCTCGTGATTCTCACCGCCATGGTGTTCATGAAGGTGATCGAAGCCAACGGGCTGCTGACGGAGCTGACGCAGGGCCTCATCGCGCTGCTCGGGCGGTCGCGGGCCCTCCTGCTCGTGGCGCTGACGGTGGTCATCATGTTCCCCGGGATGATCACGGGATCCTGCACCGCGTCGGTCCTCGGCACCGGCGCCATCGTCGCGCCGGCGCTCATCCGGATGGGGCTGGCGCGCGTGACCGCGGGCGCGGTCATCGCGAGCGCGGCGGTCTACGGCATGATCGCGCCGCCGGTGAACGTCCCGGTGATGATCATCGGCGGCGGGATTGACATGCCGTACGTCGGCTTCGGGCTCGTCCTCACCGTGCTGACCGTGGTCCCCGCCATCCTGACGACGATCTGGCTCGCCTGGCGGGAGATCGACGGGACCAAGCTCGGCACGGTCGTGGCGGAAAGCCGGGCGGCCCTCCGCGACAGTCCCTTCCGGGGCGGCCGCCGCCTGATGCTGTATGTGCCGCTCGCCGCGGTCATCGTCCTGATGGTCGGGCCGAAGAGCGCTCCACAGTGGTTCCCGGACCCGCGCCTGCCGCTCACCTTCCTGATTGGCAGCGCGCTCGGCATGGTCTCCGGCCGGCGCGTCCGGATGGTCTCGACCGCCCGCGCGGGCGTCGGCGAGATCCTGCCCGTTGTCGGCATCCTCGTCGGCGTCGGCATGCTCATCGAGATGATGACGCTCACGGGCCTGCGGGGCGCGATTGTCGTGGGCTCACTGGCGATTCCGAGCGTCTTCCTGTTCGCGAGCATCGCCGTGATCCTGCCGCTCTTCGGCGGCATCTCGGTGTACGGCGGCGCCAGCGTGCTCGGCGTGCCGTTCGCCCTCGCCCTGCTCGGGCGCAACCAGGTGATCGTGCTGTCGGCGTTGTCGCTCATCGGCGCGATGGGCAGCTACATCCCGCCCGTGGCCTTCACGCCGGTCGTCACGGCGGGGCTGCTCGGCGAGTCCTACCTGCCCATCGTGCGCCGGTGCATCGGCCCGGCGGTCGCGGCCGTCATACTGGGCACGCTGGTCCTGATCTACGCCAATCCCGTCGCCAGGTTGTTTGGAGTATGAGCGTGATGACCGTGGTCTATCGGGGCATCGTCGCCGTGGCCATCGTCCTGGTCGTGGCGGAGATCTTCTCCCAGCGCAGCCTCAAGCTCAAGATCAACGCCGGGCTGGTGCTCGTCCCGCTGGTGCTGCGCGCGCTCATGATCGGGTAGGGTATGTCGACTGGACGAAACGCCCTCGTGTCGCTGGCCGTCCTCGGGGCGAGCCTCGCGGTTGTCGCCGCCGTCGTGCCCGGCTACCGGGCGGCGGCGCAGGATGAGACCGTCAGGCGGGGACCCGGCGTCACAGCCGTGCAGCGGCTGTCGGAGTGGTTCCCGGGCATCGGCGGCACCGGCGGCGATACGGACGTCTACGTGCTGGACTCCGGCAAGCCCGGCGCGACGGCGCTCGTGCTCGGCGGGACCCACGGCAACGAGCCGGCCGGCTACCTGACGGCGATCCTCATCGTCGAGCACGCGGTGCCGACCGCTGGCAGGCTCCTGGTGGTGCCCCACGCGAACCGATCGTCGCTGACGCACACCGATTACCAGGAGGCGTCGCCAAGGACGCTGGAGTTCCAGGGCGCGTCCGGGCGGCGCGCGTTCCGCTACGGGAGCCGGGCGACGAACCCGACGGACCAGTGGCCCGATCCCGACATCTACGTGCATGCCGCGTCCGGGCAGCAGCTCTCGGGCGCCGAGACGCGCAACCTCAACCGCGCGTATCCCGGCCGCCCGGATGGCACGTTGACCGAGCGCATCGCATTCGCCATCGTGTCGCTCATCCGCGCGGAGAAGGTGGCCCTCGTCATCGATCTCCACGAGGCGTCGCCCGAATATCCGGTCGTCAACGCGATCGTGGCCCACGAGCGAGCCATGCCGGTGGCGTCGGTGGCCGTCCTGAACCTCGAGTTCGACGACATCACGATTGGCCTCGAGCCGTCGCCGAAAAACCTGCGCGGCCTCTCGCACCGGGAGCTGGGCGATGCCACCGGGGCCCTGGCTCTGCTGTGCGAGACGTCGAACGTGTCGCAGGGCCGGCTGCGGGGCGCCACAGACGCGCGGCAGGTCGTCGAGGGCACCGACGACAAGTACCTCAGGGCGGCCGGTCTCGGCCGGCTCGCCGTGCCGTTCGACGAGCACGGATGGCCCATCAAGCAGCGCGTCGGCCGCCACGTCGCGACCGTGATGGCCATCCTCGCGGCGTTCACGTCCACGAACCCGGGCACGCCGATTTCGGTGAGCGGGCTCCCCTCTTACGCCGAGCTGATGGCAAAGGGGCTCGAGCCCTTCCTGTAGGCCCACGGATACGGCCGCGGGCCCGCGCGGGGCGTCCGCGCAGCCGCTCGCCGCGCATCGGTGATACGATGCGCTCACTTACCACATGTGCCGGAGGCGCTGCTCATGAAGCGGAACTATCACTGTCCGAAGTGCTATGGAATTCTGAATCCCAACGTGAAGGTCATCCTCAAGACCGAGTGCAACGGGCGCGCGGCGCTCCTCCTCTTCAGCCCGCAGCCGGGCAACTACCAGGTCATCGCGCCGGACTCGTTCCCGCTCAAGAAGAACGACGTGGTCCGGTTCACGTGCCCGCTCTGCTCGCGCGATCTGACGTCGAAGCGCGACAAGTCGATGGCGGAGATCACCTTCTCCACGCCCGGCGGCCAGAGTGGGCGCGTGGTCTTCTCGCGCAGCTATGGACATCACGAGACGTACTTCGTCACGACGGAAGAAGTGCGCAGCTTCGGCCGCCACGCGGACCGCGAGGGCGTCAACTACTGGGGAGCCGGCCCGAAGGAATAGGGAGGATTGCCTACCGCACCAGGTGGCCCGTGTAGCCGCGGGCCACCAGCTCCTCCCACGCGGACCAGACCGTGTCCGGAATCGCCTGCGGCACCTGGAAGCCGCGTTCGGCGTACAGGCGCATTCGCTGAACGTCGCCCACGAGGATGTTGATCACCAGCTCCCTGGAAATCTCAGGCGTCGGGTACTGGTCGTACGGAATCGGCGGCGACGTCACCTGGAGATCAGGCTCGGGCCAGCGCTGCTTGAAGGTGGCCCACGCGCGGCGCTCCATGTAAGGCTTCTGCACGACGATCACCCGTCGCGGGTGGACGCCCCGCGACGCCAGCAACGCACGCGAGCGATCGATGTTCTCGCCGGTGTTGGTCGACGCGCTCTCGAGCAGGATGGCGGACCGCGGCACGCCGAGGCGGGCGGCCTCGTCGGCGAACGTCTCGGCCTCGCTCTTGTGGAAGTGCCCCTCGGTCAGCCGGCCCACGTTTCCCGAGCAGACCATCAGCGGCGCGAGGCCGCGCAGGAAGAGCCGCGCGCCGTGCTCGCCGACCCTGACGTCGTTGCTGCCGAGCACGAGGATCACCTCAGCGGAGGTCACCTCCTGACCGAGCCGCATATAGTCCCACAGGCGACGTGCGAGGTCATCGGTCGTCAACCCCGCGCTCACGAGGCCGGCGCCTCCGCCCCCGCCACGGCGGCCGCGGGACCGTGGTCTGACGCGTAGAATCCCAGAATCCGGTACGAGACCCCCTGCGATCCGAGCGCCGAAAGGGCGCGCGCCACGTCGTCGTTGCCCGGGTCGCCGGCGAAGTCGATGAGGAAGGTGTACCTCCCCCGGCCGTTGGCGGCCGGGCGCGACTCGATGCGGGACAGGTTGACGTGGTGGTCGGCGAACGCGCCGAGCGCCTGCACGAGCGCGCCTGAACGGTCGTCGGTGGCGAGGACGATCGAACCCTTGTCGGCCGGCCCGGTGTGGAGCTCTCTCGCCAGCACGACGAACCGGGTTTCATTCGACTCGTGGCCGGCGATGCGCTCGGCCACCACGTCGAGTCCGTAGAGCCGCGCCGCGAGCGGGCTGGCGATGGCGCCGACCGCGCGGGTGCCGTCGAACATCAGCCAGCGCGCGGCACCGGCCGTGTCGTAGTGCGGCTCGGCCGCGATGCGGTGCCGCGCCAGGAAGCCCCGGCACTGCGCGAGCGCCTGCGGGTGCGACCTGGCGCTCCGGATGTCGGCGAGCGGCGTGCCCGGCAGCGCGAGCAGGCACTGGCTGATGGGCACCCGGATCTCCCCCACGATGGACAGACGGGTCTCAATCAGCAGGTCGCTGACCTCGACGACCGATCCGCCGAGCGAGTTCTCCACCGGGACGATGCCGCGGTCGAAGAAGCCGGCGGCGACCCCCTCGAACACCTCCTCGAACGTCCGGCAGGCCACCGGGATCAGGTTGGCGTCCCAGCGGTCCAGCGCCATCTCGCTCCAGGCGCCGTGTTCGCCCTGGAAGCCGCCGAACCGCGGCCGCCGGGCCTGCAGCCGCTTGCTCTCGTCGATGATCGACCGGTAGAGCGCGCCGACGAATTCGTCGCTGAGCAGGCCGTACGCCGCCGCGCGCACGCGGGCCATCACGTCGTCCTCGCGGCTGCCGTCGGTGACCGACGGCTTGAGGCGGGCGGTCTGCAGCGCGTACTCGATGCGCTGGTCGAGCAGCCGGAGCAGCTTGCGGTCCGTGTCGTCGATCTGGGCCCGCAGGTCGGCCAGTCGCGCCAGGCTGGCGGCGTCGCGGGAGTCGGGCGGAAGCGGGTCGAGGTCCATCGCCACACGATAGCGCGCCTGGCGCGGATCCGATCTATTAGAATATGTGATGATGTATTCATGATTATCGTCTTTGCTGATGTCAGCGGCTTCCGCTATAAGTGAACCATGCTCCCACGACGCAGCGCCGCCCTCACGCAGGGCCCCCATCGCGCCCCGGCAAGGGCCATGCTCAAGGCCGCCGGCTTCTCGGACGGGGATCTCGCCCGGCCGCTCATCGGCGTGGCCAACACGTGGATCGAGATCGGCCCCTGCAACCTCCACCTGAGAGATCTCGCCGCCGGCGTCAAAGCGGGCATCCGCGAGGCCGGCGGGACGCCGCTCGAATTCAACACCGTGTCGATTTCCGACGGCATCACCATGGGCACGGCCGGCATGAAGGCCTCGCTGGTCAGCCGCGAGGTGATCGCCGACTCGATTGAACTGGTCGCGCGGGGCAACCTCTTCGACGGCCTGGTGGTCCTGGTCGGCTGCGACAAGACGATTCCCGGCGCCGTCATGGCGCTGGCCCGCCTCGACATCCCCGGCACGGTGCTCTACGGCGGCTCCATCGCGCCGGGCGCCTGGGAAGGCCGCGACGTCACCATCCAGGACGTGTTCGAAGCGGTCGGCGCGCACGCCGCCGGCCGCCTCGACGACGGACGGCTGAAGGACCTCGAGGATCACGCCTGCCCGGGGGCCGGCGCGTGCGGCGGCCAGTTCACGGCCAACACCATGGCGGCCGTCTGCGAGTTCCTCGGCATCGCCGCCATGGGCAGCGGGAGCGTGCCGGCGGCCGACCCGGGGCGGGCGGATGTCTGCGCGCGCGTCGGACGGCTGGTGATGGACCTGGTCGGCCGTGACCTCCGCCCGAGCCGGATTCTCACCCGGCCGGCGCTCGAGAACGCGATTGCCTGCGTGATGGCCACCGGCGGCTCGACCAACGCGGTCCTGCACCTGCTGGCCATCGCCCGCGAGGCCGGCGTGCCGCTCTCCATCGACGACTTCAACCCGGTCAACGATCGCATCCCGCTCATCGCGGATCTGAAGCCCGGCGGCCGGTACGTCGCGAACGACCTCTACCGGGCCGGCGGCACCGCCCTGGTCGCCCGCCGCCTGCTCGAAGGACGGCTGCTGCACGGTGACGCGATAACGGTCACGGGAAAGACGATCGCGGAAGAAGCTGCCGCCGCGTCGGAGACGCCCGGGCAGGACGTCGTGCGCCCGCTCGCCGCGCCCATCAAGCCCACCGGGGGCCTGATCGTCCTCAAGGGCAACCTCGCGCCCGCGGGCTGCGTGGTGAAAGTGGCGGGCTACACGCGTCTCGCGCACGCGGGCCCGGCCCGGGTCTTCGAGAGCGAAGAAGCGGCGTTCGCCGCCGTCGAGGCGGGCGCCATCCGCGCCGGCGATGTCGTGGTCATCCGCTACGAAGGTCCGGCCGGCGGGCCCGGCATGCGCGAGATGCTCGCCGTTACGGCCGCGCTGGTCGGCGCCGGGCTCGGCGATGCGGTCGCGCTGCTCACCGACGGCCGCTTCTCCGGCGCGACTCGGGGACTGATGGCGGGGCACGTCGCGCCCGAAGCGGCACGGGGCGGGCCCATCGCCGCGGTGCGCGACGGCGACGGCATCACCTTCGACCTCGCCGCGCGGGAGCTCCGGCTCGACGTGCCCGACGACGAGCTTCAGCGACGCCTGGCCGCCTGGGCGCCGCCCGCGCCGGCGTTCACCTCCGGCGTCATGGCGAAATACGCCCGCCTCGTCTCATCGGCGTCGGAAGGGGCGGTGACGGGATGACCCGCAAGGCCCCTCGCGCGGGACGCCGCCGCCCCGAGCCGCCGACGCTCAGCGGCGCCCGGATCGTCTGGGAGTGCCTCACGCGGGAGCGCGTCTCCCACGTGTTCGGGTATCCGGGCGGCGCGATCCTGCCCGTCTACGACGCGATGCCGGACTACCCCGTGCACCACGTCCTGGCGCGACACGAGCAGGGCGCCGTGCACATGGCCGACGGCTTCGCGCGCGCCGGCGGCGGCGTGGGCGTGGCGATGGCCACCTCCGGCCCCGGCGCCACCAACATGGTGACCGGCATCGCTACGGCCATGATGGACTCCTCTCCGCTGGTCTGCATCACCGGCCAGGTGTCGAGCTCGCTCATCGGCTCCGACGCTTTCCAGGAGACCGACATCACGGGCGTGACGCTGCCGGTCACGAAACACAACTACCTGGTGACCGAGGCGGACGAGATCGCGCCGGCGCTCCGCGAGGCCTTCTACATCGCGCGCTCGGGCCGCCCGGGCCCCGTGCTGGTCGACATCACGAAGGACGCCCAGCAGGGCACGTGCCTCTTCGACTGGGCCGCCGCGGAGCCCAAGCCGCCCGGCTACCGGCCCGACCACCGGCCGCGCGCGAGCGACATCCGCCACGCGCTCGACCTGATCAACGGCGCGTCCCGCCCCGTCATCCTCGCCGGGCACGGCGTGACGCTCGGCGCGGCCGAGGAACTCCTGAAGGCGTTCGCCGAGCGCACCACGATTCCCGTGGCGATGACGCTGCTTGGCATCGGCGCCTTCCCCGCCTCGCACCCGCAGAACCTCGGCATGATGGGCATGCACGGCGAAGCGTGGGTCAACGAGGCGGTCCAGCAGGCCGACCTGCTCGTCGCCCTCGGCATGCGCTTCGATGACCGCGTCACCGGCAAACTGGCCGACTTCGCGCCGCGCGCCCGGAAGATCCACGTCGAGATCGATCCAGCCGAGGTCAACAAGAACATCCAGGTCGACGTCGGGCTGATCGGCGACGTGCGCGAGGTGCTCGAGACGCTGCTGCCCGGCGTGGTGCCCAACGATCACTCGGCCTGGCTGGCCCGGATCGAGGATCTCCGCCGCCACGCGACGGCCCGCAGCATCCAGCAGTTCGACGACGACGGGCGCCTCTACGCGGCGCACGCCATCCACGACCTCTGGCACGCCACCGGCGGCGCGGCCCTCGTGGTCACCGACGTCGGCCAGCACCAGATGTGGGAAGCGCAGTACTACCGGCACGAGTCGGCGCGCTCGCTCATCACCTCGGGCGGCCTCGGCCCGATGGGATTCGCCCTGCCGGCGGCCATCGGCGCCAAGCTCGCCCGCCCCGGCGCCGACGTCTGGGCGGTGGTCGGCGACGGCGGCTTCCAGATGACGATGGCCGAACTCGGCACCCTGGTGCAGGAGGGCGTCAAGGTCAACATCGCCATCATCAACAACGGCTGCCTCGGCATGGTGCGGCAGCTGCAGGAGTTCTTCTACGGCGCGCGCTACCACGCGACGCCG
>Ga0209254_10002388_pt1 | contig 17042 bp, 18 predicted proteins | sample FrelakmetDIP11DI_FD_187148 | JGI IMG/M metagenome (GOLD analysis project Ga0209254, IMG submission 187148) | Freshwater lake sediment microbial communities from the University of Notre Dame, USA, for methane emissions studies - DIP11 DI (SPAdes)... | ecosystem: Environmental > Aquatic >... | reverse complement strand
GACTCAATCTACGGATGGCTGATTATGCCGCTTGCAGGCGCGCTGCTCCTGATCGGAGGCTACATCGTAATCAGAGAATTCACAAAAGGAAAGAAAAAACGAAAAAGCCTACGAAGTTAAGCGCTCAAACCGCTCTTGAGCATTTTTCAGGATCTCTGCCTCGCCCGGGATCACGCCATCGCGCATGAGAATGCGTCCATTCACAATGGTAGTATCCACGCCGCCAGTCATGCTGTAGACCAGATGGGAAATGATGTTAGACTGAGGACAAAGCCAGGGTTTATTCAGGTCAATTAGCGCCATATCAGCCAATGCTCCTTCATGAAGCCCCATATTCAGCCCTGTGGCCTTGTAGGCATTTTCAGTGGCTATTTTCCATATCTGATCAGCAGAGAAAGCAGCCGGAGTATGATAGGCATTCTTCTGCACAATGGCTGTAACCTTCATCTCTTCAAAAAGGCTCATATTGTTGTTGCTTGAAGCTCCATCTGTTCCCAGGCATACGTTTGCTCCGGCCTTCATCAGAGTGTTGAGTGGGGCGATTCCTGATGTTAGTTTGAGGTTGCTCACCGTGCAGTCCACCACATTGGCCTTTCGTTTCGCCAAGAGGTGGCAGTCCTCCTCGGTGAGCCAGACGCAATGCACCGCACTCAGGCGCTCGTTTAGCATTCCCAAGCTATCCAGGTACTCCACAGGGCTCATGCCCTTGCTGAGCAAAAAACCATCCACCTCTTCTTTGGTCTCGGAGAGGTGAATATGGAACATGGTATTGTGGCGGTCGGCAATTTCTTTGGCCTGGGAAAGGGTCTCCTCAGAACATGTGTAGGCGGCATGAGGTCCGACAGCAGGCTTGATGAGTTCGTCGCCTTTCCAGCGCCGAATGAAGGGCTCCACCTCTTTTAGAAGCTCGGGCTTCATGTCAAATACCACACCGGAAATAAATGCACGCAAGCCCATTTCCTTTGTGGCCTCGGCCGCTGCATCCGGGAAGTAGTACATGTCGTTGTAACAGGTTATTCCAAAGCGTATCTGCTCCAGGCAGCCCAATCTCACCCCCGCTCGGATGTCTTCCTCGGTGAGTTTGGCTTCCAGAGGCCAGATCTTCTCCCTCAGCCAGGGCATAAGCTCCATATCATCGGCATATCCTCGCAGAAGCGTCATGGCCAAGTGGGTGTGGCAGTTGATCAGTCCCGGTATGGCCAGTTTGCCGTGACCGTTGATGATTTCATCTTTGTCTTCATCCTTTAGATCACGACCGATTTTGGCGATCCTATTCTCCTCGATAAGAATATCACGGTTCTTCAGAAATTGACCTGACCGCAAAAGGCTGACGTCCTTGATAAGCATAGAAATGCAGAGGGAGAGAAAGATATTAAGATTTTCCGGATGATCCCGCGCACGAAAGGCGGTCAAACACATCGCCAGACTTAAAAGGTCCAAAGCATTAAAGGACTAAATGGCTGAGGTAGCCAAGCGGCCTACGGCGCTGGTCTTGAGGTCCCTGCAATTGGGCAGGACAGGCAAACCAGTGGTGCATCGCACCTCGTGAGTTCAAATCTCACCCTCAGCGTGATTTTACTGGCTTTGGGCATTTTGCAGAAGGCGAAGAATCAGGAGATCTTAAGACCGCACTTTTTGGCGGCATCAAGCTTTGAAGATCCTTCCGAGGTGAATTATGGGATTGGTATTGAACCCTTGTGGGTTCGATCTCGCCTGGCACCTTTGAGTGGATGCAGTGGAAAATGCTCTTAAAATTCGAACCGAAGCCGTCACTAACTAGTCGATATTAGGCAGTGGACGCCAATTGGCATCGTGCATTTTATCCAGTGTTGGAAGCTGGCAACCAAGCATAGACGGAGACTCCATATCATGATGGATCTACAGGGTTCGGATCGATCACAAGGGCGATATCCCTTGATGACATTTGCTCGATTATCTGAAATAATTGAACCGTTACAGAAGGACTCATGATGTTGCAGGAGAAATGAGAAATGGCCGAATTATCGCGCATCTGTCCATGGTGGATGGCATCTGCTTTGGATAATCCCATTCGCAAACTCATCCATAATCCAGAAAAGATTCTCAGTGGATGCATTGAGAAAGGACAGACTGTTCTTGATTTAGGCTGTGGACCAGGCACTTTCACAATAGCCATGGCAAAGATGGTTGGTGATACTGGAAAAGTCATAGCAGTAGATGTCCAAGATGAAATGCTTCAAAGGGTAAAAAAGAGGGCGGCCAGGGATGGGCTGGAATCCAGGATAATCACCCATAAGAGTTTGCCGGAAAGAATCGGCGTCTCAGACAAGGTTGATTTTGCCCTGGCTTTCTACATGGTTCATGAAGTGCCTGATGTAGAGGCATTTCTCAGAGAGGTTGCCTCCCTGCTCAAGCCCAAAGGCAAGCTGCTGGTAGTTGAGCCTAAATTTCATGTCTCTGCATCTTCATTCAAAAAGACGCGAGATGTAGCCCTGCGAATTGGGCTAAAGCCCATCTCTGAGCCAAGCATACGATTGAGCCGAAGTATGCTGCTTCAATTACCCTGAGTTCGTCTTGTGATGACAATGTATCAACCTTGCATCACGTCTAGCAGACTAAAATTCCAAGTCGAACATCAGCTTGATCCCTCGCGGCTGCAGGATCTCGTCCATTCAATTCTTTTTAAGCCGTTACCTCTGAAAAACCCATATCTGATATTCGTAGATCCGGCCCATTTTTTCTTCTGCATAGATTGATTTCAGAGCCGGGGTGGCCAGGCTCGAAAAAAGGCTGTAGTAGCTGTCGATTATTGGTCGCTTGGTTACCGCAGATTCGGGAATGTCCGCAGGGAGTTCAATGGAGTTGGCCATGACCAGCAGGCCTCCCGGCTGAAGTTTTCCCATAATTTTCCCCATGAGGTCGTATATCCCAATCACAGGTAGCCTCGCGCCCAGGTAATAAATGGATTCGCTCCAGATGCATATATCATAGGAGAAATCCTCTAATAGGGATTCAAAATCCAAAAGGTCAGCATTTATGAGTTCGATTCGGTCCGCAAAAGCCGAGATGTTCTCCATTGCTCTTTTCATTGCCAGGGACGAGATCTCCAATGCAGTTATTCTGGCATTGGGAAATCGCTTTGCTAGAAGCATTGTATGAGCCCCCTCCGCCGAGCCGATCTCCAGGATTTTTCTCGGATTAGGATAGCGATCTACTATCGCATCGATTTGCCTATGGTATTTCTGCTGCTCATAAGGTGACGAAAAGTAATTCCAGGGGTCGGGCTTCAAAAATTTTTCTTCCAGGTATTCCTTCTTCCATGGTTCGGGAACTGTCATAGGAATCTATTTCGATCATGTGGTAATAAAATTAGCTGGCAATTGCGAAAGCAGCTTTCAGACAGCTCTTTGCAGTTATTATTCTATGCGGTCTGCCATCAAATGCTCCTGCATCCCCATGATCTTTATATCTCATCAGACAATCAGGCATTCAAAGATGGTGAGGGATAGATCGATGGAGGGATATCGAAGGTTCGGTTCTGTCTTATGTCTCATGATGCTGATAGCTGCGGTTCATGCCCAAACCATAGGTGATGTTGCCGTATCAACCGTCTCCGCGGATGCCGGCCAATGGAAGGTAAGCTTCAATTGGTCGGAAATGGATGAATACAGCGAAAGCGTCTCTCATGGAGATAGCGTATCGGGTAAGGTCAAGATTTCTACAGATGCGATTATCATGACATCTTCCGCAGATAAATCGAAGGTCATAAAGATCACAATTATGAAGTATTCGTCAAAAGACCCCGGCCTAGTCAATTCATCGAGCCAGACAAAGCTGGCCAAGGATTCTCTCTCCAAGTCCGGAGTGTGCGCTGATATCACCATGAAAAATGGAACCATCGACAGCAAGCCTGCTATTATTGCCAGCGGAATCAAATGCTTAACCGGGGAAACCATTTACGCAGCGGTTTATCCTTTGGATTACCGATTCGATCGGCCGGGAGGCATACTGGGATCAAATGCATTGGGACTAATTCTTTCCACTTATGGTCAGAAGGAAACCGAACGTTTATTGGATTCTATCAAGATAGAGCAAAGAAGTGCATAGGCCAAAAAAAGTCTGCTCTCATGCAGAGAATGTGCATCAAAGTTTGCAGCCCTTGAAATATCGGAGCTGCAATGAGATCTCATCATAGCCTCCAGGCTTGTCCACCAAAAGACATATTTACATTAGAAGAGATACAAATCTGTAGGGAAGCTAATAACGGAGTCGGATTATCAAGACGAGTTGGCCTTGAGTCCTCTGCAGTGCATGGTTTCAATTTCTTCTCCTCTGAAAAGGCATGACCTCAAGAGAAGATCATAGACGTCCCGGTCAACTTTCTTCTTTTCCGAGTCTTTCTCTAATAGTCCATACAGGAGATGAAAAATGCCCGAGTTCGTTAATCCTTTCAGCGGAAAAGTGCCCGATCGTAAGCTCACCAATGATGAGCTCATTAGAGCGATCCGTCTGGATCTGGCAGCTGAGCACGAGGCCGTGCATTTGTATTTGGCCCATGCCGAAGCGTCAGATAATCCTCTGGCCAAGAAAGTGCTTGTGGATATAGCCAATGAAGAGCGGGTCCATGCAGGTGAATTCGCCAGGCTGATTAGCATCCTTGCAGGAGATGAAGATGCGCTCTTAGCCCAAGGAGCCCAGGAGGTAAATGAGATGGCGGCAGAGCTTTCCGCATCTCAAGCTGCCCCCGATCCCAGCCATGAGGGAAAAGCCACTGAGACTACCATCGGATCGATGAAAAAGTGATCTTTGGAGGAATAGGAAAATGGAGAATAATTATCTAGGGCGGGAGGATGCGCCCATACCACCCGAGATTTGGAAGGTTCTGGATAGCACCATGGCCGAGGCTGCCAAGAGCGTTCTGACAGGGCGCAGGTTACTGCACCTTGAAGGCCCCTATGGCTTGGGCCTCAAGGCTGTGCCCCTGCCGGATAACCGAGCAGAAAACGGAATTATCACCAGCGGCTTTGTGCCGGTATCTTTGATCGATAAGACTTTGCGCTTAAGCAAGAGGGATTTAGCTTCGTCCGAGAAAAACGGCATGCCCATCAATGCCTCAGCGGTCGCAACTGCTGCCATCGAGGCGGCCATGCAGGAGGACTCTCTCATCTTCCACGGGACGCGAGGCCAGCCGGGTCTTCTATCTTCCAAAGGTGTCTCTGAGCTGAAGCTGTCATCGTGGGATGCCATGGGAAAGGCGGTGGAGGATGTCATTTCCGCCGTAACGTTACTTGATAAAGCAGGCTTCCACGGTCCTTATTCCCTGGCTTTGGCGCCCAACCGTTACAACCTCCTCTTCCGCCGTTATCCCCAGGGAGGCACCGAGATGGAGTATATCGAGGCCATGATTTCAGAAGGCGTCCTTAAGGCACCCATAATGGAAAGCGGTGGCGTGCTCATGGCTTCCGGAAGGCAATATGCGGCCATTGTGCTGGGGCAGGATATGAGCCTGGGCTTCATAGGCCCGGCGGGGAGCGAGAGCCTGGAGTTCTCCCTATCTGAGAGTATCGCGCTTTTGATCCGTGAGCCAAAGGCCATCTGCGTTTTGAAATGAGCTAAAAAGGCAGAGGAAATGCCATTTTAAATTTTTGATCTTTGAATGAAAAACAGGATGCTCTGACAAACAATCAGAGCTCATATTTTTTTGATAAATAGTCTGAAGGAGTCTCTAGCCGATCCTCTGGCAAAGACTCCGGGGAGACTACAATAGAATTGGGCTACGGCCAAAGCCCGAAGGCAATATTAAGAGCCATTACAACTACGCCGGTACCAATGCAGGCTACTACCACTATTTTAGGACTTAACTTTATCGAAGCATCATCGGCCTCAAAGTATCTCATCAATCCAGCCGACGACTGCAGGCCACTGCCTTCTTCCTTTCTCTTTGCCATATTCTCCTTCCCTTTACATTTGCTTTTTAAGTAGATTGCGGTTTAACAACTTACTATTTAGGGATTGATCCTTGAAGGAAGGTGGCGGCGGGATCTGCCAGCTTCCACCCGCTCTTATCCTGGAACGGATAATTGTCCTTCTTTCCGCCCTTGATCACCTTTGGCCAGTTCTGGCTTGGATTGCCTTTAGCTTTATGGTTGCTCCAGTAATTCCCTCCGGTGACATTGCCCATATCCCAGCTATTGTTTCCTCCCAAATCTTCCGCCTGTTCCACGTTATTGATAAAGTTATTGTGGTAGATACGATTGCCTGATGAGTTCATGATCTCCATCCCCACGGGGCTATTGGAGATGTCATTTTGCAGTATCTCGTTGTCTTTAGAGAGGTTGATCCAGATGCCTGCTACTCCATTTCCCAACAGGACATTATCGCGAAGGGTGTTCTTCTTGCAGTCTATGAAGGAAATGCCGTTTTGATTGTTCTCTGAGGCTGTATTATCTGTGATTTGGTTCTGATTAGAGCTGACCATATACAGTCCGCTGAACCTATTTCCGATCAAGCGATTGCCCGATATCTCATTATCGGCGCAGTTCACCAAACGCATGCCATAGCAATCCGATACATTGTTTTCCAGGATGGCATTTCCACCGGATCCAAAGAGAAAGAGGGCATCGTTAGAAATTAGGATCCTCTCCACGGTGAAGTTGTTGCAATAGGCTATGGTCATATGGGCAAGCTCACGGTTCTTAATTACTTTGTTGGATTGTCCGTAGAAATAGGCTATAGGTTTCCCATTTATCAGGTTTGACTCGGAGATGGAGTTATTGAAACTCTCGCGAGTTGGGCCGTCCACATACAGGCCCCAATTCACCTCTTGGAAGATGTTGTTGTCAATACCATTTCGCATAGAGTCCCACATGATCATGCCGTTGTCGCTCCTGTGGATCTCATTGCCGAAAAGGGTATTTCCGTTGCAGTTGTCCATAGTTATGGCCGTGTCCTTGGTGTTCTGGAACTTGTTATTTTCAATAACATTTTCTGAACTAAGTCCAAGCCCGAGAGCGCGAGTGCTGTTAAATACAGCGCACCCTTTGATGGAATTTTCTTTGGAATTTTCAAGAGTCAAGCCGTACTCAGAATCTCTTATGCTGTTATTATCGAGCACATTTTCGCTGGTATTCATCAGATAAATGCCGCGAATGCTTTTTTGGATGGAGTTGTCTTTGAGTCTATTGGCGCTGCTGTTTAGTATTCCTATGCCGAACAGGCCTCCCTCTACCTCATTTCCATTGATCGCAATCTTGCTGGAATTTACAATATAAATCCCGCTGGTGCTGTTTGTTTCTAATATATCGGCCTTTGCTTTGTTCTCAGAGACGATGGTGTTGCTGCTATTAAATAGCCAAATTGCATAATTGCTGCTTTTCACGTCATTGGCAACCATCTGGATTTCGCTGGAATCCATTTCCCATATCCCCACAGAAGATCCAACGATCTTATTGCGAATGACATCATTCTTGCCTACCTCGCGCAGGTAAATGGAGACCGAGCCACCATCGATTATGTTGTCTGCAACCGTGTTATCCATAGTTGAAGTCCAGAGAACAACTCCACCCTCACAGTCTTTTATGAAGTTTTTACTGATAGTGTTCTTGCCGGAGTTGCGCACCATTATGCCTGGATTGGTCATTTCAAATCTGTTATTCTTAATGGTGTTCTTGCTTGATGTAATGTTTATCCCCGGACCGGTATAGTTCTTAAGAGTCATACCATCAACAGAACAGCCATCGGAGATAATGGCAATTCCTGTTTTTTTTCCATCTCCCTCGAGAATGATCGGCCCCTTTTCGCCTGTAAGCGGCATTAGCGAGAGGCTCTTGTTCAGGAGGACCTCTTCAGGGTAGATTCCGGGCTTGATATAGATTGTATCGCCATTATTGGCGGCCACAACGGCTTCACCTATAGTCTTGTAGTTGGCAAACCCGTCGTCATCCACTATATAAGTCCTAGTTCCATCTATTGGCGAAAGCCAAATGAGCAATGCTATGAGGATAAACAGCAGTGTTCTGAGCATGCACTTTACTTACCAAGGCTCCTCTTATAGTTAATGCAAAAAATGATGGCTGGTAGTATGCCTTCCAAACCCCTTTATTTCCAATGGAAAAATAAACATGAAATTTTGCTCCCAATGAAACTTTCTCATCTTCTATTATCTCAAAATGCACTGTTTATAGAATTAATTTTTTTAGAAGTTATATATGACGATACGCATGCGCAGGACATACGATCGCGAAATCTGCTGTCAAGAGTGCTTGTAAGCCTCGGGCCGGCACTGGAGAATTCGCGACATGTCATTGGCGTTCCGGCAAGATTGGATCATTTTTTGCCTTTATTTCACGATGCTTTTTTATTTCATTCGCACGATCTTGATGCATGTTTTTCGCTCTTAGGTCATGGGTGAGTGCCATTGAAAATCCCTTTAAATCCAATATCATGCGCGTCAAAATCTCGAAATGCTCTGTTGAGCCCTTTGCTAGCTCTTATCAGTACCATTCACCCACGACCCGCTCTTAGGCCGCATACGATTCAATGCCGATTGCACTGAGCCCCTGATAGTAGATGGCAACTACGTACCGTCTGCAGGCATGCAAAACCTTATTTACTCCGGCATGGAAAGAGGCTGCAATCGGCGAGCAGATGGCGGGCATGATGTTGCATGTGCATATTCTGCGCCAACAATGCAGGATTTGAAGAAAGCACTGCAATGATCTCTTAATTCAAGTTTGAGCCGGCACAAAGGATGAAGAAATAGGATGAAGAGATATATTGCATCACGGCTTTCTGCTGTGCTCATGGATCGATCTTTATCCTGCCTGCTGGTCTGAGCCAGAATGGTTAAGAATATGAGGTATGTTCCCGGGGTTTTGGCCTTTTTAGCCCTAAGCGTTTTCGCGGTGGGTGTCGCGCAAGGCGACTATATTTATGTAAAGGATGTAACCATGCATCTAAGCGAAGGCAATGCCACCTTCAAGATCAATTATTCACTTGAGACGCTAACGCGATTTTATGTTCTGGCCCTGGGCTGCAGCTTTATTGAACCGAATCTTCTTTCGCTTTTCGGCAATTATAGCGATGCTCGGCTTTTGAAGGCGGATACAGAGGGCGCTTCCATCCAGGTTACAGGAGCAGGCAAATACAACAACGGATACTACCTTTTTGAATCAATGCCTCTTGGGACCAAGAATGAACCCCTCAAAGAAGGCATATCCAGATTTACAGTGGTATATCCTTCAGGGCGGGCTCGCACCTTTTACAATGTAACTTCTACTCAGAGCGTATTTTACGATTCCAGGCCCTTTTTCAATCTTTCGGCCAATTTCTAATGAAATTCCCGACAAATTCGATCGGATAGCGGATGCAAGATCAAGGATTCAAGATAAAAGGATGTAACGATTAGGCCAAAGATAACTGCTACAGGAATCCCGCAAAAACTGCAATGCTGCGCCTTCTTCTAGATGATACCGCCGAATGCAGACGAGTTAAGCGCCGAGAGCATAAAAGTCAATCCTATCAGAATGAAGAGAGCACCTGCAATTCTAGTGACAATCCTTCTATCTATTCTTCCCGAGATGATTTTGCCCAGGTATATGGCCATGATAGAAAGAATGGTAAGAGCGGCCATAACGCCAAAGAAAACCATCCAAGGATTGTATTCTGTGGCGAAAATGGCCGAGGCAATCTGTGTCTTATCACCCCATTCGGAAAGGAAGATCATGGTGAAACCCGTGATGAAAGTGTTCTTGGCAGAAAGATGGGGCTCATCTTCTGCTTCATCCTTATCTTCTTTGAGAATGAGAAGTCCAAAGATCAGGAAGACCATGCCTGAGATCAGCTTCAGGTAGTAAGCGGGAACAATGCCTGTCACCCATGAGCCTATCAGGATGGCAAATCCATCCGCCAGAAGAAAAGCTAGCATCACTCCCAGGAGCAATTGTATATATTCTTTAGTCCGGGAAGATAAGAGCAGTATGGACAGCTGAGTTTTGTCTCCCATCTCAGCCAGGCCGACGGCCACCAATGGAATCAGGATCTCTTCTATGTCAGGGATTTTTTTCGCCATCCGAAAATTGGGTTCTTTTCCGTTCACAGGAATTGTATTAATAATTGTCGTTGATCGATTTGTTGGGCTCCGACATTTCTATCATACCGCATTTTCAACAGAGTTATAAAAAAGAGCTTTATCGGATGAATTGGAATGCGGAAGTGGTACAGCAGACACGAAGATTTGAGTGAATGTAGTAGCGAAGAATTAAGTGAATGTTCAGCGATGGTTGAGTGAAGTTTGAGTGAAGGTTTGAGTGGAGGTTTGAGTGGATTTTAAGTGTGATAATCCGAATGCCTTTGCTTAACGTCCCCAAAAAGCATCCTTCTTGCGCTTGATATTTAGGAAATCATCCAGAACTTCGCGCTCATCCTCGGACAGTTTTGGCTTTAGTTCCAGCTCAACAATGCGGGCATGCTTCTCAGGAATGTTGACATAGAGAATATCGCCTTCATGTATTTGGCGTCCTACGGTTGGACCATCGATTGAAATCGCTACTTCCTGGCCGACGGTGGCGGAACCGACATTTTCATTGTGGGCCTGAATTCCCTTTACAGCGCCCACATTTGCGCCATCCTCCCTCATCAGATTCACCTGAGTTCGGATCACTCCGCCGATGACCTGGACTCCCACGATGGCGGGCTTGGACTGGCGAAAGACACAATCCGGCAATAGGCGAACAGCTCCTGGACGAATTACCGCCTCCAGGCGTTCTTGCTCAATTCGCATCTTCTGCTCTTCCAACCATTGCTCGTAGTTCTCGATGATGGAGTAGATAATGTTGCTAGAAAAAACAGGCACATCGGCTCTCTGTATCTCGCTCAAGGCATCAGGCAAAATATCGACATTGAATCCCATTATGACCGAAAGCAGCGGATCTTTGATGGCACCGGCACGAATCACATCTCGCCTCGATATGGGGCCTACATCGGCATAGTGGATCAATATTTTCTTGGCCGAAAGCTCCCCTACCAAAGCTTCCAGCGACCCGATGGTGTCCGCCTTGAGCACAACCCCCTCCTGTTCGGTATCTATCCTTACCGCCTCAAGCTCCGATCTTAATTCCTTGGATAGAGCCTCGATCTCTTCGGTAGAGGAGACCACCCTGATGGTAGACCCGGCAAGAGCATTCTCCAGCTTTGGAGCTGCAACCTTTATGCCGCTAGCGGCAACAACGTGTTTCACAGGCGTAAATCGTTCATCGCTTCGAATCTCGGCCAGGGGCCTGGGCTTGAGAAGAGCCCTTATTTTTGTAACTACCGGATCGCGAGCCGTGCCCACAATGACCGTGTCCCCGGCGCTAATCTCGCCATTATAAAGTATGACATCAAGTGTGGTGCCAAGGCCTCTCTCCTCCTTGACTTCAAGAATCGTTCCAATGCCCGGGCCGGAAGCGGTGAGCTTCAGGTTTTCCCTTAAGAACCTCTGAGCCAGACCAACCAAGATCATGAGAAGGTCAGGGACGCCTTCACCCGTGACGGCGCTGATGGGAACGATCCCTATGGTTCGCGTGAAATCCGTGATCCTGTCGTATCTATCCCCATCAAATCCATACTTGTAAAGCTCACCCACCAGCTCGTAGATCCTTTTGTCCAATTCCTCGATGACCCTGGCGCTCTGCGCCTTCATGCTCTTGGAAAAGGGCGCATTTTTAACGGGAAGCCAGCCGCCGATGCGGTCCATCTTATTGGCGGCGACAACAAAAGGGGTCTTGAAGCGCTTGAGGATGCTGAGCGATTCGATGGTCTGGGGCTGGAAGCCTTCGTTTACATCAACGATTAGAACGGCAAGATCGGCCAGAGAGCCGCCGCGGCTTCGCATGGATGTAAAAGCATGATGGCCGGGAGTATCGATGAAGAGCAGTCCCGGCACCTGCATCTCCGCGCCGAAATGTGATCCGCAGAAATCCTGGACAACACTTAGAGGAACCTCCGTCGCTCCTATATGCTGAGTGATGTATCCGGCTTCGCCCTCTGCAACAGCGGTGCCCCTGATCTTATCCAGAAGCGTAGTCTTGCCGTGGTCCACATGACCCATCACTACCACTATGGGTGTCCTTAAATTGGACATGGCACCTTTCGCTTTGCTGGCTTTTTTTGACTTCTGTTGCATACCGGTCGCCCTGGAGAAGTATCGCTAAAAATTATCTTTTATTTTTTTAGAATTTAAAGGCTCCGTGAGAGGGGCAGAATTTTATCTGCCAAATCTCACTCATAGAGCCATGCTTCATCTATTCTCTGATAGCTGATCAGCTCGGAGTCGCCGAAATGAAGGGCGATCTCGCGCGCAGCTGATGCCGGAGAGTCTGAGCCGTGCACGACATTTCGTCCCGTCTCAATGCCATAGTCTCCCCTCAGGGTTCCTGGAGCGGCTTCAACCGGGTTGGTTGCGCCATTTAGCTTTCTCATGGCTAAAATGGCCCCCCGCCCTTCGACGACCATCGAGACCGACGGTCCGGAGGTGATGAAGTCCACCAGATCTTGATAGAATTTCTTGCCTACGTGCTCAGCATAGTGCTCTTTGGCTTTTTCTTGCGGCATATTTGTCAATTTCATGGCCACTATTTTGAAGCCCTTCTCCTCAATTCGCTGCAAGATCTTGCCCACGAGCCCGCGTTGCACTCCATCGGGCTTGACCATGACGAAGGTTCTTTCGGTCTCCGCCAGAGCTTATGCCCCCTTCCTGGCCCACTTGATCCTTCTGGTCACTCGTCCCAGAGCGACGTTATTTTGACATTTAGACGAGCAGAAATACAGAACCGTTCCATCTCTCTTGGCATAAAGCTTGCCTGTGCCGGGTTCGATTTTCCTACTGCAGAAGCTGCACTTTCTCTCTTCCATTCTCCGATCACCTGCTGGTAAGCTTCTTGGCCTCTCGGGCGGTTTCCAGCAGCATCAGGACGTCACCCATTCTAATGGGTCCCATGCAGTTCCTGGTGATGATGCGGCCTTTATTGTTGCCTTCCAGGATACGGCACTTAATCTGCATGGCTTCGCCGTGCATGCCTGTGACGCCGATGATCTCAATAATTTCAGCCGGTATGCCGTTTTCATCCTCCATCGGATATCACCTACTTCAGGGCTGAGACTTTCTGGATGATCTCATCAACCAGCTCTTTTCCCTTTCCAGGCTCAACAATTGCGGCAGCTGCGCTCTTTACGCCCAGACCGGCAGCAGCTCCAATCTCGCTTTGCTTCTTGACATAAATGTAAGGGGTTTTCTTTTCCTCGCATAGAGCTGGAATGTGAGCCACGATCTCTGGAGGCTGGACATCTTCTCCAACTATTACCAGGCGCGCTACACCGCGCTCAATGGCTTTTGTGGCCTCGTTGGTTCCCTTCTTAATTCTGCCAGTATCGCGAGCCATCTCAAGGGCCTCAAGCGACTTTGTGGCCAGTTCGGCTGGAACATCAAATCTTACGAATATAGGTCTTGCCATAATTCATTTCTCCTTCAGGGCTTTTTAGCGCCCGTCATCATTCATCGCAAAAGCGCCTGTTTGGTTAGAACAGGCTACGGCTCCAAATGTAAAAAGGTTGCGCTATGGCGAAAGAAATGCCGCGAGCAATCCTTGAAGATCATTTGCCTGCACCTGCCCGGATACATCAGCCAAAGAGCCTGTATTGGAATAGGCAAGCCCATACTCACTTGCTATCGTCCTCGCCTTTTGATCAGCGCTGGAATCTGGCTGCAGGTATTTGGCGGTCACATTGAAGCTATTGTTACCAATGCCCTTGGCACTGCTAAGTCCCAAATAGAATTCCTTGTATCCACCAGGCAAAAGCGAGCCGGGTACACCTCGTCCTAAAGCCGCCAGTTGCATGTCGGCCTGCTCACCCTTCGCCAGTGTGAATTTGTCTGTGGGAAAGCCGCCAGAAATTACATCGATAACGCTTTTCAGGCTATCCTGTAATCCGAATAGAGTCGGTTTGCCCATCACGGCGACATATTCGGAGCTTGTGGGTATCATCATATAATTCTCGTAGGGTATGACCAGGCCGCTATGGGACACTGGAAACGGCCGTATGCCATGGAATTCCACCCAGGTTTTATTGAAATAGGCTACTGCCAGCTTCTCAATCTTGGTGGGATAGAGCTGGTCTCCGTAACTCAGCGCAAACGATTGGGGCAGGATTGCAAGAGCCGCATCCGTCAGGTTCTGAGATGCGCTCAGGTTAATCCAGTAGGCCAAGACGGTGCTCTCGGGAGACATCTCCAGAGTTTCTGCCAGATTATCGAAGCTCCAGTCCACTACTCGGCCCTGAACTCCAAATGTCTCCACAGAGGGAGAACCTGCAACTGCAATCGTCCCACTTTGATTGCCGCCCATGAGCACAAAGCCTGCAAAGGCGGATACGATCATGATAGCGCCCACGAAGATGGCGAAAGCCTTCTGATTCATCTCCACCCCACACGGAACTATTCTAATTAAACTTTTCTGAAAATTCTTATTAAACTTTTCTGCAAAGGGGAAATGGCTCATCCTGACTGTAGCTTTTGCCCAGGCGCAGGGCTAGTTCAGCCTTGGCCAGCTCGCGGCCCAGATAGCCGGCATGGTCCAATCGGGAGACAGATCCGTTGTCGATGAGTGTGTTCAAGATGTCTCGAGCGCTTTCGCCCACAACGGTGAAGCGCTCGTGACGGGCTACAATCTTTTCTTTCGCGAGGTAGATCCTGAAGCTGCCCGCAGGATCGGAAACGTATTTGTGATCCTCTCGGGCACTTTCGAACTGAAGAGGCATCAATTCCTGAGGCAGTTGTCTCTTCTCCTTCAAGAGCAGAAGGTCCACCCCTAGGTCTTTGGGGGGAGTCTTTCGCCCTTTCGCCAATTGCATCATCTCAGACGCCACTCGAAGCTCACGGACGCTTCCTTTGGCTTTGGGACTGTATTCCGGAGTAAAGAGGATGCTTGCGCCAACCTCCATCCCTAGCGCGGCCAGAAGGGCATTTGTGCCTTGTGTGTCTGCATCTATCAGCTCGGTCACGTTGCCGACACCAAAAAATAGAGGAATATCGGGATTTGCCACTTTGAAAGAAATATACCTCTCAAGGGATGGCACCAGCCCCTGCAGCGGCGGTTCGAGAACAGGGTCGGCGATGACCTTTATCCCCAGCGCCAGCGCGGATTCGACATTTTCTTGTAGGCTTATCCGACCGGGGCCCGAAATGACCACCGCCGGAACTCCTGCAGCGAGGACATCCTCGCCCACCAGGGCCAGGTTGTCGCCATTAAGGCTCAGCACCATATCGGCTCCAGCCTCCACTCCCGCTTTTATCAAATCGGGTCGCACGGTATCAATGCTCAAAGGTAAATCGGTTGCCGTCCTTGCCGTTTTCAGGGCAGCGATAACTTCTCGCGGCCTGGCATCCAGGGGAAGGCCCAGGTCGATCATGTCTGCGCCCTCGTTTTCGTAATAATGTACTCTCTTGGCAAGCGCTTCGGCGCTCATCCTTGTCGCATCCACAATCTCGGCTAAAACCTTCATTCTGGAGCTGCCGCCGATTTTCACGCCCTTAATGGTCAGATCAAAGGCCGCCTCCGTCTCCAGCTTTGCCGCCTGTCCTGCTGCATTTTTGCGCATTGTGCTCTCCAGAAGCACGCAGGCAGGAATGGTGCGGGAGAGTTCGAAATCGCTGAGATGTTTCAGCACAAATCCCAGGTCGGCCGCGTGCTTTGGCCCCATGCGTATTTTTGCGCCAAGGACGCGCTCTGCATCCTGAAAGTCAGCAGTGATAGCACCAGGAATGAGGATGAGGTCGTAGCCGCTTGGAGAGGCACGCTGCAGCATCTCCGGGGTGATGAAGGCGGCTACCTCCACATCCAGAACCAGAACGTCTGCATCGCGAGCGGCATCCTTTACCATATCCTGGGCGAGCCGTCCCGTAACGGCGAGAACCTTCATATCGATTGGGTATGGCTTTGGCTTGAAAGCATTATCTGAGGCGCCGCGTTGGGGTAAATATTTAGTGCATCTTTCCTGGTTTGAAAATTGTCAAGAAAGCTCACCTTGCGTCGCAGTATTTCACCTCGTCTGCATCCAAGGTAAATGGCATTCCGGCCTCGAAGGAAACGATTTTTCTCACCTTTCCCACGCCCAGGAGCTGAAGCTGAGCCCTCACAGCTTGCGCTTCGCTTTCTTCGTAGAAGTCATCGCTGGACTTAATCACGCGATGAGTTATGACCTGAATGGCTCGCACCGTTGAGATTAGGCCGCTTGTTCCCGGAACTATATCAAGAGTGCTGGACTCGGTAAGAAAGACCCTATCTCCTGGATGAATATTCAGGAGGGCGAAGAAGTTGTTGGGGCTTCTGATCTCTACAGTCCGAACTCTGGCGGTCAGAAGCTCTTTCATGACGTGTCTCGCAATTCCTGTTAATGCAACGTAGATCATGAGGCATCACCCGTACATTGGGAATTCTTTCGGCATCTGCGACTGCTGTTCCTCGGGAGTTGCCGCCTTGAGCTGCTGGGCAAGCTGGGCCATCTGCACCTCAATTTGTTCAGCTTGCTCGGATAGCTTGTTGGTGCTGACACCCAGATTGTAAATCTTGTTGAGTGTCTCAACGGTCGCTATTGCCGCCCTTGGATCCGGTTCCGCCGATGCCGTCTCGCCTAAAAGGCAGATAGCCGGCAAATTCCTAACTCGGCACTCATTCATGATGCTGCCTGTAATTCCAGTTATAGTTCCCAACTCAAAGATTTCAGTTACGTCCTTTATCCTTTCGAGAAGATCCTTCTTGCTCACAGCACCAAATACCCTGTGCTGTTCGGTCATCACAGTTATTCCCGCCAGGCAGACCATTTCCTTGGCGTTTATGGACTCCGCCCAGGAGACTATTTCCTTGCCGACATCATAGGAGGCTAAAGGGTGCACCGGTATGTCCGCCGTGAGGACGATTATGCCTTTGCCGGCATCCTCATAGATTCGAACCGGCATGTTCACCACACCGCCTAAAAGAACGGCCATCGGTGGAAAGAATTTGGAGCTCATGGACCCGAGATATGTCATA
>Ga0209254_10002387_pt1 | contig 17042 bp, 13 predicted proteins | sample FrelakmetDIP11DI_FD_187148 | JGI IMG/M metagenome (GOLD analysis project Ga0209254, IMG submission 187148) | Freshwater lake sediment microbial communities from the University of Notre Dame, USA, for methane emissions studies - DIP11 DI (SPAdes)... | ecosystem: Environmental > Aquatic >... | reverse complement strand
AGTGTCGCCAGGATAAGACTACGTTCGAAGAAATATTGCGAGTCGGCGAGCCTGGCACGCCGCGCTGGCTCTCGGCGCGCGTTTCACCTGAGTACGAACTCGGCGCGGTCATCGGCTACATAGGCACAGTGAGCGATATCACTACTCAACGCCTCGCCGAAGAAGCTCGCACCCGCTCCGATGCACAGTCGCGCGCAGTCGTCGACAACGCCGTTGACGCAATCGTGACGATCGATGCTGTTGGCACAATTGTCTCGTTCAACCGCGCCGCTCACCGCATGTTCGGCTATTCGCCTGCCGAGGCCATCGGGCGCAACGTCAATATATTGATGCCCGAGCTTCACAGCGCCCGCCATGATGCCTATATCTCGCGATTTCTAGCCACCGGCGAAGCGCGGATCATCGGAATCGGTCGGGAACTGGATGCGCGTCGAAAAGACGGTTCGATGCTTCCCATCCATCTCGCGGTCAGCGAAGTCGTCGTCGAAGGTCAACGCACATTCACGGGAATCATGCGCGACATTTCGCTGGAACGATCCGACAAGGAGGAAATCCGCCGCCAGAACGAGCGCCTCAGCGTAACCGTCAGAAACGCACCGATGGGTATTGTGACGTACCGCTTCGGCGCAACATTCGCATCGACGAATCGTGCGTTCGAGTCGATGATCGGCTACTCGAATTCGGAGCTTGCGAAGCTGGACCTCACAGCGTTGACGCAGCCAGAGGATCACCGGGAACTGAAACGGCTCACCGACGACGCGCGCAGCGGTCGCGTCGAGCAGTTTTCGCTACGCTTGCGGCTGCTGCACCGGTCGGGTACGCCGATTCATGTGATGGTACACAACGCGATCACACACGATCAGCACGGTGTTCCCGACCTGATCATTGCCCAGATCGAGGATCTCACCGCGCAGATGCACGCTCAGGAGGCCGAGCGCATCCATCAGGATCGCCTCACCCACGTCGCGCGCCTCAGTACACTCGGTGAAATGACCGCCGGCATCGCCCATGAGATCAATCAGCCGCTGACCGCAATATCGATGTACGCCCAATCCGGCGTGCGAATGCTCGATGCCGGTATTCCAAGGCCCGAGCGCCTGCGCGAAGCGCTCGAAAAACTCTCGGCGCAGTCGCTACGCGCCGGCGCGGTGATCGACCGTGTACAGCGCCTCGTGCGCAAACAGGAGAGCAGCTTCGAAGCTGTGCACATCAACGAGTTGATCGGCGATATCCTGAGGCTGGCCGAGAGCGATGCGCGGGTCAACGACACGCAGGTTGCGCTCGATCTTGCGAACAACCTCGCGGCCGTTCGTGCCGATCCGATCCAGATCCAACAGGTGTTGCTGAATCTGATCCGCAATGCGATCGACGCGATGTGCGGAATCGAGTGTCGTTACGGCAGCGTCATCACCATTACCACGCGCGCGATCGATGGTGATGCAATCGAAGTCGCGGTAGCAGATCTCGGAACCGGCGTACCCGACGACGTGGTCGAAAAGCTGTTCACGCCATTTACCACAACCAAGGCGAACGGTATGGGTATGGGTTTGTCGATCTGCCGTTCGATCATCGACGCACACGGCGGGCAGCTGAGCTTCCGTAACAACCCTGACCATGGCGCGACGTTCTACTTTCAACTTCCCGCAGGACACTCCCATGAAAGCTGATCGACCCATCGTCCACATCATCGACGATGACGAAGCAGTGCGTGATTCCATAAGCATGCTGTTCGAAACCGAGCACATCGAGCACACCGCATACGCTTCGGCAATCGAGTTTCTGAACGCCTACAACGACACGATGTGCGGCTGCCTGGTGCTCGACATTCGAATGCCGGGAATGACGGGGCTCGAACTGCAGGAAACGTTGAACCAGCGCAATACATCGCTGCCGATTATTTTTATTACCGGTCACGGCGACATCCCGATGGCAGTGGAAGCAATGCGGCGCGGCGCATTGGACTTCCTGCGCAAGCCGTTCGGTGAAGACGATCTTCTGCAACGCGTCAAAGAGGCGTTGGCGCGTGCCGCGGAGAATCGCGCAACGCGCATCGCGCACACGCAGATCGACGAACACTTCGAGTCGCTGTCACCGCGCGAGAAGGAAGTATTCGAGCGGGTTGCAAGCGGCCAGGCAAACAAGTTCATCGCAATCGAGTTGGGTATCAGCGAGCGGACGGTCGAGATCCATCGTTCGCAGGTGATGAAAAAGATGGGCGCCCGTTCGCTGGCGCAGCTGGTGCGCATGAAGATCGACCTCGACGGAGCGGTCGCCGGTTAGCCACGATGGCCAGCACCGCGAAGGCGGCCGGAGCGCCACGGCTTGCCGAACTGCATCTGCTTGCGCGCCGCTGCGGCGTCGCGCTGGTCGCCGCGGGCATGCGCCTGGCCTGCGCTGAATCCTGCACCGGCGGCCTCATCGCAGCGAGTTGTACCGGAGTCGCCGGCAGTTCGGCATGGTTCGAGGGTGCCTTCGTGACATATCAGCTGGCGGCGAAGAGTCGCGTACTTGGCGTTTCCGAACTGACATTACAACGCTGGGGCGCCGTCAGTGAACCCACCGCACGGGAAATGGTAATCGGCGCTCTGAATCACTGCGACGCGGAAATCGCTGTCAGCGTCACCGGAATCGCCGGTCCGACCGGCGGCGACATCATCCATCCGTTGGGGACGGTCTGGTTCGCCTGGGCGCTGCGCGTCCCAGATGGCGTCCGCGTCGTGCAGACCGCACGTCACGAATTCACCGGGGCCCGGAATTCTATCCGCCGCGCTGCCGTTGCGACCGCATTACAGGGCGTATTGAGCGTTCTCTCCCCCGTTTGAGCGCCTCGAAGGCGTTCGCCACCTGCTGCTAAACTGCGGCGCAATCGATCCAAGGAGAACTCGATGTCGGCAACCGACGCGCTGCAGAAGTATGAAAAATTCGAGTTCAGCGACGGTCGCTGGACGCGGCCTGCATATCGGCGCGGCACGGGCCCCGCCGTCATCATCATTCACGAGATGCCCGGACTGCATCCGCTGGTGATCCGCTTCGCCGATCGTGTTGCCGGCGCCGGCATGACGGCCGTGATGCCAAGTCTGTTCGGTACCCCGGGCAAGCCGGTAACCATGGGCTACGCGGTCGGCGAAATGGTGAAAGGGATCTGCATCCGCCGCGAATTCAATGTCTGGGCGACTGATCGCTCGAGTCCGATCGTCGACTGGCTGCGCGCATTGGCGCGCGATCTGCACGCGCAATGCGGTGGCTCAGGCGTCGGTGCAATCGGCATGTGTTTCACCGGCAACTTCGCGCTCGCGATGATGACGGAACCCGCGGTGGTTGCGCCTGTGCTGGCGCAGCCGTCATTGCCGCTGCCGGCCGGCCCTGGGGGCGCCAAGCGACGCGGAGCGATCGGCGTATCCGATGCGGAAATCGCGTGCGCAAGAAGTCGCTTTGAAAACGAAGACCTGTCGATGATCGGATTGCGCTTCTTCGGCGACTCGTTTGTGCCGGACGAGCGCTTCGATACGCTGAAGCGAGCCTTCGGCGAACATTTCGAAGCGATCGAACTCGATCCGGCCGACGCCCAGCAAGGAACCGGTATGGCACCGCACTCGGTGTTGACGCTGCATCTTCGCGACGACGATCCCACCGGACCGACCAAGCGCGCCGAACAACGCGTCATCGAGTTCTTCCGCCAACGTGTCGGCGCAACCAACTGATAGGTACATCCGCCAGCAGGCGTTTGCCTATTTCGAAAGTGCGACGCGCACGGCCAGAACGTCACAACGGGCGCCGTGCAGCACCGCGTTGGCGGTCGAACCGAGCAACAAGCGCCAACCGTGCCGACCATGGCTGCCGATCACGATCAGGTCGACAGCCTTGTCCTGCGCGAGACGCAGGATCTGCGTCGGCGCATGACCGCGCTCGAGATACTGACGCGTCGGCGGAACGCCAAATTTTTTGCCGGCCTCGGCCAACTCGGCTTTGGCCCGATTCAACATGTCTTCCTCGAACGACGGCGGCAATGTTCCGAGTGCCGGTTCCATGCCGTAATAGAAGTAGGCGGGCTCCAGCACATGCACAAGCGACACAGTTGCGCCGTCAGCGATACCTTCGGTCGCGCGCTTGATCACCGCATCCATGTCAATTGCCAGGTCGACTGCGACCAGAATGTTTTTATAAGCAGCCACGGCGTCCTCACAATACGGTAGTGAAGCGGCAGTCTAATTTGGATCGAAAGCAATCACCATTGCGGCAATCCCGTACTGCTATTGCGGCATATCACCGCACAATGCCCGCAGTCCGAAGTAACTCCAGTCGGAGGCTTGATGTCCGTCTACAGCATCGCCCGCAGCCACGTTTCCACAGCACTCGACGAATCGACGACTGCAAAATTGCCCGCAGGTGACTGTTTGCACGCGCTACTGGTGACGGTCGTGGAAGCACTCAAAAAAGAACGCGGCGTCATCGACACGCGCCGCGCCCTGGAATTCCAAATGAACAATCTTGCCGACGACGCGGACTACGAATTCATGCGGCCGTGACCATGGACCGGCGCCGCGTCATGTAGTGTCGTCGGCTGCGCAGTCGTTACTTGATGCGCACCGTCAGCACATCGCACGGACAACCGTGCAGCACGCCGGTTGCCGTCGAGCCAAGCAACAGCCCCAGTCCATGGCGGCCGTGCGTGCCAAGGATAATCAGGTCGACGTCGAGTTCGCTCGCCATTTCACGAATCTCGTGCGCAGGGTTGCCGCGACCAACGAAGGTGCGCTTTGCCGGGATACCGAGCGCTTTCGCGTGCTCCACCAGCCGCGACTCCGCCTGACGTACCGCATCGGCTTCGATCAACGCAGCATCCGCCGCCAGTGCCGCAACGTCGAATCCCGAATACACCTGATTGATCGGTTTCACGACCACTATCAGCGATAGTTCGGCACCGTTCTGTTTGGCGGTCTGGTCGGCCTGGTTCAATACTTGAGCGGCTTCATCCGTCAGATCGACGGCAGCGAGAATTTTCTTGTATGTCATAGTTGCGCCTCCCGCGCGGTTACCGGACCACAATAGGGCTTCGCGCCCGAAAGGCAAGCCAGGGAAAACCACAGAGTGCAACGGCCATTGTCGTTGTCATCGCGGATCAGGCCGGAGCGTCGTCGGCGAGCGCCTCAATGATCTCGTCTGCAAGATCGGTCAGCTGAAACGGCTTGCGCAGCACGTAGACGGGCGCGCGCCCCTCACAGGCGTGCGAGTCCCTGCGATCGATCTCGTCCTGCGCATAACCGGACATGAACAGGAAACGCAGCGCGGGACGCCGTTGCCGAAAGGCATCCTGGATGTCGAGACCCGACAGCCCGCCCGGCAGCACGATGTCCGACAGCACGAGATCGACAGGATCCGGATCATCCAATCGACGCAACGCTTCCTCACCGTTGGCCACGTGGACTACGTGATAGCCGAGTTCACGCAGACCGTCACTGACCACAGTGGTTACGCCGGGGTCATCTTCAATGACCAGGATCGTTTGACCACGTCCGGTCGGCGGCGTCCGGTTCACCGAATCGTCGAGCACATCCTGGCCATCAAACGCGCGCGGTAGCAGAACTTCCGCGGTCGTGCCTTCGCCGAGTGTGCTCGTCAGAACGATGCTGCCGCCGCTCTGGTGGATGAATCCGTACACCATGCTCAAGCCGAGTCCGGAACCTTCCCCGGGACCTTTGGTCGTAAAAAACGGCTCAAAAACGTGCGGCAGAACGTCCGCGGAGATCCCGCGACCGGTGTCGCGGATTCGCAACTTAATGTAATCGTTAGCGCTGTCGGGATCCCCGGATACTCCACGAATCGCATTACAATTCTGCAGCGTCATCAACAGTTCACCGCCGAGCGGCATCGCGTCGCGTGCGTTCAGCGCCAGGTTCAGGATCGCGCTCTCCAGTTGATTCGGATCGATCATGGAATTCCACAAGTTCGGAGCCGCCTCGATTTCGATGCGGATGTCCTCTCCCAACGTCCGGCGCAAGAGTTCTTCCATACCGCGCAGCAGCGCCGTGACATCGACCGGCACGGGGTGTAACGACTGTCGCCGTGAAAATGCCAGCAGCCGCTGCGTCAACGCGCCGCCGCGCGCGGTCGCCGCAATCGCAGAGTCGATGTGGCGCAACAGCTTCGGTTGTTCGGCCGAGTGGATCCGCAGCAGTTCGAGATTGCCGAGAATCACGGTCAACAGGTTGTTGAAGTCATGTGCGATGCCGCCGGTCAGCTGGCCAACCGCTTCCATCTTCTGAGCCTGTGCCAGCTCCGCCTGATTGATGCGCAGTGCCTGCTGTGCTTCGATCATTTCGGTGATGTTGGTACCTGTGCCGCGGTAGCCGCAGAAACGTCCGTTCTCATCGAAATAGGGCACCGCGCTCGTCTGCAGATGCATCTGTTTGCCGTCGCGGTCGCGCACCGAGAAGCGAAAGTTCCGGTACGGGCGATGCGCAGTGAGATCATCAGACCGATCCGACGTGTCGTCGGGTTCGAACTGCTGGCGCACGTCGAGCGCCGAGCGACCGATCATGGTCGCGGGGTCGACCCCGGTGATCGCTCGAAAACGATCTGAGATGTAGCTGAACCGCAACTCTGCGTCCATCTCGAAAAAATAGTCCGACGCCGCCTCGGCAAACATCCGCAGTCTCGCTTCGCCGTCGCGCAGCTCGCGCTGATTGGCAGCGCCGGCGTCGTGCAGTTCCTTCAGCCGAAACATCAGCGCGCCCACTTCGTCAAGCGACCGCGGTTCCAACTTGCTGCCATCGCTGGAGCGCGTCGCAAGCGCCTCCTGCAACGGTGCGACACTGGCGGCAAACCCCACGTAAGCGATGTAGCTGATGGCACCCGCGTACACGAGCACAAACCCCCAGATCAGCCATACCTCAGCCGATGCTGATCCGACCGATGTCACCTGGAAGATCAAGAACGCTGTGCAGGCAACAAACGTATTGCCGACTCCGACGGCCAGAATGCGCATTCGGACCGGTACCAGAATCCTTCCCTCGACAAACTGCCCGAAGTAGCGGCCGAACAGGTCCTGCAAATACAGGAATGCGGGGAGCAGAATATTGACAATGAGCGTCGCGATGATGCCCACGACAACCGTGATGGGGACTGTCGCTGCGTCCGGTACACGACCCGCTTCCATGCCGACTAAGATCACGCCGCCAATCACATACAACGCTACGCCAACGATCCCCTCCACGGTGAGGCGGCGCAGCCAGCCGAATTTCGTCGGTCGTCCATGGGACAGCGCCCGAATCTGTCGCATGACTCGATCGCGCAGCAGCACGACGATGCCGATTGTTGCGACACCGAAATAGCCGATCGCCCACCAGGGAATCTGCGCGAAGTTTTGGTGCCGCGGGGGCAGCTGCGCGACATTCAGGTAGACGACGGCGAAGGTCGCCGGCAGTAGCATCGCCAGCAGCACCGCGACGGTGAACCGAAACAGCAGCGCGCGGTCGCTCATCGCAGCGCAGCGCGGGTGACGAGATTCATTTCCTTATTCACCCGCAAAGTGTAATCCAAGAATTCGGTCGCGAAGCCGCATCGCGGCAGACGATTCGCAACAATTGCCGGGAGCGATGGATTCCGCGACTATGCTCCTCCGCCGCTCAATACCATCCGACATACCTGAGCCCGCGACCGACATCATCGTTTCGAACCAGGGGAAACATCCGTCATGCAAGCTGATCTGATCATTCGTAGTGCGACCATCGTCGACGGCACCGGCCAGCCTGCCTTCAAAGGCGATCTCGCCGTCAAGAACGGCAAGATTACCCAAGTCGGCCACGTCAGCGGTCAGGCCGCGCAAGAGATCGACGGCACCGGTGCGATCCTCGCTCCGGGATTCATCGACATCCACACACACTTCGATCCGCAACTCTGCTGGGACGGACTTGCGACCCCTTCGCTCGAGCATGGCGTCACGACGGTCGTGGTCGGCAACTGTTCGTTGAGCCTTGCACCCATCAAACCCGAAGGACGCGCGAAGATCATCAGCATGTTCGCGGTAATCGAAGACATCAAAAAGCCCACCTTCGATGCGGCCGTGCCGTTCAGTTGGGAAACGTTTGGTGAATACCTCGATTTTATCCGCCCAAAACTCGGCATCAATGTCGGCGCGCTGATCGGCCACTCGGCGATCCGCATGTATGTGATGGGCGCAGCCAGTCAGCAGCGTGTCGCGACCGATGCCGAGATCGAGACGATGTGCGCGATCGTCGAAGCAGCGATGGCCGAGGGCGCCCTCGGCATCTCGTCATCGTATGTCGACATCGACGAGAACATGCAGCCGGTGCCGAGCCGCTATGCGGATCTGCGCGAAAAAATCGCGTTGTGCAAAGCGATGGCGAAGAGCGGCCGCGGCATGTGGCAGGTCGTCCCGTACTTTCCCGACCTCAAGCAGGAACTCGACAATATCCGCGAACTCGGCGATATCAGTTTGGCCGCCGGTATTCCCTGTTCGCTGCAACCGGTACTGTCGTCGCCGACGTCGCCTGACGCCAAAGAAATAATCGAGGCGCTCGAAGCACAACAGCAACGCGGTGCGCGCGTCTTCGGCCAAGTCATGCCGCGCTGTTTTGATCTGAACATGCGACTGTCGGAAACCAGCATGCTGCTGTATGGACTGCCGGGTTGGAAAAAAATCATGGACATGCCGCTGAAGGACCGTGCCGGCAACTTCGGCAACGCCGACACGCGCACCGCACTCGTCGCCGAAATGAAGAACGCGCAGGGCATGAGCGGCGCACTGCCGTTTCTGTCGGTCGGTAAGGTCAAGTCACCGGGCAACGAACGCTATTGTGGCCGCTACCTCGCCGAGATCGCGCAGACCGAGGGTAAAGAACTCGGCGAAGTGATCCTCGACCTGTCGCTCGCCGACAATCTCGATACCGAGTTCCAGTTGAAAAACGTCATCAACGCCGACAAGGCTGCAGTGGCGCGATTGATCGAACATCCGCTGTGTCATTTCGGCGCGTCGGACGCGGGTGCCCATATCACCCAGTTCTGCGGTACCGGCGATACCACCCACATGCTCGAACACTATGTGCGCGAAACCGGCCACCTGACGCTCGAGCGCGCGCTTTATCGCATGACCGGCGAAGTTGCCGCTGCCTGGGGCATTCACGATCGCGGCACGCTGCAACCCGGAATGGCCGCCGATCTGGTGCTGTTCGATCTCGACCGCCTCGCCTGCGGCGCGGAAGAACTCGTCGACGATTTCCCGGGCGAGGCACGCCGCTATGTGCGCCGCGCGAAGGGCTATCGCACGGTGATCGTCAACGGCGCGGTTGTGCTGCGTGACAATGTCTACACCGACGCACGCAACGGTCAGGTGGTCTGATCTAGCACACCGTGATCCAGCAAGTCCCCATCCTGGATGCGTGACAGCGCAAGCCGCACCGTTTGCGGCACCAGGTCACGCATCCACGGATGCAGCGACACGACAGATCGCGGTTGGCGCCGATATCGCGCGGCCATCTCGATAAAACACAGCGGAATGGCCAGGCGCAATGCGCGTTGCAAGTCCGCCGGCGATCCGAGGTGGACGAATCCCGCAAGATAAGCGCGTTCGAGACGCTCGACATTCGCCCGGGTACCAAGGCCTGCGTTGATCAAGCCGACTTGTAGGGGCGCAAGACTGAAGAACGGCGGCGCGATTGCCGCGTCTTCCCAGTCGATCACCACGCAGGATTCTGCATCGACAAAAATGTTGCCCGGCCACAGATCGCCGTGCTCAATCGTCGACGGCATGCCGTATGCCGCGAGCGCCCTGCAGCGGCTCCGCAACAGCGGGGCCACTCGAATGAATCGCTCGTATTCGGCGCGCGTCAATCCACCCACCTCACCAGGGCGCAGCGCATGCACGTCGCCGGCGAGTGATTCGATCGACCGCGCCAACGCATCGAGATCACGAACCGGGCAGCCGAGTTGCTTCAGCGCATCGACGCGGCCGATACAAGCCACCTGCAGGCGCGCATATTGACTGGCCGCGCGTTCCCACAGTGCCACATCGGTGATCTGTTCGAGGCTACGCCCGGTGCAGGCCGCCATCAGCAGCCACCCATGCTCGGGCTGCACGGCAACAATATGCGGCAGCGTGTCGACGAAGTGGTCCGCCAGGTAATTTGTGACCGCCCACTCGACGCCGCCGCTGCGCGGGAGCGCCTTGAAATAATAGTCGCCCGTTTGGGTAGCCACCTGCAGCACGCATGACGACGCCCAGGTTCTCAGCTGACGGATCTCTAGAGGTGCCGGAAGTTTGCTCGCGCGCATGACGTGTTCGATCCAACTACACGCGACATCGAACCAACCCGGTCGAGTCCAGGCACGCCCGTCAAAAACGCCGTCGTTAGATTCTCGCGTGCCTGACCAAAGTCCAAATACTCGCTGATCTTCGGGATCCGGCAACACTGCTAGATCCACCGGGGCGCACCAGCGCAGGTTCGCCGGCAAAGTCGAACCCTCGCCGTGCAGCTCCAGCTCGTGCGAGCGGTCGACGATTCCGTCGATCGGCTCACCGTGGCTCAGGCTTCGCAACACGGTGGTGCGCAGCGAGAACGCCTGCGCGACCGCGGCATTGATGCAGGCCACCTCGGCCGTGTGGTGATCATCGGCAACCACCGCCGGCAGCCGCAGCTCACCGGTGTGAGTATCGGTGACAATCGCTACTGCGCCCTGCCGCTCATGCCGAATGATCAGCCGATGACGCACTGCAGGCGCCCGCGATGCCTCAACGTCGAAGGACATGGTCCAACGTTCCTACTCAGCCGCACGCCAGCGGCGAGTCTAGGCCACGGTCCACCGCCTGCCAATGTCACCGTTGACCTGCTTCGATCGTATCCACTAATCTACGCCGCCCTCGAACCACCCCCCCAATTCCCGTCTATCGAAGTACGTCGAGGCACCCCTCAGGAGGTCACGTGGGTATTGCACGCTATCAACGAAATATCGCTTCATTGGCCGCTGTAATCGGCGCCCTATTCACTGTAGTCGCCCACGCAGATGTGGTGACGACGATCGACGGCGCCCGCCTGACCGGCACGATCAATAAGATCACGCCGAAATCAATCGAGCTCAAGACGAGCTACGCCGGCACCGTGACGGTGGCGATGGATCAGGTTGCCACGGTCAACACCGATGCCGCGCTCACCACCCAGCTCACCGACAAAACGACTCTGACCGGGGTCACCGTGATCGACGAGAAGAAGACGATTCGGGTCGCCGGCGACTCGCTGACATCGACGGCCAGTCTGGACCAATTGCAGGCTGCGTGGCTCCCGAACGCCGAACCACCGCTGGAATCGCTGTTCGACCCGCGTCATTGGATATATCTGGTCGGCGCGGATATTGCCGGCAAAAGCGGCAACTCCGATGAGATGACGACCAACCTCCTCCTCGACATGCGCCTCGTCAGCAAGCTCGACGAACTGCGTTTCTACGGGTCCTACCAGACGGCCCAACAGGACGGGACCGACACGTCTGACGAAACGATTGCCGGGGCTTCGTACACGGCATTTATGTACGACCCGTGGGGCTGGTATGTACGCGGCGAACTCGAGAAGGACAAATTCGAGGACATCGATTTACGAACCACGCTGGCTGCGGGTCTGACATGGCGGCCGATCAACACCACCGAACGTACTTTGCGATTCTGGCTCGGCCTCGGTTACCGCAACGAGTCGTTCGACGCCGCCATCGACGACAACAGTTCGGCCACCATCGACAGCGGGGTCAGCCACCATTGGCTGCTGAAGCCGTGGTTGACGCTCGACAACAGCGTGTCCTACGCACCGGCAATCGACGACTTCGGCAGCTATCTGCTGACTCACGACTCCGCGTTCGAAATGCCGGTCGGTGCGAGCCGGTGGTCGCTGCGACTCGGCCTGCACAACGACTACAACAGCGAGCCGGCACCGGGACGCGACGAACTGGACACGACTTATTATTCGCGTCTGCTGCTGCGCTTCGAATAGCTGCGTAGCTTGACCCTATCAATGGCCGCAATCCTGAAGGACGCCAGCAATCGCTTGCGACGAGCCACCCAATAAAATATGGAAGGTCAGCTCACCTTCCGAGGCGATCGAGAGCGTCAACTGGTTTGCGGCGCGTATGCCTCGCACGATCTCTCTCTCGCCAGGCTCCGGCACAACCAACGCGTTGCGGTCGGGGCTCAAACGCCAACGGGCATTCTGGGCCGGCCCTTTGTCGAAGCGCCATCGGACTTCATCCGAGGTGACCGATTCGTCATTGTTCAAAACGAATCGCACGTCGAGATCCTGCGTCGCGCTCCAGCAGCGCACAAGCGCCGTCACGTTTGCGCCCCCTTCCGCCGCTGAACTCTGCGCCGCAGCGGCAATGACGCCCCCCTTGTGCATCGGGTCGGGGTAACGCTCGAGTTGCCAGGTATTCGGTACTGGCAATTCCTGTGCACCGGCGGACGCGGCCAAGCCAAGCACCGCGCAACCGCCGACGAAGAGCAACGATACAAATGTCGATTGAGTGTTCATACGACGAGAGATTACGTTCCGCCGCTCGCTATTGGAAACAGGGCGTATGTTAGCGACGCGGTGTGTTCACGCACGTATCGTCAACACGCCACGAACGACATCGCTCATAAAAAAGTCCAGCCATTGCTGAGTAGTTGTCCGAATCGACCCAATCGGTAGTGGCTCGAGCGATGGATCGTGCTGCTGCATTGGAGGGGAAGGCGGACGCTTGTTGATGCGGTGCTCAAGCTGCGGCGGAGGCAGCGGCGTGTTGCGCGGATGGGATGGTTCACGATCCCGGGTCGACAGATCCCGCTCAATAGTCGACGCGCTAAATGGATCGGCTCGGAGTTCGTTCGTAAATCGGCTGAAGGTCGCCGCCAGCAGGCCTAACGATTGAATATATTTATGCTTAATAAACAGTGTGTTACAGGGCTATTATAATTCTTCTGTAAAGATGAAATTCATACTGGATCAGTAGACACCGCTCCAATCCGCCGACGGCGAACGGCTTCGCCGAACGACGTAGACACGCTGGACCCGCGAACCCGCGGCGGCTTATGAGGTCGCCGAGCCCCGGCTACAAGGGCGATCCCTTGGCGAAATTTGGCGGACGCTTTTCCTGAAGCGCCGCCAAGCCTTCGCGACCCTCGGGACTCGCGAAGCCAAGCATCTCGAGCGCGGTTGATGCGTCGAACGACGGCCCGGCCATACGCAACCAATTGTTGAGCGCGTACTTCGTCCAACGGATTGCATTGGGCGCGCCGGCAGTGATCTTCCTCGCCACATCCAGTGCACGTTCCATCAGTGCGGCGTCGTCGACGCACAACGACACGAGGCCGATGCGCTCGGCTTCCTCCCCACTCAACCGGTCGCAGGTCAGCAGGTAATACTTCGCCTTCGCCATGCCGCACAGCAGCGGCCAGATGATCACGGCATGATCGCCGGCCGCGACACCCAGCCGGGTATGGCCGTCAGTGATGAAGATCGACCGCGCCGCAATCGAGATATCGCACAACAATGCGGCGACGAGCCCTGCGCCAACGGCCGGACCATTGATCGCTGAAATCGTCGGCTTGCCGCAGTTGATCAGGTTGTAGACCAGGTCGCGCGCCTCTTTCCATGTGTTGGCGCGCGTCGTCGGATCATCGATGATCTGCTGGATCATCTCGAAGTCGCCGCCGGCGGAGAATGCCTTGCCGGAGCCGGTCAGGATCACACAGTCGATGTCGGGATCTTCATCAACTTCGCGCCACACGTACGTGAGCTCGCGATGTCCCACCGCATCGAGCGCATTGAGCCGCTCCGGACGATGAATGGTGATGCGCAGAACACGCTCCACCGGATAATCGAACAACAGCCGCTGGTAGTTCCGGTATCGGTCAGTCATCTGTTATCTCAGTTGTTTGCAATTGCCGATATGTCCGGATGAACGATTCGGCGGCCGCATCCCGCGGCCGCCGCGCATACGACGCTATCCAATCGCCCACTGTGCAGTCTGCATGTCGCGCAGCACTAATGCGGCCGGCCCTGCGCATGACTCGGCGTGCCGTCGACCGCGATAGCTTGTGCACTTTCGAGCGTCTTGATGTCGTCCGGCGACAATGTCGGCCGGTTCACGTTGATCGTCAGCTTGTTGAGCGCGGCGGTAAGCGTGAATGGCGGCGTGTAGTCGGCATCGTTCACTCCGGTCAACGTGTCGGAACCGACATCGAAGCTCTCGTCCCATTGCAGGATCATGGGCAGGGTTTGCGCCATGGCCTGCGTTTGAACGACCTTGCCGTCCACCTTCAATGTGCCTGTGCCCGAACGGCCGAGACCGCTCATATTGTTGAACGCGAGCGTGCCGACGCCGAGGCCATCGTACTTGAAGTCGAACTCGATAGTGTGCGCGCCGGGCGCTAGCGCATCCGGACCTTCCCACTTCACCCGGTTCAAATTGACGAGGTTCCAGAGGAACACCGGCTTGCCCTGCAGCAGGTAAAAACCGTAGCCCGCGAACCGGCCGCCGGATGTGAGGATCATGCCCTCCGCGCCACCTTGTGGAACGGTGATGTCGGCGGTGATCGTGTACGACGCGTTCAGCAGCATCGGCGAATCGCCCTGCGGCAGCCCGATCATCGGGTGGGTATAGATGAATTCCGTGCGACCCGCGGTGATGTTGGGTCGCGGCGCCACGATGCGTGCTGCCACCGAGGCGTCCATCGGGAAGACCTGATACTTCTTCGCCTCCGCGATGAACAGTTCCTTCAGCTTCTTCACCTTAGCCGGGTTCGCCGCCGCAATGTCCTTCGACTGGCTGAAGTCGGCGTCGAGGTTGTAGAGCTCCAGCACCTGGTTGTTGAGCGGGTCGGGATTGGCGGCGCCGAACGCTTCCCAAGGCGCGCGATTCACTTTGGTGCTGAGCAGCCAGCCGTCGTCATACAGCGCCCACTGGCCCATCATCTCGAAGTACTGGAGCTTGTGGCGCGACCGTTCCGCGGCGTTCGCTTTGTCAAACGTATACGCGAAACTCGTGCCCTCGATCGGCGCCTGTTTGATGCCGTCCACCGTTTCGGGCGCGGGAATCCCGGTCACTTCGAGAAGCGTAGGCACCACGTCGATGACGTGCATGAACTGTTCGCGCAAGCCGCCGGTGTCCTTGATGCGCGCCGGCCACGAGACCGCCATGTTCTGACGGATGCCGCCGAGTCTGGACGCGTTCTGCTTGAACCACGTGAATGGCGTGTCGAACGCCCACGACCAGCCCGCGGACATATGGTTGTAGGTCTGCTCGGTGCCCCACACGTCATACCACTTCATCTGCACTTCGACCGGCATCGCGTTGACGCCGTTGAACCACGCGACCTCGTTCGGTGTGCCGAGCGGGCCGCCTTCTGCGCTGGTACCGTTGTCGCCGTTGATGTAGATGATCAGCGTGTCGTCGAGCCGGTTCATGTCCTCGATGGTCTGGACGATCCGCCCGATCTCGTGGTCGTTGTAGGCGGCATACGCGGCGAATACTTCCACCTGCCTGATGTAGAGCTTCTTCGCCTCGGGGGTGAGGTCATCCCAGTTCGGCAGCATATTCGTGGGCCACGCCTCCAACTGCGTGTCCTGCGGAATCACGCCGAGGCGTTTCTGATTTTCGAAGATCTGCTGCCGCAGCTTGTTCCAGCCCTGGTCGAAGATGTGCATGGCGCTGATCTTGTCGACCCATTCCTGCGTCGGGTGATGCGGTGCGTGCGTGGCGCCGGGTGCGTATTTGATGAAGAACGGCTTGCCGGGCACCGTCTGGTTCATGCGATTCAGATAGTCGATGGCGTCGTCGGCCATGCCCGTGATCAGATTCCAACCCGGCTTGCCGTCGAACGGGAAAATCTGCGTCGTGTTGCGGAACAGGTTCGGCTGCCACTGGTTCGCATCGCCGCCGACGAAGCCGTAGAAGTATTCGAAGCCCATGCCGGTGGGCCATTGGTTGAACGGCCCGGCCTGACTCGCGGCGAACGCCGGCGTGTTGTGATTCTTGCCGAACCACGCGGTGGAATAACCATTGTCGAGCAGAATGCGCCCGATGGTGGCTTTGTCCTCAGGGATGAGGCTGTTGTAGCCGGGGAATCCCGTCGACTGCTCGGAGACCACGCCGAATCCCGCGGAGTGATGGTTACGCCCGGTGATGAGCGCGGCGCGCGTCGGCGAGCAGAGCGCGGTGGAATGAATGTTGTTGTAGCGCAGACCGTTGTTGGCGATGCGATCCATCGTCGGCGTCGGGATGACGCCGCCGAACGTGCCCGGCACGCCAAACCCGGCATCGTCCGTGATGATCAGCAGGATGTTCGGCGCCTGCTTGGGGGGCACAATGCGCGGCGCCCACCACGGCTTCGATTGCAGCGCGTCGTCTTTGATGACGCCGCCGAATTTCGGCTCGGGCGCCGGAAGCTGCTTGCCGTTGATCGTGGTCGTCGCGGCCGGCGAGCCCGGCGTGCCGGTGGTTTCGATACGTTCCGCGGCGAGCGCCGAAACGCACGCCAGGGCGACGGCCACAATGGCTATCCGAACGGATCGTAGAAGTGTCCTTGAACGCATGGCCGACTCCTTTTCGAGATTCTTTTTTGGACGCGCGGGGATGTTCTGACGACGGCGAATTTATACGACTGCACGCCTCCGCACCACTTCCCAAAAGCCGCGCAAGCAGATCCCACAGAATCGAAACCTGCGGGTCGAAATTCGAAGCGTGCTACCGCTGCCGCATCGCTTCACGCAGCGACTTGCTCGGGACGCGCGCGCCGATTCGACCGTCATAGCGGAACCACCGGAACCCACAGCTCGCATTCGAAGGCGCCGGTATTCATGTCGAGGAGCGCCTTGGCCGGGTAGTACTCGATGCACGGCCGGGAATCCATCTGCATCGAGCTCGACGGCAGCCAGTCACGAAACACTTCCGCCCACGCATCACCGATCGTCGCGGGATTCCCTTTAAAGCTACGCACCGCATAACGTCCGGTGGGCAAAACCCGAATGGCAGCCGGTGATTTCACGACGAAGTCGTCCGACACCTCG
>Ga0209254_10002386_pt1 | contig 17048 bp, 32 predicted proteins | sample FrelakmetDIP11DI_FD_187148 | JGI IMG/M metagenome (GOLD analysis project Ga0209254, IMG submission 187148) | Freshwater lake sediment microbial communities from the University of Notre Dame, USA, for methane emissions studies - DIP11 DI (SPAdes)... | ecosystem: Environmental > Aquatic >... | reverse complement strand
CAGCAGGCCGTCGACGACCGGGTGGACTGCCCTGCGTTCGGGGATGATGCGCCTGGCCCAGGCGACAGTCCCGACAAGGATGACCGAGGAGACAACGTATGAAGGGGCTGATTGGCAAGAAAGTTGGGATGACCCAGATCTTCGACGCGTCGGGTTCTGCCAAGCCGGTGACGCTGATCGAAGCTGGGCCTTGCTATGTCACCCAGGTACGCCTGCAGGAGCGCGATGGCTACCGAGCGGTTCAGCTCGGCTTCGGCGAGAGCAAACCCCGGCGCATGCCGGGGGGCGAGCTGGGCCATCTGAAGAAGAGCAACCTGCCTCCGCTGCGCCACCTGCGCGAGTTTCGCATCCAGCAGGATGAACTGGTCAAGGAAGGCGATCAGGTCACCGTCGAGGTGTTTGCCATCGGTGAGCGGGTCGACATCGTGGCCATCAGCAAGGGCAAGGGTTTCCAGGGCGGCATGAAGCGTCACGGCTTCAGCGGTGGACCCAAGACCCACGGTCAGTCGGACCGGCAGCGGGCGGTCGGTTCGATCGGTTCGACCTCGACCCCGGGACGCGTCTACAAGGGAACTCGCATGCCTGGGCACATGGGCTCGGAACGCGTGACCTCGCAGAATCTGCGAATTGAATGGGTGGACACTGAGCGCAACCTGCTCGGCGTCAATGGCAGCGTCCCCGGCCCGCGGGGAGGCCTGGTGGTCATCAAGGCCGCCCGGAAGCAGTAGGCCAGTGGGAGCGAGTCGACCATGAAGGTAGATGTCGTCAACATGCAGGGCGAGAAGGTGCGGACGGTGGAGCTGCCGCCGGCCATCTTCGAGGCCCCGATCAAGAAAGAGCTGATGCACCAGGCACTGGTGCGCCAGTATGCCAATGCCCGCCTCGGGACGCGCAAGACCAAGACCCGCGCCGAGGTCTCCGGCGGCGGACGCAAGCCGTGGCGCCAGAAGGGGACCGGCCGGGCTCGCCAAGGCTCGACCCGGGCGCCCAATTGGGCCAAGGGCGGTAAGGCGCATACGCCGCGACCGCGTGACTTCAGCCAGTCGATGCCGCGCAAGATGCGGCAGGCGGCGCTGCGGGCGGCGCTCTCGGTCAAGGCCCGCGAGGCGCAGATCGTGGTGCTGGATGAGCTCCGCCTGGAGCAACCCAAGACGAAGGAGATGGCGGCGGCGCTGCAGCGGCTAACGGGGACGAGCAGTGTGTTGATTGTGCTGGCCGAGCGGGACGAGATGGTCGAACGCAGCGCCCGCAACCTGCCCTCGGTCAAGACTCTGTCGGCGTCGTACCTGAACGTGCGGGACTTGCTCGGCTACCAGCGTCTGCTGCTGCCGCTTGGGGCAGTGGACGCCATCTCCAGCCACCTGGCGCACTAAGGAGTCTGTGATGATCACGGTCTATGATGTGCTCCGCCGCCCGGTGGTAACCGAGAAGTCGAACTTTCAGAGCGCCAAGCTCGGCCAGTATGCCTTCGAGGTTGCCAGCAAGGCGACCAAGGCGCAGATTAAGGAAGCGGTCGAGAAGTTGTTCGGCGTCGAGGTGGTGCGGGTGAATGTGATGAATGCGCCCTCCAAGAAGGGGCGGCGCGGCCGTGGCCGGCGATTGCTGGTGCGCAACCCCGGCTACAAGAAGGCAATCGTCACATTGGCCCAGGGCCAGACGATTGATGTCCTCGAAGGAGTGAAGTGATGGCGGTCAAGACCTACAAGCCCACCTCTCCTGGCCGGCGCGGCATGAGCGGCGCCACCTTCGAGGAAATCACCAAGGACAAGCCCGAGCGCTCGCTGATTGTGATCAAGCGCGGCAAGGGCGGGCGCAACGTCTCTGGTCGGATCACCGTCCGCCACCAAGGTGGCGGCAACCGGCGCTACATCCGCATCGTGGATTTCAAGCGGGACAAGCGCGGCATCCCGGCCCGCGTTGCCTCGATCGAGTACGACCCGAACCGCTCCGCGCGCCTGGCGCTGCTCAACTATGCCGACGGGGAGAAGCGTTACATTCTGGCCCCGAATGGCTTGAAGGTGGGCGACGCGGTGATGGCGGGCAGCGAAGCCGAGATCCGGCCCGGCAACAGCCTGCCGCTCTCCAGCATCCCGCTCGGTACGCTGGTGCATAACATTGAGCTGCAGCAGGGCAAGGGCGGCCAGATGGTGCGCTCGGCCGGGACGGCCGCCCAGGTGCTGGGGAAGGAAGGCACCTACGCCTCCCTCCGCCTGCCGTCGGGCGAGGTGCGCCGGGTGATGCAGACCTGCTACGCCACGATTGGCGAGGTGGGTAATGCCGACCACAGCAACATCAAGCTGGGGAAGGCCGGTCGCAAGCGCCATCTGGGCGTGCGGCCGACGGTGCGTGGCACGGCGATGTCGCCGCGAGACCACCCGCACGGCGGCGGGGAAGGGCGGCAGCCCACCGGCATGCCGGGCCCGAAGAGCCCGTGGGGGCAGCCGACACGCGGCTACCGGACGCGGCGCAATACCCAGTCCGACAAGTACATCGTGCGCCGCCGCGCCAAGAAGCGCCGCTAGCCTGCGGGCAGCTGCCTCGAAGGGGATGAGGGAAGAAGACAATGTCGCGATCACTCAAGAAGGGGCCGTACATCGAGCCCAAGCTGTTGAAGAAGATCGAGGTCATGAACCAGCGCGGCGACAAGAAGGTGGTGCGCACGTGGAGCCGGGCCAGCACCGTGTTTCCACAGATGGTCGGCCACACCGTTGCCGTGCATGACGGGCGCCGGCATGTCCCGATCTATATCACCGAGAACATGGTCGGTCACAAGCTGGGCGAATTCGCCCCGACACGCACCTTCCGGGGTCACGTCCAGCGGGACAAGACCACCAAGACGACACCGACAACAGAGTAGAAGGCGAAGATGGCTGAACACCGAGATGTCAAGGCCGTGGGTCGGTATATCCCTGTCTCTACCCGTAAGACCCGCCTGGTGGTAGACATGATCCGGGGCCGGTCGGCCAACGAGGCGATGGACGTGCTGCGCTTCACGCACAATGCCGGGTCGGATCCGGTGGCCAAGGTGCTGCGTTCGGCGATTGCCAACGCCGAGCAGAATTTCGGCCTGAGCCGGGATGACCTCTTCGTGAGCGCGGCCTCGGCCGACGAGGGGCCGACACGCCGCTGGCGCCGCTTCGGGGCCCGTGGGCGGTTCAAGCCGATCCAGAAGGGTTCGTCGCACATCACGATCGTGTTGCGCGAACGCGCCCAGGCTGGGTCGTAGGTCAAGGGGAGAGGAGCACGTATGGGACGCAAGGTCCACCCGATCGGTTTCCGCCTGGGCATCAACAAGCCCTGGGAGTCGCGTTGGTTCGCCAATCCCAAGTCGTATGCCAAGCAGCTGCATGAGGATGGCGGCATTCGCAAGCTGATCCTCAAAGCGGCGCCGCGCTCCGGGATTTCGCGCATCGACATTGAGCGCTTCCCTAACAATGTGCACGTGACGATCCATACGGCCAAGCCAGGGATCGTCATCGGGCGCAAGGGCGCCACCGTCAAGGAGATGCGCCGGGCGGTCCAGGCGCTCACCGGCACGGCGGTCAAGCTGGACATCGCCGAGATCAAGGATCCCGACCTGCACGCCCGTCTGGTGGCCGAGAACATCGCCAGCCAGCTCGAGCGGCGCATTAGCCACCGCCGGGCGATGCAGCGCGCCGTCAGTCAGTCGATGCGCCAGGGGGCCAAGGGCATCAAGGTGATGTGTGCCGGTCGGTTGTCGGGCATTGAGATGGCGCGGCGCGAGTGGATGCGCGAGGGCCGGGTGCCGGCGCAGACGCTGCGCGCCGACATCGACTTCGCCCGCGCCGAAGCCCTGACCACCTACGGTCGGATCGGGGTCAAGGTGTGGATCTACCGCGGCGACGCCGTGCCCGAGGAAGCTCAGAAGGTCGAAGCTATGGATGTGTACGTCAGCGAATAGACGGGCCGGCTGACGAAGAGGTGCGATGATGTTGATGCCGAAACGAGTGATGCCCGGCCGCCTGAAGCAGATGCGCGGCCGGATGAAGGGCAAGGAGACCCGGGGCGTCGAAGTCAACTTCGGCGAGTTCGGGCTGCAGGCCTTGGAGCCGGGCTGGGTGACGGCCCGTCAGATCGAGGCCGTCCGCCGTACCCTGGTGCGCTACATGAAACGCCGGGGCAAGGTGTGGATCCGCATCTTCCCGGACAAGCCGGTGACCCAGAAGCCGGCCGAGACCCGCATGGGCAAGGGCAAGGGTGGCGTTGATCACTGGGTGGCGGTCGTCAAGCCGGGCCGCATCCTGTTCGAGATCTCGGGGCTGCCCGAGCAGGCGGCGCGTGAGGCGTTGCGCCTGGCCTCGCACAAGCTGGCGATCCGCACCCAGTTCGCCGAGCGGACCGATCTGACGGGAGGCGAGTAGTCGATGAAAGCCGAAGAAGTCCGCGCCCTGTCGACGGAGGAAATCCGCTCGAAGCTGGACGACGCCCGCGAGGCCTGCTTCAAGATGCGCTTCCAGTTCGCCACCGGCCAGCTGACCGATCACAGCCGCATGCGGTCAGCCCGCCGCCAGGTGGCCCGGTTTGAGACGATCCTGCGGGAGCGCGAGCTGGCGGCGCAGGCCGAGGGGAGAGAGCAATGAGCAACGAGCGACGCCGCATGTCGGGTGTGGTCACCCGGGCCAAGATGCAGAAGACGGTCACGGTGCAGGTGGAACGCAGCTACCGGCACCCGCTGTATGGCAAGGTGGTTCATTCCCGGAAGTCGTTCCTGGCGCATGACGAGCTGGGTTGCCGGCCGGGCGACATGGTGCAGATCCTTGAAAGCCGGCCGATCTCGGCGCGCAAGCGCTGGGTGGTCGAGACCCTGCTGCGCCGTGTCAGCGAGGAACAAGTCGTTGCCGGCAGTGTGGTCGAGGCTGGCGTGCCGGAGATTGAGCCGGCCGAGGCTGAGGCGGTTTCGGCAGAGGGGGATGCATGATCCAGCAAGAAAGCCGGATGAAGGTGGCCGACAACACCGGCGGGCGCGAACTGCTCGTGATCCGCGTCCTGGGTGGCTCGCGGCGGCACTACGGCGGGGTGGGCGACGTGGTGGTGGCCACCGTCAAGTCGGCGGCGCCGCATGGTGCGGTGAAGAAGAGCGAAGTGGTCAAGGCCGTGGTGGTGCGTACCGCTAAGGAATATCGGCGTGAGGACGGCTCGTACATCCGCTTTGACGACAACGCGGCCGTGATCCTGGATGCCGACGGCGTCAACCCCAAGGGGACACGCATCTTCGGACCGGTCGCCCGCGAGTTGCGCGAGAAGGGCTTCACCAAGATCGTCTCGCTCGCGCCTGAAGTCCTGTAGGAGGCTGTAGCGGTGAACGCGAAAATCCGGCGAGGGGATACCGTCGAAGTCATCAACGGCGCCTATCGCGGCGAGCGCGGCGAGGTGCTGCGCATGCTGCCTGAGGAGAGCCGGCTGGTGGTCAAGGGCATCAATATGCGCAAGAAGCACCAGCGGCAGGTCCAGGCGGCCGGCAGGACGGTCACGCCCGGGATCATCTCCTTCGAGGCGCCGATCAGCATATCCAAGGTGCTGCTGGTTTGCCCGAAGTGCGGCAAGGCCGCCCGGATGGGCATCAACCGCGAGACGGGCAAGGCGCGGCGGGTGTGTAAGAAATGCCAGGCCGTGATTGACGCCTGAGGGTAGGGGAGTTCGAGACGTATGGCTCATCACATGAAGGAGCGCTACCAGCAGGATGTGGCGCCGGCGCTGACGAAGGAATTCACTTTCGAGAATCCGATGCAGGTTCCGCGCATCGAGAAGGTGGTCGTCAACATCGGCGTCGGCGAGGCACTGGACAACGCCAAGTCGCTGGACTCGGCGGTGGCCGACCTGACGCAGATCACCGGTCAGAAGCCGGTGGTGACCAAGGCGCGCCGCAGCATTGCCGCCTTCAAGCTGCGCGAGGGCCGGGCCATCGGGGTCAAGGTGACCCTGCGCGGCGAGCGCATGTGGTCGTTCCTTGACCGCATGATCAACGTCGCCCTGCCGCGTACGCGCGACTTTCGCGGCGTGTCCGGGGACAGCTTCGACGGGCGAGGCAACTACACCCTGGGTGTCCGGGAGCAGATCATCTTCCCGGAAATCCAGTACGACAAGATCGACAAGGTGCGCGGCTTCGAGGTGACCATTGTCACCACGGCGCCGAACGACGAGCAGGCGCGCCGCCTGCTGCAGCTGATGGGAATGCCGTTCGCGAGGGGTGTATAGCATGGCAAAGAAGTGCATGTCGATCCGGGAAACCCGGCGCAAGTATCCGGTGCGCGTCCGCAACCGCTGTCGATTGTGCGGCCGGCCGCGCGGCTACTACCGCCGATTCGAATTGTGCCGCATTTGCCTGCGGGAGCAGGCCCTGGATGGCAAGATTCCGGGCATGGTCAAGTCATCCTGGTAGCAACGGCAGGAGTGGTAGCTATGGCTGTCTCAGATCCAATTGCAGACATGTTGACCCGCATTCGGAACGGCGTGATGGCCGGCCACACGGCGGTCAGCGTGCCCGACTCGAAGATCAAGCACGCGATCGCCCAGATCCTGGTCGAGGAGGGCTATGTTGAGTCCTTCGACGAGGCGGCGTCTGAGCAGGGGGTAGGCCGAGTCCTGCGCCTGCGCCTGAAGTACGTTGGTGAGCGCCGCGAGCGCCAGCCGGTGATCGCCGGCCTCAAGCGCGTCAGCCGACCCGGTAGACGTGTGTACGTCGGCAAGCAGGATGTCCCCAGGGTGCGCTCGGGCATGGGCGTGGCGATCCTGTCCACCCCGAAGGGGGTGATGACCGGCGTGCGCGCCCGGCAGATGGGCGTCGGCGGCGAAGTCCTGTGCCATGTGTGGTGAGGGCGGCTTGAGGCAGGGTGGAGGAGGCAGGCGTGTCTAGAGTAGGTCGGGCCCCGATCACGATCCCCGGCGGCGTGCAGGTCGACATCGACGGGCAGAAGGTGGTGGTCAAGGGGCCGAAGGGTGAACTGAAGCGTTCGCTTCATCCCGAGATGCAGCTGGTCAAAGAAGGTGACACGCTGCGCGTGCAGCGTCCCTCCGACGAGCCGATGGTCCGGGCGCTGCACGGCCTGACGCGCGCCTTGTTGAACAACATGGTGCTCGGCGTCAGTCAGGGGTTTGAGCGCACACTGCAGGTTGAAGGCGTCGGCTATCGGGCTGAGTTGAGCGGCAAGGACCTGGTGCTGAACGTCGGATACTCGCATCCGGTCAAGGTCCCTCCGCCGGAAGGCATCTCCTTCCAGGTGGAGGAGCGCACGCGCATCATCCGCGTGCTGGGCGCCGACAAGGAACAGGTCGGCCAGGTGGCGGCGGACATCCGCAAGGTTCGCCCACCGGAGCCCTACAAGGGCAAGGGAATCCGCTACAGCGGGGAATACGTGCGGCGCAAGGCCGGCAAGGCCGGCAAGGTAGGGTAGCCATGGCAAAGAAATCCCGAGAGGCGATGCGCCAGCGGCGACACGCCAGGGTGCGCAAGCACCTAAGCGGTAGCAGCGCCCGGCCTCGCCTGAACGTGTACCGCAGTTCGGCCGGCATCTATGCTCAGGTGATTGACGACAGCCAGGGCGTGACCCTGGCCGCCGCCTCGACGCTTGACGCCGAGATCGAGGCGCAGGCCAAGGGCAAGAAGAAGACCGAGCAGGCGCGCTTGGTTGGGAAAGCGATTGCCGAGCGTGCCCGCCAGAAGGGGATCAAGCAGGTGGTATTCGATCGAGGCGGCTATCGCTATCAGGGCCGCGTGCAGGCGCTCGCCGACGCAGCGCGCGAAGCCGGCCTCGAGTTCTAGGGCAGCTGGGATACCCAGCGGAGTGAATGATGGGCAGAAACGATGTACGAGATCGACTCGAAGAGCGCAGTGATCTGGACGAGCGGGTGATCGACATTGCTCGCGTCGCCAAGGTTGTCAAGGGCGGCCGCCGGTTTTCCTTTCGCGTCACGGTGGTCGCCGGAGACCACCGGGGCCAGGTGGGCCTAGGCGTGGGCAGGGCGCGTGGCGTGCCCGACGCGATCCGCAAGGCAACCGAGCGGGCGCGCAAGAACATGGTGCCGATAACGCTGACCGGCACGACCATCCCGCATGAGCTGATCTCCAAGTACGGCGGAGCGCGGGTGATGCTCAAGCCGGCCTCTCCCGGCACGGGCGTGATTGCCGGCGGCCCTGTGCGCGCCGTGCTGGAAGCGGCCGGAGTGCGCGACATCCTGACCAAATCACTCGGCAGCTCGAGCGTGCTCAACGTAGCCAACGCCACACTGAGCGGGCTGCAATCGCTGCGCAAGGTTGAGACCCAGGCGGCCATGCGCGGCAAGCCGGTGGAAGACCTCAAGCCGTTCTGGGAGCGCAAGCGCCATGCCTGAGAGCAAGAAGTCGAGCGGTAAGATCCGTGTGACGCTCGTGCGCAGCCCGATTGGCTACACCGAGCGGCAGAAGCGAACGGTGCGGGCCCTGGGTCTGCGCCGCATGCACCAGACCGTCGAGCATGCCGACACTCCGGCTGTGCGCGGCATGGTGGCGAGCGTCAACCACCTGGTCAAGGTGGAGGAGTAGCACCGGATGAACCTGCACGAGCTCAAGTCCAGGCCGGGCGCCAAGAAGCCCCGCACCCGCGTCGGCCGCGGGATTGCTGCCGGCAAGGGCAAGACTGCCGGCCGGGGGACCAAGGGCGAAGGCGCCCGCTCCGGTTCCGGGGGCCACCTATACCGGCAGGGCGGCGCCCTTCCGTTCTACCGACGCCTGCCCTTCAAGCGCGGCTTCACCAACATCCGCCGGGTCGAGTGGAATGAGATCAACCTCGATCAGCTGGCCCTGTTCCCAGCCGGGACCGAGGTCACGCCGGAGGTGCTGGCGCAGGCCAAGCTGGTCGATCCGGGCAAGCCGGTCGTGCTGCTCGGGCGCGGCCAGCCCAAGGCAGCGTTGAAGGTCAAGGTCCACCGCGTCAGCCGCAGCGCGCGCGCCAAGTTGGAGAAGGTCGGCGGCAGCGTGGAGATCCTGGCCGCGTGAGGCCGACGATGCCGCTCAAAGGGAGCCCCGCATGAAGCGTTCGCCGCTGCGCTTTCTCACCATCTCGGCCGACATCCGCAACCGGCTGCTGATTTCGTTCGGGCTGCTGGCGCTCTACCGGCTGGTGGCGCATGTCCCGGTGCCGAACATCGACCAGGGCGCCATCGAGGCGGTTGTCGCCGGCGCCGGCAGCCAGTCGCAACTGCTCGGCCTGCTCGACCTGCTCTCCGGCGGCACGGTGACCAACTTCTCGGTCCTGGCGATGGGGGTCTACCCGTACATCACCGCCCAGATCATCATTCAGGTGCTCGTGCCGATCATCCCCGCCCTGCAGCGCAGGATGGAAGAGGACCCGCGCGAAGGCCGCAAGTTCATGGAGCGCTGGACCTACATCCTGGCGGTCCCCATGGCAGCCCTCCAGGCGTACAGCCAGATCCGCATCTTCGAGCAGACCGCCATCGGCGGGGGCCAGACCATTCTGGTGGCGCCCATCGGGCCCAACCTGCCCACGCTGACCATGCTGATCAGCATGACCGCCGGGACAATGTTCGCCATCTGGCTCGGCGAGCTGATTTCCGAGTTCGGCATCCGCAATCAAGGCCTGTCGCTGATCATCTTCTCCGGCATCGTCGCCCGCATCCCGTCGCAGGTGGGAGGGATCCTGGCCGATGAGCAGACCCGCGTGGCGTTGGGCCTCTTCATGGCGGCGCTGACCGTGGCCACGATCTTCGCCATCGTGATTGTCCAGGAAGGACGACGCCTGATCCCCGTGCTGTATCCAGGACGCCGGGTGGGGAACCGCATGTCGATGCCCGTGCGCGGCACACTGCCCTTGATGATCAACATGGCTGGGATGATCCCGCTGATCTTCGCCCAGGCGCTGCTCACACTGCCCTCGATCCTGTCGACATTCTTCGTCACCGCCCAGGCCGAGTGGCTGCAGAACCTTGGCCTGTGGCTGCAGAATGCTGTCAGCCCATCCAACGCCGCCTACTGGATCACCTATTTCGTGTTCGTCGTCTTCTTCACCTTCTTCTATACCGACGTCCTTTTCCAGCAGCAGAACTACGGCGAGAATCTGAAGCGATCGGGGGCGCAGATTCCGGGCGTGGCCCAGGGGGCTGCAACCCAGCGCTACCTGACACGCGTGCTGCGCCGCATCACCCTGCCTGGGGCGTTCTTCTTGGGCTTGGTGGCGATCCTGCCTTTCCTGGTGACGGTCTTCTTCCCGGCGGCGCAGGCCGGCGGCGGGCTGCTGATCACTTCGGCCGGGCTGCTGATCGTGGTGGGTGTGGTGCGCGACGTCTATCGGTCGATTGAGGCCGAGCTCAAGCTGCGCGGGTATGACTCCGCTGTCCTGGTGCGTTAGGAGCAGCGGTGAAGCGGTACGTGATCCTGCTCGGAGCTCCGGGCGCCGGCAAGGGTACGCAGGCCAAGGCGGTGAGTGCGGCCTTCGGGTTGGCGCATGTGTCGAGCGGAGATCTGTTCCGCGAGAACCTTAAGAATCAAACGGACCTGGGGCGGCTGGCCGACGGCTACATCCGGCGCGGGCACCTGGTGCCGGACGAGGTGACGGTGGGCATGATTGAGGCCCGCCTACGCCAGCCGGACTGCGCCGACGGGGCCGTGCTGGACGGCTTCCCGCGGACTCCGGCGCAGGCTGAGGCGCTTGATGCGCTGGCCGCCGCGCTTTCGGGCCAGGTGGCTGCCGTGGTGCTGCTTGCTGTCGATGAGCAGGTGCTGCTGGACCGCCTGAGCGGGCGATGGGTGTGCCGGGCAGCCGGCCACATCTACCACCAGGTAGCCAATCCGCCCAAGACGCCGGGGGTTTGCGACCTGGACGGATCGCCACTGTACCAGCGCGACGATGACCGGCGTGAGACGGTGAGCGAGCGCCTGCGGGTGTACATGGGGCAGACGCAGATCTTGGTCGACTACTACCGGCGGCGGGGCCTGCTGCTTGAGGTCGATGGCAGCCTCCTGCCGCAGGCCGTGACCGAACGGCTGCTGCCCGCTCTGACCGAGAGGGTGCGGTGAGCAAGTACCCTGCGGCACTGACCGGCGCCTTTCCGCCGGGAGCCCGCTGGCAGCGGGGTGTGGTGTTGAAGAGTGAGCGCGAGCTAGACCTGATGCAGCAAGCCGGCCGGATCAACGCCCTGGCGCTGGCGGCGGCGGCGCAAGCCGTGCGCCCGATGGCGCGCACCGCCGATCTAGATGCCGCGGCCGCTGAAGTGCTGCTGCAGCACGGGGCGAAGGCGGCCTTCCTGGGATACGGCGGACCGATCCCGTATCCGGCGGTGACGACGATCAGCGTGAACGACGAACTGGTCCACGGCATCCCAGGCGATCGCCGGCTGCAGCCGGGGGACATTGTCAGCATCGACTGCGGGTCGGTGGTCGAGGGCTTTGTAGGCGACTCGGCGCTCACCCTGCCGGTGGGGGAAGTCTCCGAAGAAGCCGGTCGGCTGATGGCGGTGACGCTGGCGGCGCTGTTGGCTGGGATCGACGCCATGCGCCTCGGCCGACGGACCGGTGATGTGTCGGCCGCGGTGCAGCAGACGGTGGAGGCGGGGGGCTTCAACGTCGTGCGGGAGTACACCGGCCACGGGGTCGGCCGGGCGATGCATGAGGACCCGCAGGTGCCGAACTACGGTAAGGCGGGCACCGGACTGGCGCTCAAGCAGGGCATGACGATCGCCCTGGAACCGATGGTGTTGGCTGGCGGCCCGGAGACGCATGTCCTGCAGGACCAGTGGACGGTGGCTTCGCTGGACGGCCGGCTGACGGCGCACTTCGAGCACACGGTGGCTGTGACCGCCGATGGACCAAGGGTGCTGACCAACTTGCCGCCGGGGCTGGACTCAGGGCTGTGGGGCGGATATAATGATTACTTTGCTGGCCGGCCGATGACCAGTGAAGTCGAACGCGGGAGTGTACGGTCATGAAGGTAAGCTCTTCAGTGCGCAAGCGTTGCCCGAAGTGCAAGCTGGTGCGGCGCCGCGGGAAGGTTTACGTGATCTGCGAGAATCCTCGCCACAAGCAGCGACAGGGGTGAGCAATGGCACGAATTGAAGGCGTCGATCTGCCGCGCGACAAGCGAGTCGAGGTTGGGCTGACCTACATCCATGGGATCGGCCGCACGATGTCGCGCAAGGCGCTGGCGGAAGCGCACATCGACCCCAACCGCCGGATCCGCGATCTGACCGAGGATGAGATCGCCGCCCTGCGTGACTATATTGGGCAGAACTTGACAGTCGAGGGCGACCTGCGGCGCGAAGTGCAGATGAACATCAAGCGCCTGATCGACATCGGCTGCTACCGGGGGCTGCGGCATCGCCGCAACCTGCCCGTACGGGGGCAGCGCACCCGCACCAACTCGCGCACCCGCAAGGGGCCGAAAAAGACTGTCGCCGGGCGCGGTCGGCGCCGCGGCGCGAAGAAGAAGTAGCCGGAAGACGATCGCGGCTCGCCGCCGGACGGGTTCCTTTCTCCCGTGCGGCTGACCGGCGGGCAGAGCCGCATCCGGCGCCACACACGGAGCGAGAGACGGTCCATGGCACGAACGACAACTCGAGCGGCTCGCAGGACGGGCGGGAAGAAGGTGCGGCGCACCCTGTCGCACGGACAGGTTCACATCCACGCCACCTTCAACAATACGATCATTACGATCACCGACACCCAGGGCAACGCCGTGCTGGCGGGTAGCGCCGGGGCGGCCGGCTTCAAGGGCTCGCGCAAGAGCACGCCTTACGCCGCCCGGTTGGCGGCCGAGCGGGCAGTGGCGGCAGCCACCGACCTCGGCCTGCAGGAAGTGGATGTGTTCGTCACGGGTCCGGGTCCGGGGCGTGAGGCGGCGATCCGCGCCGTGCAGGCTTCGGGCGTGCGCGTGCGGTCGCTCAGCGACGTGACGCCTGTGCCGCACAACGGCTGCCGCCCGCCGAAGAAACGCCGCGTCTAACAGGGAAGGAACGCTTTCAGGATGGCCAAGCATATCGATCCAGTTTGCAAGCTGTGCCGCAGGGAGGGCGAGAAGCTCTTCCTGAAGGGCCAGCGTTGCCTCACGCCCAAGTGCGCCTTCGAGCGCCGCGGGTTTCCGCCCGGCGAGCATGGACGCACTGCGCAGTTCAAGCGCCGCCGCGTCTCGGACTACAGCCGCCAGTTGCGTGAGAAGCAGAAGGCGCGACGGATATACGGCGTGACCGAGAAACAGTTCCGCCGCTACTACCGGGCGGCGCTGCAGCGACGCGGCGTGACCGGCGAGAACCTGCTGGTGATGCTCGAGCGCCGGTTGGACAATGTCATCTACCGCCTCGGCCTTTCCGAGAGCCGGCCGCAGGCGCGGCTGCTGGTGACCCACGGTCACTTCAATGTGAACAACCGCCGTACGGACGTGCCCTCGATGATCGTACGCCCGGGGGATGTGGTGGAGGTCCGTCCGGGTTCGCGCACCCGGCCGCACTTCAAGGGCCTGGGCGCAGTGGCCGAAACGCACACCGTGCCGCGCTGGCTCGAGCGCGATCTGAAGAGCCTGAGCGGCAAGGTGCTGCAGGCGCCGGAACGCACCGATGTCGATGCCAGCTTGAACGAACAGCTGATCATCGAGTTCTACTCTCGCTAGCCGCAGCCAGGCTGAGAAGCGCGGAGGACCGCAGTGGCAATTTCGACAACCATGGTCATGCCGAAGATCGAGCGCGAGGCCGTCGCTCGCAACTACGGCAAGTTCGTCATCAGCCCACTGGAGAGCGGTTATGGGATCACCCTCGGCAGCGCGCTGCGCCGGGTGCTCCTGTCCTCCCTGGAGGGAGCGGCCGTCACCTCCATTCGTATCACCGACGTGGCGCACGAGTTTTCCGACATACCCGGGGTGCGCGAGGATGTGCTTCAGGTCATCCTCAATATCAAGCAGCTGCGCCTGATCCTGCACGAAGGAGACAGCGCGCGCCTGCGGCTTGAGGTCAGGGGCGAGGGCACGGTCACCGCGGCCGATGTTAACGCCCCTTCCGAGGTCGAGATCGTAAACCCCGAGCTGTATCTGTTCACGGTGGACGATCCGAAGGCCCACCTGGAGATCGAGATGACCGTGCAGCGCGGCCGGGGCTACTCGCCCTCCGATGAGCGAGGGCGGCTGCCGATCGGTGAATTGCCGACCGACGCCATCTTCTCTCCGGTGCGCCGCGTGCATCACGACGTGGGGCGGGCGCGCGTCGGCCAGGACACCTCCTACGACCGGCTGGTAATGGAGATCTGGACGGACGGAGCGGTCAAGCCGGAGCAGGCTCTCAGCCGTAGCGCTCAGATCCTGATCGCTCACCTGCGCGACATCGCCGGGGTCACGGAAGAGAGCCTGCAAGCGCTGGCGGCGCAGGTCGAAGGGCCCAAGCTGCCCAACGAGATGTTCGAGACTCCGATCGAGAACCTCGACCTGTCGGTGCGCGTGTTCAACTCGCTGAAGCGCACCGGGATCACCACTGTGGGCGAGGTGCTCGAGATGCTGGAGAAGGGGCCGGAAGCGGTCCTTTCCATCCGCAACTTCGGCGACAAGAGCCTGGACGAACTCAAGGCCCAACTGCGGGCCAAGGGGTTCCTCGAGGCCGAGCCCGAAGCGGTCCCGATGGAACTGGAGTAGGTAGGCATGAGGCACCAAGTCGCAGGTTATCACCTGGGTCGGTCGTCCGGTCAGCGGACCGCGCTGCGCCGCACCCTGATCACAGAGTTCTTCCGCAACGAGCGGATGCGCACGACGCGCGCCAAGGCCGCCGCCATTCGCGGCTCGGCCGAGCACCTGATCACCCTCGCTAAGCGCGGCAACGCTGCCGGCGAGGCCAGGATGGTGCACGCCCGGCGGCTGGCCGCCGGGCGGCTGAATGATCCCGAGGTGGTGCGCAAGCTGTTCGATGAAATCGCTCCGCGCTATGCCAACCGGCCGGGCGGCTACACCCGCGTGATCAAGCTGGGACAGCGCAACGGGGACGCAGCGCAGATTGTGCTGCTCGAGTTGGTCGAGGAGTAGTCGATGCTGCCGGGGCCCCCGGCTGCGCCCGCCGAGCGCGGGGCGCACAGCCGCCGGAGCTCCCCACCGGAACGACCGGCGAGCCTCTCCGAAGGCCCGCCGCTGGCAACTTACAAATCGATCGTCGCGTACGACGGCACCGCCTTTGCCGGCTTTCAGCGCCTGGGCCAGGGTCAGCGCACGGTCCAGGGCGTGCTCGAAGCGGGGCTGAGCAGCCTCGGATGGCGTGAGCCACGGCTGCTGGCCGCGGGGCGCACGGACCGAGGGGCGCATGCCCGCGGGCAGGTGGTCGCCTACCGGCTGGTATGGCGCCACTCGCCGGAAGCGCTGACGGCGGCGCTGAATGCCGCCCTGCCGCAGGACGTTGCCGTGCGCGAGACGCACCTGGCGCCTGACGGGTTTCACCCGAGGTTCTGGGCGATCAGCCGGCAGTACTCGTACGCCGTGTTCTTCGCCCGGCTCCCGGACCCGCTGCGCCAGTCGCATGCCTGGCGGCTCTGGCCGCCCCCGGACGAGGGCCTGCTGGCGGAAGCGGCCCACCGGGTATGTGGAACGCGGGATTACGGCGCATTCGGCCGTCCGCCGATCCCGCAGGGCCACACGCTGCGGACCGTGCAGCGCTGCCGCTGGGTGATCCGCGGGGAGCAGGGCGGCTTCGAGATCGAGGCCGATGCCTTCCTGCACCACATGGTGCGGCGGCTGGCCGCAGCGACGATCCTGATTGGCCAGGGGCGGGCAAGCCTGGAGGCGCTGCAGGCGAGCCTGGACCATCCCGATCGACCGTGGCCGGGTCGGCTGGCACCCGCCTGCGGGCTGTGCCTGGAGGCCGTCGGTTACCCGGCGGCAGAGCATGAGACGTGAGCACGAGGAGTTGGGACGTGCAGAAGACCTACTATCCGAAACCGAGCGAGCTGGAGCACGAGTGGTATGTGATCGATGCTGCCGGGCTGAACCTAGGCCGGCTGTCGACGCGCATCGCCCGGCTGCTGACCGGCAAAGACAAACCGACCTTCACGCCCGGCGTGCATACCGGTGACTACGTCGTCGTGGTCAACGCTGAGAAGGTCGCCGTAACCGGCAAGCGGCTCGATCAGAAGACCTACTACCGGCATTCGCTCTACCCCGGTGGGCTGAAGAAGATCACGTTGCGCGAGCAGCTGGACAAGCATCCAGAACGTGTGCTGCAGGCCGCCGTGCGCGGGATGCTGCCCAAGAACCGCATGGGCCGCCAACAGCTTTCGCACCTGCATGTGTATGCCGGTCCAAGCCACCCGCACACCGCGCAGCAGCCGAAGCCGCTGGCCTAGGGCCGCGAAAGAAGGGATCGCAGATGACAGGCAAGTTCTACGAAGGGGTCGGCCGGCGCAAGACCAGCTCCGCCCGCGTGCGGATCTCGTCCGGGACCGGGGGTTTCGTTGTCAACGACAAGGAGCTGCGCGAATACTTCCCTCGCGGCGGCGATGCCGAAGCCATCATGGCTCCGTTGCAGGTCGTTGGGATGGATGCCAAGCTCGATATCACCGTCAAGGTGAAAGGCGGCGGCATCACCGGGCAGGCCAACGCCGTCTCCAATGGCGTCGCCCGCGCCTTGCTTCTCCTCGACCCGGAATTCCGCAGCGCATTGCGCGGCGGTGGGTTCCTGACCCGGGACGCACGTGCCAAGGAACGCAAGAAGCCCGGCCTGAAGCGAGCTCGGAAGGCGCCGACGTACACCAAGCGCTAGTTCCGCGCGGAGCCAGCGCACCGTGGAAGGATCACCACCGGCCGGGGAGACCTCTCCGGCTGGTGCCGTTGATGCCAAGGAGTGCACCTTGCCCATACTGCATGTTGTCGGCCTTGGCCCTGGGTCGGCGGCGATGCTCACCGAGCAAGCTCGGCAGGTGCTGAGCTCCGCCAGAGAAGTCCTGCTGCGCACGATGCACCCGGCCGCCGAGGTCATCCCGGCCTCCGTCCCGGTGCGCACCTTCGACCCGCTGTACGAAAGCGCCGACTCGTTCGACGACGTGTATGACCAGATCGTCGCCGAGGTCATCCGCTCCTGCCAGG
>Ga0209254_10002385_pt1 | contig 17050 bp, 14 predicted proteins | sample FrelakmetDIP11DI_FD_187148 | JGI IMG/M metagenome (GOLD analysis project Ga0209254, IMG submission 187148) | Freshwater lake sediment microbial communities from the University of Notre Dame, USA, for methane emissions studies - DIP11 DI (SPAdes)... | ecosystem: Environmental > Aquatic >... | reverse complement strand
TGCTGCAGTCGGCTGAGCTCGTCGGCGTGGCGCGCAAGTCGCTGGACCTGACGCTTGAATACGTCCGCGCTCGCTCGCAATTCGGGAAGCCGATCGGCAGCTTCCAGTCCTTGCAGCATCGGCTCGTCGACGCCGCATTGCAGGTCGAGCTGGTGACCGCATCGCTCGAGGAAGCCCTGGCCTCGTCAGAGCCACTCCATCGGCGCGCATACAGTGCTCGAACGAAGGCGCGTGCCGCGGCAACTGCGCTGGATGTCACGAGGCTCGCAATCCAACTGCACGGCGCGATCGGCATTACGAGGGACTGCGACATCGGTCACTACTTCACTCGGGCAATCGCATTGAATGCCGCGCTCGGCACGAGCCGTGATTTGCGCCTGCGCTGGTCCGAGGATACGCGTCGTGCCCCGGTGGAACACGAAGACGCCGTAGCTCTACCTGAAGTCGCAGACACGACGAACTGGAACGAACTTACGGACGCACAGTTCAGGCGTGTCGTTCGCGAGTTTCTCAAGGCGAACTATCCCGAGCAGTCCCGGCACGAGCCGTTGCAATACGTGCACGCGCATCAAATCCAGGATTGGAATCGGATCCTTTACGAGCGGGGCTGGCGGGCACCTGCCTGGCCAAAAGAATACGGCGGTATGGGCCTGTCGGCCGCGAAGTTGATTGCGCTTCACGACGAGAAGGAGCGGTACGGTGTGGCCCGATGGACGGACCAGGGTTGCGAACTGCTGGGTCCTCTATTGATCAGGTTCGGCACCGCCGACCAACGCCATCGTTACCTGCCCAAGATCCTGAGCGGCGAACACGTCTGGTGCCAGGGATACTCAGAGCCGAATGCAGGCTCCGATCTCGCATCGCTGAAGATGACGGCCGAACTGGACGGAGATCATTTCGTAGTCAACGGGCGCAAGATCTGGACCTCCTACGCGCACGAGGCGACGCATATCTTCCTGTTGGTGCGCACAGAGCGCACGACGAAGCCGTCGGCTGGCATCAGTTTCCTGCTGGCGGAGATGAATGCGCCCGGCATCGCCTGCCGCACGATTCCAGACCTGGCCGGGGACGAGTCCTTTTGCGAGGTCACGTTCGATGATGTGCGCCTGCCACGGGAGAACCTCCTCGGGGAGCTGCACCAGGGCTGGGCTCTTGCAAAATCCCTGCTGGGTCACGAACGACTGGTTATCGGCAACCCGGGGCCGGTGAACTTCGTGCTCGAGCAGGTCCGAGTGCTTGGCGAGGAGCGTCGATTGTTTGATGCAGCTTCCTTTTGCGAACGCTATGCGGAGATCGCGCTGGACGTAGCGGATCTAAACTCGCTCTACACGCGCTTCGCCGACGTCCTGCGTCGCGGTGAGAAAGTGCCCCCGCACGTCTCAATGTTGAAAATCTTTTGCACCGAGACCTGGCAGCGAGCGAGCGCGCTGTTAAGCGAGGCAGCGGGAGAGCCGGGTGCCTGCCTCGGCGCGCAGCCTGTCGGGGCGAGGGCGTTGCATCTGCTGATGCCAACGTTCAACTCTCTTCCGGGCAGCATTTACGGCGGCAGCAACGAAATCCAGCGCAACATTCTGGCGCGGCAGGTGTTGGGCCTGCCCGACTGATTCGCGACGAATCGTCTCAGCGACCCTTGAAGACGGGCTTGCGCTTCTCGCGCACGGAGCGCAGCGACTCGCTAAGATCGTCGGTGCGAAAGCTCATGCCTTCGTACGCGGCGCCTGTATCGAGGATCGACCCAGCCAGCTGCTTCAGGCCCGTGTTGATGGTCGCCTTGGTCCAACGCACCGCAAGCGGTGAGTTCCGCGCGAGTCTTGCGACCCATTCCTCGACCGTTCGGTCCAGCTCCGCGTCCGGAACAGCCGCAGTGATCAGTCCGATCTGCTGCGCGGTCCTGGCGTCAAGCATGTCGCCTGTCAGGAGATACTGCTTCGCGCGCGCGTAGCCGATTAGTTGCGGCCAGATCAACGCTCCACCATCCCCTGCGACCAGTCCAACACGCACGTGCGGATCGCAGATTCGTGCCTGGTCGGATGCAATGATGACATCGCAGAATAGAGCGATCGTAGCGCCGAGACCTATGGCGTCACCGTTCAAGCGGCAGATGATGGGTTTGTCGCAGTCGAGCAGTCCCATCACGATAGAGCGAGCCTCCCGCAACAACTCGTACATGACGTTAGGCTCAGTGAGAGTGCTTTCGAGTACGTCGAGGTCGCCGCCGGCACTGAACGCTCGGCCAGCACCGGTGAGCACGATGATGTCGCTCTCGGGGTCGGCGGCGATGTCGACGAATACCCTGGCCATTTCGGTATGAAATTCGCCGGAGATGGAATTGAGCTTCTCAGGTCGGTTCAAAGTGACCTTCAAGACCCGGCCATTGCGCTCAAATTGAAGATGGGGATATTCGGAAAACTTCATGCTGTCTCCATGCGGGTCAGCCTAGTTGGCGTCCCCGCGGCACTTGAGTCTTACAAGCGCAGGAAACAATAGTCAAAGGACGCATCGACGGGTTGCCGGAAACGGCTTTGCCACGCTCCGACAGGCATCGGTTAGCGGACGTTCTGGCGCAGCGATGGGTGCGGCAGCATCCGCTTTTGGCAATCTGTGTGCTGCAACGTGCAGGGCCATTGCTTGGGCCCTCACGCGCCCTATAGATTCGAACATTCGTTAGGCCGGGGCGCGTAAAAACGATGTGGTACAGCGACGATCCCGCGCACGAAGAGATCCACGAGGCCGTTTCGAGGATTTGCGCGCGTTTCGATGATGACTACTGGCTGCGCAAGGACACGGAAGCCACATTCCCGCACGAGTTCCACCGCGCGATTGCAGAGGGCGGCTGGCTCGGCATAGCGATGCCGCCAGAGCAGGGCGGTGCAGGGCTCGGCATTGCGGCTGCGGCAATCATGATGCGGACGATCGCCGAGTCGGGAGCGGGAATCGCCGGAGCATCCTCCGTTCACATGAACATCTTCGGGCTGCAGCCCGTGGTGGTGTTTGGCACCGATGAGCAGAAGGAGCGGATGCTGCCACCATTGATCCGCGGCGATGAAAAAGCATGCTTCGCCGTCACCGAACCGGACGCAGGGTTGAATACCACGCAGATCAAGACGCGCGCCGAGCGGATCGAAGGCGGCTATCGAATCTCCGGCCAGAAAATCTGGATCTCCACAGCTCAGGTGGCCGATCGCGTGATGATCCTGGCCCGGACCAGTCCCGCGGGTTCGGCTGGTGGAAAGACGTCCGGGCTCAGTCTTTTCTACACGCCCCTCGATCGTAGCCGCGTGGAAATCAGCCTGATTCACAAACACGGGCGGCACGCCGTCGACTCGAACATTCTCTTTTTCGACAACATGGAAGTTCCGGCTAACGACCTGATCGGCCACGAAGGGCAGGGCTTCAAGCAGATCCTGCACGGGCTGAACCCGGAGCGAATCCTCGTCGCAGCAGAAGCCGTGGGACTGGGGCAAGCCGCGCTGCGGCGAGCCTGTCAGTACGCGCGTGATCGCGTCGTGTTCGGCCGGCCGATCGGCCAGAACCAGGCGATCCAGCATCCGCTCGCCCGCTGTTGGATGAACCTCGAGGCTGCCTGGTTGGCGGTAGTGCGCGCGGCGCAACTGTACGACGCCGGGAAGGAGTGCGGAGCGGAAGCCAATACCGCCAAGTACCTCGCCGCTGAGGCAGCGTTCGCCTCCTGCGAAACGGCGGTGCTGACGCACGGGGGCATGGGCTACGCGGCGCAGTACCATGTAGAGCGCTACCTGCGCGAGTCATGGATTCCGCGGCTCGCCCCGGTAAGCGCCCAGATGATCATGAACTACATCGGCGAGAAGGTGCTCTCGCTGCCGAAGTCTTATTAGTCGCTCGGCACGGTCGAGACGCGAGGAGATGGCATTGGGTGCTCTATTCCACACGGACGGCGACGTTGCCGTCATCACTCTCGATAATCCGCCTGTCAACGGTCTTTCATGCGACGTCCGGCGCGGAATCAGCGAAGCGCTTGATCGTGTGGAGACCGACGCGTCACTTGTCGCGGTCGTCATCATCGGTGGTGGCAAGCTGTTTTCGGCTGGCGCCGACATCCGTGAGTTCGGCAGGCCAGAGGCCATCGCCGAACCCAACTTGTTTTCGTTGCTCAGGCAGATCGAGATGATGAGCAAGCCGGTGATCGCAGCGGTGCACGGGGTGTGCATGGGCGGCGGGCTCGAACTTGCGCTGGGCTCGCACTACCGCGTAGCGGCGCCGGGCACGGATGTGGGTCTGCCCGAGGTCAAGCTTGGGATTCTCCCTGGCTGTGGTGGAACCCAGAGACTGCCGCGGGCCATCGGTGTGGAACCAGCGCTGAACATGGTCGTGACCGGCGAATCGATCAAAAGCGAGGTGCTTGCGGCTATTCCTGGTCAGAAGCTGTTCGACCAGCTCATCGAGGGCGATCTTCTTGCAGGCGCCTGTGAGTTTGCACGTACCTGCGCAAAGCCGCGTTCGACCGAGTTGCCGCTTCTCCGTCATGTCAAAGCGAGCCATCCGAATGCGGACGCCTACTTTCAGTTTGCACGCAACACCGCGAAGGGGGCCTCCAGAAACTTTCCGGCTCCGGCGAAGTGCGTCGATGCGGTGGAGGCAAGCGTCAAGCGAACCTTTGATGAAGGATTGGCATTCGAGCGTCAGATTTTCCGCGATTTGCTGAGTACGCCAGAGTCAAAGGCACTGCGGCACGTCTTCTTTGCGGAGAGGGCTGCCGCAAAAGTTGCAGACATCGATGCCACCACGTCGCGCCGCACATTGGAAAAAGTAACAGTGATTGGTGCGGGTACGATGGGTGGCGGCATAGCCATGACTTTTCTCGATGCCGGGCGGCCGGTGATGATCCTCGAGACTTCGCAGGAAGCGATCGACCGCGGCGTCGCCACGATCCGCAAGAACTATGAGGCACAGGTTCGCAAGGGCAAGCTTGCTGCGGAGAAATACGACCGGAAGATGGGCCTGCTCCGCACGACGCTCGAATACTCTGACATTGCCGATGCGGATCTGGTGATCGAGGCGGCCTACGAAGACCTGAAGGTCAAGGAACAGGTATTCAGGACGCTTGATGAGGTGATGAAGCCAGGCGCGATCCTGGCAACAAACACCAGCACGCTGGATGTCAACCGCATTGCCGAAGTTACGCGGCGTCCGCAGGACGTCGTGGGGATGCACTTTTTCAGTCCTGCAAATGTTATGAAGTTGCTCGAGGTAGTGCGGGGCAAGGCAACGAGCCGCGAGGTTCTTGCGACCGTGATGGACCTCGCGAAGGCAATCCGCAAGACCGCCGTTGTCAGCGGCGTGTGCGATGGCTTCATCGGCAATCGAATGCTGGATCAGTACTTCCGCCAGGCGAGCTTCCTGGTCGAGGAGGGTTGTTCGCCCGAGCAGGTGGACCGTGCCATTGAGAAGTTCGGTTTCGCCATGGGCCCGTTCCGTGTGGCAGATCTTGCTGGCAACGACATCGGTTGGGCGATTCGCAAGCGGCGCCACGTCGAAAAGCCGCACGTGCGGTACAGCCGAATCGGGGATGTGCTCTGCGAGATGGGGCGCTTCGGGCAGAAGTCCGGGGCGGGCTTCTATGACTATGTCGAGGGTCGTCGGGACGCGGTCCCGAGCCCGATCGTGAAGGATCTTCTCGTCCAGTTTCGCAAGGATGCAGGCATCGAGCCCCGCAAGATCAGTGAAGACGAGATCGTGCACCGCCTCGTCTGGGCGCTGGTGAACGAAGGCGCGCGCTTACTGGAGGAAGGCATTGCCAGCAAGGCGAGCGACGTTGATGTCGTGTACCTGACGGGTTACGGCTTCCCCGTGCATCGCGGCGGCCCGATGTGTTACGCAGACACCGTGGGGCTCTACAACGTGGTGCGATCAATGCGTCGGTTCGCACGCAATCCAAACGATGATGCCGCGTTCTGGGAACCGGCACCCTTGCTTGCGCGGCTCGCTGCCGAAGGCAAGTCCTTCAGCTGAATTGGAGTAGGCCATGACGCAAGCCGTAATCGTTTCGACCGCCCGCACTCCGCTTGCCAGGAGTTGGAAGGGCGCCTTCAACATGACCCACGGTGCAACCCTTGGTGGCCATGTGGTGGCCGCAGCCGTGGAGCGCGCCAGGATCGAGCCTGCCGAAGTCGAGGACGTGATGATGGGGTGTTCGAACCCCGAGGGAGCTACGGGTGCAAATATCGCTCGCCAGATCGTCGTTTCGGCCGGCTTGCCGATCTCGACGAGTGGCGTGACGGTGAATCGCTTCTGTTCGAGCGGCCTGCAGACCATTGCAATGGCCAGCCAGCGCATCGTCGCCGGCGAGGGCGAAGTGTACGTAGCGGGCGGCGTGGAAAGCATCTCTTGTGTGCAGCTGGAGACCAACCAGCACATGCTGCTGGATCCAGTGCTCCTCGAAAAGAAGCCGGCGCTTTACTGGACGATGCTGCAGACCGCCGAGACTGTTGCGAAGCGTTACGGCATTTCGCGCGAGCGACAGGACCACTACGGTGCAACCAGCCAGCAGCGAGCCTGCGCAGCCCAGGAGGCCGGCCTGTTCGTCGAGGAGATCGCTCCCATCAGCGTGACGGCCGGCGTCGTCGACAAGGTGCGCGGCATCTGCAGCAAACAGGTTACTGCTTCTGCCGACGAGGGACTGCGGCCTGGCACGACGTACGAGAGTATTTGCGGGTTGCGTTCGGCGTTGCCGGGCGGCGTGGTCACGGCAGGTAACGCGAGTCAGTTCAGTGACGGAGCAGGCGCGTGCGTCGTCGTCCACGAGAAGTACGCTGAGCAAAGAGGTCTCAAGCCGCTGGGTCGCTTTCTGGGCTTCGCCGTGGCCGGCTGTGAACCTGACGAAATGGGTATCGGACCAGTTTTTGCTGTTCCGAAGGTGCTGTCCCGTCTGGGCCTCGGTGTTGGTGATATCGACCTGTGGGAGCTCAATGAGGCCTTTGCCGTGCAGGTGCTCTATTGCGCGGATCGTCTTGGCATCCCGATGGACCGACTCAATGTCAACGGCGGAGCGATCGCGGTCGGGCACCCCTACGGCGTGAGCGGCCAGCGGCTGACCGGGCACGCGTTGATCGAAGGCAAGCGTCGGGGCGCCAAACGGGTTTGCGTCACGATGTGCGTCGGTTTCGGTATGGGCGCGGCCGGCGTCTTTGAAGTTCTATAGCCAGGTTATTAACTGGACCTCGTCTGCAGGCGAGCAGCCCATTGCCCCAGGAGTGACGATATGGATCAGTGCATGAAATTCTATGTGGACGGCCAATGGATCGAACCTCATGGTCAGCAGGTCCGGGACATCATCAACCCCGCAACCGAGCAGACGATCGGGACGATTCGAATGGGCGACGCTGCCGACGTCAATCGGGCTGTCGCGGCCGCCAAAGCGGCATTCGCCACGTACTCGAAGTCGACGCGTGAGGAACGCATTGCGTTGCTCGAAGCGATCCTGGCGGTCTACCAGCGCCGTTACGCGGAGATGGTGAAGGCGATCTCCAGCGAGATGGGGGCGCCGATGTGGCTCGCTGAACAGGCCCAGGCGGCCATGGGCCAGGGCCATATCGCGGCTACGCTCGAAGCGCTCCGTACGCTGCCCTTCGAAGAGCAGCGCGGAACGACCATCGTGCGTCGCGAGCCGATCGGCGTATGCGCCTTGATCACACCGTGGAATTGGCCGATCAACCAGGTTGCCTGCAAGGTCATTCCGGCGCTCGCAGCGGGTTGCACGATGGTACTGAAGCCGTCGGAAGAAGCGCCCCTGAGTGCAGCGCTGTTCGCCGAGATCCTGCATGAGGCTGGCGTTCCGCGGGGCGTGTTCAACCTGGTGCATGGAGACGGGCCGACGGCCGGGTCCGCCCTGTCGTCGCATCCGGATGTGGACATGGTGTCGTTTACCGGATCCACGCGTGCGGGTGTGGAAGTTGCGAAGAATGCGGCTCCCACCGTCAAGCGCGTGGCACAGGAACTGGGCGGCAAGTCGCCCAACATTCTTCTCGACGATGCGGATTTCGCAGCTGTGGTGCCCGTCGGCATTCAGTACAGCATGGTGAACTCGGGTCAGTCCTGCAATGCGCCGACCCGCATGCTGGTGCCGTCGTCAAGGCAAGACGAAGCGGCTGCCATCGGCTCCGCTACCGTGGCCGCAATGAAGGTGGGTGATCCCGCGCAGGCCGATAGCATTATCGGTCCGGTCGTCAACGAGGCGCAGTACAACCGCATCCAGAGATTGATTCAGGCGGGGATCGATGAAGGGGCAACGCTGGTCTGCGGTGGCACCGGTCGACCAGCCGGGCTGGAGACAGGCTTTTACGTCAAGCCGACGATTTTTTCGAATGTGCGCAATGACATGACCATTGCGCGTGAGGAAATCTTCGGCCCCGTCCTGTGCATCATTCCGTATACGACCGACGACGAGGCAATCAATATCGCGAACGACACGCCCTACGGATTGTCGTCGTACGTATCTGGCAAGGATGCTGCGCGCGTGCAGCACGTCGTCGAAAGCCTTCGTGCGGGCATGGTGCACGTCAATGGGGCCGGCGTGGATCTGAACGCGCCCTTCGGCGGCTACAAGCAGTCGGGCAATGGACGCGAGTGGGGCGAGTTCGGCCTGCAAGACTTCCTGGAAGTGAAGGCCGTAATGAATCCGGCGGCCTGAACGCGAAACTTCGCAGCACCTGGCGCTTGCCTTAGCGAAGGCAAACGCTGGGAGCTGTTGATAGAAGCCAAGAGATGCGCCCGAATGGGCAGTGGTATCAGCAGGCCAGACCGAGCGCAGGCGAGTTGCAACGAGTGTTCAGCGCAATGATTCCAGGTAATCGATGATTGCCTTGCGCTGCTGCGGGTCTGGCTCGCCTACGAACATCATATAGTTGCCAGGGACCTTCGCGCCCGGCGAGGTCAGGTATTCGTCCAGCGTTTCACGCGACCACGTGATCTTCGCATCTTTCATCGCGGGCGAATAAGAGAATCCGGCCGCTGTGCCTGCATGCCGGCCCACTACCCCGTGAAGGTTCGGACCGATGCCAGGGCCGCCATCGCTCGTTACCGGATGGCAAACCGCACAGATGGCGAACGACGCCGGCGGACCGGACGCTGCAGGCGGGCCTGACGTCGCCGGAGAGGTTGCGCTTGTACCCGTCGCCTTTGCGGGTGCGTCAGCGCTTGACGACCGCGATGGCTCCAATTGCGCGACCAGGCTTGCTCGAACAACGCTTGGCTGCGACAGCGCGTCATAGCGCCATTTCGCCAGTTCCTCTGCGTGGTAGGGCGTGAAGTCGACGGGGAGATGGTCCCTGTCGAACGAGCGCACGATGTAGTTCAGCACCTCGGCGCGCTCCGTGTCGCTGAGCAGGGATTGCGCAGTACCGGGGACCCTTGCGAGGTAGACGCGACCCTCGGGGATCGCAAGGAAACGCGAAACGTTCCCACGCAGGTCGGGAATGTATCCGGGCTGACCGGAGCCATCTTGCTGGTGACAGCCCTCGCAGTGCAGCCGATAGTTCATCGCCGCGTCGTAGTGCTCTCCAGCTGCGTGGCTGGCACCGCTGACAGCACACAAGACGCCGCCGATGAGCAGCGACGCTGCCAACGGGCCACGGAGAGTACGTGAAGAACGCGAAGAATCAACCATTTCAAGCTCACTCAGCGACAGACAGCAGTCGCGAGATGGTGCAGTGATACGTGTTGGAAACGCCGCCGAAGCACCACGTAACCGAATTTGATTTCTGCAGGCGGTACCTGGCGGTGGCGCCCTCGCTGCGCTCACAGATAGAGTTGCCGCACTGGGACATGCCGCAACAGTCGTGGTACGAAACCACGTACGATTTGCCGTCGCCAGGATTCTTGCAGGTGCCGACCCAGGCGATCGGCGACATTTCGGTACCGGGCGGGCATTGGCTCGAGGTGCCGCCGCACGCCGAGCAGAGCCAGCCGGCAGTCGCGCAGTAGGCCCAGTAGGCGCAGTTCTTTTCATCGTTCCATTCGTCGCCCAATTTTGCTCCGGGCGCTTCGGCACGAGCGAGGCGGGCGATAGGGAGCAGCGGCAGTGCCGCCGTGCCTACCAACGTGGCACCTAGCTTCGCCAGGAAAGACCGCCGCGAGGTTCGCGATGCGATGTGGCGAGCTGAAGTCTCGATGATCTCGTCGATCCAGTTCTTGTGGGTCATATTTCTACCAGAGGGTTTTAGCTGGAAAGCGCTTCGCCCGCAGGCGCGCTTTCGCCACGAGCAAGGAACTCTTGTAACGTCGCGCTCTTCAACCGCCGCGCTTCGAACAGGCTCTCGACGTGCTCGCGATTGTTCGTGAGGCCCTGGGCTACGAGCACGCCGTTCTCATCGAGCAAGACTCCGTAGGGCAACTTTGCTACCTGGAATGCGAGTCCCAGTTCCCTCGAGATGACGTAGGGGAATGCGTCCAGCCCCTTCTCTCGCCGGAACGTGGCGTGATCCGAGGTCTTGCCGTCGCTCGCAAAGACGACGCGCAGCCACGACGATTCCTGTCGAGCGATCGAGGTCAGTGCAGGAATGAGCTTTGCGCACACGGGGCAGTCCGGCGCCACGAACATGAACAGCGTGCTGAGCCCTTCCGGCGAGCCGCGGCCGAGGACGATGTCTTGTCCGTCAAAAGTTTGCAGTGACATCTCGGGGGCCGTCTGGCCTACCTTGACGCCCTCGCTGATCATCAGCGCGCCGGCGGGCGCAATGCGCTGATGGAGTAGGCCCACCTGGCGGACAAGTGCCAGCACTACGGCCGCCAGACCGAGGATGACCACCCATTGAAGGCTGAGAATTGCAGCGAGCGAAGCACTCATCGGGCATTCCCTCGTCCTGGCTCGGCCAGGACCAGCAGGTTATTGACAGCGGTGTAGAGCAAGGTTGCGGCGAGCGTGGCGAGGACTATCGATGCGATATCGATCGGCAGCAGCTCGCGCTCGATCGTGGGTAGGGCGATGGCCGCTGCTAGCAATGACAGCAGCAGGTTACGGGCAACGAGTGCACCGCTGACATGCTGGCGAGTGTCGCCCCACGTGCACCCGCAATCGAGCAGGGTATTGCCGCGTACGATGTTGACGCCCATCGCAAACGCGTAGAGCAGCAAGGTGCCAGAGGCCAATACGGCCGCCGCCACGCCGCCTCCTGGCCAGACGCAGGCGGTCAGGACGATCATTTCAAGCGCGACGATGGCGAGAGCCAGCGGGCCCAGCAGGCGCGGTTCTACTATGCCGAACCCGCGCAGGTACTGTCCGAGTACGAGCCTGAAGGCAGGCAGGTTCCAAAGCTTGTGAGTCAGGCCGGCTGCAAACAGCAGTGCCGTAGCGGCGCGAAGGGTCGTCGAGATAGCGCTGTCCACAAACATATCGGCTTCGAGGGCCTCTCTCGGACATCTGATGGCGATGGCGAGAATCTACTGACGGCAGGGATGCCACCATGTCCGGTAACGGCAAAGTGCCGACGAACCGTCCGGTCTTCTTGCAACGCGGCAGCGATGCATCGTCGGGTTGCGGGCGCGACCGAGTAGGAGTATATAAATCTAACGGATGTTAGGTGGGTGGCCGGACCGGCAGCGTCTCCAAAATCTTGCGGGGGAATCGACGTGATGAACGCAGAACCGAGGGGCACGGTTTCCGTGAAGGGCAGGATGTTCGCATTCGCCGCGCACGAGACGACCGACGCACAGCAGCACAGCGCTGCCATCTCTGAATGTGACCATGTTTACGAACAGGTCGAGCGTGGACCGTTCCGTGGCCGCATCACGGAGTTGTTGCTCGATTCCTTCCACGTACTCCGCGATCAACTCTTCAACCCTCATGGTTATGTGGGCTCTTCCTGGACGGGCTCGCATGTTTTCTTCTCGTTTCTTCCCTCCGCTGGCACCGCTTACTGCCACGGTCGCGAGATAAGCGAGAACACGATTCTCAAGTATCCCCGGGACCATCTTTGCAGGGCTTATTCCAGTGGGCCAATCGACTGCCTGGCCGTATCCGTTCGGGACGATGCAATTGTCAATGAGTCGTTCGACCTGACCGGCCAGGAAATCTCGCCCGACTTGCTGCGTCGCGTTCTGTACGTGCCGAGTCCGGAACTGGTGTCTCGGTTCCAGAGTTGTGCGGTGGATCTGCTGAACCAGGCGGCGTTCAGGCCGAGCCTGCTCGATGACGACGATTGGCGGCGCGGGGCCAAGCAGGGACTCATGCAGATGTTGCTCGACGTTGTCGAAGACGGAACATCCTCTGGCCAGAAACTGCCGCCGCCATCGACGCGTGCATACGTGGTCGCCAAGGCGATCGAATACATGAGGGCGAACATTGCCAGCCTTCCAGTTCTTTCGGACATCTGTCGGACGGTTCGGGTTTCGCCGCGCACCCTGCGTTACAGCTTCGAAGAGATTCTGGGCGTATCGCCAGCCCACTATCTCTTGTCACTGCGGCTGCGGCATGTTCGAAACGAATTGCTCGGGGGCAGGGGAGCCAATGGCATCCACCGGGTTGCACAGAGTTACGGCTTCTGTCACATGGGGCGTTTCGCGCTGTTCTACCAGCAAGCGTTCGGAGAACTGCCGTCCGATACGTGCAAGGCCGCATCAGCCGTGCGACCCTCATCCAGAAGCATTCCGCGTGGTCTGCAGGCCGTTTCGTAGCGAAAAGGCACCCACGCGCGCTGGATCGCGGTCTAGTTGCCGCTGCTGAAGTCAACTCCGGCAGCAGCAGCAGCCCTTCCCACAAACTTCTTTACTTGCTGTCCGCCGTCGAGATAAAGCTGTTCGCCGGTCGGGTCGGAGATCGCGTCGAAATGCGCCGCCAGTCCCTCGGCGCTGCAATCGCCGCCGGACAAATGCACACCGACGGTTTCCCGTATGTAGGTGCGAGAGAAGCCGCCCGCAGTCGCGTTCAGAATTACGCGATTCGGTGCACTGTCGCTGGCGAGATAAACGGCGGCAGGCGCCACGGACTCGGGTGTCATCAGCGCTACGATGTTCTTTGGAATGAGCGCCTCGGTCATGCGCGTTGCAGCGCCGGGTCCGATCGCATTGACGCGAATGCCGACCTTGGCGCCCTCAATGACCAGCGTGTTCATCAAGCCGATAAGGGCCATTTTCGCCGCTGCATAGTTAGCCTGACCGAAGTTTCCGTACTGCCCGACCGATGATGTAGTCATCACGATCCGCCCGTAATTGGCCGCTCGCATGATTGGCCAGACCGCGTGCGTGCAGTTCACCGAGCCCATGAGGTGAACTTCGATGACTTTGCGAAAATCAGCCAGCGACATCTTGTGGAATGCAGCATCGCGCAGAATGCCGGCATTATTGATGAGCGCGTCGATGCGGCCCCATTTGTCGACTGCATTTCCAACCATTGATCGTACGGATCTTTCGTCGGTAACGTCCGCACCGTCCGCTATCGCTTCGCCCCCGATTGCCTGGATCTCGGCAACCGTAGCCTCGGCGGCGCCAGATGACGCTGGCGAACCGTCGAGGCGGCCACCAAAGTCGTTCACGACGAGCTTGGCGCCACGGCGGGCGAGTTCGAGCGCATACGCGCGCCCGAGGCCGGCTCCGGCCCCTGTGACGATGACGACTCTACCGTCGAACGAGATGCTCATGGGGACCTCACTGCCTGACCGCCGGTGTTGCGGGGCTCGGAAATACATGTTGGCCGCAGAATCTACGGGTTGCAGTGACAGACGGTGTGTCCGGTAACGGCAACGGGCCGCACCTGCGGATCGGTCGAGGGGCTTGCCGGAACCGGCTAGGAAATTCCGACGGATTCCCTAAGATTTTCTGATGTCGAGCAAAGATCAAGGTGACGCAGGACACGCTATATCCGAACACGAGGCGGAGTTCCTGAAATTCGTGGAACGCAGCATCAAGAGAGCCGAAGCTATTTCTATGTTCACGGAGGCGTTCACGTCACAGGAGCAATTCGCCGAGCGACCTGAATCGCATGAACCGGCTCCCGGCGTTCCGCCCGGAGTGCAGCGCAGTGACTCCGAGTCTGACGGGCTCTGAATCTGCCTGACGCAATCGGTCGCCGGGTTTGCAAGTTGACACAAGCCGCACCCCAGCGTCTCTTGCGACAGAGCTATCCCTATCTCGTGACTCTCCGGGCCGCTGATGGAGCGGATTCAAGTCCCCGTATGACGCACGATATCGCCGTTTACCTTGACCGGGCTCGTTCCCAATTTGTCGCCGCGATCCTGGGTAACAATTTCCGAGGGTCCGATTCGAGCAAGCTCGCATTGGCATTCAACACGGTTTCCTATGTCGATGCCGCAGGAAAGTTCTCCGATTACGAAGCTGGAGCAGGCGTGCTGAAGGTGGCCGCTGCCTCGGTGACGCTAGCATTGGCGCTCTTCGCTCGAGACAAGTGCATCGCTGTTTCAGACTGCGTTTTGAGCAATGTGGGTGACGGCGGTCAACAGGACTGGACCGATGAGGAGGAGAAAAGCCTCAACGGCCTGGGGTGGCGATACCTGGGACTACCGAATGCCTGAGCGGAAAGCGGCTCTATTGGCTGTTCTCTTCCTGCCGATGATCGCAGCAGCTGCGCAGTCTCCTGCAGAGCTGGAACGCATCGTCGTAACAGCTACTCGGCTGCCCATGGCGCTGGCAGATGTTCCGACAATCGTGACCGTGCTCGATCGGCAGGATATACAGCGCAGCGCGACGAAAACCCTCGACGAGTTGTTGCGGAGCGCGCCTTCGTTTGGCCTTTTTCGGCGGTCCAGCAGTATGGCGGCCGACCCGAGCTCGCAGGGCGTGCGGCTGCGCAACGTAGCCGCCTCTGGCATTTCGCGTGCTCTCGTTCTCGTCGATGGCATCCCGGCGAACGATTCGTTCGGTGGCTGGGTCGCGTGGCGCTCGATTCCGCGTATCGGGATCGAGTCGGTCGAGGTCGCGCCGGGCGGTGGCTCGGCCATCTATGGCAACTACGCGCTGGGCGGTGTGATCCAGGCGCTGTCGAGGCCGATCGAAGAGACGAGCGCGGACGTCGACCTGCAGTACGGCAGCTTCAACACGACGATGATCTCCGCGCGGGTGGCGGGCCGACAGGAGGGCGCGGTGGGCGGCTCGCTGGAAGGAGAGTATTTCGAGTCCGACGGCTACCCAGTCGTCGCGGAGGGCTCACGCGGTAGCATCGACGGCGACACGCCGAGCCACCACGGCACGGTGCGAGGCAGGCTTGAGTTCGAACCAGCCGATGCGTGGCACGTCCAGCTCGCAGCCGGATGGTTTGATGAGTCGCTTAACGCCGGGACGAGGTTCACGACAGCCGCGATGGAGCGCACCGAGTACTCGGCCCGCGTGAAGTATTCACCCGAAGGGAAGGGCGTCTTTGACCTCGCCTTGTATGGTCATGACAGTACATTCCTGCAGAGTCGCGCTCGCGTCGCGCCTGACCGCAATAGCGAGACGCGCTCGGCCAGCCAGAACGTACCGAGCGAGGACGCGGGCGCGAGCTTTATCTGGAACGCACCCGAGTGGTCCTGGCTAGGGACGCACGCTCTTACCTTGGGCAGCGATTTCCGCGCGATCGAGGGCACCACCCGAGAGACGCTCTATCCTACGGCTGCCTCGCTGCCGAGCAACCCCACCATCGCTCGAGATGCGGGCGGTCGACAGCAACTCGCGGGTGCCTTTTTCGAGGACGCCTACCGATACTCCGAAGCGCTGGGCGCCGTGTTCGCTCTTCGCTACGACCATTGGTCCAACACCGATGCATGGCACGACGAGACGGCGTACGACGGTACGCTCGTCCAGACAAAGTTCGCGGATCGGTCCGGCGACGAGATCTCCCCCAAGATCGGTCTGCATTGGCGGTTGCGTGAAGGCGTCTCCGCTCGAGCATCGGCATACCGATCATTTCGAGCGCCGACGCTCGACGAACTCTATCGGCCGTTTCAGGTGGGCACCGTGCGGACCGACGCGAACCCTGATCTTGTTCCGGAGACACTCACGGGCGGCGAATTTGGCTTCGACTTGGGTGGGACGGGTGCTGCGCTGCTGCGGCTCACCGCGTTTCGCAATGACCTGCATGACCCGGTCGTCAACGTCTCAACCGGTGTGAACACTCGCCAACGCCAGAACCTCGGCGTCGCCCGCATCGAGGGCTTCGAGCTCGAGAGCACGTGGACCGTAGCGCCCGGCTGGCGAGCCGAACTGGCGGCCACCCTGGCCGACACGGAGGTCACCAGCGCACCGGGCCAGCCGCGGCTGCTCGGGAACGAATTGCCGCAGGCACCGCGCTGGCAAGGTCGGCTGGGGGTCAATTACGAGCGGGCGCAGCTCTGGAATGCCAGCCTCGCGGTGCGCTATGTCGGCGAGCAGTATGAGAACGACATCAACACGCTACCCATGGGCGAGGTATGGCTCACCGACCTCTCAGCAAGCTGGCACGCAGCACCGCACATCGATGTCTATTTTGCCGTCGAGAATGTGTTCGACGAGACGTATCTGGTCGGACGCGCGGGCGTCGATACGGTCGGTCAGCCGCGGTTCATGCACGGCGGGGTCAGGGTGTCTCTGTGAGCGACGCGCCCCACGCTTGATTTCGCAGGTCGCAGGCGAGAATCTCGACTCCCCCTCGAGGCTCGCCTGCGGCCGATTTCCAGCACGTTTCGACGCGTGGTTCACAGTCCTTCCGTAAGCTAAGCTAAACCGGCGTGGCGTGCAGAGATGGTACACAGCGAGCAAAAAAACACCCTTAAAAACAAGGCTATGGAGGTCAATCTTAATCAGTAGGTCGTAGGTTAGAATTCTGTGCGGCACAGCAATTCTCAGTTCAAGCACGCGATTGCGCACCACCCTAATGCCTTGCAAACCCACCTCAAAAGGGGACAATACAAAACACAAAAAGACGCGATCCAGCGCCTAACATGCAGCGATCGCCGCCGATTACGGTGCCATCATGTCAGAGTACGCATAATAGTTCTTATGTCAAATATCCCCTGTCACAAATAATCTGCTGCACTGCAACAATTAAGGCGTAGGCTCTCCGGTTACCGGGCACCCGAGCGGTGTCGACCTTGGAGATCCTGATGGAAGA
>Ga0209254_10002384_pt1 | contig 17053 bp, 13 predicted proteins | sample FrelakmetDIP11DI_FD_187148 | JGI IMG/M metagenome (GOLD analysis project Ga0209254, IMG submission 187148) | Freshwater lake sediment microbial communities from the University of Notre Dame, USA, for methane emissions studies - DIP11 DI (SPAdes)... | ecosystem: Environmental > Aquatic >... | reverse complement strand
CTCGTCGGCTGCATCGCCCGCGTCGACGAACGCGGCAACGCCCCAGCTCTCGCCGATCCAGCGTGTGTACTCGGCGGAGCCGACCCCAAGGTAGCGGCCGCCGACGATGGCGTCGCCTTCCTCGACGCCGAGGCTCTGGTACGCGTAGCCGCGCACCGAGGTGTCGCCGCCGGTGCGGAACAGGAAGTGCTGCGGGATATCGTCGGATGTGTCGGCGACGATCCAGCCGGCATCGGCGCGGAAGCGCAAGTCGTCGCGCGGGGACAGCGGTACGTACCAGGTACCCGATGCCATCAACTGTCCGAACTCCCGCGATGACACGCCTGGCGGCGCGACGCCCGCATTCACGCGCAGCATCCATCCGCGGGTCGGCGAGAGCAGGTCGTCGACCGAGCGCCAGGTGTGCTGGTAGCCGAACAAGGTTGCGAACGCGTTGTTGACGGGCGCGCCGCTCGGCTCCTGCCGCTCGGTGGTCCATTCGACGCTGAACGCCGGCTGGCTGTGTTCGTCGAGGCGGCGTCGCTGGGCGACGAAGGTCCACTCGTCCGTCCGCAGGTCCTGGATGTCGGTACGCAGCGCAGCGCCGGAGAACGCGTTGATCCAGCCGCTGCGACCGGCCGGCCGCTCGACGTTGGCCGTGAGGCCCTGCCTCAGCGACTCGAAGCGCAGGTCGGTACGGAACCGGTATGCCTCGTCAAAGAAATTGTTGTCGCTGTAGTTGACGCCGAAGCGCAGGAGCGTGTCGGTCGAAAAGCCGAGGTTCACGTCGACGCGGCGCGGCAACGCCTCGATGACGGACACGCCGACCGGCGCGCTGGCGGCCAGAGCGGGGTCGGTGTCGAACCTCACCTGCGCAGCGGAGAAATGCCCGGTGAGGGCGAGCCGCCGCTCGAAGCGGCGCATCAACTCCACGGAATAGGGCGTGCCGCGCCTGAACGGGGCGAGGTTCTCGACCAGCCCGGGCCTGTAGCGCTCGAGCCCCGTGACCGTGATCTCGCCGAAGTAGAAGGGCGGCCCGCTCGCGACCTCGAGCGTGAGGTTCACGTCTTTCAGGTTCTCCTCGACGCGTGCCAGGCTCGACGACAGGGCCGCACCGGCGAAGGACACCGAGGCGAGATCGCTCACGAGGCCCGTCTTTGCCCGTGCCCAGTCGTCCTGCCGGAACACCGCGCCGCGCGGCAGGCGCCAGTCCGCACGGAGTTTCGCCAGGCGCGCGGCGAGTGCCGGATCCTCCGCAGCGGGTCCCGTGAACGCGATGGAAACGGAGGCGATGCGTGCCGGCTCACCGGGCTGGATGCTCGCCCTGACCACGCGCGGTTCGACGGCGGTGTCGATCCGCATGTCGATGTGCGCCGAGAAGTAACCCTCGCTCTCGAGCGCGTCCCGTATGCGCTGCTCGGCCGCCTCGACGAGCTGGTCGAGCAGATCGGGTGTTACGTAGGGGAAATCCTGCCAGCTGCGGATGTCGAGTGACCGCTCGATGGCCTGCTGCAGCCGCGCCGGCGCTTCGACCGTCAAGTCGAAGGTGATGTAGGGGTTCCCCGCCTCGGCGCCGGCCCCAGGCGCATGCAGGAGGCAGGCGACAATCATGGCGCGCAGCCAGCCCGGCACCCGGCCTGCATCCTGCCCGAACCGCGCTTTCCGGTCGTTCAAATCCGCCTTCCCCCGCACAACGGGATAGCCTATCCGATGCGATGCCTCGGGCAGCGCTCTGCTAGAATCGCGGCGAAATCGCCAGCTCCAGGGAGAAGCAGCATGCTCGGTTCGTCCGCGAAGTTCCTGTTCGGCGCCGTCGCCATTGCAGTTATTGCCGGTTGCTCGAAAAAGGCCGAAGACACAGCCGCGGATGTCGCTGCTGCCCCGGCCGAAGCGCCTGCCGCAGGCCCGGCGATCGCCGCCCTGCGCGCGCGGGGCAACGAGCCTTTCTGGAGCGTCGATCTCAGCGAGACGGCCATCGTTTTCACGACCCCCGAAGGCGAGGTACGCACCGGCGCGCCAGTGCTGGACACGACCTTCGATGACGGCGCGGTCCTCTACGTCGCCTCGGGCGACAAGGGCGAGATCGCCGTCAAGGTCCTCGACCGGGTGTGCACGGACACCATGACCGGCATGCCGCACCCGCAAAGCGTTCAGGTCTGGAACGGCGGCCAGGAACTCCGGGGATGCGGTGGCGATCCGGCGTCGCTCCTGCAAGGCCCGGAATGGACCGTGGACGAGATTGGCGGCAAGGCCCCCGCCACGGACTCCAAGGTCACGCTGAATTTCGGCGCCGACGGTTCGCTGTCAGGCAGCTCTTCCTGCAATCGCCTCGTGACTACGTACACGTTGACCGGCGAGAGCCTCGCGATCGCCCAGGGCGCCGGCACGATGATGGCCTGCGAGCAGCCCGTGATGGACCAGGAAGGCGCCTTCCTCGCCCTGCTGTCCCAGGTGAACCGGTTCACTGTGGCGGACGACGGCGCGCTGTTGCTGCAGACCGCCGATGGGAAGGCCATCCGGGCGCGACGCTGAACTGACGCGCTTCAGAGCCGGTCGTTCAGGGCCACGCCGACGCCGAACGTGGTCTGGTTCCAGTCGTAGTCGATCATGCTCTCGCCGTAGCCGGAGAAGACCTGCACGTAGGCCTTCATCGGGCCCCAGAGCGGCGGCGACATCCAGGTGAACTGGCCGGCGCCCTTGCCCGTGGCGGGGTTGCCGCGCAGCATCGCCGTGAAGCTGTTGTCATTCCACTTCCAGATGCCCGTCAGCTCGCCGTAGCCGAGGTAATCGGTGATGTCGGGATTGTCATCCTCGTCGTCGCCTAAGCGGACCCGCGCCCAGGCCTTGGCCAGCAGGGCAAAGTCGCCCCGCTCGATTCCGGCCTCCACGAACAGCCGGTCCCAGCTGCGCGAGATCGGATCAGAACGGCCGTTGGACTGGTGGTTGAAGCCGAAGTTGAGCTGGTTGAATCGCCAATCCCCGAACTCGATGCCCGGCCGCAGGTTGACGAACAGTTCCGGCATGTAGTTCGTCTCGCGGAACGGGCTCGAGAGATCGCTGTTGTACACCTGCCACTGGTTTTGCTGGGTGTATGCGAACCACACGCCGAGATCGCGGTCGTCGTCGGCCCACAGGCGTGCCTTGAAGCTCAGCTGGAATTTGGCTTCGACGGAGTCGAAGTCGCCTTCCTCGGCGAACGCTTCGAACAGCGGTTCGTACGGCGCGGTGTTGACGTCGGTCGTATAGCGCCCGAACAGCCCGTAGTTGGGGTGGTACAGGCGGACCAGCGCCTTGCGCGACTCCGGATCGACCACCCAGGCCCGATCCAGCAGCGACAACGGCGGCGGCATGATCGTCGTAGCCGCCGCGGGCGGCAAGTCCCCGGCCTCGCTCGCGGCGGCCGTGCGGTTCACCGCCTTGCGGATCGCCTGGTCGAAGCAGTCCAGCCGCTGCTCGTCGACGATGAAATCGAGGCACTCGGCACCGGGGGTCTCGGCCAGGCCGGCAGGCGCAGCGGCGACGGCCGCGACGATCAGCGCCAGTCTCGTTTCATGGGAAACCTTGCTCATGCTCGCCCCTTCGACTTGCCAAATTGATCTGTTGTAAACGGTTGCTGCGAAGGCGTTCATGATAAATTACCCGGTCCAAACACGGAGGTCGCAAGACATGAAGCTTCGAGTGAACAAGCCGGCCCTGGCCGCGCTCGCCATCGGCATGCTGGCGGCCGTCCAGGCCTACGCACAGAGTTCGGTCACCTTTGGACGCATCACGCACGTGCGCCAGGTCCAGGTCGAGAATCAGGGTTCGCGAGCCGCAGGCACGCTCGTGGGCGGTGCGCTCGGCGTTGCCTCCGGTTCGGGCCAGTCGAGCAGCAACCGCGCGCTGCGCGGCCTCGGCGGCGCAGCCGTCGGCAGCCGGGCCGCGGGTGCGATGTCGCGCAGCACGGCATTCGAATACACCGTGCTGGTCGACGGGACCTCCACGATCCGCATGGTCACCGATACCGCGGGATTGCGCGTCGGCGACTGCGTCGCAGTCGAACGCGGCTCGTTCAACAACCTGCGCATGGCGCCCGAGGAGCGTTGCGACACGCGCGGCGGCACCGTGCCGGACGCAGCGCGGGCCGAGTCCGACGCCTGCATCGCGGCCAAGCAGCAGCTCATCGACGCCGCGACGGACGCGGACTTCGACCGCGCGGAGCGGCGCATGCGGCTGCTCTGCGACCACTAGACCGATGACCGATCAGCCGTCGCGGCGCGCGCCGCGACGGCTGATTCCACTACGGCACCGACTCACCGGCGGATTCGCACGCGCCGGCCGTCCTCGAGTTCGCGGTCAGGGTGCAGCACGACGCGCTCGCCAGACTCAAGACCGTTCACGATCTGCGCCCATCCCTCACCCTCGATGCCGAGCTCGACCGGGGCGAGCCGCGCGCGCGCGCCGTCGATGCGAAACACCGCCGTGCCGGCGCCTGCGCGGAAGGTCGCGCTCACGGGCACGCGCAGCGTATCCGCAGCCGCGACAAGGATGAAGCGCGCGTTGACCCGGTAGGCCTCTCCAAGCGCCGGCCATTCACTCCGCGGGCTGGTGATTTCGACGATCACCCACACGCGCTGCTCTTCGACACCGAGCGCCGAAAACTTGGTGAAGCCACCGGGCTCGACGCGCTGGACGCGGCCAGCGAGCGGCGGTTCGCCGCCCCAGCGCAGCAGCTCTACCGCCATGCCCTCGCGCAGTCGCACTGCGTCGGCCGACATGACGTCCACCTCGACCTCCATGCCGGCGGGATCGCCGATCTCGATGAGCGCTTCGCCGGCCTGCACCGGGCGGGCACTCTCGAAGTGGCGGCGAAGCACGACGCCGGACACGGGCGCTGCCAGCTCGAGCGCGGCATTGCCGGGCTGGTCCCGGCTGCCGTGCGCGAGTACGACTTCCGCCGCGGTTACCTCGTGGCGCGCCGTGGCTTCCTGGAACTTCGCGCTGGCCGCCTCGCGGTCGGCGCGAAGCGACACAGCAACCGTACGCTCGGCGGACTCGGCGGCGACGAGTTCGCGCGTCAGCAGCTCGCGCTGCCGCGTGGCCTCGCCGCGCAGCTGCTCGGCGATCGCCTCCGCCGCCCGCGTCTGCTCCTGCGCTGCCGCGAATCTTGCCCGCGCCGCAGCGAGGCGGGCCACGGCCTCGGCACGGCTGCGCGTGTCAAGCGTAGGCGCGGTGACGGGGTCCAGCACGACGAGCACCTGGCCAGCCTCAAGCGAATCGCCGGGCTCCAGCTGCAGGCGACGCGCCATTGCCGCGATGGGCGAGGCGATCACGTAACGGTCGCGCAGGCGCGTGCGACCCTCCGCTTCGACGGTTTCGCGCACCATCCCGCGCTCCACTTCGCCGCTGTCCACCAGCTGCGCGCCCGGCCAGGCGGCGACGGCAACCAGCGCGGCGACGATGGCGCCGGCAACGGCGTACCTTGCGTGCTTCGGGTCGATGCGCATCGTCATTCCTTCAGCTTCAGGGCCGCGACCAGGTCGAGCCGGTCGAGCCGCCTGCAGACCAGCCAGCCCGACAGCGCGGTCGCCACCAGCACGATCAGCGCGGCGAGCGCGAATGCGGGCGGGGAGATGACGAGCGGCACGCGGTAGAGCTCGGAGGAGAATCCCTGGACCAGCACCCACACCATCGCGGTGCCGAGCAGGAAGCCCGGCACGAGTGCCAGAAAAGCCAGCGTGAACAACTCGCCGAGCAACAGGGCGCGCACCTCGCGACGCGTGTAGCCGAGGACCCGCAGGCTCGCGAACTCGCGGCCGCGCTCCTCGAGCGTGATCCGGGACGCATTGTAGACGACGCCGATGGCAATGCTGGCCGCGAGCAGCGTTGCCACCAGCGTGAACGTTAGGATCATCTCGGCCATCGTGTCGCGGAAACTCTGCACCATCGCCGCGCGGTCGGTCACGGCCGCGACCCGCGGGCGCGCGCGCAGCTCCGACACCACGCCGGCCCGCGCCCCGCGCGCGAGCGCGAGCCAGGCGCCGGATACGGTCCCGCCCTCGCCGAGCAGGCGATTGACCGTTTCGCGACGCGCGTAGGCGCCGACGCCGAAGTATTCGTGGACGGTTCCCGCCACCCGCACGGCGAGCGTGCGGCGATGACCCTCGAGGAACTCGACGTCGACCAGATCCCCGGGACGCACGCGTAGCAGGTCCGCGAGGTAGTCGGTCAGCAGCAACCCGTCCGCGGGCAGGTCGGCTGGCCGCAGTTCCGCGTCGAGCACACGCTTGAGGTCGCCGCCATCCGGCAAGCCCTGCAGCGCGGTACGGTACTCGCGGTGGCCGTGCCGCAGCCGCACCGCCGCGCTGCGGAACGGCTCCACCGCCCGCACGCCCGGCAGGTCCGCGAGTTCGAAGGCCGCGCGCGCGGACGCAGGCTCGGCGAAAGTCACGGCGAAGTCGTCGCGCTGGGCGAAGCCGAATTGGACGTCGATCATCTCCTCGATCGCAGCACGCTGGAACCGCGACATCACCAGGATCCCGACCGCGAGGCCGATTCCGAGCACGGAGAGTGCGGTGCGCAGCGGCCGGCGGCCGAGATTGCGCAGGATCATCCGCGCGGCGGGGTCGAGCAGCCTGCCGAGACCGAGGCGCTCGGTCAGGGAGGCGCGGAAAACGGGCGGCGCCTCGGGACGCATCGCCTCCGCGGGCGCCAGCCGGAACACGCGCTGCAGCGCCCCGAACGTGCCGATGGACGCGGCGGCCAGCGCGAAGCCGCAGGCCAGCGCGATCACGAACGGCTGCAGCGACCATTCCAGGTAGGGAAAGCGGAAGAAACCCGTATAGATGTTGGCCAGCCCGCGGCCGAGCCAGGCCCCCAGCGCAAGGCCCGGCAGCACGCCGACGCCGACCATCAACAGCGCAAGTTGTCCGTAGTGCAGGGTGAGCTCGAGGCGCCCGTAGCCGTAGGCCTTCAGCACGGCAATCTGCTCACGCTGCGTGCCTACCAGGCGACCGATGACGACGTTCAGCAGGAAGGCCGACACGCCCAGGAAGATCGCGGTGAACAGCGTGGTCATGACTTCGAGCTGGCCGAGCTCTTCGTCGAGGAAGCGGTGCGATAGCTGCAGTTCCCGGCCGTGGGCCCCGGTCGCGCCAAAAGGCGCGAGGAGCCCGTCGAGTGCGTCGATCACGTCTTCCTGACGCGCGTCGCGCGTGAGCGTCAGCGCCAGGTCGTTGAAGGCGCCGTCCATGTCGAAAGCAGTCGCGAGGGGCTCATGCGCCATCCACAGGACGCCGAAGTGCTCGAAGTCGGGGAACGCGTCCCCGGGCCGGATCTGGTAGATGAACTCCGGCGACAGGCCGATGCCGCTGATCGTGAGCCACTGGCGGCGTCCGTTCAGGATCGCAACCAGCGAGTCGCCCGGGCGCAGCCCGTGCGCCTCGGCGAACACTTCGCCGACCACGACCTCCGCCCCGTCCGCCGCCAGGCGTCCGGCGCGCAGGAACAGCTGGTTGAGGCCGGGGTCGCCGGGGCGAGGCAGCGACACGACTTGGCCGGTGATAGGCTCATCAAACCCGCCGATCTCGAGCATGACGTAGCCGCTCACGCGCGGGTCGGCCTCCCGCACGCCGGGTATGGCGCGCACCGTCTCGAGGACCGTGATCGGTGCGCGCTTGACGCGCGCAAACACCTCGGCGAAGCGGTACTCGGCGTAGTAGAGCGCGCGGGTCTCGGCGAGTGCGGCGTAGTTCGTCTGGGCCATGACCATCGTACCGATGCCGCCGACCATCACGAGGGCGATGGCGATCACCTGGCCGCGCAGCAGGCGCAGCTCGCGCCAGAGCTTGCGGTGCAGCGCGGTCACCAGGAGAGATCCCTCGGGTCCGCGCGCGAGGCGTTCCGTTCGATCCCGGCGACGCGGCCATCGCTGAGACGGATCACGCGATCCGCCATTCGAGCGATCACGGCGTTGTGCGTGATGACAACCGTGAGCGCGCCGGTCTCGCGATTGATGCGCTCGAGCGCCTGCAACACCAGGACGCCGGTCGCGGAGTCGAGCGCCCCGGTCGGCTCGTCGCACAGCAGCACGTCGGGCCGCTTCGCGATGGCGCGGGCGATCGCGACGCGCTGCTGTTCGCCGCCCGAAAGCTGGGCAGGATAGTGGTCCATGCGATCGCGCAGCCCGACCAGCTCGAGCGCCTCCTCCGGCGCCATCGGCGCGCGCGCGATCTCGGTGACGAGGGCCACGTTCTCGCGCGCGGTCAGGCTCGGGATCAGGTTGTAGAACTGGAACACGAAACCGACGTGCTCTCGGCGGAATCGGGTCAGTGCAGAGTCGCCGGCACCGGTCAGCGCGTGACCGCGGCACTCGACGGTTCCGGACGTCGGCGCATCGAGCCCGCCCAGGATGTTGAGCAGCGTGGACTTGCCGCTTCCCGAAGCCCCGAGCAGCACGACGAACTCACCGGCATAGAGCTTGAGGTCCACGCCGCGCAGCGCGTGCACCTCGATCTCGCCCATCCGATAAACCTTGGTCAGCCCGGTAGCGCGGAAGACCGGAGCGTTTGCGGCAGGTCCGGCAGTGGGCCAGTCTGGCATCGCGGCAGTCTACCCCGGCCGGTTGCGCCGCCCGATCGATCCGACGGGAACAGCATACGAATCGCCGCGGCCGGCCGGCGCGTCCGCGGTGCCACCCCAGGCCTGGCCAAAGACGACCTCCTGGGTCGCCGGCAACACGCCCTCGGCCCGGAATGACTCGTAGGCTTCAGCCATCGCCTGCAGGCGACCGCGCCCCGTGAGCGCGCGCGGCCGACCGCTTGCCGCATTCTGCGCGCCGGTCGACCTGAGGTCGCGCATCAACGCGTCGACGGTCTCGTAGGTGAGCGTATAGCGCGAGACGTCGAGAACAGGCTCGGCCAGGCGGGCGCGCACGAGGCCGTCGCCGAGGTCGTGCATGTCCGCGAAAGGGTGCACGCGCGGCGCGCGGTCGGCGCTGCGCCAGGCCTCACGCAGCTCGGCATACGTATCCGGGCCGAATGTCGTGAACGTGAAGAGCCCGCGGGGTTTGAGGATGCGCGCAACCTCTGCGAAGACTGCGTCGATGTCCTCGCACCAGGGCAGCATGAGATTGCTGAACACGAGATCGATGCTCGCGTCGGGCAAAGGGATCGCCTCGGCCTCGGCGCAGAGCCGCTCGATGCGGCAGCTAGCGTCGCGCCGCGCGGCCTGTTCCAGCATCGCGGGCGAGGCGTCGAGCGCGATCACGCGGGCGCGCGGCCAGCGCGCCGCGAGCGTGGCTGCGCCGTGGCCCGTGCCGCAGCCGAGGTCCAGCACGACTTCCGGTACGAAGGAGATCCATTCGAGGCGTCTCGCGAGCTCGTCGCGAAGTCGCGCGGCCAGCACCGCGGACTCGTCGTAGCGCGCGCTCGCCCGGCTCGCGTAGCGCCGGATTGCGGCGCGATCGAGGAGTAGCGGCCGCGCATCGTTCATGAGCGCGGGAGGCAATCCGCAAGGGCAGCGACGAGGCCCTCGACGTCGGCGTCGCGGTGCGCCGCGGACAGCGCGACCCGCAGGCGCGAGCTGCCCGCGGGCACGGTCGGCGGCCGGATGGCGGCGACGAAGAAGCCGCGTTCGAGCAGGCGCCGGCTCGCGTCGACCGCGACGTCCGCGTCACCGAGCAGCACCGGCTGGATCGGCGTCGTGGAATCCGCGAGCGGCAGGCCCGCTTCGGCAGCGAGTGACCTGAACCGGCGCGCGAGGGCGAGGACGCGCGTGCGCCGCCAGGATTCTGCGACCGAGACCGCGAGTGCAGCGCGGGCCGCGGCCGCGACGGCGACCGGCAGCGCGGTCGTATAAATGTACGTGCGTGCGCGCTGTACCAGCGTCTCGATGAGTCCGGCGTCGCCGGCCACGAACGCGCCGAAGCTGCCGAATGCCTTGCCGAGCGTGCCGACGAGCGCCGGGACCTCCCGTACCGAGAGCCCGAAGTGTTCGAGTGAACCTCCGCCGGCCGCACCCAGCACGCCGAGCCCGTGCGCGTCGTCCACGGCGAGGAAGGCGTCGTGTCGGCGGCAGGCGGCGGCGAGAGCGGGCAGGGGCGCGAGGTCGCCGTCCATGCTGAAGACGCCGTCGGTCAGCACCAGTGCGGGACCCGGCGCGCAGGCGGACAGGCTCGCATCGAGCGCGGCGGCATCGCCGTGCGGGTACCAGTCGAGATTCGCCCGCGCGATGCGCCCCGCGTCGATCAGCGAGGCGTGGTTCAGCCGGTCGCCGATGACCAGGCCGCCTTTGTTCACGAGCGCGGTCGCGAGGCCGAGGTTGGCCATGTAACCGGTGGAGAAGAGCAGCGCGCGCTCGCGGCCCGTGAACGCGGCCAGTTCCTCCTCGAGAGCCTGGTGCTCGCCCTGGTGGCCGCTGATCAAATGGGAGGCGCGGGCGCCGACCCCGTGCTCGCGGGCCGCCGCGACGAACGCCTCCGTCACGCGCGGATGCGCGGCAAGCCCGAGGTAGTCGTTGCTGCAGAAGTCGACGCAGCGGCTGCCGTCGAGCTCGATCTCGGCCGTGTCGTGCGCAAGTCGCCGGACGCTGCGCCGCCGCCGGCGCAGGTTCTGTGACTCGAGATCCGCGAGCGCGGCCGCGAAGGCGCCAGGCAGGGCGGCCATGGAATCAGCCGTGCCCGGCGGGCGCGGGCTCGGGCCGCATTCCCAAACGCGACAGGAGCGCGCGGTCGCTCTCGGTGTCGGGATTGCCGGTCGTCAGCAGTTTCTCGCCGTAGAAGATGGAGTTCGCCCCTGCGAGGAAGCAGAGCGCCTGCATCTCGTCGCTCATTGCGGCGCGGCCCGCGGAGAGCCGCACGTGCGAGCGCGGCATGAGGATGCGCGCGAGTGCGACGATGCGCACGAACTCGATCGGATCGAGCGCCGCCGTGCCGGCGAGCGGCGTGCCCTCGACCTGCACGAGGTTGTTGATCGGCACGCTCTCCGGGTGCGGGTCGAGGGTTGCGAGCGTGTGCAGGAAGGCGACGCGGTCCTCGGCGGTTTCGCCCATGCCGAGGATGCCGCCGCAGCAGACGTGGATGCCGGCCGCGCGAACAGCCGCCAGCGTGTCCAGTCGATCCTGGTAAGTGCGAGTGGTGATCACCTCGCCGTAGAAGGCTGCCGACGTGTCGAGGTTGTGGTTGTAGTAATCGAGCCCAGCCTGTTTCAGCCGGCGCGCCTGCGGCGTCGTCAGCATGCCGAGCGTCGCGCAGGTCTCGAGGCCGAGTGCGGCTACGCCCTCGATCATCGCGGCGACCGTCTCGAGATCGCGGTCCTTCGGGCTGCGCCAGGCCGCGCCCATGCAGAAACGAGTGGCGCCCGCTGCGCGCGCCGCGCGCGCCTCTGCGACCACATCGGCCGCGTCCATCAGTGCCTCGCGCCCAACACCCGTGTCGTAGCGGATGCTTTGCGGGCAGTAAGCGCAGTCCTCGGGACAGGCGCCGGTCTTGATCGAGAGCAGGGTCGAGACCTGCACGGCGTTCGGGTCGAAGTGCCGGCGATGCAGGCCTTGCGCGCGGAACACCAAATCGCTGAAGGGCAGCGCATGCAGTGCGCGCACTTCATCGAGCGTCCAGCTGCTCCTCACATCGCCGCTTGCGCCGTTGCCGTCCATTGCATTGCTCCCCGTTCCGGCCGGATAACCGCCGCATGCGCGCTGCACGGTCGGCGCATGTTGTCGCCGTGGCGCAGTATTCAAATGCCCTCCGGGACTGTCAACCGAACCTGCTCAGGCAGGTTTACGGCGCCTCCAGGTCTTTGATTCACAGGCTGTTTCCGCCGACTTGCCTGCTCTGCCTCGAGCCAGGCCAGGTGCCCGCGCTCGACCTCTGCCCGGGCTGCGAGCAGGACCTGCCGCGTACCGGCCGGGGCTGCGCGATCTGCGCGACGCCGGTCGTGGGAGGGACGATCGCCTGCAGCGCCTGCCTCGCGCGCCGGCCCGCCTTCGATGTCGCTTTCGCGCCGTACCGGTACGAGTTTCCGCTCGTCGAACTGATCCATCGCCTCAAATACGGCGGCCAGATAGCGGTCGCGCGCATCCTCGGAAGCATTCTCGCGCGACGCATCGCTGAACGCGGCCCGCCCGCTGTCGATGCCCTGGTGCCGGTGCCGCTGCACCCCTCGCGCGAGGCGCGGCGCGGCTACAACCAGGCGGCCGAGATCGCGCGCTTCGCGGGGCAGATCCTGTCCCTGCCGGTCGCGAGCGGCATCGCGACGCGCGTGCGCGCGACCGAAGAGCAGGCGGCGCTGCCCGCGATCGTGCGGCGCGTCAACGTCAGCGGTGCGTTCGCCGCGAGCGACGTGCCGATGCCGGCGGCGGTTGCGATCGTGGACGACGTGCTGACGACGGGTTCCACGGCGGATGCGCTCGCCCGTGAACTAAAGCGCGCCGGCTGCCGGCGGGTGGAAGTCTGGGCGGTGGCGCGGGTGTCGGGTGCTGCAGCCCGGTAGTCATGGGGGCCCAGGCGACTGCCCATGATGCGCCGGGATGTCGACGGGGGTACAGGATTCATGCCTGAACAGCAAATCTGAAAGCAACTACCACCCCGGCAATAGATCGAATCCCGACTCGATCTTGACGTTGGTGAGCGGGGTCGCCACACTCAAGCCGCTATTCCGCTATTCCGCTATTCCGCTTATCGCAAGACCCGCCTAATGACTCTCCGTCGTGCGTTCGACCGCCCGCTATTCTTCGCGCTGATCTGCACGGCCAGTTGCTTGGGCTCGGCGCGTTTGGCGGCGGCTGACCAGCCCGCCGATCCGCCCGCTGAAGCCGCCACTGCGGAGTCGGAGTACGAGGCCTACGCGGAGTCGCATCCGTACCTCAACGACGAGTTTTCTCCTGGCGAAGGCAGCGAGAGCGGCATTGACGAACTCGACCAGCTGCTGGAACCGGAGACGCCGATCCTTGATTCGGACGACTACCCGGGTCTGTCCGGCCTGGTCAGGAGAAAGTTCGACTCGCTCTATCGGGAGACCGGTTTGCGGCTGGGCTTTGCGGCCACGGCGCTGGGACTTACGGCGAACGGGGACGACGATCCGCATGGGTCCGCCTACGACCTCGACTTCATGTCGGGATGGACACTGGTGGGCCGCGACACGCCGGACACCGGCGTGCTGGTCGCGACCGCGGAGTTTCGCGACCGGATGGGCAGTGATCCCGCTTCGGCGGTCGGCCCGCAGCTCGGCACGCTGATCAATACGGTCAACGCCTTCAACGATCGTGACTGGGTCGTGCGGGATGCGTACTGGCTGCAGCGGTTCAACGGCGGCAAGCTGCGCGTACTCATCGGGCGCGCTGACACGAGCGATTTCGTCGGCCAGCAGCCGATGCAGAACGTGAATGCGCTGTTCGCCAATCGCAGCTTTTCCGCCAACCCGACGGTGCCGTTTCCCGGCCATGGTCCGACGGTCGGCGTTTCGTATCGCCCGAGCGACCGGTACTACGTGACCGGCGGGATCGCCAACGGCTACAACAACACCAGAAAGTCCGAGTTCGACACGATCGGCGACGCGGATTTCTTCTACAGCGCCGAGGCGGGCTGGACGCCGCAGGTGGAGGGCATGGGCGCCGGGCGCTACTCGATCATGGTGTGGCGCATCGATGCGCGCACGGAGAACGGATTCGCCAGCCCGTCGGACGATGGTGTGACGCTGGTCGCCGGCCAGCAGCTGAACAATCGCTTCCAGGTCTGGGGCCGTTACGCGCACGCGAACGGCGCAACGACGAACATTCGCAACCTCGCGCAGGCAGGCATCGGTTACAGTGGCCTGTTCGGCAGTCCGAGCAACATGAGCGGACTGGCAGCGTCGTTCGCGGAGCCGCGCTCGAGTGCGTCCCGCGACGAGAAGGTCATCGAGGCATTCCAGCGGATCCAGCTGTCACGCTTTACGCAATTGAGCGCGGGCCTGCAGGTGGTCTTCGACCCGGGCAACAACCCGGACGAAGACCGGGTCGAGCTGTTGTACGCCCGCATACGTCACGCGTTCTGACCGGAGGCCGACTTGTATACCCCGCTCCCCGCTGACGACGACCAGCCGTTCCTGGTTTCCACCGGGCACCTGCCGGCGCCGCCGGAAGTCGAGGCATTGGTGCGCGCGGCCTACCAGCGCTACAAGGGACTCGACGAGGGCAAGGTCGCCGATTACATCCCGGCACTTGCGAAGGTGCCGCGCGGACTGTTCGGCATCTGCGTCGTCGGCGTCAATGGCGGCACATTCGACATCGGCGATTCCAGGCACGAATTCTCGATCCAGAGCGTATCCAAGCCGTTCGTGTTCGCGCTCGTCAGCGAGGCGATCGGCACGGAAGTGGCGCGTGGCAAGATCGGCGCGAACGCGACCGGCCTGCCGTTCAACTCCGTGATGGCCATCGAGCTCAATGCCGACCGCACGATGAACCCGATGGTGAATGCCGGCGCGATCGCGACCACGAGCCTCGCGCCTGGCGATACCGCAGAGGCCAAGTGGCGCTTCATCCAGGAGGGCCTGTCCCGCTTTGCCGGGCGCGACCTGGAGATAGACAAAGAGGTCTACGAGTCCGAGGCCGCCACCAATCAGCGCAATCGCGGCATCGCCAGGTTGCTGGAAGGTTACGAGCGCATGTATTTCGACGCGCTGCAGGCGACCGACGTCTATACCCGGCAGTGCTCGCTGCTCGTCAGCGCGACCGACCTCGCGGTGATGGGCGCAACGCTTGCAGACGGCGGTGTCAATCCGCTGACCAAGAAGCGCGTCGTCAGCGCCGAAGTCGCAAAACGCCTGCTCGCGGTGATGGCAACCGCAGGACTTTACGAGCGCTCCGGCGACTGGCTGTTCGAAGTCGGCCTGCCTGGCAAGAGTGGCGTCGGCGGCGGTATCGTGACAATCTCGCCCGGCAAGGGCGGACTTGGCGTGTTCTCGCCGCCGCTCGACGAGGCCGGCAACAGTGTGCGGGCGCAGCGAGTGACGAAATATCTGTCAGAGCACCTAGGCTTGAATCTCTTCGCATCCCAACCCGAACAGCAATAGACCGACACCTACAGGGAGTCTGCAAACATGGCAACCGCAGTGGCGCCAATGGCGAACCAAGCGAAAGAATCCTGGCTGCCGATGATCGCCATCGCGCTGGGCCAGGCGTTGATGTCGTTCAACGTTGCATCCCTGCCGGTTGCACTGAGCGGCATGGTGAACAGCTTCAACGTGCCGCCGACGACCGTGGCGACCGGCATCGTGATGTACTCGCTCGCAGTCGCCGGGCTGGTCATGCTCGGCGCCAAGCTGAACCAGCGCTTCGGCGCGGTTCCCGTGTTCCGGACGGTGGTCGTGATTTTCGGCTGCGCGCAAGTGCTGATGACGTTCAGCCCCACTGCGACGGTCATGCTGATGGCGCAGCTGCTGTCCGGCATCGCCGGCGCAGCGCTGGTCCCGTCGCTGGTCGCGCTGATCGCCAACGAGTATCACGGCACGCAGCAGGCGACAGCGCTCGGTGCGCTGGGATCGGCACGCGCCGGCGCCGGCGTGCTGGCGTTCCTGATCGGCGGCATCCTGGGCTCCAGCATCGGCTGGCGCCCTTCGTTCGGAATCCTGATCGTGGTGGCCGCGATCGTGGTGATGCTCAGCTTCAAGCTCAAGCCGACCGTCGGCCGCCCCGAGGTCAAGATCGACTTCTTCGGCGTGCTGCTGACCGCGTCGTCCATCAGCCTGATCAGTTTCGGCTTCAACAACCTCAACCGCTGGGGACTCGGGTTTGCCCGCCCGGGTGCGCCGTTTGACCTGTTCGGGATGTCGCCGGCGCCGTTCATGATCGTGATCGGAATCGTGCTGCTCCAGGCCTTCTTCGTCTGGACGCGGCGTCGCGCGGCGGCAGGCAAGACGCCGTTGCTCGCGCTCGAGGTGATTCGCAATCCATCGGAACGCGCGGCGGTCTATGCGATGTTTGCGGTGGTCGCGCTGGAGGGGGCGCTCAACTTCTCGGTGCCGCTGTACATCCAGATCATCCAGGGCCGGACTCCGCTCGAGACGGCCGTCGCCATGTTGCCGTTCAACCTGACGGTGTTTTTCTCGGCGATGCTGATCATCCGGGCCTACGGCAAGTTCACGTCGCGGCAGATCGGCATGTGGGGTTTCGGGTTGTGCACGGCGGCTCTTCTGTGGCTCGCTTTCGTCGTGAAGAACGACTGGAGCGCGGTCCCGGTCATGTTCGGCCTCATCGTGTTCGGCATCGGCCAGGGGTCGCTGGTGACGCTGTTGTTCAACGTGCTGGTCACGGCGTCGCCGAAGGAGCTGGCAGGCGATGTCGGCGCGCTGCGTGGCACGGCCAACAACCTGGCGGCCGCGGTCGGTACGGCCGTTTCCGGGGCGTTGCTGGTCGGCCTGCTCAGCGCTTCCGTGTTGATTTCGCTCGCATCGAATCCGGAGCTGAAGACCGAACTCAGCACGCAGATGGATCTCGACAACAACGTCAATTTCGTCAGCAACGACCGCCTGCTCGCGTTCCTGGAAACGACCAACGCGACTCCCGAGCAGGTCGAGGAGGCAGTGCAGATCAATTCCGACGCGCGACTGCGCGCGCTGAAGATCGGCCTGCTGATCATGGCGCTGCTGTCGGTGCTGGCCATCTTCCCGGCATCCCGGCTGCCGAATTTCAAGCCCGGCGAGGTTCCTTCCAACCCGCCGATTCCCAAGCCGGCGCGCGAAGAGGACTGAGGGAGCCCCATGCCTGCCAGAAAGCCACGGCTGCTCTTCCTGTCGCTCGGCGGCACGATCACCATGGTGCCGAGCGCCGGCGGCGGCATCACGCCGAAGCTCGGTGCCGCCGAGCTCGTGGCTTCAGTGCCCGAGCTCGGCGAGGTGGGAGACATCGACGCCCAGTCGCCGTTCAAGCTGCCGAGTCCGTCGTTGACGACCGCGAACCTGGTCGACGTCGCCGCAACGGTCGAGCAGGCGCTGGCTGGCGGCTACGACGGGGCAGTCGTGATCCAGGGCACCGATACGATCGAGGAGTCGGCATTCCTGCTGGATCTGCTGGTGGATTCGGACAAGCCGGTGGTCGTGACCGGCGCCATGCGGGGCGCGGA
>Ga0209254_10002383_pt1 | contig 17053 bp, 15 predicted proteins | sample FrelakmetDIP11DI_FD_187148 | JGI IMG/M metagenome (GOLD analysis project Ga0209254, IMG submission 187148) | Freshwater lake sediment microbial communities from the University of Notre Dame, USA, for methane emissions studies - DIP11 DI (SPAdes)... | ecosystem: Environmental > Aquatic >... | reverse complement strand
CCAGGGCAGCGAGCATCCGCTCGCCGAGGCGATCGTGGGCGCGGCGCGCGAACGCGGGCTGCCGTTGTCGGCGGCGGTGGATTTCGCCTCCGACACGGGAATCGGCGTGCGCGGCCGCGTCGAGGGTCGCGCACTCGCTCTCGGCAACACGGCGCTGCTGAGCGGACTCGGCATCGATCCTGCGCCGCTCTCAGCCCGGGCCGAGGCGCTGCGTGCGGACGGGGCCAGCGTGATGTTCCTTGCGGTCGACGGGCATCTCGCCGGACTGCTGGCGGTCGCCGATCCGATCAAGGACTCGGCTCCCGCGGCGCTGTCGGCGCTGGCAGCGGCAGGCGTGCGCGTGGTGATGGCGACCGGCGACGGCGAGACCACCGCCCGCGCCGTCGCGAAACGCCTGGGCATCGCCGAAGTCCACGGCGAGGTGAAGCCCGGGGACAAGTCCGACCTGGTCATGCGCCTGAAGTCGGAGGGACGTCGCGTCGCGATGGCCGGCGACGGCATCAACGACGCGCCCGCGCTGGCCGCTGCCGACGTCGGCATCGCCATGGGCACCGGCACCGACGTGGCGATGTCGAGCGCGCAGGTGACGCTGGTCAAGGGCGACCTGAACGGGATCGTGCGCGCCCGCGCGATCTCGCAGGCGACGGTGGTCAACATGCGGCAGAACCTTGGCTTCGCCCTGGTCTACAACGCACTCGGCGTGCCGATCGCGGCCGGACTGCTCTACCCCGCCTTCGGCCTGCTGCTGAGCCCGATGATCGCCGCGCTGGCGATGAGCCTGTCGTCGGTGTCCGTGGTGGGCAACGCGCTGCGCCTGCGCGGCGCTGGCTGATGACGCAACGGATCGAAATCGTCGAAGCCGACATCACCACGCTGGCGGTCGACGCGATCGTCAACGCCGCCAACCAGACCCTGCTCGGCGGCGGCGGTGTCGATGGCGCGATCCATCGCGCCGCGGGCCCGGAACTGCTGCGCGCTTGCCGCGCGCTGCCGGAGCTGCGCCCGGGCGTGCGTTGCCCCACCGGCGAGGCGCGGCTGACGCCAGGTTTCGCGCTACCGGCCCGCCTCGTGATCCACACCGTGGGTCCGGTTTGGCGTGGCGGTGGACACGGCGAGGCCGGACTGCTGGCCGCGTGCTACCGCGAGAGCCTGCGCCTGGCGACCGCGCACGGCACGCGCGACATCGCGTTCCCGGCGATCAGTTGCGGTGTGTACGGCTATCCGGTCGCCGCGGCGGTGGCGATCGCGGTGCGGGAACTGCGCGCATGGCTGGCGGCGGATCGCGCGCCGAATCGGGTCATCTGCTGCTGCTTCGGCGCATCGATGGCCGCTGCGTACCGGGACGCGCTGGGGCGCTGATTTCCCGCTCCCGCCGGGAGTGGGCCAGGGTGGGGGTACGGCGGAACCGGGGCGTCCCGCTTGGACGGACCCTCACCCGGCGCTGTGCGCCACCCTCTCCCGGCGGGAGAGGGAAGGCATGGGGACGGCGCCGGGGCAGACCGGGTTGCTAGGCGGCGCGGGTCCAGCGGCCCAGGGCGGCCAGGCCGTTGTCGCGCGCGCGCTGGGCCACGATCTTCTGCGCGGCGGCGAAGTTGCGGGCGGGATCCTGCGCCCACAGCTTGAGCGCGGCGCTCTGCATCGCGCGGCCGTAGGAGAACGACAGCGGCCAGGGATGCGGGCCCATGGTGTTCATCACGTTGAGGTTCGCGGTCGCGGACTCGTCCGACTGGCCGCCGGAAAGGAACACGATGCCGGGCAGGATCGCCGGCACGCTGGCCTTGAGGCAGCGCAGGGTCGCTTCGGCGATTTCGTCCGCCGGGGCCTGGTCCGGGCAGTCCTTGCCGGAAATCACCATCGAGGCCTTGAGGATCGTGCCCTCGAGCAGGATGTTGTGCTCGTACAGGGCGCCGAACAGCGAGCGCAGCGTGGCCTCGGTGACGTCGTAGCAGACCTCGATGTCGTGGTCGCCGTCCATCAGCACCTCGGGCTCCACCATCGGCACGATGCCGGCTTCCTGGCACAGCGCGGCGTAGCGCGCCAGCGCGTGCGCGTTGGCGTCGATGCAGGTCGAGCTGGGCATGTCCTCGCCGATGGCGATGACCGCGCGCCACTTGGCGAACCTGGCGCCGAGGCGCGCGTACTCCTCCAGGCGCGCGCGCAGGCCGTCGAGGCCCTCGGTCACCACTTCGCCGGGAAAGCCGGCCAGCGGCATCGCGCCCTTGTCGACCTTGATCCCGGGCAGGATGCCGTTGTCGAGCATGACCTTGGTGAAGGGCACGCCGGCGCGGGTCGACTGGCGCAGGGTCTCGTCGTAGAGGATCGCGCCGGAGATGTGATCGGAGAGGTTGGGCGCCGTCAGCAGCATCTCGCGGTACGCGCGGCGGTTCTCCTCGGTGTTCTCGATGCCGACGGAGTCGAAGCGCTTCTTGATCGTGGCGGTCGATTCGTCGATCGCGATGATGCCCTTGCCGGGCGCGACCATCGCCAGGGCGATTTCGGGCAGCTGTTCGATGCTCATGGGATGGCGCTCGCGGGGGTTCGGTAGAACCCCGGATTATAGGACAGGACGGGACCACGCGATGCGTGGCGGGCGGCTGCAGGGTCGGCTTTGGCGGCTCCTACTCGAAGCCGGCCACCGCGCAGAGCCGGTCCACGTTGTCGCCCACCATGATGCCATGGCCGATGCGGGATCCGCCCACCTCGCCACGGAAGCTGACGGTGAGGTAGGTGAAAACCGGTTCGGCCGCCGCGTTCGCGGGCGTGGGGGTGAACTTCAGGCTGGCCGCGATCTGCATGCCGACCTCGTCGAACACGCCGCTGGGTCGTCCCCGCAGCACCCGCGCGCCCGAGGTGCGGCCGTCGGTCTCGACCACGAAGGAGATCGCCGCGCAGCCCGCGCCCAGCGCCTTGACCAGCGACTGGTCGACCGACGCCTTCCAGCTGTCGCGATCCAGGGTCCAGACCTTGTCGAGGTCCTGCGGGCCCACGATCCAGAGCTCCGCGTCCTCCGCGGCCGGCGCCGCGAAGGCAAGGCCGAGGCCCAACGCCAACACGATCTGTCGGAAATCGCCTCGCGTATTCATGCACTGCCTCCGTTTTGCGCCTCAAGGGCCTGCCATCGGCGCCGGCCCGGCGCCGGCAACCACACGCACGTCGAGCTTGGGTGCGGGGAACTCGAGCCCGGCGCGGTCCAGCGCTACCGTCACCGCCTGCAGCAGCTCGCTTGAAGTCACCCAATTGTGCTCGGTCGGCACCCACGCCCGCGCCACCAGGTCCATGGCGCTGGTGCCGAGCGCGCGCAGCAGCAATTGCGGCGCCGGTTCGCGCTGCACGCGCACGTCGGCCGCCACCGCTGCCTGCACGGTCGCCAGGGCCGCGGCGATGTCGACGTCGTAGGGCAGCTGGAACGCGAGCTCGATGCGCCGCAGCGGGCGCGCGGTGTAGTTGACGATGGCGCTGTTCATGACCTGCCCGTTCGGAAGCACGATCACGTGGTTCTCGGGCGAAATCAGGATGGTCTGCACCAGGTCGATGCGCTCGACCGTGCCTTCGCGGCCATCGGCCTGCACGAAGTCGCCGACCTTGAACGGTCGCGACAGCACCAGCAGCACGCCCGAGGCAAGGTTGGCCAGCGAATCGCGCAACGCGAGGCCAACGGCAAGTCCCGCCGCGCCCAGCGCCGCCAGCAGGGTCGTGGTCGGCAGGCCCAGCGCGTCGAGCGCGACCACCATCACCAGCACCGACAGGGCCACATAGACCACGCGGCGCAGGAAGCGCGCCAGGGTCTGATCGCCACGCCGGTCGATCGCGCGCCCCACCACGCGCGCGATCCGCGCCGACAACCACAGGCCGATCGCGACGATCAGCGCCGCCACCGCGATCCGCGCACCCCATTGGGCGACGGCGTCGCTCCACAGCGCGGTGCGCAGGGCGGCCAGCAGCTTGTCCATGCGTGTAGTCTAGATTGGCGCAGCGGCGCCGCCAAACCGCGCCGCCCCCAAGCGCCCCATTTCGCGCCGAGGGCGGACTACAGCTCGCCGAGACCCTCGGCGATGCCGCCGCTGCCCACGCGCAGGAGCTTTAGCGTGTTGGTGCCTCCGAGTTCGCCGGTATGGTCGCCGGTGGTGAGGACCACGCGGTCGCCGTCGGCCAGCTTGCCGATGCGGTGCAGGTGCAGGACCGCTTCGCGGGCGGCGTGCAGCGGGTTGCCGCCATGGGGGTCGAAATCGATCGGGAAGACGTCGCGCAGCATCGCCATGCGCTGGCGCGCGAACTGGTGCCGGCTCATGCCGTAGATCGGGACCGAGGTGCGGTAGCGCGACAGCCATTGCGCGGTGCTGCCGGATTCGGTCAGGGCCACGATCGCGCGCACGCCGATGCGGCTGGCGAGGAACATCGAGGCCTGCGCCACCGCCTGGTCGGTGCGCTCGAGCTTGGGCTTGAAGGTGCTGAAGTCGTCGGTGCCCTCGAACTGGCGCTCGGCGCCGAGGCAGATGCGCGCCATCGCGGCCACGGCCTTGTCGGGGTGCTTGCCGGCCGCGCTCTCCTCCGACAGCATCACCGCGTCGGTGCCGTCGATCACGGCATTGGCCACGTCGAGCACCTCCGCGCGCGTGGGGATCGGCGCCTCCACCATCGACTGCAGCATCTGGGTGGCGGTGATCACCGCGCGGTTGCGCGCCAGCGCCTCGCGGATGATCTTCTTCTGCAGGCCGGGCAGCTCGGCGTCGCCGATCTCCACGCCGAGGTCGCCGCGCGCGACCATCACCACGTCCGAGGCATCGATGATCTCGCCCAGTGCGCTGATCGCCTCGGCGCGCTCGATCTTGGCCACCAGCCCCGCGCCGGAGCCGGACTTGCGCAGCAGCGCGCGGGTCTCGTGCATGTCGTCGGCCGAGCGGGCAAAGGAGACGGCGAGGAAATCCAGGCCCAGTTCGGCCGCGAGCTCGACGTCGGCGCGGTCGCGGTCGGTCAACGCCGGCACCGACAGGCCACCGCCCAGGCGATTGAGGCCCTTGCGGTCGGACAGCGTGCCGCCATGGATCACGCTGCAGCGGATCTCGAGCCCGACGATGTCGTCGACCTTCATCGTGATCAGGCCATCGTCGAGCAACAGGGTGTCGCCGCGCTTCACGTCGTTGCGAAGATTGAGGTAGGCCACGCCCACGCGCGTGCGGTCGCCGGGCGCGGCGTCGTAGTGGCAATCGAGGGTGAAATGCTGGCCGGGCTCGAGCTCGACCTTGCCGCCCACGAACTGGTTGATGCGGATCTTGGGCCCGCGCAGGTCGGCCATCAGGCCCACGACCCGCCCCAACCGGTGCGCGGTCTCGCGCACCTCGCGCGCGCGCCGCCGATGGTCGTCGGCGCCGCCGTGCGAGAAATTGATCCGGACCACGTCCACGCCCTCGCGCAGGATCGCCTCCAGCATGCCGGGGCGATCGGTCGCGGGGCCGAGGGTGGCGATGATCTTGGTGCGGCGCGGGGCTGGGCTCATGGGGTCGCTGGCTCGAGGTTCGTGGTCGTTTTCGGGTCCGGGATGGTTGCACGGCGCGGGGCGCGGCGAAATGCGGTTGTGGCCCGCTGGAATCGTATGCAGCCGGCAAAAGTCCCTCCCGCCGGCAACGACCGTGGGCTCACCCTGTAGGAGCCCACTCCGTGGGCGACCGCGGCATTGCGATCATCGGGATCGTTCCATCGGGCGATTCGGCGTCCTCGGTCGCCCACGGAGTGGGCTCCTACAACGGCAGGGTCCTGAGCTCTCCGGGCGTCTCGACGAGGACATCGGCACCGGCGTGGCGCAGCTCGTGTTCGCTGCCGAAGCCCCACAGGACCCCGGCCGAGCGCATGCCGTGGTGGCGCGCGCCTTCGACGTCGTGGTGGCGGTCGCCGATCATCCACGCGCCCTGCGGCCCGGCGCCCAGGCGCTCGAGCGCCAGCGCGATCAGTTGCGGCTTTTCGCCGATGCGACCGTCGGGCGTGGCGCCAGTGATGCGCTCGAACAGGTGCGCGAATGGCAGGTGGGCGACGATGCGCTCGGCGTGCGGCTCGTTCTTGGCGGTGACGATGGCCAGGCGATGGCCGGCATCGCGCAATGCCGCCAGCGCATCGCCCACGCCCGCGTAGACCCGATGCTCGCGCCAACCCAGCGCATCGAAGCGCTCGCGATACAAGCGCACCGCATCCTCGATCCGCTGCGGGTCGTCGAAGACCTTCGCGAAACTGGTGCGCAGCGGCGGGCCGATCCAGCCGCGCATCGTCGCCGCATCGGGCACCGGCGCGCCGAGGCCCTCGAGCGCGTGGCGCACGCAGTTGGAGATGCCCTCGACCGAATCGATCAGGGTGCCGTCGAGGTCGACCAGCAGCAGCGCCATCGCCGGATCAGGCGCGGCGCTGGCGCAGGCCGACCGCGATCGCGCCGGACACCGCCGCCAGCACCACGCCGACAGCCAGCCAGGCCAGGGTCGTGATCCAGTAGCTCGGCAGGGCCAGGAAGCCGGCCTCGCCCATGCGCGCGTAGCCGATCGCGATGCTGCCTACCAGGCTCATGGCGCTGCCGATGAGGTCGGCGGTGGCGCCGTGCGCGCCGCCGCGGCGTTGCGCGAGCCAGCCGGCGGTGGCACCCGTGGCGACGTCGCTCACCACCGACAGCGCGCGCGAGAACCAGATGTAGATCGTCAGCCCCATGCCGCCGGCATCGAGCGGGATCACGAAAGTCACCGCCACGCCGACCACCCAGATCATGAGGTTGACGACGATCGCGATGCCGATGGCGCGCCAGTCCATGGTCGCGCTCACGTCCGTGCCCGCGCCTCGAGCGCGGCCACCGCAGGCAGGGTCTTGCCCTCGAGGAACTCGAGGAAGGCGCCGCCACCGGTCGAGATGTACTCGATGCCCGCGGCCACGCCGTACTTGTCGACCGCCGCGAGCGTGTCGCCGCCGCCGGCGATCGAGAAGGCCTGCGAGGCTGCGATCGCGCGCGCCACGGTCTCGGTGCCCTTGCCGAAAGCCTCGAACTCGAACACGCCCACCGGCCCGTTCCAGACCACGGTGCCGGCCGCGGCGATCAGCGCGGCATAGCGCGCCGCGGTGCGCGGGCCGATGTCGAGGATCATGTCGTCCGCGCCCACCGCCGCCACCGGCTTGACCGTGGCTGGCGCGTCCGCGGAAAACGCCGGCGCCACCACCACGTCCTCGGGCAGCGGGATCTCCGCACCCCGCGCCTTGGCATCGGCGATGATCGCGCGCGCGGTTTCGAGCAGGTCGTGCTCGCACAGCGACTTGCCGACCGGGTGGCCGAGCGCGGCGAGGAAGGTGTTGGCGATGCCGCCGCCCACGATCAGCTGGTCGACCTTGCCGACCAGGCTGCCCAGCAGCTCGAGCTTGGTCGAGACCTTGGAGCCGGCCACGATCGCCAGCAGCGGGCGCCGCGGGTGTTCCAGCGCGCGCGCCAGCGCATCGAGCTCGGCGGTGAGCAGCGGCCCGGCGCAGGCGACCTTGGCGAATCGGACCACCCCGTGGGTGGACGCCTGGGCGCGGTGCGCGGTACCGAAGGCGTCCATGATGAACACGTCGCAGAGCGCGGCATAGCGGCGCGCGAGCGCCTCGTCGTCCTTTTCCTCGCCGACGTTCATGCGGCAGTTCTCGAGCAGCACCACTTCGCCGGCCGCGACCTCCACGCCATCGAGGTACTCGCGCACCAGGCGCACCGGCGCGCCGAGCGCCTGCGCCAGCCAGTCGGCCACCGGCTGCAGCGAGGAGGCCGCGTCCCACTGGCCCTCCTTCGGCCGCCCCAGGTGCGACATCACCAGCACGCGCGCGCCGGCGTCGCGCGCACGGCGGATGGTGGGCAACGCGGCGTCGAGGCGCTGCGTGGAGCTGATGCGGCCGTCCTTGACCGGCACGTTGAGGTCCTCGCGGATCAGCACGCGCTTTCCGGAAAGGGCCAGGTCAATCATGCGCAGCACGGCCATGGGGGCTCCGGCGGGATCGAATCGGGATGGCGCCGCGGCAGGCGCCGCGCGGGGCCTAGCTTGCCGTGCGGTGCCGAAGCTGGGCAAGCTCGGCGCATGGACCCGATCCCGCAGCAGGCCTTCCTGCTCGCCGTGGCGGCCGGCATCGGCCTGCTGGTCGGCATCGAGCGCGAGCGGCGGCGCGGCGAATCACCGGCGCCGTTCGTGGCCGGGGTGCGCACTTTCACCCTGATCGGGTTCACGGGCGGGCTGGCCGAACTGCTGGGCGGGCCGGCGGTGGCGCTGGCCGGTGCCTTCGTGGTGATCGCGATCCTGGCCAGCTACAAGCGCACGCTGGAGCAGGACCCGGGCCTGACCACCGAAGTCGCGATGCTGGTGGTGTTCCTGCTCGGCGTGCTTTCCATGCGCATGCCGCAGCTCGCGGCCGCGCTCGGCGCCGCGGTCGCGCTGCTGCTGGCGGCCAAGACCCGCCTGCACCGCTTCGTGCGCGAAGTGCTGAGCGAGCAGGAACTGCACGACGCCCTGCTGCTGGCTGGTTGCGCGCTGGTGGTGCTGCCGCTGCTACCCGCGGGCGCGGTGGATCCCTGGGGCGTGCTCGACCTGCGCCGCTTGTGGACGCTGGTGGTGCTGGTGATGGCGATCAATGCCGCGGGCTACGTGGCCCTGCGCGCGCTGGGTCCGCGTTATGGACTGGCGGTCGCGGGCTTCGCCGGCGGCTTCGTCTCCAGCACCGCCACCATCGCCGGCATGGGCACGCGCGCGCTGCAGACCCCGGCCCTGGTGGCCGCGTGCGCGGGCGCGGGCCTGATGTCGAGCGTGGCCACGGTGCTGCAGCTCGCGCTCCTGGTCGGCGCGATGTCGCCCGCGCTCCTGGCCCACCTCGCGCTGCCGCTGGCGCTCACCGGCCTGGTGGCGCTGCTCACCGCCTTGCTCGGCAACCGCGGCGCCTTCCGCGACGGCGGGCCGCACGAGGAACTGGCCCTGGGCCGCGCCTTCCAGCCGCTGTCGGCGCTCAAGTTCACCGCGCTGCTCGCGCTCGTGCTGCTGGGCGCCGCGGCGCTCAAGCAATGGCTGGGCGACGCCGGCGCCATGGCCGGCATCGCGGTCGCGGGCTTCGCCGACGCCCACGCCGGCGCCGTCGCGGCCGCGCAGCTGGTCGCGGCCGGCGAGTTCACGGTGCACGAGGCGATGTGGCCGGTACTCGCGGCCTTCGCGACCAACACGCTGAGCAAGCTCGGCTTTGCCTGGGCCACGGGCGGACGCGCCTACGCCCTGCGCCTGTTGCCCGGACTGCTGGGCATGGCCGCCACGTTTGCGGGTGGGGTGGCATTCGTGGCGCGGGCTTGAGCGCGGCCGGCCTCGATCGCCTGCACCGATCTTGATCCGGATCAAGGCGGGGGTACTCCCGAGGGGGCAGGCTCCCCTCCCATGGACCCCTCGCCTTCCCTCGCCGCACCGGCCTTCGACGCCGAGCTGATCGCGCGGCACGACCTCAACGGGCCGCGCTACACCTCGTATCCGACCGCGCCGCACTTCGACGTGCTGTTCGGCGAGGCCGAATACCGGGCCGCGGCCGCTGCCAGCAACGAGGAGCCGATCCCGCGCCCGCTCTCGCTCTACGTACACCTGCCGTTCTGCCCCAGCCCGTGCTTCTACTGCGGCTGCAATCGGGTCATCACCCGCAACCGCACCGAGATCGGCGCCTACCTCGTGCGCCTGGAGCGCGAGATCGCGCTGCAGGCGGCGCTGTTCGACCGCGACCGCCAGGTGCTGCAGCTGCATATGGGCGGCGGCACGCCGAACTACCTCGACCTCGAGCAGATGGCGGCGCTGATGGACGCGCTGCGCTCGGGCTTCACCTTCGGCCCCGAATCGCTGCGCGAGTTCTCGATCGAGATCGATCCGCGCCTGACCGGCGCCGGCACGATGGCCGGGCTGGCGCGGTTGGGCTTCAATCGCGCCAGTTTCGGCGTGCAGGACTTCGACCCCGCGGTGCAGGAGGCGATCAACCGCATCCAGGGCATCGAGGAGACCCTGGGCGTGATCGCGGATGCGCGCGCGGCCGGGTTCCGCTCGGTCAGCGTGGACCTGATCTACGGACTGCCGCTGCAGTCGCTCGAGGGTTTCGCGCGGACCCTGGAGATCGTCATCGCCGGGCGTCCGGACCGCATCGCGGTCTACGGCTACGCGCACCTGCCCGAGGTGTTCAAGGCGCAGCGCCAGATCGATCCCGCCGACATGCCGCCGGCCTCCACCCGCCTGGCCCTGCTGGGGCTCGCCATCGACACCCTGCGCCGGGCCGGTTACCAGTACCTGGGCATGGACCACTTCGCGCTGCCGCAGGACGAGCTGGCGCAGGCGCAGTCGGCCGGCGACCTGCAGCGCAATTTCCAGGGCTATTCGACCCATGCGGAGTGCGACCTGGTGGGGCTGGGCGTCAGTGCCATCGGCAAGGTCGGCGACTGCTACGCCGCCAATGCGCGCGACCTCACCGGGTACTACGCGGCGATCGACGCGGGCCACCTCGCGGTCATGCGCGGGCATCGATTGACCGAGGACGACACCCTGCGCGGCAGCATCATCCAGGCGCTGATGTGCAGCGGCGACCTCGACATGCAGGCTTTCAGCGAACGCCACGGCTTCGACTTCGGCCAGCGCTACGCGGCCGAGCTCAACCGGCTGGAACCGCTGGTGTCAGACGGACTGGTGCGGATCGAGGCCGGCCACCTGCGGGTCACCCCGCGCGGCCGCCTGCTGGTGCGGCTGGTCGCCATGGCCTTCGACGCCTACCTGGCGCGGCCCGGGGAAAAGGCTCCCAGGTATTCGCGGGTGATCTGAGGGCCAGGCGCCAACCGGCCGCCGGGCCCTGCACTTCCCCTTCGGGGTGTACGCCAGTGCCCCTGCGGGCGGCGTGCGCGCTATCCTAGTGCGGCCATGACGCCATCCCCGCTCTCGCTGGCCACCGCCCGCCCGGCGCACAAGCCGCACGCAGAGGGCGACGAGCAGCATTTCTGCACGACCTGCGCCTTCGCCGGCGTGTGCCTGCCGGGCGGCTACGAGAAGTCCGCGCTGGCCGAGTTGCAGTGCCTGATCGAGCACACCGACCCGATCCAGCCCGGGCGTCACATTTTCCGCGTCAATGACCCCTTCCATGCGGTCTATGCGGTACGCGCCGGCACGGTGAAGACCTACGTGGTCGACGACGAGGGCCGCGAACAGGTGCTGGGCTTCTTCCTGCCCGGCGAACTGATCGGGCTCGATGCCATCCATCCGGCCCACTATCCCTGCAATGCGTTGGCGCTCGACACCGTCACGCTGTGCCGCTTCTCGTTCCCGGCCATCGCCTCGCTGGCGGCGCGCATGCCCAACCTGCAGGCGCAGCTGTTCCGCCTGATGTCCAAGGACATCGCCGCCTCCTCGCTGCTGGCCGGGGATTTTTCCGCCGACGAGCGCCTGGCGGCATTCCTCATCAGCCTGTCCGACCGCCTCGCCAATCGCGGCTACTCCGCCACACGCGTGCACCTGGTGATGTCGCGCGCCGACATCGCCAACTACCTGCGGCTGGCGACCGAAACCGTGAGCCGGGTGCTGCGCCGCTTCCAGGACGAGAACCTGATCGAGGTCGAGCGCCGCGAAGTCGCCATCCGCGACCTGCCGCGCCTCAAGCACCTCGCGCGCTGCGTGCTGCGCACCTAGTCGGGTCCCCGGGGCACCGTTCTCGCTCCGCAGGCACGGGAATCCGCACCCGGCCTGATCTGGATCAAGCTGCCACCGCGCGGACAGGTGCAGGATTCCATCCATGCCGACCTGTTCGGCCCGTTGATCCAGGTGCCCGCCGACCGGTGTCTCCCCACACCGGCCGACATGCAGCGGGCCTCGCCCTGCGCGGGGCCCGCCTCCTGCTCCCGAATGCCATGACTGCCCAATCCGGACCCGGCGACGGCAACTTCACGCCTTCCGCCATGCTGGCATTGCTGGCCACCGCGCCGCACCGCCTGCTGTTCTTCGCCGGCGCCAGCGGGGTGCTGCTTTCGATGGCCTGGTGGGCCGCGTGGCTCGTGGGCACGCGCTGGCCTGCGCTGGCGCTGCCGCCGCCCCCGGTCCCGGCCGGCTGGGCGCACGCCATCGGCATGCAGTACCAGGTGCTGGGCCTGTTCATCTTCGGCTTCCTGCTCACGGTGTTTCCGCGCTGGATGGGACAGCCCGCGTTCGGGCGTCGCCACTACGTCCCGGTGGCCGGCGCGATCTTCGCCGGATACCTGCTCACGCTCGCGAGCCTGTTCGGATTTCCGCTGCTGCTGCATGCGGGCGTGGTGCTGACGCTGCTGGGCTGGATCACCGGCTGCCTGCTGCTGCTGCGCGTGCTGTGGCGCGATGGCGCCACCCAGTACCACGCGCTGTCGATCTGGGCCGCGCTGGCGCTCGGCGGCGTGGGCCTGGCGATGTTCGCGCGATATCTCCACACCGGCGATGCGCGGCTGGCCTTCGGCGCGATCAAGATCGGGACCTTCGGCTTCCTGTTGCCGGTCTACGCCACGGTGGCGCACCGCATGGTGCCGTTCTTCGCCCAGGCCGCGATTCCCGGCCACGCGATGTTCCGGCCGGGCTGGGTCCTCGCGGCCTTCTGGGTCCTGGTGCTCGTGCACCTGATGGGCGAACTCGCGCACGCCTATGCGTGGTTGTGGCCGGTCGACCTCGCGCTGGCCCTGCTCACGATCTACTGGTGGTGGCGCTGGCAGCCGTTGCGGACGCGCGGCATCCGCCTGCTGTGGGTGCTGCACCTGGCCTTCGCGTGGCTGCCGGTCGCGTTCGCGCTCTACGCGCTGCAGGGCGCGATCTACGCCGCGACCGGCGCATTCGAACTCGGGCGCGCACCGGTGCACGCGCTGACCGTGGGCTATTTCGGCAGCATGCTGGTGGCGATGGTCACGCGGGTGACACAGGGCCACTCGGGCCGACCGCTGGAGATGGGCCGCGTCGCCTGGGCCTGCTTCCTCGGCGTGCAGGCGGTGAGCGTGCTGCGCATCGCCGCCGAACTGCTGCCGGATTCGCCGGCGTGGATGGCGCTGGCGGCGGTGGGCTGGCTGCTGGCCTTCCTGCCGTGGGTGCTGCGTTCGCTGTGGATCTACCTCAGCCCGCGCGCGGACGGAACGCCCGGGTGATCGAGTTCTATCCGCAGGTGAAATGGCTGCACGTGGGGACGGTGATCGTTTCGGGCGTGCTCTTCGCCGCGCGCGGGCTGATGATGCTGGCTCGCTCGCCACAGGCCAACCACGCGCTGCTGCGCCACGCGTCTTACGTCATCGACACGCTTTTGCTGGCGGCCGCCGTCGCGCTGGCAGCGATGCTGCACCAGTACCCCTTCGTGCACGGTTGGCTGACCATGAAGGTGCTGCTGCTGGTCGTCTACATCGTGCTGGGCTCGCTGGCGCTCAAGCGTGGCCGCAGCCATGGCGTGCGCGCCGCGTGCTATGTCGCCGCGCTCGCGGTCTACGCTGGCATCGTCCTGGTGGCGCGCGCGCACGATCCGCTGGGCCCGCTCGCACGTTGGTTCGGATCCTGAGCGACGGGATTTCCCCACCTCCGCTGTCGCGCACGCGCTGCGCTCCTGCAGGGGCGCGTATTGCCTAGAGGACGTACTCGACCTGGATCCAGACCTTCTGGGTGTCGCGGGCGAGGTCGTCGGCCTGGTAGTCGGCGTACTTGAACAGCACGCTCCAGTGCCTGGCGAATCCGCGGCCCAGCGAGGCGTCGAGCTCCTTGCCGTAGTCGGCGCCGCCGTCGTCGGCATCGAATTCGTGCCACCACAGGCCGTAGTTCCAGCCGGCAGCGATCGGGCCGCTGGCGCCGGCGTAGGCATCGCGCAGGCCAGTGGCGGGCGTGGTCAGGAACTTGTCGGCCCAGCCGTTGAAGATGTGCAGCGTGGCGAAGGGCGTGGCGAAACCGTAGCGGCCGTCGCCGCCGAGCACTTCATAGCCCGCCTTGAAGGTGTGGCCGCGCCATGCGGCCCAGGGCTCGACCAGCAGGTAGCTGGCGTCGTTGATGTCGGCACCATCGGCGTATGGCGACTGGTCGGCGTACTCGGCGGCGACGCCCACGGTCCACGCCGGCGACAGCGCGTGCTTGGCAGTCAACCGCACGCCCAGCGTGCGGGTCGAGCTCAGCGGCAGATCCTGGTTGTCGACGAAGTATCCGTATCCGACGACCTGGCCCCAGGGCTGCGTCCAGCTCGCATTGAGCAGGTTGGCGTCGAGGTCGTACGCGGCCAGGAGCGGATTCGGGTTGTAGTTGCCGAACACGCGATTGGCCTGGTCGAGGTAGAGATAACGCAGTGCCCAGGGCGCGGCCGGCTTCCAGGCCAGCATCGCGGCATCGAAGGTCTGCTGGTTCTGGCGCCAGCCCACGTTGCCGAAGTAGCGCGCGTTGTCGAGGATCAGCTTCTGGCGGCCGAGCCTGGCCTCGAACTTCGGGTTGCCGTTCCAGCCCAGCCAGGCCTCGTCCCATTCGGTGCCCGGCGGATCGGCGATCACCGGGTACGCGGTGTTGCCGTTGGCGGTGGTGTTGTAGCCGCCGCTGCCGAGGTTGCCGATGCCCTCGGCGCTCGCGAACACGGTCCAGCCCGGGGTGAAGATCCAGCGATAGCCCAGGCGCACGCGCAGGGTATCGGCCTCGGCGTCGTTGGCGAAGGCGTCGTCGTCGACCGCCTCGTGGCGCGCGCGCACCTCCAGCACCGGTCCGCTCTGCGGTGGCGGCGGTGCCGCAGCTGGCGGCGGCACGGGCGCCGCCGTGGGTGCTGGCGCCTGTGCCAGCGCAGCCGGCGCCAGCGCGAGTGCGCCGAGCAGGAGCATGGGTATTCCCCGCTTGCGAATCGTCATGACGGCAATTTCCGATACGGACATGCCGCCATGCTAGGCCGGCATCGCGCCGTGCCCCTGACCCAGATCAAGCAAACGCAAGGTCGCTGCTACCAGCCGATCGCCACGGCGAGGGCCAGGCTGCGGCCCGGCTGGGTATAGAGGTCCACTTCGCGTGCGTTGGGCGCCAGTCCGCGCACGCCCGCCCACAACCAGTAGCGCCGGTCCGTGAGGTTGCGCGCGCCCACATCGAGCGTGACGCGGTCATTGGGCGCCCAGCGCCAGTAGGCATCGAACACGCCGTAACCCGGCGTATGGAACAACGGGCCGCGCGACTCGTCGACGTCGCGCTTGCCGTCGGCCGCGCTCAGGTAAAGCTCGAGCCGGTGGCGCAACCGCGGCGACTCCCAGTACAGCGATGCCACTGCCTGCGCCGGCAGCACGCTGTTGAGCGGCTCGTCGCGCTGCGTATCCTCTCCGCGCGCCAGTGCGAAGGCAAAGGTGCCGCCGAAACCACCGGCCACGTCCGGATCGAAATCGCGCACCCACTGGAAGTCGATGCCTTCGATGCTGGCGCGGTCGCGATTCTGCGACTGGAACACCGTGGCGCCGCTCACGGGGTCGACGCCGAGGTTCACGCGCGACTCGATCAGGTCCTTGAAGCGGTTGGCCCACAGCGCGAGCGACAACGAGTCCGCGGCGCCGGCCCAGCGCAATCCCGCCTCGAGGCCGCGGCTGCGCTCGGACTGGAGGTCGGGATTGGGCAGCGCGACGTAGTTGAAGGCCGGGATGTTGAGGCCCAGGTTGACGTCGGTGAAGGGTGGTGCGCGAAAGCCCTCGGTGTAGGTGAGCCACGCGCTGCCGGTCGAGCCGAGGTCGCGGCGCAGGCCGATGCGCGGCGTGAGCTGGTGGTCGTCGAGGTCGACCGCGCTCGTGTCGGGATTGTCGGCGACCCAGGTCGTGTCGGGAAGGGCATCGACCCGCGTGCGGTCCCAGCGCAGTCCGGCGATCAGCGCCCAGGGGCCCTCGTCGAACACGATCTCGTCCTGCGCGTAGAGCCCGATCTCGTCGACCACCGACGGCGGGAAATCGCGCACCGGGAAGCGCTCGCCCAGGATCACCGGCGTGCTGATGCCGGTCGCGAGGTTGGTTTCCTGCCCGTCGCGCGACTGCTCGATGTCGGTGCGCGCGAGGTCGATGCCGGCGATGTAGCGATGCGCGGCGCCGCCGAAGGCGTAGCGCCCGTCGAGCGAGAGCTCCAGGCCGTTGCTGCGGGTGTCGTAGTCGAAGCGCCGCTCGCGCCGCGTCGCCGGCTGCGCCGGCGTGGCGCCGCGGCGGAACTGGTCGGTCGCCTGCACGGTGCGGGTCGACTGGGTGTAGGCCAGCGCACGCAAGCGCTCCAGCCCCGGCAGGTCCAGCGGCACGGCGCCGTGCAGCGACACGCGCTCGCGTTCCGCCGAATCGTCGCCGGTGAGACTCGTGGTGGTCGCGTACTGGCCCGGCCCCGCCACCAGCGAGCGGACGTCGGTCTGCTGCTCGAACTCCGAGTGCTCCGCGGCCAGCATCCAGTTGCCCCCCGCCGTCCATTCGCGTCCCAGCTTCACCAGGCCGTAGCGATCGCGGGTCTCGGCGGGATTCGCTTCGAGGCCGCCGGGCCGCGGCTGGTTTTCGGTCTCGTGCCCGTCGCGGCCGCCGAGCCAGGCCATCGCCGACCACGGGCCCTGCGCCCACGCGCCGCTGGCGCCGAGCGCGAAGCTGTCGTTTCGCGAATCCACGCCGGCGCGGCCGCCGAGCCAGGCCTCGCCCTCGGCAAGGGCCAGCAGGTCGAGCGGATCGCGGGTGCGGTAGGCGACCACGCCGGCCAGCGCGTCGGAGCCATAGAGCGTGGAGGCGGGCCCGCGCAGGATCTCGATGCCCTGCAGCAGCGCCGGATCGACCACGTCGCGCCCGGCGCGCGAGAAGCTGCCGACCGCGAAGCCGTCCGCGATCGGGATGTCGTCGAGCTCGATCGCGACCCGGTTGCCGTCGAGTCCGCGGATCGAGTAGCCCTGGGCGCCGAAGCGGGTCGCGTCGTCGCCGACGCCGATGCCGGGCAGGTAGCGCACCACGTCGGCGATGCCCGCGACCACGGTGCGATCCAGGGTCTCGCGATCGATCGTCGTCACCGTGGCCGGCACTTCGGCCAGCGGCTGCTCGAGGCGGCTCGCCACCACGGTGACCTCGTCGAGC
>Ga0209254_10002382_pt1 | contig 17054 bp, 18 predicted proteins | sample FrelakmetDIP11DI_FD_187148 | JGI IMG/M metagenome (GOLD analysis project Ga0209254, IMG submission 187148) | Freshwater lake sediment microbial communities from the University of Notre Dame, USA, for methane emissions studies - DIP11 DI (SPAdes)... | ecosystem: Environmental > Aquatic >... | reverse complement strand
AGGCTGGTGCGGAAGGGGGGATTCGAACCCCCACACTCTTGCGAGTGCCAGCCCCTCAAGCTGGTGCGTCTGCCAGTTCCGCCACTTCCGCAATGAGGGTCGAACGACGACGTCCTACTTGGCCGGCGCGGCAGGCGGCGTCGCGGGCGCGGTGGGCGCGGCGGGCGTCTTCACCCCGCTCACGACCGACGACGGACCCTTCTGCCACGCGATGGCGAGCCCGATCGATCCGATCATGAAGAGCGCGGCCAGAATGGTCGTGGCCCGCGTCAGCATGGTCGCCCCGGTCCGGGCGCCAAACACGGTCTGACTGCTGCTGCCGCCGAATGCGCTCGCGATGTCGCCCGCGCGCCCCTGCTGCAACAGGATGGACGCGAGGAGGAGGAGGCACACCAGCACGTACACGGCAACAAGCAGATAGTAGAACATCACGTCATTATACAGCAGTCACGGCGCCTGTCACGATCGCGAAAAACGAAGGCACATTCAGGCTGGCCCCGCCGACCAGCGCGCCGTCGACGTCCTCGAGAGCCATCAAGTCCTTGATATTGTCGGGTTTAACGCTGCCGCCATAGAGAATGTGGCACGCGTCGGCCGCTTCCTGGCCGAACACCCCGCGGAGCCTGGCCCGGATGTGCGCGTGGGCCTCGCCCGCCTGCGCGGGGGTGGCGTTGCGGCCGGTCCCGATGGCCCACACCGGCTCATAGGCAATGACCAGCGAGCCGACCCGGGCCGGCGTGAGCCCGGCCAGCGCCGCGTCGATCTGGCGGTCGAGCACGGCCAGCGTCCGGTTCGCGTCGCGCTCCTCGAGCGTTTCGCCGATGCAGACAATGGGCGTGAGGTCGCCGGCGAGGACGGCATTGAGCTTGCGGCTCACCCACTCGTCGGTGTCGCCGAACAGGCGGCGCCGCTCCGAGTGGCCGATGATCACGTAGCCGGCGCCGGCGTCCTTGATCATCGCGACGCTGACTTCGCCGGTGAAGGCGCCTTCACGCTCGAAGTAGCAGTCCTGCGCCGCGACGCCGACGCCGCTGCCTTTCGCCGCCTCAGCGGCCGCGCGCAGCGCGGTGAATGGCGGCGCGACCACGATTTCCGCGCCCGTGACGCCGGCCGTCAACGCGCAGAACTCGCGCAGGTAGGCGACCGTCTCGTCAACGGTCTTGAACATCTTCCAGTTGGCGGCCAGAAAAGGAGTACGCATTACTTCTCCGTGAGCGCTGCCACGCCGGGGAGCGTCTGGCCGCCGAGGAACTCCAGCGACGCGCCGCCGCCGGTCGAGATGTGCGTGATCCTGTCGGTGACGCCGGCCTTGGCCACGGCCGACACCGAATCGCCGCCGCCGATGATCGTCGTGCCGGTCACGCCGGCCACCGCCTTCGCCACAGCCGTCGTGCCGGCGTCGAACGGGCTGGTCTCGAACACGCCCATCGGGCCGTTCCACACCACCGTCTTCGCGCCGGCGACGATCTCGGCGTACTTCGCGGCGGTCTTCGGCCCGATATCCAGGCCCATCCGCTCGCCGATGGCGGCATCCTCGACGCCCAACACCTCGGTCGCCACGCCCGCCTCGATCTTCTCGGCCACGACGTGATCCACCGGCAGTTCGAGGCGGACGCCCTTCTCGACGGCCTTGGCCATCACGCCGCGCGCCGCGTCGAGCTTGTCGTCCTCGACGAGCGACTTCCCGACCGGGAGGCCCTTCGCCTTGAAGAACGTGTAGGCCATGGCCCCGCCGATGAGCAGGGCGTCGACGCGGCCGAGGAAGTTCTCGATGACGTCGATCTTGTCCGATACCTTCGCGCCGCCAAGGACCGCGACAAACGGCCGCTCGGGTGAGGCGAGGGCCAGCCCGAGGTATTTCAGCTCGTCTTCCATCAGGAAGCCGGAAGCGGCCTGCGGCAGCAGCTTCGCCATCCCCTCGGTGGAGGCATGGGCGCGATGGCTCGACCCGAACGCATCGTTTACGTAGAGGTCAGCGAGTTCCGCCAGCTGCTTCGCGAACGCCGGGTCGTTCTTCTCCTCTTCCTTGTGGAAGCGGACGTTCTCCAGCACGACCAGGTTGTGGCCTTGAGCCTGCGCCTGCTCGATGGCCTTCCGCGCCGGCTCTCCGACGCAGTCGATGGCGAAGCTCACCGCCTGGTCGAGCAGGCGTGCCAGGTGGGCCGCGACCGGCTCGAGCGAGAACTCCGGGCTCGGGCCGCCCTTGGGCCGCCCGAGGTGCGAGGCCAGGATCACGGTCGCCCCGTGCTCGAGCGCGTACTTGATGGTCGGGAGCGACGCGCGGATGCGCGTGTCGTCCTTGATGCGCCCTTCCTTGATGGGCACGTTGAAATCCACGCGGATGAAGACACGCTTCCCGCGCACATCGAGATCACGGATCGACAGCTTCGCCACGGTACTACTCCCTGACGGGGGCGGATGAAACGGATATTGGGGTTGGGGATTGGGGGTTGGGGAGTGGGGCGAGTCTGTGTGACTACTATCAGCCCCTAGCCCCTAGCCCCTAGCCCCTAGCCCCTAGATCCCCTTCGTCGCCATGTACAGCACGAGGTCCACACAGCGCTTCGAGTAGCCCCACTCGTTGTCGTACCACGAGAGGACCTTCACGAAGTCGGAGTCCATCACCTTCGTGTACGCCGCGTCGATGATCGACGAATTGGAGTTGCCGCGGAAGTCGATGGAGACCAGCGGCGCGTCCTCGACGGCGAGGATGCCCTTCAGGGGACCGGCCGCCGCCGCGCGGAACGCCGCGTTCACCTCGTCGCCGGTCGTCTTCTTCTCGACGATCACGGCGAGGTCGACGACCGAGACGTTCGGCGTCGGCACGCGCATCGAGAAGCCGTCAAGCTTGCCCTTGAGCGCCGGCAGCACCTCACCGACGGACTTGGCGGCCCCGGTCGTCGTGGGGATCATCGACAGCGCCGCCGCGCGGGCGCGGCGCAGGTCCTTGTGCGGGAAGTCGAGGACGTTCTGGTCGTTCGTGTAGGAGTGGATGGTGGTCATCCAGCCCTTCTTGATGACGAACGAGTCGTTCAGCACCTTGGCGAACGGCGCGAGGCAGTTGGTCGTGCAGGACGCGTTCGAGATGATGACGTGCTTCGCGGGATCGTAGGAGTCGCTGTTGACACCCATCACGAAGGTCGCATCCGGCCCGGTCGCCGGCGCCGTGATGATCACCCGCTTCGCGCCCGCGGCGATGTGCTTGGCCGCGTCGTCGCGCTTGGTGAACTTGCCCGTGCCTTCGAAGACCACGTCCACGCCGAGGTCTTTCCACGGCAGCTGCGCGGGATCCTTCTGCGAGAGGACCTGGAACCTGTCTCCGTTCACGCTGATCCACCCGTCGCCGGCCTCGATGGCGGCGTCGAGATTGCCGAGGATCGAGTCGTACTTGAGGAGGTGCGCCAGGGTCTTCGTGTCGGTGATGTCGTTGACGGCCACGAAATCGATGGCCTTGCTGTCCATCGCCGCCCGCATGATGTTGCGGCCGATGCGCCCGAACCCGTTGATGCCGACTTTGATTGCCATTCTCTTCTCCTTCACCGTAAACGCTGATTGTAGTGAACCGGTTGCGGAAGGGTCAAACCCGCGTGGTATCTTGGTGCGGCCTATGTACCTGTTCTACAGCCTCGCGATGCTGCTGGTGTTCCTGGCAGCGTCGCCGTTCTTCCTGTACCAGGCGGTCCGCCACGGGAAGTACGCCGGCAGCCTGCCGGAGCGGCTGGGGTTCCTGCCGGTGTCGCTGAACCTCGATCGGGAACCGTCCATCTGGATTCATGCCGTGTCGGTGGGCGAGGCGCTCACGGCCCGCGCGATCGCGGCCGACCTCAAGGCGCGGTATCCCCACCTGCGCCTGTTCGTGTCGACCACCACGATGACCGGCCAGCAGGTGGCCAGGCGGAGTTTCCAGATCGCGGACGGTGTCTTCTTTTTCCCCCTCGACCTCGGCTTCGTCGTCCGCCGCGTCCTCGACATCATCCGGCCCCGGCTCTTCGTCGTGATGGAGACCGAGATCTGGCCGAATATCCTGCGTGAGTGCCGGGCCCGCGGCGTCAAGACGATCGTGATCAACGGCCGCATCTCCGCGCGGTCGTTTCCCCGATACCGGCTCGTCAAACCGCTCTTCCGGCGCGTGCTCATGCTTGTCGACAGGTTCTGCGTGCAGGGGGAGGAGACCGCCGGCAGGCTGGTCGAACTCGGCGCCCCGCGCGACCGGATCACCGTCACCGGCAGCCTGAAGTTCGACGCCCTGCAGGTTCCCGGCCCGACCGGCACGTCGCGGGGCGCGGATCGCGTACTTCGCTACTTCACGGTCGCCGGCGGGCGGGCGGTGATCGTCGCGGGCAGCACGATGCCTGGCGAGCACGAGATCGTGCTTCGGGCGTTCGAGCGCATTCGCACACTCGCGCGCAATCCTCTCCTGATCCTGGCGCCGCGCAAGCCCGAGCACTTCGCAGAGGCGGCGGCGCTCGCGCGGCAGTCGGGGTTCCGGACCGCGCTCCGCTCCGAGCTGGCCATCGACGAGGAGGTCAAAGCCGACGTCGTCGTACTCGACACCATCGGAGAACTCGCGCAGGTATACCAGGCGGCCACCGTCGTTTTCGTCGGCGGGAGCCTCGTGCCAACCGGCGGGCACAACATCCTCGAGCCCGCCGTGTACGGGAAGCCCATCGTGTTCGGACCGCACATGCAGAACTTCGCCGAGATCGCGGAGACCTTCCTCTCGGGTCAGGCGGCGGTCCAGGTCGAAACCGCCCGCGAGCTGGAGGACGCCCTCATCGAGCTGCTGTCCGAGCCCGATGCGCGGGGCCGCCTGGGCGACCGCGCCCGCGATCTGGTGGAAGCCAACCGGGGCGCCAGGGAGCGGAGCCTCGCGGCGATCGCCGGACTGCTGCCCCTGCCGGCGGCGACGGGGAATGTCGTGGCGTTTCCGGCGACGCGCTGAGGCCGATGAGCATGCTGGCATCCATCTACGCGGCAGCGGCATCGGCGCGGCGGGCCTACTACCAGGCGCCGGGGCGGCAGCGCCGCCTGGAGCGCCCGGTCATCAGCATCGGGAACCTGTGCGTCGGAGGCGCGGGAAAGACGCCGGCCGCCGCGCACGTCGCGCGCATCCTGTTGGAGATGGGAGAGCGGCCGGCGATGCTCAGCCGGGGATACGGGCGCAGATCCGCGCCTGACGGCGTGGTCGTCGTCTCCGACGGCCGGCGGCTCTCGGCCGATCTCGACCGCAGCGGCGACGAGCCGCTGATGCTCGCCCGAAGCGTCGAGGGCGCGTGCGTGCTGGTCGCCTCCGATCGCTACCTCGCAGGCCGGCTGGCCGAAGTCCAGCTCGGCGCCACGGTACACGTGCTCGACGACGGTTTCCAGCACTTGACGCTCGCGAGGGGGACCGACCTGCTCATCGTCGGCGACGAGGACCTCGCCGACGCGCGGACGCTGCCGGCCGGCCGGCTTCGCGAGTCCCTGGCCGCCGCGTCGTGCGCGCACGCCGTCCTGGTGCCCTCCGGAACCCGCGATCAGGCCCGTACGGTGGCCGCGAGCCTGGGCGTCGCTTCGTCATTCCAGCTCGTGCGCGAGCCGGGAGCACCGCGGCGCCTGGATCTGTTCGGCGCGAGCGCGCCGGCGCACACGCACGCGGCGGTCCTGGCGGCCGCCGGCGTGGCGCGGCCGGAGCGGTTCTTCCAGGAACTGCGCTCGGCCGGCTGGGACGTGAAGCAGACGGTGACGTTCCCGGATCACCACCGCTACAGCCGCGCCGATGCCGCGAGCCTGGCCGCCACCGCGCTCGCGGCTGGCGCCAGGGCCATCATCACCACCGAGAAGGACCTCATCAGGCTCCTGCCATTCAGGCCCATGCCCTTGCCGGTGCTGTGGTTGCCGCTCACGGTCCGGATCGACCCCGCGCCGGCGTTCCGCGCGTGGCTCGCCGAGCGGCTGGCCGCGGAGCGGTCGCAGGATCACGGAGCGCCGGCATGAAGGCCTTGCGGCACCCGATCGAGTACGCCCTGGTCGTCCTCACGCTGCGGCTCACGCGGCTGCTGCCCTGGAGGGCCGTCCGCGCGATGGGCTCCGGGCTGGGATTCCTGTTCTACGCGTTCGACCGCAGGCACCGCCGCACCGCGACGCAGAACCTCGCGGCGGCGTTCCCGCGCAAGCCGGAGGCCGAGCGCCGCGCGATCCTCCGCCAGGTCTTCGGCCACTTCGGCCGGCTCCTGTTCGAATTGCTGAAGTTCAGCGGCCTCACCAGGGACGAAGTGCTGGCGAGAGTCGAGATCGAGGGGGGCGACCGCATCCGCGACGCGCGGGCGAAGGGGCGAGGGGCGCTGCTCTTCACCGGGCACTTCGGCTACTGGGAGATCAACGCCATCGCCCATGCCGCGGCGTTCGCGCCCATCGGCGTGCTCGCGCGACCGCTCGACAACCGCCGGCTCCACGAGCTGCTCGAGCGGATGCGCGGCTGCCTGGGGAATTATGTGATCTACCGGCGCGGCGCGCTCCGACGGGTACTCAAGGCCCTGGCCGGCAACGACGGCGTAGCGATTCTGATCGATCAGCACATTCAGGCGCCCGACGCGGTCACCGTGAACTTCTTCGATCGCCCGGCGTCCACCACGCTGGCGCTCGGCGTCCTCGCGCTCCGGACCGGCGCCCCCGTGATCCCGGTCTTCGCCCTGCCGTCCGGTGTCGGGCGTTACCGGCTGGTCTACGAGCGCCCGGTCGATCCGCCCGCCGACGATTCGCCGGAGGCCATCCGCGACTTCACGCAGCGCTGCACGGACGTCCTCGAGATGCAGGTCCGGCGCCATCCGGAGCTGTGGCTCTGGATGCACCGCCGCTGGCGGGATTCGGACGCGGCTGATCCCGGCGACCCGGGCATGTTCCCGCCGGCGGCCCCCGAGGACGGGGCCGACGACTCGAGAGACGACGCATGAGGGTGATGGTCTTCTCGCCGAACTGGCTCGGCGACGCGGTGATGGCCCTGCCCGCCGTCGCCGATATCCGGCGCCATTCGTCGGTCGACCGGCTGATCGTGGCGGCGCGGCCTGGCGTGGCCGGCTTGTGGATGATGGTGGGGGGTGTCGACGAGCTGGTGGTCATCCCGCGCGCGCGCGGCATGGCCCGATGGCGCATGCTCGGCGAGAACGCGGCGGCGCTTCGCCGGGCCGAGGCCGACGCCGCCGTCCTGCTGCCGAACTCGACCCAGACGGCGCTCATGGCGCGGCGCGCCGGCATTCCGGAGCGATGGGGATACCGCGGGAACCTCAGAGGATGGCTGCTCACGCGCGCCGTGCCACGGCCGCGCGGCCAGGTGCACCAGGCGGATGTCTACCGGCGCCTGACGGCCGCGCTCGGCTTCGCCAACGGCGAACGCGTGCCGCAACTCGCGGTGCTGCCCGACATCGTCGAAGCGGCGCGCGCGATGCTGACCGCCGCCGGCTGGACGCCGGGCACAGGCCTGCTGGGCCTCGCACCCGGCGCGGCATACGGCGGGGCCAAGCGCTGGCCGCCCGAGCGGTTCGCCGCGGTCGCCGCCGAACTGTCGCGCTCGCACGGGCTCGTGCCCGTGCTGCTCGGCGCCGAGGCCGACCGTCCCGCCGCGTGCGCAATCGAAGCCGAACTCGGTAGAATCGGCGACGCGGGTGTGGCGCTCCGGGCGATCAATCTCGCCGGACAGACGGATATGCTGCAGCTTGCCGGCGTGCTGGCGCTCTGCGCGGCCTTCGTGTCGAACGACTCCGGCGCCATGCACCTGGCAGCGGCAGTCGGCGTGCCCGTGGTGGCGCTGTTCGGGCCGACCGACGAGCGCGTGACGGCCCCGGTGGCCCGTGGCGCGCGGGTGCTGACCGCCGACGCCTGGTGCCGGCCGTGCCTGCTGCGAGAATGCCCGCTCGATCACCGGTGCATGAACGGCATCGATGCCGGCACGGTGGCCCGGGCGGCAGGAGAGTGCGTGTGACCGAAAAGCGGCCGGCCGTGTTCCTCGATCGGGACGGCACGATCAACCTCGACGCGGGTTACATCGATCGCCTCGAGCGCTTCGAGATCTATCCCTTCGCCATCGACGCCATCCGGCTGTTCAAACAGGCAGGCTACCTTGTGGTCATCCTCACGAACCAGGCCGGCGTGGCGCACGGCATGTACGGCGAGGACTTCGTCGCCACGCTCGCCGAACACCTGGCGGACAGGGCCAGGGCGGGCGGCGGGCAGATCGACGGCCACTACTACTGTCCGCACTCACCCGACGCGGCGGTGCCCCGCTACCGCACCGACTGCGAGTGCCGCAAGCCGAAGCCCGGCATGGCGCTGAGGGCGGCCGAGGAACTGGGCATCGATCTGCGGCGGTCGGTCGTCATCGGCGACCGGTGGCGCGATCTGGCGGTGGCCAGGGCCGTCGGCTGCCGCGGCATTCTGGTCAAGACGGGATACGGCGCCACCGAGGCGGCCAGGCCGCAGCCTGGCCTCGAGGCCGACGCCGTCTGCGACGACCTCATCGGCGCCGCCGTCTGGCTGCTCGATCACCCGGTGTCCTGACGCCATGGCCCTCATGCTGACGCTCGATGAACTGGCGGAAGCGGTCGCCGCCGACCGCGCGGCGGGGCTGACCATCGCCCTCGCCAACGGCGTCTTCGACCTTCTGCATGTTGGCCACATCCGCTACCTCGAAGGCGCGAAGGCCGAGGCCGACCGGCTCGCCGTGGCGGTCAACGACGATGCGTCGGTGCGGGAGTTGAAGGGGGAGGGGCGGCCCGTCATGCAGCAGGCGGACCGGTCGGAACTCGTCGCCGCGCTTCGATGCGTGGACTACGTCGTCGTGTTCCCGGGACGCACCGTCGCCGAGATCCTGCTCCGCCTCAGGCCGGACGTCCACTGCAAGGGCACTGACTACACCGTCGACACCGTGCCGGAACGGCCGGTTGTCGAGTCCTACGGGGGCCGCACCGCCATCGTGGGCGACGCGAAGGATCATTCCACGCGCGACCTGGTGTCGCGGCTGACGTCACCCTGAATGGCCCAGTCAATTCTCATCGTGCGCCTCGGCGCTCTCGGCGATCTGGTACATGCGCTGCCCGCGGCGGCGGCGCTTCGCGCCGCGTGGCCCGACGCGATTATCGATTGGCTCGTCGACGCCCGGTACGCCGCGTTTCTCGAGCTGGTGCCCGTCATCGACCGGCGCATCGTCCTCGGCGGCCGGGCAGGCGGGCCGCTCGTTCCTGTGGTGCGCGCGCTGCGGCGCGCGCGCTACGACCTGGCGATCGATTTTCAGGGATTGCTCAAGTCCGCGGTGCTCGCGCGTCTGGCCGGCGCGCGGCAGACCGCGGGGTTCATACCGGGCCAGTTGCGGGAGCCCGTCGCCGGCGCGTTCTACACGCGGCGGGTTCGGGGCGATGACAGCGGCCACGTCGTGCGCAAGAACCTCTCGCTGGTCGAGGCGCTCGGCGCCGGCGCGCGCGAGGTCATGTCCCCGCTGAGGACCACCCCCTCGGCTGTGCCCGGAGAGGTCCGTCAGCTGCTGAAGACCGGCGTCAGTGGACGATTTGCGATCATCAATCCCGGGGCCGGCTGGCCGAACAAGCAGTGGCCCGCGGACCGCTTCGGCGCGGTCGCCGCCCATTTGCTCGAGCGGCATGGCGTCCCGACCATCGTGACATGGGGGCCTGAAGACCTGCCGCTCGCGGGCGCGGTGGCGGCCGCCTCGAAGGGCGCCGCAAAGGTCGCACCTGCCACATCCGTCGCCGACCTGGTCGAGCTGGCCCGGGCGGCGGCGATCTTCGTGGCCGGCGACACGGGCCCGATGCAGCTCGCCGCCGCCGTGGGAACGCCCGTGGTCGGTGTATTCGGGCCCACGAATCCCATGAGAAACGGGCCGTGGAACCCGGCCGACGGGTGGGTGTCGCGCTTTGACGACTGCGAGTGCCATCACAAGCGGAAGTGCAGACGCGAGGTGCCCTGCATCAACACGATTACGGTCGACCAGGTGGCCGACGCGGTGGATGGCCGCCTCGGCCGGGGAGGCCCGCGTGGGTGACGCGTGGCGCCGGCTCGCCAGGTTGCGCGTGCCCCTCGGCTTCGCGGCCGGCGTGCTGGTTCTCTGGCTGGCCCAGCCGACCTGGGGCCTGCTCGCGTTAGGGACCGCCATCGCGCTGGCGGGCGAGGGCGTCCGCGTCTGGGCCGCCGGGCACCTCGAGAAGAGCCGCGAGGTGACTCGCTCGGGGCCCTACCGGTGGACCCGGCATCCGCTCTACGTCGGATCGGCGCTGATGGCTGTGGGGGCGGCCGTCGCGGGCGGCAGCGCGATGGCGGCGGCGGCCATCGGCCTCTACGTCGGTGTCACGATGACGGCCGCGATCCGCACCGAGGAGGCGTTTCTCAGGGAGAAATTCGGGGCGGAGTACGACGAATACTGCCGCGGCGCCAGCCGCGCACCGGACCGGCCATTCAGCCTCGAGCGGGCGTGGCGCAACCGCGAGTACCGGGCCATCCTCGGCATGGGCACCTTCTTCGCCATTCTGGCGCTGAAGGTGCTCTTGGCCAGGGGCTAGGGGTTTAGGCGCTGGGCGCTAGTCGGACGCGGCTCACGCCCCGTGTGTGGCTGACAGCGTGGCAGGGAGACTGACTAGCCCCTAGCCCCCAGCCCCTAGCCCCTAGCCCCTGTTGTGATACGATCCCCGTAAATCGCTGCTACCCATGAGCTTCCGCGAAATCGTCGGTCATCGTCGGCTGAAGCGGCTGCTGGCGCGGGCCGTGCGGTCCGGCACGCTCCCGCCCAGCCTTGTGTTCGCAGGCCCCGAGGGTGTCGGAAAGAAACGGACAGCCCTGGCGCTTGCGCAGGCGCTGAACTGCCTCGAGCCTGTCGGCGACGGGGCAACGGGCGAGCAGGACGGGTGCGGGACGTGCGCCTCCTGCAGCCGGATCGCCAGGGGGCTGCATCCGGACGTGATCGTCGTCAAGCGGCCCGACGACAAGAGCGAGATCGTCGTCGCTCAGGCGAGGGAACTGGCTCGACAGGTGGGTTACCGGCCCTTCGAGGGCCGCTCGCGGGTGGTCATCATCGACGGTGCGGACGAACTCGGCGGCGATTCGCAGGACGCGCTGCTCAAGACGCTCGAGGAGCCGCCGGCGCGCAACGTTTTCGTGCTGGTGACCTCGCGCCCCAACCTCCTGTCGACGACGGTCAGGTCGCGGTGCTGCGTGCTGCGATTCGCGCCGGTGCCGACCGCCGAGATTGCCGAATCGCTCGAGGCATCGCACGGTTTCAGTACCGGCGACGCCAGGGCGGCGGCGGCGCTCTCGGGCGGCAGTGTCGCGCGCGCCATCGGCGCGCGGGCCGGCGAGGAGGCCGAGGCGAGGGCCGTCGCCGCGGCGGTGCTCATGGAGACCGCGCGAACCAGCGACGTCCGCGCGAGGCTGGCGGTGTCCTCGGCGCTGCTGAAGTCCGTGGCGCGGAAGGGCAAAGACTCGGAGAAGGAAGGGAAGAGCGCCGGCGCCGACCGCGAGTCGGTGGCCGGGCGCCTGCGTGCGCTGGGCTTGCTGCTGCGGGACCTGGCTGTTGTCACAACCCGCGCGCCCGATACGGCGCTGGTCAACCTCGATCTCAGGGCGGATCTCGAATCCCTGGCGAGGCACTACGACCGCGACCGGATCGCGCGCGCGTTTTCTGCCGTCGGACGTTCGCTCGCTGCGCTGGAGCGCAACGCCAGCCCCAAGATCGTGGCGGACTGGCTCGCGCTGCAGCTCTAGCGGCCGTCGCGGGCGGCGATAGATGCGGAAGCTTATGAGCGCTGGAGTGCCCGGCGCCTTCGTGGCGGTCAAGGCCATCCCGGGCGGCTGGATCCGGACCGTGCTGGCATGCCCCGCGGAGCCGCCCCTCGCCGACGGCGACCTCGTCATCGTTCAGACCGACTCGGGCCCGGCGCTGGCGTCGGTGCTGGCCAGGCCGTCGGCCATCCTGAACCACCATCCCCAGACAGACCAGGCGCCGCGCGTGCTGCGGCGCGCGTCCGGCCAGGACCGGGCGCTGCGCGCCAGGCACGAGCAGCGCGAGCGCGAGGCGGTCCGCCTGTGCGTGATGAAGATCCGGGAGCGCGGCCTGGCGATGAAGCTCGCACGCGTCGAGCAGATGTTCGACGGGTCGCGGCTGGTGTTCTTCTTCACGTCGGAGGAGCGCGTCGATTTCCGCGAACTGGTGCGTGAGCTGGCTTCCGAGTTCAAGACGCGCATCGAGCTCCGCCAGATCGGCGTCCGCGACGAAGCGCGGCTGCTCTCCGGCTACGGCACGTGCGGCCGGCCGCTCTGCTGCAGCAGCTGGCTGAAGTCGTTCGAGCCGGTGTCGATCAAGATGGCCAAACAGCAGGATCTCGCGCTGAACCCGTCGAGGCTGTCGGGCCTGTGCGGCCGGCTGAAGTGCTGTCTGCGCTTCGAGCTGAACCACGGCGCCGCGCGGGCGCCCCGCGACGAGGCCTACACGGGGGGTTCCGGCGAGGGCCCGGCCGGCGCGGGCGGCTGCGGCGGCTGCGGGGGCGGCGGGTGCCGATGAGCCTCCCGCGCGTCGCGATCACGATTGGCGACCCGGCGGGGATTGGTCCCGAAATCGCCGCCAAGGCCGCGGCGGATCGGCGCGTGACCGACGTTTGTACTCCCGTGCTGTACGGCAGGATCTACACCCCAGGCATCGAGGCCGGCAGGCTCTCGGCCGACGCCGGGCGCGCCGCGCACGCCGCAATCCTCGCGGCGGTCGCCGACGCGATGTCCGGAGAGGTCGATGCCGTGGCGACGGCGCCGATCAACAAGCAAGCCTTCGCGCTCGCGGGCCTGCCGTGGAGGGGCCATACGGAGCTGCTGGCGCACCTGACCGGCGCGCCGTCGGTGGCGATGATGTTCTACGCCGACGCCCTGCGCGTCGTGCTGGCCACGGTGCACGAGCCGCTGGCCGAAGTGCCGCGCCTGATCACGCGCGAGGCGATCGAAGGCGTGATCCGGCTGGCGGCGCGCGAACTGCCGCGGTTCGGGTTCAGTGAGCCGCGCCTTGGCGTGTGCGGCCTCAACCCTCACGCGGGCGAAGGCGGCGTGCTCGGCGGAGAGGAACAGCGCGCCATCGATCCGGCCGTCGCGGCCTGCGCGCGCGACGGGATTCGTGTGTCGGGGCCGCATCCGGCGGACACGCTGTTTGTTCGCGCGTCGCGCGGCGAGTTCGATGCCGTCATTGCCTGCTACCACGACCAGGGGCTGATCCCGGTGAAATTGCTCGCGTTTGGCCGGGCCGTCAACGTCACGCTCGGGCTGCCGATTATCCGGACCTCGGTGGATCACGGCACCGCCTTCGACATCGCCGGCAGAAACGCGGCCGACCCCGGCAGCATGATCGAGGCTGTGCGGCTGGCCGCCAGGCTCGCCGGCCAGGCGCGCGACCGGCGAGCGGCGGGCGACGCGGAGGCCCGGCCGTGAGCGCCAAATCCGCGCGCGACACGAGCGAACGGAAGAAGGCCGAGCGCATCATCGCCGAGAACCGCAAAGCCTTCCACGACTATCACCTCCTCGAGACGTTCGAGGCGGGCGTGGCCCTGGTCGGCACCGAGGTGAAGGCCATCCGCGAAGGGCGGGTCAATCTGCGCGACAGCTTCGCGAAGGTCGAGGGCGGCGAGGTCTACGTCCACAACGTCCACATCGGGGCGTACAGCAGCCGGGGCTACGCCGACCACGAGCCGCTCAGGCCGCGCAAACTGCTCCTGCACCGCCAGGAGATCAGGAAGCTCATCGGCAAGACGACCGAGAAGGGCATGACGCTCGTGCCGGTGCGGATGTTCTTCAAGAGCGGCCGCGTCAAGATCGCCGTCAGCCTCGCGAAGGGCAAGAAGGACTACGACCGGCGCGAGACCATCAAGCGCCGAGAGATCGACAGGGAAACGCGCGCGGCGGTCAAGGAGCGAGGCCGATAGCCCGCGGCCGGCCCGGGTTGCGCCCCGCTTCGGCCGGATGCTAGCATGCGCAAATTTCGGCCCCCGAACGCGTTTAAGGAAGGATGTCTCCCGTGCTCAACAACAAGAAAGTCGTGGCCGCGCTGGCAGGCCTGGCCGTCCTGGTGGCGATAGTGGCCTTCTGGACGCTCAGGAGCGGCGGCGGCCCCGTCGCCGCCCTCGACCTGGTCAGCCGCCTGCCGGACGCGCAGAAAACGAGCACCTGGGACGGGACCGGCGGCGAGGCGTTCACCGTCGCCGCCGTCACGCTCGCCGGCGAGACCCGGCAGGCGATTTTCGCGCCGCCGTTCTCGCGGATCCGCTGGAAAGTGGAAGTGCCGCGCCGCGGCACCCTGGAAATCTTCTACGGCGTCCGTGAAGACGCCTGGACCGGCGACGGCAACGGCGTCCAGTTCCGCGTCGGGGTTTCCGACGGCCGCAGCTACGAGGAATACCTGAAGGAGGTCGTCCACCCGAAGGATCGTGATCGCGACCGGCGGTGGCTGTCCGCGACAATCGACCTCTCCGCCTACGAGGGCCAGCTGGTCGAGATCAACCTCAACACCGATCCCGGCCCGCCGCGCGACGACAAGGACCGGCGGAACGACTTCGCGCTGTGGGGCGAGCCCCGCGTCATCGGCCATTGACAGTACCCGAATCCAGGAGACGCGATCCCATGCCGACATCAGGCACCACCGGGGCGGCGGCGACCATGCAGGTGCCGATGCTCGACCTGCAGGCGCAGTACCGCCCCATCCGCGACGCCGCCATCGACGCGGTGACGCGGGTGTGCGACAGCCAGCGCTTCATCATGGGCCCCGAGGTCGAGGGGATGGAACGCGAGATGGCCGCCTTCCTCGGCGTCGCGCACGCGGTCGGGGTGTCGTCCGGCACCGACGCCCTGCTGCTCGCCATGATGGCGCTCGGCGTCGGGCCCGGCGACGAGGTCGTCACCAGCACGTATTCGTTCTTCGCCACGGCGGGGTGTGTGGCGCGCCTGGGTGCGACGCCGGTGTTCGTCGACATCGACCCGGTGACGTACAACATCGATCCCGACGCCACCGCCGGCGCCATCTCGCCGCGGACGCGGGCGATCCTCCCCGTGCACCTCTACGGGCAGAGCGCGGACCTCGATCCGCTGCTGGCGATCGCGGCGCGCGCGGGCGTGCCCGTCATCGAGGACGCCGCCCAGGCCATCGGGGCCACCTACAAGGGCCGCATGGTCGGCGGGCTCGGGCGAGCGGGCTGCTTCTCGTTTTTCCCCAGCAAGAACCTGGGCGCGTTCGGCGACGGCGGGCTCGTTACGACGAACGACGACGAGCTGGCCGCGGGGCTCCGCCGCATGCGGGTGCACGGCGCCGACCGCCAGTACTACCACCAGGTGATCGGCGGCAACTTCCGCCTCGACGCGCTGCAGGCCGCGGTGCTCCGCGTCAAGCTGCCCCATCTGGCGGCCTGGACCGAAGCGCGGCGCCGCAACGCCGCGCGCTACGATCAGCTGTTCGCCGACGCGGGCCTCGCCGACGTGGTGACCCTGCCGGCCACCAGCCCCGACCGGTATCACATCTTCAACCAGTACGTCGTCCGGCTGCCGGACCGCGACGCGGTCAAGGCCCACCTGGAATCGCGCCAGGTCGGGTGCGCGATCTACTATCCCGTTCCGTTCCACGAGCAGGCCTGTTTCGCGTACCTCGGCTACCGCGCTGGCCGGTTCCCGCACGCCGAGCGGGCCGCCCGCGAGACGCTGGCCCTGCCGATCTACGGCGAACTCGCCGCCGACCAGCAACGCTACGTCGTGTCCGTCATCGCGGAGGCGCTCGGCCGGACCGCGTGAGTGCCCGCACCCGCGCGCGGGTGCCCCGGAAGGAGCCCGATCCGTGATTGCAGCGAGTCCCGACGCCCTGCCCGCCCGCCGCAGCCGAATCCCGGGTGTGACGACGCAGATCTTCATCGGCCTGTTCATCGGGGTCGCGATCGGCTACTTCTGGCCCGCCTTCGGCGTCAGCATCAAGCCGCTCGCCGACGCGTTCCTGCGGATGATCAAGATGATCATCGCCCCGCTGCTGTTCTCGACGCTGGTCGTCGGCATCGCCGGGACGGGCGACCTGAAGGCCATGGGGCGCATCGGCCTCAAAGCGATCATCTACTTCGAGGTGGCGACGACGATTGCGCTCTTCTGGGGTCTGGCGCTGGTCAACTGGTTCCAGCCGGGGGCCGGCCTCGCGGTGCCGATCGGCGCCGACACCGGCGAGCTCGCCGCCCTCGCGCAGACGCAGCAGCACGCCTGGGACATCTTCCTGCACCTGTTCCCCACGTCGGTCGTCGACGCGGCGGCGAAGGGCGACATCCTGCAGCTGGTCGTCTTCTCGACGTTCTTCGGCATCGCGCTCGCGGCCATCGGCGAGCGGGGCAGGCCCGTCGTCGAGGTGCTCGAGAGTACCGCCCAGGTGATGTTCAAGTTCACCGGCTACGTCATGCGCTTCGCGCCGATCGGCGTGATGGCGGCCATCGCCGCGACGGTCGGAGGGAAGGGCCTGGGCATCCTCTACACGCTCGGTAAGCTCATTCTTCTCATGTACGGCGGCCTCTTCGTCTTCGCCATCGTCGTCATCGGCGGCGTGGCGTGGCTCATCCGCGTGCCGTTCTTCAAGTTCGTGAGCGCGATCCGCGAGCCGTTCCTGATCGCGTTCACCACGGCGAGCAGCGAGGCCGCCCTGCCCAAGGCGCTCGAGGTGATGGAGCGCTTCGGCGTGCCGAAGAACATCGTCGGCTTCGTGCTGCCGACGGGCTACAGCTTCAACCTCGACGGGACCACGCTCTACCTGTCGCTGGCGAGCGTCTTCGTCGCGCAGCTGGCGGGCGTCGAGATGACGTTCGGGCAGCAGCTCATCATGATGCTGACGCTGATGCTGACCAGCAAGGGCGTGGCCGGGGTCCCCCGAGCCGCCCTGGTGGTGCTCACCGCCACGCTGGGCCAGTTCAACCTGCCCATCGAAGGCGCCGCGATCCTGCTCGGCATCGACCAGGTGATGGACATGGGCCGCACGGCGGTGAACGTGATGGGCAACTGCATTTCCACGGCGGTGGTCGCCCGCTGGGAAG
>Ga0209254_10002381_pt1 | contig 17057 bp, 16 predicted proteins | sample FrelakmetDIP11DI_FD_187148 | JGI IMG/M metagenome (GOLD analysis project Ga0209254, IMG submission 187148) | Freshwater lake sediment microbial communities from the University of Notre Dame, USA, for methane emissions studies - DIP11 DI (SPAdes)... | ecosystem: Environmental > Aquatic >... | reverse complement strand
TGGGCGGACTTGGACACCCAACATTCACGTTCCAGGCGGAACGATCAGGCAGCGCGCTTCCTGGACAATGGCTGGATGCGCGCCAGCACCTTGCTAATTGCCCGCTTTGCCATCGCCCGGTCGTGGTCGTCCTGCAGGCCAGTCCAATAGCCCTCCGAGGTCCCGAAGTACCGCGACAAGCGCAGGCCCGTGTCTGCCGTCACGGCGCGCGTGCCGGCCACGACTTCGCCGATCCGGCGTTGCGACACGCCGATCTCCTTGGCAAGTCGGTACTGCGTCAGCCCCAGCGGCTTGATGAACTCCTCGAGCAGGATTTCGCCGGGCTTCGGGTAGGGTACGGTTCGCATGAAGGCTCTCAACGGTGGTAGTCGACGACGTCGACGTTGAATGCATCGCCGTTCCGAAAGACGAAGCAGATCCGGTATTGGTCGTTGACGCGAATACTGTGCTGCCCCGCGCGATCGCCCTTCAGGGCTTCGAGTCGATTTCCCGGAGGCACGCGGAGGTCATCGAGGGAAGCTGAGCGGTGGAGCATGGCCAGCTTGCGCATGATCGCCGCTTCGAGGTTCGCCCAGCGCCTGACCTGCCTGCCCTCGAACAGGGCCGCCGCATCCTTGCTGGCAAACGTCCGAATCACCGTAGCGACACTACCGCATCACGATACTATCGGCAAGCGTTACTAAGGCGAATCCGGGACCAGCAACAACGGAACTTGCGGAATCCGGACACCCACGAAGCGAGGATTCTGGAAGAGGATTCTGGACACCCACGAAGTGAGGATTCTGGACACCCACGAAGTAAGTGAGGATTCTGGACACCCACGAAGTAGGAATCCGCTGACGCGGCGCCGCGCAACCGGCTGACACCCAGCCACGCCGTTCCCCCATCGCCGTCCGGCCCAGCGTCCCCCACGCTGCGCCCATGACCTACCCCCGCAACCTGCTCATCCGTCCCGGCGCTGCCGGCGTCTTCCATTGCGTCTCGCGCTGCGTGCGCCGCGCCTTCCTGTGTGGGGTCGATCGCGCCAGCGGTCGCAGCTTCGAACACCGCCGCCAGTGGATCGAGGACAGGGCGTTGGCGCTTTGCGAACTGTTTGCCGTTTCGCTCCACGCCTACGCCGTGATGTCCAACCACTTCCACGTGGTGGTGGAACTCGTGCCCGGTGAGGCTTTGGCCTGGACGGAATCGGACGTCGCCCAGCGGTGGGTGCGGCTGTTTCCAATCCGCGGCGGCAACGTCGAACTGGACGCGCTTCGCATCCAGGCCCTGCTCGCCAATCCCGAGCGGCTGGCAGTCCTGCGTCGCCGACTCTGCGACCTCGGCTGGTTCATGCGTTGCCTCAACGAGCCCATCGCGCGCCGCGCGAACCGGGAGGACCAGTGCAAGGGCCGCTTCTGGGAGGGCCGCTACAAGGCCCAGGCGCTGCTCGACGACCGCGCCGTGCTCGCCGCCATGGCCTATGTGGACCTCAATCCGATCCGGGCTGGCATCACCGATCGGCTCGATCGCTCAAGCCATACGAGCATCCAGGTGCGCCTGCGCCGATTGGCCGCGTCGTCGAACGCTGCGACGCAGGTGCTGCCGCCAATCGCAGGCGTCCGCTCTACCCTCCACGCCCTGTCGGAGGGTCACTACATCGAGCTGGTCGACTGGACCGGACGCGAGCTGCGTCCCGGCAAGCGCGGCGCGATCCCCAAGGCCGCGCCCAGTGCCCTGCATCGACTGGGCATCCGACCCGATCGCTGGCCACTGCAGGTGAAGGCAACCGGCTCCGGCTACTGGCGCGCGATTGGTTCGGTGCAGTCGCTGCTGGACCAGGCCGCTGCGCTCGGACAGCAGTGGATGCGCGGCATCGGCGTCGCCCGCAGGCTAGTGGCCTGACATGAGCCCGACCGTGTTCCGCCACGGTCCCTATCGGTTCTACTTCTTTTCACGCGGGGAACTTCGACGCCATGTACACGTGCAATCGCCAGGCGGCGAAGCAAAGTTCTGGCTTGAGCCCACCATTGCCCTGGCGCAGAATACAGGCTTGAGCGCACGCGAGCTTCGCGCCGTCCAGCAACTCATCGAGGAACGCGCCGATGAACTCCGCAACGCCTGGAACCGCCACTTCAGTCCCTGAAGTCACAAACGTCTCGGTCCATGGCATGTGGCTGCTACTGGATGGCGAGGAGTTGTTCCTGCCCTTCGCGAAGTTCCCGTGGTTCCGCAACGCCCCGATCGGCGGCGTAACCCATGTCGAGCGACCTACCCCGCACCACCTGCGCTGGCCCGACCTCGATGTCGACCTGGCGGTCGAGTCGATCCGCAATCCCGACGCCTACCCGCTGATCAGCACGCGCTGAGACAGCGAGGTGGCGTCAGTGCGTGCAAATCTGTGCAAATCTGGACACCCACTTTCCTCACACCCACTTTCCTCACAACAACCACGACGTTCCCAGGGGGACCCATGAACCGACGTGATTTCTTCCGGTCGTCGCTGGCGGTGGCCGTCGCGACCTCGCTGGTGGGCAGCCGCGCGCTGGCTGCACTTGCGCCCGTGGCGACGGACCTCGAGGCCGTCACCGGAGACGGCGCGAAGATCACGCTGCCGAAGAGCGCGGTCGAGGAGCTGCGCTCCAGCCTGCGTGGCGCGCTGCTGCTGCCGGGACAGCCCGGCTACGACGAGGCACGCCGCGTGCTCAATGCTTCGATCGACAAGCACCCCGCGCTGGTCGTGCAACCGACCGGCACCGCCGACGTGCGCACGGCCGTGGACTTCGCACGCACGCACGCGCTGCTGCTCGCGGTGAAGTGTGGCGGCCACAGTTTCGGCGGCAAGTCGACCTGCGACGGCGGGCTGCAGATCGACCTGTCGCATTTCCGCGGCGTTCGCATCGACCCACGGGCGCGCATCGCCTATGTGGCCGGCGGCAGCCTGCTCGGCGAGCTCGATCACGAGGCCATGGCAGCCGGCCTCGTGACCACCGCGGGCACGGTTTCGCACACGGGCGTCGGCGGACTCACCCTCGGGGGCGGCTTCGGCCGGCTCGCAAGGCGCTACGGGCTGGCGCTCGACAATCTCCAGGGCGTCGACATCGTCACCGCCGACGGCCGGCTGCTGCACGCGAGCGTAGAGGAGAACCCCGACCTGTTCTGGGGCGTGCGCGGCGGTGGCGGCAATTTCGGTGTGGTGACGAGCTTCGAGTTCCGGCTGCATCCGATGCAGCGACAGGTGATCGGAGGCGATATCGTGTTCCCGATCGCGCGCGCGCGCGAGCTCCTGAATTTCTATGCGGAGTATTGCGCGACCGCAGCCGACGACCTGTACGTCGATGCCTCCATGCTCGCGCCACCGGGCGGGGCGCCCGGCGTCTTCGAGTTCTCGGTCTGCCACTCGGGCGCGCCGGGCGAGGCAGAGCGCGCGCTGGCGCCGCTGCGCAAGCTCGGCACGCCGGTCTCCGACACGATCGGTCCGATGGACTACCAGGCGCTGCAGCGCTCCCAGGACCGGCGTGACGCCCGCAATTTCGGCACCTACCTCAAGTCCGGCTTCCTGGACGACTTTCCGCCGGCGGTGCCGGCGGCCATCGTCGACGGCTTCGAGGCCGATCCCAGGCGCTTCACGGCGACGTTCTTCCAGCAGTCGGGCGGTGCGGTCGGCCGGGTCGCGAAGGACGCGACGGCATTTCCGCATCGCTCGTCCCGCTTCAACCTGCTGACTGCCGTGAGCTGGGACATGGCCGAGGACGGCGCACCGCACATCGCCTACGGCCGCGACTACTGGCCGAAGCTCGAGAAGTACACCAACGGCTACTACACGAACGAGGTGGCGAACGAGCCGCAACGCCAGGTGGACGAGAACTACCAGGGCAACATCGGCCGGCTGGTCGAACTCAAGACGAAGTACGACCCGACCAACCTGTTCCGGCTCAATGCCAACGTGACGCCGAAGGCCTGAGGGTCCGGTGGGCAGCGCCCGGGCACGGCCCTGGCGCTGGTCCGCCTCGTCGAGCGCAGCCTCGATTCGGTCGTAAAGCGCGCCGAGCACCTCGGGCCGCGCGCGGCGCCTGTCGTCGGCCGGCTCGATCCACTGCGGCGCGTGGCAAGCGTCCGCGTCGGCGCTTTTGGACACCCGTCGGCGCTTTTGGACGTCGGCGCTTTTGGACACCCACCATCTACTCTCCCACCATCTTCTCTGTCTCTTCTGGACACCTGTCTCTCCGTCTCTTCTGGACACCCACCTTATTGCACCTTATTGGACACACGGTTGCAGCATGCGGCCGGAACACTCGCGTTTCGCCCGTCTCCAGGAATCGCCCATGATGGTCAACGCCGAAGGTTTTCGCGGCATCGCGCGACATTGCACCTTGCTTGCGCTGTCGTGGGTTGCACTGCCGCTGTTTGCATCCGGCGCGCTGGCCGCACCTAGCGTCGCCGGGACATCGCACGAGGGCAAGGAATTCACCGCCGGCTGCCTGTCGACGCCATTTCCGGTGCAGCCGCAGGGGCAGGTGGTCAGTCGGGAAATCAGTCGCACGGATGGTGCGCGGATGCGGGTGTCGCTGTGGCGCCAACCGTGCACCGGCGGCGACGCGCAGGCGGTGCTGACATTCACGCCGTTGAGTGGAACCCCCAGCGTCAACAGCATCCGCCTGCGCCAGGCCGGTCGCGAGGCGCGCTTTCCCGACCTGCTGTCATCGGTCGCCCCGCTGACGTTCCTGTTCGGCCCCATCGAAAGTCCGGTCAGTGCGGTGATCAGTGCCAACCTGTCGCCGCCGTTCGACGACGATTGCGCATTCAGTATCGACTATCTCTCGCGCGACGGGGCCGCGCAGTCGCTCGCGCTGGCGGCCGAACCCGGCGCTGCGTGCACGCTCGATTTCGGCACCGCGGGTGCGGTGCTCTCCGCACGCCTGGGCGGCACCTGGTTGGATCCCGCGCGCGACGGCGAGGGCGTCTTGCTGGATTTCTTCCGTGCCGGCGACCAGCTGGTGGCGTTCGCGAGCTGGTACACCTACGAGGCGGGCCAGCAGCGTTACCTAGTCGGCAATGCCACCTACGCGGCCGGCGACCTCAGCGTGCGCTTGCCGCTGGTCGAAACCGGCGGCGCGCAGTTCGGCGCGGCGTTCCGTCCCACCGACGTCACCCGCCGGACCTGGGGCGAGGCCACGCTGTCGTTCGCCGACTGCCGAACCTTGCGCATGGCGTGGACCCGCGCCGATGGCGTGGCGGGGATCCTCAACCTGTCTCGTGTAGGGGTCGCCGACGGGATCGACTGTCCCTGAACCGGTCGCGGATCGGCTCTGGATGCGCCGATGCCCGCCCGCAGAGCGCATGCCGGGGGGAGGAATCGGGGAATCTGGACGGGGAATCTGGACACCCACTTTCCCACTTTCCGCCCACAGCATCGATGCGGTCGCAAAGCGCGCCGAGTACCTCAAGCCTTGCGCGCCGCTCGGAATCCGGAATCTGGACGCCCACGAGCTAGGGGCGTCCGACGGACTTGGACACCCACTTCTTGGCCCCCACCTTTTGGCCCGCGGCGCGCGTGGTGGGCTCAGGGATCGCAGTTGCTGGCGCTGGAGCCGCGGTTGCCGCTGACCGTGAGCTGCCAGTTGGCGCAGCGCACGCTCTGGAAGTGGCGTACTTCGATCACGACGTCGAACGTGTCGTCCCCCACGAGGTCGTCGTCGTTGGCCACGTCTACGGTGTCCACAGTCGTCCCGCCATTGGTGGACGAGCCGATCAGGGTGCCGCCGCAGGACACGCAGTAGACGTACAGGTCGAAGTCGGCTCCGGGGCCGGGCGCCAGGCTCACGCGCGCGCGCACGGTGTCGGCGTTGATACCGCTCACGTTCTCGGTCGGGGTGACGCGGTACCAGCGCTCGTTCGTCCCGGCGGCCGTGATCTGGCCTGCGCCGGTATCGCCGGCGATGGCGCCCACGGAATCTGGACGCCCACGGAATCTGGACACCCACGAAGTGGGAGTCTGACCTCCCACGGTTGTGGAATCTGGACACCGGTTGTGGAATCTGGACACCCACGAAGTCGGACTTGGACACCCACGATTTGGCGAACCGAGACTAGGCAGGCAAACCTGGACACCCCCTTTCCTCACAGTCGGGGCGTGGTTGATCGTGCAGGTGGCGGCGACGCTGTTGCCGATCTTCGACGCGCCAGTATGCGAGTCCTGGACACCCGGACTGCCGCCCTCAACCGCCCCGTCGACCGTCGCGATCCCGACCGCCCTCGCCGCATGCGGACTTGACTGCCTCGACCGAAACCGGTTTGCCCCAGAACCAACCCTGTTGCACGTCCGCCGGTTGATGGGTGTCCAGAACCAACCCGTCGAACCCGCATCCAGAACCCGCAGAACCCGGCAAGACCCGGTCGAGATCAGGGGCAGCCTGGCACCGGACCCGGAGGCATTCGACGCCGCACCGCTCAGGGCCCCAGCGCCGCTGCCGTCATTCGGCCGCCTGGGTGTTGTTGGCCAGATGGCTGCGGCGATAGCCGTATGCGTAGTAGAAGATGATGCCGATCACGGCCCAGCCGACGAACAGGCCGATGGTGTACATCGAAAGGTTGAAGAACAGCAGCAGGGTGCCGGCGATGGCCAGCGGGCAGACCACCCAGACCATCGGCGTGCGGAACGGACGCGGGCGGTCGGGCTGGGTCTTGCGCAGGATCATCACGGCCACCGCCACCATCAGGAATGCGAACAGTGTGCCCGAGTTCGAGATGTCGGCCAGGATGCCCACCGGAAACACTGCGGCGAACAGCGACACCGCTACTCCGGTGATGATGGTGATGACGTGCGGGGTATGGAACCTGGGGTGGATCTTGGAAAGCACGTTAGGCAGCAGGCCGTCGCGCGACATGGTGAAGAAGATGCGGGTCTGGCCGAACAGCATCATCAGGATCACCGAAGGCAGGGCCAGCGCGGCGGCGATGCCGATGGCGTTGCCCCAGCCCTCGAACCCGAGCAGGCGCAGCACGTGGGCCAGCGGCTCCTTGCTGCAGACCAGGGCATCGGAGCCCTTGCAGGCAGCCGCCAGCTCCGCGCTGCCCGGCGCCAGGGCGAGCCCATCCGGCCCCATCATCGGCTGCGAGCCGACCGAGCCGACGGCGGCGTAGCCGACCAGCAGGTAGAACACCGTGCAGACCGCCAGCGAGCCGATCAGGCCGATGGGGATATTGCGGTTCGGATTGCGGGTCTCCTCGGCGGCGGTGGAGACCGCATCGAATCCGACATAGGCGAAGAAGATCGAGGCCGCGGCGCCCAGGATGCCAACGCCGCCCATTGGGCTGCCCCAGCCCGTGGGCATGAACGGTTCGAAGTTCGGGTCTTTCACCGCCGGGAGGGCGATGACGATGAAGGCGGAAAGCGCGATCACCTTGATGGCCACGAGTACCGAGTTCACCTTGGCGCTCTTGGACGTGCCGATCACCAGCAGCACGGTCACGGCCAGGGCGATCAGGAAGGCCAGCACGTTGAAGGTGCCGCCGTCATAGGGGCCGGTACGGAGGAATTCCGGTAGCGGTACACCGGCGCTCATCAGCAGGCCGTTCATGTAGCCCGACCAGCCCACCGAAACCGCGCCAGCGGCGACCGCGTACTCGAGCACGAGTGCCCAGCCGACGATCCACGCCAGACCCTCGCCCAGTACGCCGTAAGTGTAGGTGTAGGCGGAGCCGGAAACGGGAATCATCGAGGCCAGTTCGGCGTAGGCCAGCGCCGCCAGGGCGCAGACGACCGCGGCGATGACGAAGGCGACCATCATGGCGGGGCCGGCCTTCTGGCCCGCCTCCGCGGTGAGCACGAAGATGCCGGTGCCGATGATGGCGCCAACGCCAAGAAGGGTCAGCTGCACCGGCCCGAGCTGGCGCTTGAGGCTCTTCTTCTCGGCCGTGGCGAGAATCTGGTCTAGCGACTTGACGCGCTGAAAAAGCATGAGATGACTCCCCGGAAAACGCTGATCCTGGGCCGGTCCGCAACGGTGGCGGACGGCGCGTTCTGGCCACGACCGAAGGTCGCGGGCAGCGGCCAACCCTAGCCCAGCCTGCGGGGGCCCACAAGTCGGGAATCTGGACGGGAATCTGGACACCTGAAACCGGGGTCCGAAACCGGGGTCAGAGTACAGTTCTGGTCCGCGCCGGTATTGGCCGGATTCGGCGCGTAGTTCCCGTCTCGGGGCGGTTCACCCGCTTGCTGGGTGTCCAGAATCCGCCGGTGTCCAGAATCCGCCGCCCGCATCACGAGTTGATGGGTGTCCAGGTTGCCGCCCCGGGGCGATTCAACCGATTGCTGGGTGTCCCGAATCCACACTAGGTTGCCGCCCCGGGGCGATTCAACCGATTGCTGGGTGTCCCGAATCCACAGAATCCACAGAATCCCCGGGATTCCCGAATCCCGGCGGCCGCGGCGCGTTCGCTTCCCGCGGGCGCGGCATTGACTGAAGGGACATCTCACCGACCCAGGCCATTCCGCCCATGCGCGCCCCGACACCCGTACCCATCGCTGCCCGACTGAGCCTGATGCTGGGCTGTGCCGCGGTCACCGCTGGCGCTGCCGCCTGTCCGCTCGCTTTCGTCACCACGGCCGGCGGTGGAGCCGGGGACGATGGCGTGCGCGTGATCGATATCTCGCGCATGGCACTGGTCGCGACCATCGGCGGCGTCGGCGATGAACCCAGCCGCATGGTGGCCAACGCCGACGCCAAGCGCCTGTGGGTTTCGAGCTATCTGCCCGCGAGCGTCGGCATCGAGCGACGCGGCATGGTCTATGCGATCGATGCCCTGCAGCGACGCGTGGTCGGATCGGTCGCTGTCGGCAATCGCCAGAATCGCGCGATCGCCCTCAGTCCGGATGCGAGCCGGATCTACACCTTTCGCCAGGAGGGTTCGGCGCCGAACGCCACCATTGCGCTCGCAGTGATCGACGCCCAGACCCTGGCGCCGCTGGCGGATGCGCCCTTGCCGGTCACAGAGTGTCTGCAATCCGTCGCCGACATCAAGGTGCATCCCGATGGGCGCATCTTCGTTTCCGGCTGCAGCGATACCATCCGCGCCTTCGATCCGGTCACCCTGCAGGCCAGCCCGGTGGCGCCGCACCCCGTGACCGGTGGGCGCATGCTTGGCTTCTCGCCCAACGGCGCCGAGTTGTACCTGCCGGTGGGCGCGGCCACCGGCTCCGGTACCGGCACCGGGATGGTCGCGATCGAACTCGCCACGGGCGCCTCGAACTCCGTGGCCTGGGCCGGTGGTAGCGCGACATTCCCCACCGGTAGCCAGGCCATCCGCATGTTGCTGGTACAGCGCCCCGAGGATGCGCCGGGCGATCCCACGGTGTTCTTCGGCTACATGTCCGCGTTCGGCAACTCGCCGGTGGCATTCGCCCGCGCCAGCGAGCTGTCGCCGCCGATGGGACCGCCGCTGCGCCAGCTCCGGGGCCGCACCAATGTGGGTCCGTCATCGGTCCTGGGCGCCAGCTCCGACGGCAGGATCGGGCTCGGCGTGCGCCTCGGCGGCATGCGCCAGCTCGGCTTCGTCAGCAGCGATCCCGCGGTCGTGATCGTCGGAAACGGCGCGGTCCTCGCCCTGCCGGGCGTCGGCGCGCTCAGCGACATCGTGATCGACGACGGCCTGTTCTGCGACGGGTTCGAGCAGGCGGAATCGGCAGCAGCCGGGACTTCAGCCAGCCTGGACCTCGACACCCACGAGTCCTGATGGAGTCCGCTCCCCTGGACCCTGGACACCCGCAAAGCTGGATCCGGAAACCGGCGAGTCGCCGGCACGATGCGCCGGCACCCAGGCCGAGGCGACTGGGTACAAGCGCCCCCTGCTTCAGATCTTCGGCGGGACGTTCGCGTTGAGCCGGAACAGGTTCATGGGATCGTACTTCGCCTTGAGTTCGACCAGGCGCTCGAAGTTGGCACCGTAGTTCTGCCGATAGACGGCCAGTTTCGTGTCCGCATCGGCGTAGTTCGTGTAGAAGCCCTGGGTGACCGGTTCCAGCTCGCCCCACGCCGCACGCATCTTCTCGACATTGCCCTCGCTGGCGGCCGCATCGGTCCAGTTGCCGAACATGGCGATCGACAAGCGCATGTCGCGCCGGGGAAATGCCGAGTCCGCCACGGCAACCCGGCCGTACGCAGCGCCGAAGTGCTCGGTGAACACGGTATACAAGCCGGGCGTGCGCGCGAACACGTCGACCAGATGGTCGATTCCTTCATCGGTGAGCTCGGTCACGAAGCCGCTCTTCGCGTAGTAGTACTCGCCGTGCGGCGTATCGGCGTCGAACTGCGACTGCAACTTCACATAGGGCGTCGGCGCGACGCTGGCGTAGTTGGTCTTGCCGAACGTACGCAAGGGTTCCAGCCAGGCCTCGCCCTCGGCGTGATCGTCGCCCGACCAGCAGGCTTCGATGCCGACATGCGGCTTGCCCTCGTCCCAATGCAGGTCGAAGGTCAGGTTGACGACCTCGGGCGCGTCCATCGCCATGTCGCGGTAGCGGCGCAACACGCCGCGCGCCTGCTCCAGCGGCCATCGCAGGTACGCGCTGAGGATGACCGGATTCATGGGATGGAGGCGGTACTCGATCGCCGTCACCACGCCGAAATTGCCGCCGCCGCCCCGCAGCCCCCAGTAGAGGTCCGGATTCTCGCTGGCGCTGGCGCGCAGGAGGCGCCCGTCCGCCGTCACCAGGCTGAACGACTCGACGTTGTCGCATGCCATTCCAAAGCGCCGGCCCAGCCTCCCGAAGCCGCCACCAAGCGTGAGGCCGGCGGCGCCCGTGTGGGACACCGTGCCTGCCGTGGTCGCGAGCCCGAATGCCGCGCACTCATGGTCGAGCTGGCCGAGCAGAGTGCCCGCCTCCAGGTAAGCCCGGCGAGTGGATGGATCGACACGAACGCCCTGCATCTGCTGCAGGTCGATCACGAACCCGCCTTCGCAGGAGGACTTGCCCGAGAAACTGTGGCCACCGGCGCGCACCGCGGTCAGCAACTGGTGCTCGCGCGCGAAATCGACCGCGCGCTTGACGTCGGCGGCGCCCGTGCAGCTGGCGATCATCGCGGGCTTGCGGTCGAAGGCCGCATTCCAGATATGGCGGGTACGCTCGTAGTCCGGATGATCCTGCAGCAGCAGGTTGCCCCGCAGGCTCGCGGCAAGCGCCTCGATCGACGATCCGCGGATCGGCACCTCGCCACCGGCGAGTGTCGTCGCTGGCACGTCGGCGACATTCTTGAGCGTGGCGGAGAATCCGCGCAGCGGCCAGGCGGCCGCAAGCGCAAGACCCCCGCCCACCAGTTCCCGTCGTTTCATGGCGGCTGCCCTCCCGGCGGTACTGTACTACCCGGCGCGCTTTTGACACTGCCGGCCCAACGGCGTCACGCCGCGCGACGTGGACCGTCGCGTGGCCTGGCTGCCTGGCTCAGGCAGGCTCGGAACAAGGCATCGGACTCGGAGTGATGCGGATTGATGGGTGTCCAGTTCTTCTGCGGACTCGGAGTGATGCGGATTGATGGGTGTCCAGTTCTTCTGCGCAGTTCTTCTGCGGCGGGTACCGGCGCGCGTGGCGGCGGCGGCACTCCCGGCACTGCGGCTAGCACCTTCAACGCGTCTGGCGACTACCAGATACCGATCGGCGGCATTGGCGCCGTGGGACAACCCGGCGGTGGCGGTGGCGGTGGCGGTGGCGGTAGCGGAGGTGGTAGTGCCAACGGGAATACACCTGCTCCCTTCGATTTCTGCACCAGCTGCAACGGAATCGCCAGCGGTGCAGGCGGCGGTGGTGGTGGTGGATGCGGCGGATTCGGAGGCGCTGGTGGATTGGGCGGAGGGGCCAGCTTTGGAATCGTCAGCGTGTCGTCGGGATGGGAATCTGGACACCCAGAAACGCAAACGGGAATCTGGACACCCAGAAACGGGAATCTGGACACCCACGAAAGGACGGACACCCACGAAAGGACGCCCACAAAAGGACGGGTGGGTTCAACCGCGAAGTGCACCGCCTGACAGGCCAAGGCTAGCGGGTCAGGTGCCGTAGCATCCGATCTGTCTGACTTGGCCGTTGGACGGAGCGGATGAACTATCGACACCTGACCCAAGAGCAACGCTATCAAATCCAAGGCCTTCTGCGCGCGGGCTTCTCCAACAGGTCTATCGCGGTGGAGATCCGTTGCCACCCGAGCACAGCTGCGCGCCAGCGACCGACGGAGGCGGACTTGGACACCCACCATTTGGCGGTTGATCGCGGCGGGTGCGCAGGCCTGGGACCCGGCGGTGTCGGTCAACTCGCTGCCGCCAACCGGCGGTGGACAGACCAACCCTTACGCCGCTGTGTCGGAGACCGCAGCGCAGGCGGTGAGCGCGATCGCGCCCGCGGCGACATTGCGAACCACCATGCGCTTGGCAACGAGCACGCCGTTCGATAGCAGGGCGGAGCTCGTCATGCAGCATGCGCTCCTTCCGGAAGGCGACGGCCGTCGCTGGCCCCGGATGGTAGCGCCCATCGCGGGCCTCGGGAATCTGGACACCCTCCGGGCTCCCGGTTCCGGATGGAACCTGCCGAATCTGGACGCCCACGAAGCGGAGATCCACCGACGCCCCTTCGCGCCGACGGCTGACATCCACTCGACTCCCGATCCGGGACTCCCGCGAGGCCACGCCCACGTGGCCCAACGTCGTCTACCATCCCGAAAACCGGACACCCACGGACCCCCCACGGACCCGCAGAAGTCCGGACACCCACGGAACCCGCATGGAATCTGGCATGAGCGCCCGCGCGCGACCGCGGTTCGTGGCCCTGGTCGACTTTCCCATCGGAGCGGGTTATCTGGCAGCGGGCTTGGTGCCTGCGCTGGTGTCGGAGTCGTGGCGTTCCGCCGTGGTCGCGATGGCGCAGGTAAGCCTTGCGGCGGCAGTCGCGGTACCGCTGCTCGGCGCAGCCATGCTGCGCCTGTCGCCGGACCCCCGCCACGCGCGGCGCCGCGTGGCCCTGCTTGGCGCAATCGTGTGCGTGCTGCTGCCGCAGATGCAGTTGTTCCGGAATCCCGACGCGATGCCGCCGGAATTCCTCGCGCCCGTACTGCCGGCACTGGCCGCGCTGGTGCCGCTGTGGCGCGCCGCGGGCGAGCCGTGGCCGGGGCTGGCGCTCGAACGGCGCGTCGCACGGGTGCTGCCGCTGCTCGCGCTCGCCATCGCCGCGATGTTCTTCGGATCGCTCCGGGCCGGCTGGACTGGAGGTAGCGCACTGGTCGTGCTGGCAGGGTTGACGCTGCCAACGGTGGCAGTAGCCCGCAACCTCATCTTGCGGCGGCTCGCACTCGACTAACTCGGTCCCGAAGTCGCGATTCAGTCCCGCCAGACTGCGCTACCTGTCGCTGGTGCCCTTGCTCTGCTGGCCCGGGTCGGAAACGAATACGAATGCGCGGCCCGTTTCGCCATTCGACGGATCGCACAACTGGACGCCAAAGTGATAGTCGGGGCCCACGTTGTCCCGATCGACGAAGCTCAGGACCTTGCCATCGGCCGAGAGCGAGAATCCGGAGTACTCGCCCTGCTCTCGCGGCGACAGGCCGGGGATGGGCCACGGCATCAAGTCGCCCGAGACGCGGCCATTGTTGCCGATCTTCGCGAACACGACCGCCTTGGTCGCGTCGACGGCAGCGGTATTGAGGCACGCCGAGCCCTGGGTATCGGTGAACTTGAACCCGGCGCCCTGCGTGTCGAGGATCCTGATCTGGTAGGTGAAGGGTCCAGCGCCGAGCTTCTGGAACGTGAACGCGTCCTGCACGTAGTTCCAGCAGGTGCCGTTCCATCCCGTGTAGTAATGGTTGATCCAACCCTCGGCCGGCGGCGGGGTCTGCAGCATCTGCTTGGTGATCGAGACCTGGGCGTCGATCCGGGTGACGCCCGCGTCGCACGGAAACGCGCTGGGCTGCGCCGTCGCCAGCCCCGATGTCAGCACCAGCGCCCAGCCAAGGCACCGCGCGGTCGCAGCCGCCAGTTCGATAGGCATGTTCATGGTTGGTCGTTCCGCCGGGGTTTCGACTACCTTACTGCAAGACCATGGCGCCCCGCGAACCGGCGACCGGATCGCGGCGATTTCCGCTGCGCGACGACAGCCGGCCGCGCAGTTGCTCGAACTCGGCATGGCGATAGCCGAGCTCGACGAGCTGGTCGGCGAGCGCCCGCGCCTTGGCGAGCTCCCCTGCAAGCAGGTAGGCCTCCAGGAAGACAGTGCGGTTCTCCACCCCCGACCTGCGGATGATCGGCTCGAACATCGGGATCGAGTCGGTCGCCAGTCGCCGGGCGGACGCCGGGTCGCCCGATCGCTCGGCCAATCGGGCCCTGAGGATCGCGGTCCTGATCACGAACTGCCGCTGGTCCATCTGGCGGCCGAACTTCGACTCGCCGCGCCCGGCCAGGGCCTCGGCTTCGGCCAGGTGGCTCGATGCAACGTCGAACGCGCCGGCCTCGATCGCCGCGCGCGCGGCGCTGTGCAGCGCGCTGCCGAGGCAGTCGACCGACCAATCGAACACCGATGCGTCGATCGCGACGAGGCGCCGTCCGATCCCCAGCGCCTCGTCCGCATGGGCGCGGGCGACTTCGACATGGTCGAGGACGAGATTGACGTTCGCCGTGTCGATGTGCAGGCGGCAATAAAGATCGAGCCAGAAGCGGTTCTCGGATTCGTTGGCCAGTCGCGCCCGATGCATGCCCCCGAGATCCTGCAGGATCGCCAGCGCGCGCTCCGGCGCCCCGGTCCACACTGCCAGCCGTGCCGTCACCCGGCCGTTGACCGCCTGGCGCTGGAGCGCGCTGTCGTTGGCGCCGTCCAGTGCAAGCAGGCTTGCGTTCACCGCTGCTTCCTCGGCCAGCGCCCGCTCCGCGTCGGCGAACGCACCGAACCGCAATTGCGCATTGGCCAGCCAGGCGTAGTCGTCCGCAAGGATGATCTGCGCCCCCGCATCATCCGGATGTCGCCTGGCCAGGCGCCGCGAGATATCAAGGGCGTTCGAGAACGCGTCGATGGCGTCCGCCGCATCGCCTTCCTCGAGCGACAATACGCCGAGGTTGCGATGGCCGTAGCCCAGTTCGGTCTGCCATTCATCCTTGCCCGGATCGAGCGCAACCAGGCGCGCGCCATGGTCGCGATACCGGATCCAGGCCTCGCGGGCCAGCGCGGCATCGCCGCGCTTCCACGCGATGTCGCCAACCCAGTAGACCGCCTGCGCATGGTCGAAGATTCGTTGCTGATCCTCGGGATCGCGCTGCAACAGCTCCGCGGTCTTGGTTGCCGCTTCCTGGTAGCGCGCGAGCGCGGCATCGAGCTCGCCGCGAGTCGCGTCGACTTCTCCCAGCAGCGTGAGGACGCGCGCCTGCCGTCCGAGCGCAGCGGGATCGAGCTTGGCAGGATCCTGCCTGGAGTAGCTCGCTTCGAGACGCTCGCCGACCGACTCGAGCACGTCGAGCCGCCCGAGCGCATCGAGGCGCTGGCGCAGGTCGGTCAGCATGAATTCGACCAGATCCTGCGCTTCGTTGCGCTGGAACTCGGCGTCCCGGGTCGCCTCGATCGCCGCATCGCGCTGCGCGAAGGCATACACGGTCAGGCCACCGAGCAGGACCGAGAGCGAGCCGAGCCCCGCGTAGACGAACCGCCGCGTGCGGGTCCGGCGCCGGTCGTCGCGGCGAACCAGTTCGTCGAGCCCGACGCCAAGCATCGCGGCAGCGAGTTTGAGCTTCGCGCCACGCTTGCCGTCGCCGCTCGCGCGGGCATCGGCGGCGAGGGGAACGTCTCCGGAGATCTGTGTCGGCTGCAGGTCCTGGTCGATCTCGTAGATCAAGGTCTTCGGAAAGCACTCGAGTGCCTCGCACCCCGGCGTCAGCGACGCCATCGGCTCGCCATCGACGATCACGCACAAGACCTTCTTCGGGTCGCGATGGGTCTTGAACCACGCGATCTCGCGGTTCACCCACTTCGAGGCCGCCGAGCGGGGCGAACACAGGACGATGAGGAACTCGCTCGAACCCAGCGCTGCCTCGATCGAGGCGCCGATCGAGGCGCCGACGGCCTCCTCTTCGCGGTCCTTGAAGATCGGCTGCAGCGATGGCGCACGGACGGCAACCGAGCCGGCTGTGGCGGAACCGGGCGCGCGATAGGTCTCCAGCGCGCGATGCAGCCACGCCCCCCAGCGCTTGTCCGACCAGCTATAGCTGATGAACGCCTTGTACTTGAAGGTTGACAGGTGCGTTCCTGGCCGGTTCTGCTCGACTCGCCGGCAGCATGGTATCGCCCCGGCGTCCCATGAAACAGGGCGTTCTGGAAGGGGAGTTCCGCGGCAGTTCTCGCGGGAGTTCTGGACACCCGGAATACCACCCCGGTGTCCTTGCTCTGCCGGCGCGGCAGCGCATCCTGCTCGCGCTTGTCGCGCCCGGTGCACGTGTGTACGCGGATGTGTGGGAGGTGACCCATGGCCACCAAGTCCGCATGGCCGGGCTATAGCAGGTCGGGGCGTGGTTGATGGTGCAGATGGCGGCGACGCTGTTGCCGATCTTCGAGGCGCCAACATGCGAGTCCTGGACACCCGGACTGCCGCCCTCAACCGCCCCGTCGACCGTCGCGATCCCGACCGCCCTCGCCGCATGCGGACTTGACTGCCTCCGTCCCCAATTCGACGTCAATCCGGATCCGTTGCCGTGAACAGGCCCTCGAAACCGTCGGCGAACAGCAGGTTCGGAAATGGCGCGTTGACCACGAGATAGACCCGGAACAGGGCGCTCGTTCCCGGAAGAATGATGCCTCCGCCCCACTGCACGCCGGCAGTGAAGTCTGCGGGGCCAAAGGGCAATCCGCTGTTGTCGACGCGGCTGCGGTTCTGGTTCTGGACACCCACCATTCGACCCCGACCTACGGACCGGTTGACCGATTCTTGACCGATTCTGGACACCCACCATTCTGACCGTTGCTGCGGTTCTGGACACCCACCATTGACGCACCATTGACGGGGAATCTGGACACCCATGATGTGGGGCCCCCTACGGTTCTGGACACCCACCATTCGACCCGG
>Ga0209254_10002380_pt1 | contig 17067 bp, 11 predicted proteins | sample FrelakmetDIP11DI_FD_187148 | JGI IMG/M metagenome (GOLD analysis project Ga0209254, IMG submission 187148) | Freshwater lake sediment microbial communities from the University of Notre Dame, USA, for methane emissions studies - DIP11 DI (SPAdes)... | ecosystem: Environmental > Aquatic >... | reverse complement strand
GGGCGGCTCCGACACCATCGGCCTGTTGTTGCAAGGCCTCACGAACGTCACGCCGCAGTCCGTGGTGATGATCGGCGTGGCCTTCGTGCTGCTCTACCTGGGCATCGCCAAGAACTACGAGCCGCTGCTGCTGCTGCCGATCGGCGCGGGCTGCCTGCTCGCCAACCTGCCGCTGTCGCCACTGATCGCCGACGACGGCATGCTGCGCGTGCTCTACAACATGGGCATCGTCAACGAGCTGTTTCCGCTGCTGATCTTCATCGGCATCGGCGCGCTCACCGACTTCGGCCCGTTGCTGGAGAACCCGCGCCTGGTGCTGCTCGGGGCGGCCGGCCAGTTCGGCATCTTCCTGACCCTGTTCCTGGCGCTGGCGCTGGGCTTCACGCGGCCCGAGGCGGCGTCGATCGGCATCATCGGCGCGATCGACGGCCCGACCTCGATCTACGTCAGCGGCCTGCTGGCGCCGCACCTGCTGGGGCCGATCACGGTGGCGGCCTACAGCTACATGTCGCTGGTGCCGATCATCCTGCCGCCGATCATGAAGCTGCTGACCACGCAGGCGGAACGGCGCATCCGCATGCCGTACAGCCAGCGCACGATCAGCCGGCGCACGCGCATCCTGTTCCCGATCGTCGTCACGGTGGTGGTCGGCACGCTGGTGCCGTTCGCGACGCCGCTGATCGGCATGCTGATGCTCGGCAACCTGATGAAGGAGTCGGGTGTCGTCGAGCGCCTGACCAAGGCCTCGGCGCAGGAGATCGCCAACACCGTGACCCTGTTCCTCGGCCTGGCGATCGGCTCGACGATGGTCGGCAGCGAGTTCCTGAAAGCCAGCACGCTGGCCATCCTGGTGCTGGGCATCGTCGCCTTCGCGGTCGACGGCGTCGCCGGCGTGCTGTTCGCCAAGCTGCTCAACAAGCTCAGCGGCGGCCGTGTCAACCCGCTCATCGGTGCGGCTGGCATCAGCGCGTTCCCGATGGCCGCACGGGTGGTGCAGAAGGTGGCGCAGGAGGAGGACTTCGAGAACTTCCTGCTGATGCACGCGATGGGCGCCAACGCCGCCGGCCAGATCGCCAGCGTGGTGGCCGGCGGCGTGCTGCTGGCGCTGATGGGGGCCGGCGGGCATTGAGTCGAGCTGGCGCTCGATCGCCAGGCATGTCGTTCGGCGCGCGATGAGTCGGTTTCGGACCTCTGCGGTCGATTCCCTCTTGGTTTGCTTCAATGAGTCAAACGGAAGACAAACCGCCCGCAAAGGACCGTCCGCGGGACCAAGTGCAAACTCGTGCCCACCGGGTCGAGTTCAGGTGGCGCTCGCTCGTACCGACGCCCGCGCTTTCTTCGCCACCACTGCCTTGGCTGGCACGCGGTTCACCCTGCGCTGCGACGATGCCCGTTTCGCGCGTGCCGCCAGCGCCAGCTCGCGCACGCGCTCGATGTCCTCCTCGCTGAACACGCCGTTGACGCCCGAAATCGCTGCCAGCTTCATGCCGTGCTTGAGGCCGAGCAGGTAGATCTCGTGCACCTTCTCCCATTCGATGGCGCGGCCGACAGTGAAGGTCTCGAAGCGGCCTTCGAGCGCCAGCACAATGGTCTCGGCCAGGCAGGCGTAGGCCACATTCTTCGGCAGGCCGATGTTCTTCATCGACACCTCGCCGGGTAGTTCGATCTCGCCGGACTCGATCACCAGCACGTCAGGGCGTTTGGCGACCTCTTCGGGCGGCAGGTCGAGCGGTCGTGCCACATCGGTGATCACACAGCCGGGCTTGACCTTCATGATGTCGAGCACCTTCTTGCCCGCGCCCGACGTGGCGGTGACGATCATGTCCATCTTGGCGATGTGTGTGTCGGCGCGCGCGGAGAGCACCACCTTCGCGTCGGGCGTCTGCTGCAGGATCGACTCCTTCAGCGCCAGCAGCTTGGCCGTCTCGGGCGAGACCAGGGTGACTTCCTCGGCCGCGCGCACCAGCAGCCGCGAGCAGGCGGCGCCGATCGCACCCGTGGCGCCCACCACCATGGCCTTGAACTTGACCCGCTCCTTGCCCTTGGGCGGCGGCAGCAGCCTCATGCGCAGCAGCGCGTCGTGCGCCGCCCACAACGCGCCCGAGGCGCTGTAGCTGTTGCCGGTGGTGATCGGCAGCGACGCGCGCTTGGCGACCGTCACGCCGGCATCGCCGACCACCTTGGTGAAGGCGCCCAGGCCCATGATCTGCGCACCCAGTCGCTTGGCCATGTCGGCCGCGGCGAGCAGGCGGCGGTAGGTGAACTCCGGGCTGTGGTTCATGATCTCCTTGGGTGTGCCGCCGACCGAGATCAGCCAGCCTTCGGCCTCGACGCCGGTTGGCGACTTGATGCCTTCGACCTTGGAGTAGACGAACGGCGGCGCGTAGGCCATCACCTTTTCCAACGAGTCCATCAGCAGCGGGGGCGACACCCGCGACAGCAGCTCGATCGGTTTGACCTTCTTGAAGTACTCCTGCGACAGCGGGTGGATCACGAAGGCGAAGCGGTTGACGCGCTTGAAGCCGTTGGGGTAGAGGATGCGGGGCGCCATCTGCAGCCCGGTGATGATCTCGAGGATGTCGTCCTCGAGGATGTCCTCGGGCGCCTTGCCACTGGCGGCGAGGATCATCGCATCGAGCATCTCGGGCCCGAGCACGTGGCCGGCGAGCACGGGCGAGCCGTCGACCACCATGTTCACGCCCTTGTCCTTGAAGCGCGCGAGGCGCTCGTCGTTGACATTGCTGGTGATGACCGTCTTGCCGGCCAGGGCCTCGAGGCCGAAGTCGTCCAGTTCGTGCACCGGCGCCACCACCACAGTGGCCTTTTCCATCGCCTTGCCGAGAACGAAGCGCGTCCATTGCTTGAGCAGCGCGGCCGGTATCACGCGCGGTGGTGTCCAGTCCGACACGTAGTGCATGCCGCTGGCATACAGGCCCAGCGCGTCGAGCGAGGTCAACAGCTTGGGCACACCGAGCTGCAGCAGCGGGTCGGCGAACTGCAGGTTGTCGGTGTACTCCGACATCGACGTCGCCAGCTTGTGGTTCGACATGCCCGAGAAGAACAGCACGTTGGCGTTGTCGAAGTAGCGCCCGAGCTCGGTCTGGGTGTGGCGCACCGCCCACTCGAGGAAGATGTCCGACAGGCGTGTCCCAGTCGTTACCGGCACGCGTGTGACGATCTTCTTCAGGCGGGCGCTGTCGATGTCGATCAGGCGCTGCGCGCCGATGCGGTAGCTGTCCTTGACCACGCCCAGGCCGATCGCATCGGCGTGCTTCTCCCAATGCCGCAGCAGCTTGGTGGCGCGGGCGACGCTGCCGTCGGTGCCCAGGCGTTGCACATGCAACCTCTGGCCGAGGAATTGGGTGCTGAACTCGAAATCCTGGCTCTTTGATCCCAGGCTGATGCTGATCACGTTCTTCATGGTGGACTTGCGGCAAAGTAGCGTTAGCCAATGATGGAGGAAGATCGTGATTGCGAACTTGATCGGCGACATAGCCCGCTCGTATGCGTTGCCCGGCCTCAAACGTGCCGCCGGGCTCGTCACCCGGCTGCTGCCGATTCCGCAGCCGACGATGCTGGTCGGCCCGGGCGCCAGCGCACGGCTGGGCCAGGCCGTCGGCGGCTTCGGCCACCACAAGATCCTGGTCGTCACCGACAAGGTGGTGGCGCAGCTCGGTCTGATGACGGGCCTGACCGATGCGCTCGCCTCCTGCGGCACTGACTTTGTGGTTTTCGACGACATCACGCCCGATGCGCCGATCCCGCTGGTGGAAAAGGGCATCGCGGTGTACCAGCAGGCAGGCTGCGACGCGATCATCGCCTTCGGCGGCGGCTCGGTGATGGACGCGGCCAAGGCGATCGGGCTGTCGGCCGCCAACCACAAGCATCCGCGCGAACTGGTCGGTTATTTCAGCGGCCGGCATGCACCGCCGCCGATCTATGCGGTGCCGACAACGGCGGGAACGGGCTCAGAGGTCACCGTCGTTGCGGTGGTCTCCGACCCTGCGCACCACAGGAAGCTGGTCATCGCCGACACCCGCATCGTGCCGCGCATGGCAGCGCTCGACCCCTGCGTGATGGCCGGCCTGCCGCCGCCCATCACCGCCGCCACGGGGATGGATGCGCTGACCCACGCCGTCGAGGCCTACATCGGCGGCTGGAGCACGGCGTTCAGCGACCGCATGGCGTTGTCGGCGGTCGGTCTGATCTACCAGAACCTGCCGCTGGCCTTTGCCGACGGGCAGAACCTGGCGGCACGCGAGAAGATGGCCCTGGCCTCGATGTACGCCGGGCTGGCCTTCACGCGGGCCAGCGTCGGCAACGTGCACGCCATCGCGCACCAGGTGGGCGGCCTGTATCACACGCCGCATGGCCTGGCCAACGCCATCCTGCTGCCGCCTGTGTTGCGCTTCAGCAGCGCGGCCATCCAGGCCAAACTGGCGGTGCTCGCCGTGCAGGCCAGGGTCGGGCGGCCCAAGGAGCCCGAAGCCAGTCTGGCGCAGAAATTCCTGGATTCGGTGGAGTCGATGAACCGTGCGCTCGGCATCCCGAAGCACCTGGACGCCTTGCGCGAGCAGGACATTCCCGCCCTGGCCAAGGCGGCCTGCCAGGAGGCCGACATCAACTATCCGGTGCCGCGGGCGATGTCGCAGCAGGCCTGCGAGGCACTGCTGCGCGAGGTGCTGCCGCCGGTTGCGCGCAAGGTAGCCGCGCGCAAGCCCGCTGTACGCAAGGCGCCCGCCCGCAAGCCGGCTGTACGCAAGGCACCCGCCCGTCGTACACCGCGCGCTGCCGCTGGCGCAGCGGCGTAGCGCGCCACGCCGGTCTTGCGTTTTCGCAAATGTGCTCAGGCGCTCCATGTCATCCTGTGCGCGGCTTAACCTAAAGGAGATGAAGATGTTTCGAGCCACTGCCATGGCACTGCTGGCCGCACTTTCCTTCGGCGCGCTTGCCGCGGACCCGAGCTCCGTGGTCACGTACTCGCAGAAGGCGAAATTCGAGGCGGTGCGTGATGACCTGAAGTCGGCGATCGAGGCCAAGGGTCTGGTGATCGACTACCAGTCGTTCATCGGCAAGATGCTCGAGCGCACCGGCAAGGATGTCGGGTCGACGAAGAAGCTCTATGCCGACGCGCAATCGTTCGTGTTCTGCAGCGCCGCGCTGTCACGCAAGACGATGGAAGCCGACCTGGCCAACGTGGCGATGTGCCCCTACGCGATGACGGTGTACGCGACGGCGCAGGAACCGGACAAGATCCATGTCTCGTACCGGCGTCCTTGGCGCTCGGACGGCTCGCCTGCGTCAAAGGCTGCGCTGCGTGAAGTCGAGGTGCTGCTCGACGGCATCGCGCGCGAAGCACTGGGGATACGATAGGGCGTGCGCGCATTCCCACGCTGAGGCGGCGATCCGGTGCTCCGGTTCGGGAGGGCCGACGCCGGGCCGCATGGCGTGAGTCAATCAGCGTGCCGTCTTCAAGGAGAACAGCTTTGCGAAAACTCTTGGTGCCCTTCGACGGTTCCGACAACGCACTGCGCGCATTGCGCTACGCGACGTCAATTGCCCTGGAGCATCGACCCGTCGCCATCCATGTCGTCACCGTCCATGACATGCCGGAAGAGTATGGCTACATGGAGGTCTACGTACCGCGCGAGAAGCTGGCGGAGCTTCAGCGGCAGACCAGTCAGGCTCGTCTGGCGGTCGCCGAGGAGATTCTCGAGCAGGCGGCGGTTCCCTATGAGACGGAGATCCTGATCGGCCAGACCGCGGAGGCGATCGCGCGCCGGGCCGATGAACTCGGCTGCGACGGCATCGTGATGGGCACGCGAGGCATGACAGCGATCGGCGGTCTGGTGATGGGCTCGATCGCGACGAAGGTCGTTCATGCCGCGCACGTGCCTGTGACGCTCGTCAAGTAGGCCCGCGCGCAGCCCGACTCCGCCCGACCAGTTCATCCAGCGCCGCCAGCAGTGCGGTCGACAGCTTGCGTGCATCCGGCACGGCGCAGCGCGCGGTGGTGAAGCCGAAGCCCATCGCGCCGGCGTAGCTCATCACGGTGATGTTCAAGCCCAGGCCATGCTCGGCAATCGACAATGGCCAGTAGGTGGCCATGCGCGCGGCGGCCGCATACAGCGGTACCTGCGGCCCGGGCACATTGGAGATCACCACGTTGGCGATCGGCGGTATCGCGCGCGTGATGCCAGAGCGCCCGTACAGCGCGGCCAAGCCCTGCAGCAGCCAGGGTACGCCGATCGAAGGGAAGTCGGTCGGTATCACGCCCTTGGCGCGCTGGGCCAGCCCCTTGACGGCGCCGGCGGCGTCGCGAATCGCCCGCAGGCGCCTGACCGGGTCGGCGATGTGCGTGTTCAGGTTGACCAGGCTCAGCGTGGCCTGTGTCGAGTAGTCGGTGTTGCCCGCTGCGCGCAGCGAGATCGGCATCGACGCGATCAGCGGCTTCTTCGGAATACCCCCGTGGTGTGCGAGGTAGCGCCGCAGCGCACCGCTGCACAGCGCCAGCACGACGTCGTTGAGCTTGGCGTCGTGCGCGGCGGCCAGTTGCTTGAGCGTGGCCAGCGGTATCGACACGGCAGCGAAGCCACGCTCGCCGGTGATCGGCACGTTCAGCGCTGTCTTCGGGCCGAACGCGAAATTCTGGCCGAGCTGCCCCTCGTGCTTTGCGGGCGTGGCACTGAGCAGGCCGGCGAGTGTCTTGACGACGTCGGGCAGGTGCCGCAACAGCTTGATGTACTGCCCGGCATCGTGCTTCAGCGCGGCGGCGGCGAGTTCGCGCAGGCCCGGGTGTTCACCGGGGTGAGGGGCGTCGCGCGCCACGCGGCGCGGCTGCGGTGTGACGTCGAACAGCGCCTGCGCCAGCAGCACGCCGGCCTGGCCGTCGAGCACGGCGTGGTGGACCTGGATGTAGTAGCCGACCTGGCCGGACTCCAAACCCTCGATGACGGCCAGGCGCCACAGCGGGCGGCCGCGGTCGAGCAGCTCCGAGTGCAGGCGGCCGGCACAGTCTTCCAGCTGTGCCAGGGTGCCGGGGGCGGGCAGGGTGACGCGCTGGACGTGGTAATTCATGTCGAGCTGGTCGTCCTCGACCCACACCGGGTTGGCGAACTGCAGCGGCATCGGCGCGAGCTTGCGCGTGAACACCGGGGCCAGGTGCAGGCGGCTGCGCATCAGGTGCTGGATGTCGGCGTGGAAGTCGCCGCGGTAGCCGGCGGGCAGGTCCAACAGGTGCAGCGACGCCACGTGCATCGGCGTTTGAGGCGTCTCGAGATGGAGGAAGGCGCCGTCAACGCCGCTCAGTGTTCGCATTTGAATCCTCATTGCGTCGATCAGGCCGCCACATGGCCGGCGCGGGTTGCGGCCTATCGTCGGCAGTCGCCAGCATCACGCCGCCGATCTGCTGCGACAGCCGGAACAGGTCGTGCTCCAGGTGGAGCAGTTCGGCCACCGGTACTTCGCTGACTGTGGCCTCGAACTGCACGGTGCGCGACTCGACGTTGCCGCGCACGGTGCGGGTGGTCAGCAGGCGAAAGTGCCGTGCCTCCAATTGCCGTGCCGCAGGCAGGTCGGCAAGCGTCGTGCCTGGCGGCCAGGCCATGTCGATCCGGTAGTGGTAGGTGATCGGGAACGACGGCACCGCCAGCGGAAACCGGCGCGACAGGGTCGGCGGCATCACGATGGCATCGCCGAGGCTGGGTGCGAACTCAACGGCCCAATGTTCGCCTTCAGGGCGGGCCAGTTTCGGCACCGCGAAGCGGGCGCTGATGGTCAATTGATTGAGGCGGCGATCGTCATTGACCTGCGGCTCGCCGAGCAGGCGGCTGCCGGCGTACTGCTGCAGGTAACCGGCGCCTGCGAAGCTGCGCAACGCCACGGCATCCATGCGTTGCAGCGAGATGCGCAAGGTCTCGGCGCTGACGCCGACCCACTGGACGTCGACTTCGAGGCGGCCCTCGCCATCGAAGCGTGCCAGGCTCAGGCGCTCGTGCAACTGATTGCGAAAGATCTCCGCCCGGTTCGGCGAGCGCACGATCACCAGGTCCTGCGTATCGGTATCGACCGGCAGCACCGCAGCTTCCTCGAGGCGCTGGCCCATCCGCGACAGCAGGCCGGCCTGTCCATGGCGCGTCGGATCGAGGTAGTGCTCGCGTCCGTCCAGCCTGGCCTGCACGACCACATGGTCGAAGACGTCGGGCGCCGGCAGCATCGACGCCGGACCCGCGCGGGTGGTCAGCGAGGCCAGGGCCGGACGTGCGTGGATGCCCAACACACGCAGCATGGTCGCCAGCAGAAGGGCCTTGTCCTTGCAGTCGCCCCAGCCGCGCTGCACGACCACAGCCGGCAGTTGCGGGCGCATCGCGCACTCGCCCACGGCGACCGACCAATGGCGGATCTCGGTCTGGACCCACTGCAAGGCCTGCGAAGCGCGCTCGGCGGGGTCCGGCACGGCCCGCAGACGAGCCATCACCGGGGCCATTTCCGCGGGCAGGGGCGCGTCGATCGGGAACAGGGCGACGGCCCAGCGAGCGACTTCGTTCCAGCCCGTGTATTCGCTGAACTGCAGGCCGCGCAGGGGTGGCAGGTTCGGGGGCGTCAACGGCTCGATCACGGCGCCGGCCAGATCGCGCTGCTCGAAGCGCAGGCGCCGGACACCGCCCTCGAGGGTCTCGGTCGGGCGCGGCCCGTCTCCGGCCGAGCCACCGAACCAGCGCCAATGAATTCGACGTGCCGTGGGCGCGACCAGCGTGACGTGGCGCAGTGAGATGGGATGGGCCCGATCCCAGGGCTCATGATGTGTGTAGCGCGCGGCGAGGGTCGGGTTCTCGCCGGCAATCGAGTACACCAACTGCAGGGTGTCGCCGAGATGCAGTCCAGGTAGCACGATCGACGCTGTGATCAGGCCGGTGTAGAGACCCTGTTCGAGCTTGGCCTCGCGCTGCAGGAAGCGAACCGGCGCCGTGCGGGTGTGGTCGATGATCTGCTCGCCGCGAAGGATCAGCACCTTGTGCAGCAGCATGCGCTCGAACTGCGGATTGAACTCGAGCGCCAGCTGCCCGATCGCGTCCAGCGCGCTGGCGTCGTTGACCTGCACGACGCGGTGGATCAGCCGGACCGGTGTGGGCCCGACCAGCAGCTGGGTTTCGACAAGGCGCACGACCACGGACCCGCGGGCCTGCGTTGGCGGCAGCGCCCGCAACTCCAGCAGGTCGGCCCACGCGGGCACCGCCGCCGCGCGCACGAAAGCGCTCTCGGCGCCGGCAATCTCCTGCAACGGCGTGTCTGCCGTATCGAAGGCCGCTGGCCTGTCGAGGTCCATTGCTGCGCAGGCCAGGGAGGCGAAGAGCAGACACAGCAAGCGGGCAAGCCGGCGCACGTTCAGATGTTGGTTGATGCGTCTGCCGACACCCTATCCCGAGCCGGCGAGCCCGGCCGTGCGCTGCGTCAAGCGCGAGAGGCCATGTCGAAGGCTGGCGGCCGCTGACGTGGCCACCGGTGCGATGCCGTTGCAGCGGCATCGAGGGTCAGCATTTCTTACTGCGCGTTCGCCTGCGAGCTCGCCAACCGCTGCAACAAGGGCGACCAATCCGCGCGCGGCTGGCCATCGTCCGAGCTTGTCATCGCCATGCAGGCGAACACGGCGGCCTGCTCGTCGGGCGCCAGCGGCTCGGCGGACAGGCGTTGTGCCTCGAGAACGTCCAGGCCGGCATCGGAGGCGTCGTCAGCGCGTTCGTGGCGCGTTTCAACCCGTGCGCGCAGGGTCTGGACGTCGGCGTCGAAGTCCAGGATCACGAAGGGCACATCGAGTGCGATGGCGGTGGCGCGCGCGGCGTCGCGCTGGTGGCGCCGCAGGAAGGTCGCGTCCAGAATCACGCTGAAGCCGGCTTGAATCACGAAGCGCGCGCCTTCGAGCAGGCGCTCGTAGGTCGCCTGGGTCGCATCGCCGCTGTACAGCGTCTGGCTCAGGGCAGCGTCGCCACGCTGCAAAGGGGCCAGTCCGAACAGGCGTTTGCGTTCGATGTCGGCGCGCAGGCGCACGGCGCCGGTGGCTTCGAGCAGTCCCTGCGTCAGGGTTGTCTTGCCGCTGCCCGACAAGCCGTGCGTGATCATCAGCACCGGGTGCGGCGGGCGGCTGCTGGCCACGGCCAGGTCGAGGTAGTGGCGCACCGCGTCGTTCGCAGCGCCGCGCGCACTGCTCGCCAGCGCTGGCTGCGCAGCGCGCAGCGCTGCCACCTTGGCGCGCACCAGCGCACGGTGCACGACGTAGTAGCGCAGCACGCGCGCGCCGCCGTAGTCGCCGCTGCGCTCGAGGTAGGCGTTGATCAGGCGGTGCGCCAGGTCGGCTCGGTCGTGACAGAGCAGGTCCATCGCCATGAACGCCAGATCGCTGATCACGTCGATCCAGCGGAAGTCGTCGTTGAACTCGATGCAGTCGAAGACGGTGGCCTTGCCGTCGATCTGCGCCACGTTGCCAAGGTGCAGGTCGCCGTGGCACTCGCGGACCCAGCCGTCGCGGTGGCGCTGCATGAACACCGGCTCGAGGGCGGCACCCGCAGCGGCCTCCCATGTCTGCAGGGAGCGCACGAGCGCGTGATCGGCGTCGCCGTGCAGCAATCCGTCCAGCGCCGCCAGGCTGTCGCGCAGCGGCGCGCGCACTTGTTCGGGGTCGCCGAAACGGCTCTCGGCGCCGGCAACCGCGGCGTCGCCGTAAAAGCTGCACAACAACTCGACCAGCTCGTCGATGTGCCGCGCCTGCAAGCCGCCGCGCGCGATCTCACGATCCCACAGCCCCTGCTGCGCGAACGCGCGCATGTGCACGGCACAGTCGATCACCGGGCCGGGCCCGCCGAGGGTGGGCGCGTCGGGCGTGCCGTGGACCGTGATCACGTCCAGGTAGAGATCGGGTGCCAGGCGGCGGTTCAGGCGCAGCTCTTCGTGGCAGTAGTGCCAGCGCAGCGCCAGCGTCGTGAAGTCCAGGAAGCCTGGGTTGACCGCCCGCTTGAACTTGTAGGCAAACTCGCCGGCCACCAGCACGAAGGAGATGTGGGTTTCGATCGCCTCGACCGCGGCCGTGGGCTGCAGCAGTCGCAGGCCGTCCTGCAGGGAGCTCTGCAGCGCGGCGACCATGCGGGCCTGCTCGGCAACCGTCAGCTCATCACGGGCCTGCGGCTGCGCGGTCAAGCCAGGCGACGTGCGGTTGTGCATGGGAAGGCATCGTGGCCAGCCAGGGCCGGACGTCGGCCCGGCTAGAGCTGGCTGACGCGCCCTTCGCTGACGAGCGGCGCGTAGAGGGCCGTGTCGGCCCGCATGCGATCGCGCACGGCTTGCGCTGTGGACGGCAGGATGTCGAAGCCGGCCTGGGCGGCTCGACCGCGTACCTCCGGCGTGCCGAGGGCCGCAACGACGTCCTGCTGCAGTTTCTCGACGATGGCCACTGGCGTGCCGGTCACGGCCATCAGCGCCGCCCACGGATGCATCTCGACGGGCGGGCCACCGGCTTCGACGAGCGTCGGGATGTCCGGGTGGCTCACGAGCCGCTTCTTCGCCGCGACAGCCAAGGGTCGCAGCCGGCCGCTGGCGACCAGGCCGGCCACGGTGTTGACGCCGATGGCGGTGAAATCGACCTCCGCACTGGCCACGGCGGTGAGCATGGCACCGACGTCCTTGAACGGCACGTGCAGCATCTTCACGTCGGCGGCTCGCGCGAAAGTCTCGATCGCGACATGGCTGGCATGGCCATTGCCCAGCGACGCGTAGCTGACGCTGCCTGGTTCGCGACGGGCCGCCTCCAGCATGGCGGCCACCTTGCCGAAGCGATTGCCGCTGCCGACCCACAGAACGAAGGTGGCCTGGAACAGCAGCGTCAGCGGCACCAGGTCGTGCACCGGGTCGTAGGGCAGCGTGGCATGCAGCAGCGGGTTCACGGCCAGCGTGGCCGTGTCGGCGAGGAACAGCGTGTGGCCATCGGGCACGGTGCGGCGCACATCGTTGAAGGCCACGATGCCCGACGCGCCGGGCTTGTTGTCCACCAGCACCGGCTGGCCCCATTGCTGCGCCAGGCGTTCGGCCACACTTCGGGCGACGACATCAGGACCGACCCCCACCGAGTACGGCACGACGATGCGGACGGCGCGTTCCGGGAAACCCGCCGCGCGCTGGGCCCACGCCGGCCAGGCCGGCAGTGCAGCGCCGAGCGTGGCCAGCAACGTGCGACGACCGAGGCCTTGCGCGGCCATCAGCCGAGCGTCCTGGCCAGCAGTGCACCCGCCGACAGCAGCGCGGCGAACCACAACTCGAGCCTGAAGGTGCGGAACAGGACTTCGTTGTAGGCGACACCGGGCGGGCATTGGGTGAAGTCCCGACGCAGGCGCAGTGCCACCGGCAACAGCAGCAGCGGCAGCAGCAGCATGAGGGACTCTGCGGTCAACGCCATGATCGGCACCAGCAGGAACGGACCGAGCAGCAAGCCGGCATACAAGGCCCGCGAAGCGTCGGCACCGAAGCTGACGGCAAACGTGTGCCGGCCGACCAGCCTGTCGTGCGCGATGTCACGGTGGTTGTTCGCCGCCAGCGCTGCGGCCGCCAGGCTGCCGAGTGCGGCCGCGGCAATCATGCTGACCGGGCCGACAGAGCCGGTCAGGACCCAGTCGGTGCCCATCACGGCGACCAGGCCGAAGAACACGAACACCGTCAACTCGCCGAACGGGGTGTAGGCGATCGGTTTGGGCCCGCCCATGTAGGCCAGCGCTGCCAGCAGCGAGGCCGAGCCGATCGCCAGCACGGGCCAGCCGCGATAGGCCACCAGCGCCAGCCCCATGGCGAACGCTGCCAGCGCGGCAATCACGATCGCTGCGCGCACGTGCCGCGCGCTCAGCCAGCCGTTGGCCGTGGCGCGGGGCAGGCCGGTCCGCGTGCCGCTGGCGTCGCCGCCGCGGATCGTGTAGCCGACGTCGTTCTGCATGTTCGAGATGACCTGCATCAGCAGCGCCGCGCCGAGCACGAGCAGCGTTGCCAATAGATCGATGGCACCGGTGCGCTCGAACCCCAGCGTCGCGCCGACGAGCACCGGGCTGATTGCCACGGGCAGGCTGCGCGGCCGGGTGGCCACGGCCCAGGCCTGTGGCGACCCGCAACGAACCGGGGTCGCAGGACTTGCGGTGGCTCTCTCTGCTGTCATGTCCAACTCATCCTCTACCGGCAGGGGTGCTGTGGCCCCATTGTCGGCGACCGCCGACACGGGCCAGCTTGACTCACGTCAAGAGACCCGCGCCCTCCGCGACCGGCTCGCCCCAGCTTTCACCCGCCGGTGGCCTGCATCAGCGAAACGGCTCCGCACGAACCAGCAATTCTTCCAGACCGGGCTCCTTCGGATCGCGTGGTTTGCCCGGATGGATGATGGCCACCTGGCAGGTTTCCGCAGCTTCGACGAGTTGGCGATAGCTGCCGGCCGCGAGGTCCTTGATGAAGGCCTGCTTGCGTTCGTCGTAGCCGAACAGGCGGTCATTGATCAACTGGCACTCGTTGCAGCTCGGGCAACGTGCGGTGTCGATCCAGGCTTCGTCACGCGAGTGGGCCGCTGCGGCGGTGCCGGCTTCGGCCACGGCTGCGGCGGCCGGTGCGACCGGCGGTGCTGCCGCCGCCGCAGGCATCTCGGCCTGTTTTTCGGCCGTCCACGCGGCCTTCTCGCGTGCCAGCAGGCGTTCGGCGTGCGAGTCGTGCACGCCACCGTGCTCCTGCAGCCGGCGCCACAACAGCTGGCAGCGGCGCGTGGCCTGCATCAGGCGCGCGTCGACGATCACGCGTTGCACGGCATCCTGGCTATCGACCGCCAGCAGGTAGGGCACGCGCTTGGCGGCGTCGGCGTCATCGAGCGCCAGCCAGTCGGCCACCGGCAGCATCGCCGCGCTCCAGCGCTCGCGCGGCACCTGCGCGAAGTGCGCGGCGTAGCGGGTGTCGCAGAGCACGAAGTCGGCGAAGCTGAAGGCGCTAGGCTCCTCGGCGCGCCGCAGCGCGGGGTCGAAGTAGGTCAGGGTCTCGACCGACCAGTCGTCGTCGGGCTGCGGGTTGTTCTCGAGCGAGAAGCGCGCGGCCCAGTTGCCGCCGGCAGCGGCGTCGTAGCTGAACGCCGGGAAGGCGCGCGACTGCATCGCCGCCGCGGCGCTCAGGTAGGGCGGCAGCAGGCTGGCCGAGCCGGGCGAGCCGGCGAAGACGCTGAACAGCGCCGGGCCGCGACAGGTCAGGCCACGGCCGATCTGGGAACGCAGCGCGTAGAGGTTGGAACTCGGAGTCTGCAGCACGAACATGCCGCCCAGGCCCATTGCCGCGGTGGCCAGGCGCGCGCTGCGCACGCCGAAGGCGAATCGGCCGGTGCCGATCGAGGCTTCCTCGAGCAGGTCGGAGGTCTGCACCAGCACCTTCACCGGCAGCCCGGAGGACAGCATCTCCATCAGGTTGGCGTTCGCTGGTGCGTCATTGCGATCGGGAGGGATGCACACCAGGTAGTCGGGGAAGCGTGCCAGATCATCGGCAGTCAGCGCGTTCTCGTCGAAGGCTTCGAAGAACAGGTCGTGCTCGGCCTCGATGTAGCGGCCCTGGGCCTCCAGTTCGGCGATCGAGAGGGCCTTGACCAGTTCGGCCAGCTCGGCCAGGCGATCGCGCCAGGCCTGCGCGGCAGAGGCGCAGTTGTCGAATACGAAGTCGAAGCACTCGCTGGCGCCCTCGTCGTCGGGCGCGGCGAAGAAGCGCTGCGATTCGAGCACGCCCAGCGTGTGCACCAGCCGGCTGTGCCGCGCCGGCGGCAGCTCGTCCCGCGGCACGCCCTTGCCGACGATGCGCGACAGTGCGGCAAAGTCGAACTGGTCCTGGTGCGGCCCACCCACGGAGGCCTTCAGGTGGTGCGGCTGCCGGCTGGCCTGCGAATGGCTGAACGCCGCGCGCAGGATGTCGGAGAGCTTCAACACCAGCCGGCTCAGATCGGCGTGGAAGCGGCGCGCCTTGGCGTGACGGGCAGCATGCCATGCGTGGGTGATCAGTCGCGCCGGCATCTCGTGCGTGCAACCCAGTACTTCACCCTCGGTGCGTAGGGCACCACCGGCGTGGCCGAGCACCTGTTCCAGCGTTTCACCTTCGCGCGCGCCGAGCTTCGCGGCCGCCATCGCCCACAGATCGGTCAGCGCGCCGCCGGCGCCTGCGGCCACCGCGCGGCGGATCTCGGCTTCGAGCTGCAGCGCATGGCGGCGCAGGCGTTCACCCTCGATGCCACGCGGCGCCACGTCCTTCAGCACTGCGTCGACGACGCTGGACAGCGAGCGCGCGAACTCGGGCCCGCGGACGTGCTCGTCCAGCACCAGCGGGAAGTCATGGCGCAGCGCGGCAAGGTCGCGGTACGGCGCGAGCAGGGCCGGGCGCAGGTCGAGACCCTCGATCGACGCGAGGCCGTCACCCTGGCGTCTGCCGGTGAGGTGGAAGATCAGCTGGTCCTGCTGCTTGGCTTGCATGTCCATCGCATCGTCACTTTCAGGCAGCGCGCTGGGTCTGGGCCTCGTCGTCGGGCCAGACGGTGTACTTGTCGAGTTCGCGGTTGAAGCCGGCGCGGATGTACTCGGGCGAGCGCATCTGCCCGGCATGGCGCAGGTCTTCGTAGCAGGGCGCATCGGGGTTGCGGTAGAGGATGCCGACCGGGATGGGTTCGTCCATCGAGGCGATCTCGCGCGCGCGGTCGATGTCGATCGGATCGTGCTCGCGCTGGTTGCGGTAGGCGCTCGACAGGCTCGGGCTCAGCTGCAGGCCGTCCTTGTGCGTCAGCAGCATCGTGCGCTGCGGGTCGTGCAGCCAGGGGTCGAAGGCCTTGGGCATGAACTCCGGGCAGCGCTGCAGGATGCGCACGAAAGAGAAGCCACGGTGCTTGAACGCCGCGCGCACGATGTCGTACAGCACCTCGGGCACCCAGTCCACGCCCTGCGCAATGAAGCTCGCACCTTGTACGCCGAGCGACACCGTCAGCGGGTTCATCGGTTCGAGCGTGGCGCCGTAGGGCGTGGTGTTGCTCTTGAAGCCCTTCGGGCTGGTCGGTGAGGCCTGCTTCTTGGTCAGCCCGTACACATGGTTGTCATGCAGGATGACGGTGATGTTCATGTTGTAGCGCAGCGCGTGGATCCAGTGCGCTGCGCCGATGCTGCAGCAGTCGCCGTCGCCGGTGCTGACGAAGACGTTGAGGTCGGGCCGGGCCATCTTGATGCCCTCGGCGACCGGGAAGGCACGGCCATGGATGCCGTGGAAGCCGTAGGTCTTCATGTAGTGCGGCAGCCGGCTCGAGCAGCCGATGCCCGAGACGAACATGGTGTTCTCGGGCGCCAGGTTTTCCTCGCTGCACAGGCGCTGCATCGCCGCCAGGATGGCGTTGTCGCCGCAGCCGCTGCACCAGCGCGGTACGCCGCCCTGGTAGTCCTCGAGGGCGTGGTGCTCCTCGTGCAGCTTGATGACGCACTGGCTGAGGGATCGACTCATGATGCTTGGCCTTTGCGTTGCAGGGCGTCTTTGGCGACGCGGCAGATATCGCCGGGCTTGATCGGTTGGCCGCGCGCTTCGCTCCAGCAGTCGATGTCGACCAGGAAGCGCGAGCGCAACATCATCGCCAGCGCCGAGTAGCGCCGGTTGTCTTCGTCGATGATCTCGTCGTCGAGTTTGTCGGACCAGTTGCCCTCGATCGTCATCACGTGCGTGAAGCGTTTCAGGATCTCGCGGATGCCCGAGGGCATCGGCTGCAGGAAACGCAGGTGCATCGACGACACCGCCAAGCCCTCGGCGCGCAGGCGCGTCACCGCTTCCTCGATCGCGCCCATCGTGCTGCCCCAGCCGACGAGCAGCAGGTCGCCTCCTTCACCTTCCGCGCCGCCGATCACCGGCGGCGCCTTCAGCGTCTTCTGCAGCGCCGCGAGCTTGAGGCTGCGCGCGCGCAGGCCTTCCTCGTTGATCGCCGGGTCGTAGGCCACCTTGCTGGCGCGGTCGTGCGCCAGGCCCGTCAAAGTGTGCATGCCGCCCGGCTGGCCGGGCTGGAAGCGG
>Ga0209254_10002378_pt1 | contig 17070 bp, 18 predicted proteins | sample FrelakmetDIP11DI_FD_187148 | JGI IMG/M metagenome (GOLD analysis project Ga0209254, IMG submission 187148) | Freshwater lake sediment microbial communities from the University of Notre Dame, USA, for methane emissions studies - DIP11 DI (SPAdes)... | ecosystem: Environmental > Aquatic >... | reverse complement strand
CAGCGCGTCCTGGCCGCGGTCGCGGAAGTACTCGCCCATCGTGCAGCCGGAGTACGGCGCGATGTACTGCATCGCCGCCGACTCGGACGCGGAGGCGGCCACGACGATCGTGTACGCCATCGCGCCGGTCTCTTCGAGCTTGCGAACCACGTTGACGACCGTCGAGGCTTTCTGCCCGATCGCGACGTACACGCAGATCAGGTCCTTGCCCTTCTGGTTGATGATCGTGTCGACCGCCACCGCCGTCTTGCCGGTCTGGCGGTCGCCGATGATCAGCTCGCGCTGGCCGCGGCCGACCGGGACCATCGCATCGATGGCCTTCAGGCCGGTTTGCACCGGCTGCGACACCGACTTCCGCGCGATCACGCCCGGCGCGACCTTCTCGATGACGTCCGTCATCTTGGAATTGATTGGCCCCTTGCCGTCGATCGGTTGCCCTAGCGAATTGACCACCCTGCCGATCAGTTCGGGGCCGACCGGCACCTCGAGAATGCGTCCGGTGGCCTTGACGGTGTCGCCCTCGGTGATGTGCTCGTAGGCGCCCAGGATCACCGCGCCGACCGAGTCGCGCTCGAGGTTCAGCGCGAGGCCGAACGTGTTGTTCGGAAACTCGAGCATCTCGCCCTGCATGACGTCGGACAGGCCGTGCACGCGGCAGATGCCGTCCGTGACGGTGACCACCGTGCCCTGCGTGCGCAGTTCGGTCGAGACGCCGAGGTTCTGGATTCGGCTCTTCAGCAGTTCGCTGATTTCACTTGGATTGAGTTGCATCGTTCAACTCCGAAAATTCGTCTGGCCCGTTGAGGCAAGGGGTTAGGCCGTCAGGGCCGTCTGCATCTGGTTCAGTCGCGCGCGCACCGAGCTGTCGAGCACCTGGTCGCCCACGGAAATGCGAACGCCGCCGATCAGCGCCGGGTTCACCTGCACGGTCGGCCGAAGCGCGGTCCCGAAGCGCTTCGCCAGCGCCGCAAGAAGGTCGTTCACCTGGCCGTCGGACAGCGGGAACGCGGTCTCGATCAGGCAGTCCGCGACGCCTTCCGCCTCGTTCTTCAGTTGCCGGAACTGCACCGCGACTTCCGGCAGCGCGGCGAGGCGCTGGTTCGCCGCCAGCAACTTCAGGAAGTTCGTTCCGGTGGCGGGCAGTGGCTGCTGCACGAGGCTCGATAGAAGGTCGACCACCTGCGCGTCGTCGAGCTTCGGGTCCGCGACCACCTGCGCGACCTGCGGATGCGACATCAGCGCCGCGAGCTCCTCGACGACCACGAGCCACCGCTCGAGGCCTTCGCCGGACGCGCGCGCCGTCTCGAACAGCGCGTCGGCGTACGGACGGGCGATCGTGGACAGTTCGGCCATGGCTTACAGCTTCGCCTTCAACTGGGCAAGCAGCTCCGAGTGGACCTGGGGGTTGACCTCGCGCTGCAGGATCTGCGCAGCACCGGCCACCGCGAGCACGGCGACCTGGTCGCGCAGGGAGTCCTTGGCGCGCTGCATTTCCTGCGTTGCCTCGGCCTTGGCAGCCTCGACGATGCGGTCGGCCTCGACCTTCGCCTGGCCCTTGGCGGCATCGACGATGGCCTGGCCGCGCTTCTCGGCGTCGGCGACGAGCTGCTGCACGTGGGAACGCTCGACGGCCTGCTCCTCGGCGATCTTGCGCTTGGCCTCGTCCAGGCTCTTCTGGCCGCGATCGGCGGCGGCCAGGCCGTCGGCGATCTTCTTCTGCCGCTCCTCGAGCGACTTGATCAGCGGGGGCCAGATGTACTTCATCGTCACCCAGGCGCCGATGAAGAAGACCACCAGCTGAAAGAACAGCGTGGCGTTGATGTTCATAGGGGAACTCGATTGGCCGGGCGGGCGATCCCGTCCGGCGCTGGTTCGTGAATAGGTTCGCGCAATCCGGCCGCTTAGCCGGCGAACGGGTTGGCGAACGCGAACATCATCGCGATACCGACGCCGATCAGGAACGCGGCGTCGATCAGGCCGGCCAGCAGGAACATCTTGGTCTGCAGCGTGTTCATCAGCTCGGGCTGGCGCGCCGCGGCCTCGATGTACTTGCCGCCCATGATCCCGATGCCGATGCAGGCACCGATGGCGCCGAGGCCGATGATCAGGCCAGCGGCCAGGGCAACAAACGCGACGTTGGTCATTTCTTACTCCTTGTTGGCAGAGAGAGTTGAAGCTGTTTGGGAAGGGGGTCAGTGGCCTTCGTGCGCCTGGCCGATGTACACCAGGGTCAGCATCATGAAGATGAAGGCCTGCAGCAGGATGATCAGGATGTGGAACAGCAGCCACGCGGTGCCGGCGACGACGTGCCCGATCGCCATGAACACGCCCGTGGCGTTCATCGCCGCGAAGCCGCCCAGCAGCGCGATCAGGAAGAACAGCAGCTCGCCGGCGTACATGTTGCCGAACAGCCGCATGCCGAGCGACACCATCTTCGCGAGGTACTCGATGATGTTGATGCCGAGGTTGGCCACCCCGAGCGGGATCGCGTACAGGGGGTTCTTCGACGTGCCGAACGGCGCGGTGACGAGTTCGTGCAGGAAGCCGCCGAATCCCTTGATCTTGATGCCGTAATAGATCATCAGCAGGAACACGCCGATCGACATGCCGAGCGTGCCGTTCAGGTCCGCCGTGGGCAAGGGCCGCAGGTAGTGAATGCCGAACAGGCCGGCGATCCAGGGCAGGAGGTCGACCGGAACCAGGTCGATCGCGTTCATCAGCAGGATCCACACGAACACGGTCAGCGCGAGCGGCGCGATGAACGTGCGGTCGCCGTGGACGATCGATTTGCTCTGCTCCTCGACCAGTTCCACCAGCATCTCGACGAACGCCTGGAACTTGCCGGGCACGCCGGACGTCGCCCCCTTGGCCGCCGAACGCAGGATCCACAGCGTGATGCCGAGGATCAGGACCGAGAAGAACACGGTGTCGTAGTTGACGATCGAGAAGTCGATGATGACCTTCTGCTTCGCCGACGACAGGTGCGTCAGGTGGTGGACGATGTATTCGGTGGCGGTGGGAGCTTGGCCGGTGGCAGCCATGGTGGAACCCTATTCGTCTATCTGACCAGCAGCGTCAGCACGTAACTTTTCAGCACGACGATGACTGACCCTAGCAGCGCCAGCCACACCAAGTCTTTGTAAAACGCGACGATCAGCCCGAGCAACGCCAGCGTCGACACCACTTTGACGAACTCGCCGATCAGAAACACGGCCGGATCCGTCCCCTGCGGCCGCCGCGCAGCCGCGGCCAGTTTCAGCGCAAACAACCCGCTCGGAACGACACAGGCGGCGCCGCCCAGCAACGCGGAGACCGCAGCGTGAAAGCCTCCCACCAGCCCGGCCACCAGCGAGACGACGACGGTTGCGAGTACCTGCAGGAAGACAACCCGGAACATGAGCCTCCGAGACCGCCTCCCAGCGGGATTGAAGTCCGTTTTCGCCAAACCGCGAGATTCTACGAGTCGGGGGGATACCGGGTCAAATTCATGCTGCGGCGCACATGGCGAGCTCAGCCGGACGCGCGGCCAGCCAGGTCACCCGCCAGATGCGGCCTCGACCTGCCGCCGGACCGCAACGCGAGTCAGCTCCCGCGCAGGCGTTCGACGATCCCATCGAGCTGGTCGAGGGTCGCGAACTCGATCACGAGCTTGCCGCTGCCCTTCGCATTCGCCGACAGCTTGACCGTCGCACCGAGCCGGTCGGCCAGTTCTTCTTCGAGGCGAACGATGTCGCGACTGCGCGGCGCGGCCGCCTTCTTCGTGCCGTCGCCGCCATCCTTCGACGCGTGGGCGACGAGGGTCTCCGCCTCGCGCACGGACAGGCCCTTCGCGACGATGCGATTCGCGAACTGGATCTGGTGTGCGGAGTCGGCGCCCAGCAGCGCACGGGCGTGGCCCATGTCGAGGCTCCCGGCCATCAACAGCTCCTGTACCGGCTTCGCCAGGTTCAGCAGCCGCAGCAGGTTCGACGTGGCGCTGCGCGAGCGACCGATGGCCGCGGCCGCCTGCTCGTGCGTGAAGTCGAACTCGCGGATCAGGCGCTGCACGCCCTGCGCTTCCTCGAGCGGATTCAGGTCCTCGCGCTGGATGTTCTCGATCAACGCCATCGCCAGGGCCGCGGTGTCAGGAACCTGCTTCACGAGGACCGGCACCTCGGTGAGGCCCGCCATCTGCGCCGCGCGAAAGCGGCGCTCGCCCGCGATGATCTCGTAGCGATCGGTTCCGACCAGGCGCACGAGAATCGGCTGCATCACGCCCTGGGCGCGGATGGAATCCGCCAGTTCGGAGAGTGCCTCCTGGTTCATGCGCGTGCGCGGCTGGTACTTGCCCGGCTGCAGGAGCGCGATCGGCAAGGCACTGGGCGCGCCGGCGGGCGCCGGCGCGGTCGGCCGATCCTCGCCGAGCAGCGAGTCGAGGCCTCGCCCGAGCCCTTTCGGTCGTTTCATCATCACCTCTTCCCCTTCCACTTCGGCCGGCGGCATCCGCACGCGCGCCCGTCCCTGAATCCGAACTTCGAACATGCGCAGGCCGCCGGCGCGTTGCCCGCGCAGGCCCGCGCGTCCAGCATGGTCACATCGTCGCGATGCGCTGGATCATCTCGGCGCCGAAGGCCAGGTACGCCTGCGCGCCCTTGGAACTGCGGTCGTACACGACCCCCGGCAGCCCGTAGCTCGGCGCCTCGGCCAGCCGCACGTTGCGCGGGATGATCGTCGCGAACACCTTGTCGCCGAACTTCGCGACGAGTTGCTCCGAAACCTGCTGCTGCAGCGTCATCCGGGGATCGAACATCACCCGCAACAGGCCGATCACGCGCAGTTCGGGGTTGAGGTTCGCCGCCACGCGCTTGATGGTGTTGACGAGGTCGGCGAGGCCTTCGAGCGCGAAGTACTCGCACTGCATCGGGATGACGACCCCGTGGGCCGCGCACAAGCCGTTCAGGGTCAGCATCGACAGCGACGGCGGGCAGTCGATCAGGATGAAGTCGTAGTCGTCGTGGACCGCGGCCAGCGCACTCTTCAACCGGTTCTCGCGGTCGTCGAAATCGACCAGCTCGACCTCGGCGCCCGCCAGTTCGCGATTGGCACCGAGCACGTGAAAACCGCCGTGCTCGGAGACGAGGCAGGCCTGGTGCACGTCGGCGAGGCCAAGCAGAACCTGGTAAACGGACGACGTCAGGCTGCGCTTGTCGATGCCGCTGCCCATCGTTGCATTGCCCTGCGGATCGAGGTCGACCAGCAGCACGCGCTTTCCGTGCGCCGCGATCCCTGCCGCGAGATTGACGGCCGTGGTGGTCTTGCCGACTCCACCTTTCTGGTTGGCAATGCAGAAGATGCGGGCCATCTAGCGCTCCGGGGGCGAATCGACGAGGCGCGCGGCGTCGTGGCCGTGCGCCGGCAGGCGGGCCTCGATGGCTCGCCGATCCTCTGGCGACAACGCAGGGGTTCGACTCGGCACCCACAGGTACTGCCGCGATGGCTCGGCGGCGGACACGGCGCCGGCGGCGAGCGCGAGCGCGAACAAGGCCTGCTTCATCGGGCGAGCTTCAGGCTGAAGCCGATCAAGGCGACGCCCGCAACACGCTGCAGCAGCAGCGACAGCCGGCGATGCGCGCGCACGCGTTCGCTGACGGCGTTCGCGAACGCGCACAGCGTCAGGCAGTAGGCCAGCGTGACGATCGCGATCGTCGCCGCCATCGCGGCGAACGTCACGAAGCCCCGATGCTGGCCGGCGTCGATGAAGAGCGGGAAGAACGCCATGTAGAAGACGATGGCCTTCGGATTCATCAGCGTGATGAAGAACGCCTGCCGGGCGAAGTGCCCCGGCCTGAGGCTGACCGGAGGTGCAGCCCCCGGTTTCGCGAACAGGAGCTTCAGGCCGATCCAGGCCAGGTACGCCGCACCCGCGTACTGCAGCCCCTTGAACAGGGCTTCGTTGGCCTGCAGCACCGCGGCGACCCCGATCGCGGCCAGCCACATCAACACCTGGTCGCCGCCGATGACTCCGAACGTGGCCGCGGCGCCGGCGCGGAATCCACCCTTTGCCGTCGCGTTCAGGAGCGCGAACGTGCCGGGACCGGGCAGCGCCAGGAAGACCAGCACGGCGGCGACGAAGGCCCAGTAGTCGGAGATTCCCAGCATCAGGGGCGTTGCATCAGGATCAGGTGGCGCTCGGCCTCGAGCCGGGGAACATCGAGTTTAACGACGTCGACCACGCGGACGTCGGGCATTGCCCGCGCAAGCTCGGCCAGCTCTGCGTTCGGATACACGCCCTTCATGGCCGCCCACGAGCCGGCGCGTGCCAGCAAGTGAGCACTGACGCGAATGAAGTCCTCGAGCGAGGAAAAGGCGCGCGAAACGATCAGGTCGAATGGCGGCGCTTCCACGTCCTCGACCCGCGCATGAAGGCAATCGAGATTTGGCAAGCCCAGTTCGAGCTTCGCCTGCGTGAGGAACGCCACCTTTTTCTCGACCTTGTCGACCACCGTCACTTGCCAGGGCGGGCGTGCGATCGCCAGCGGAATTCCGGGCAAGCCGCCACCCGAGCCCACATCGAGCACTCGACATTGTTTTTCGCCGAAGATCGGCGCCAATGGCGGCAAGATGGCGAGCGAATCGAGCAAATGATGAGAGAGAATGCCGGCCGGCGAGCTGATCGCCGTCAGGTTGTGGACAGCGTTCCAGCGGACCAGAAGCGCGGCAAAACGGACCAGCCGATCCGCCTGTGAAGCGGATAGTTCGACGCCGAGTTCTGCCGCCCCGGCCAGGACGTCAGGCACGGCGACCGGCGAGTCGGCGTCAGGCCGCGAGCTGGCCCGTGCCACGGGTCTTCGACAGGCGCTTCAGGTGGACCAATAGCAGCGAGATCGCCGCCGGCGTGACTCCGGAGATCCGGGACGCCTGCCCCACTGTCTCTGGCCGCTGATGCTTGAGTTTCTGCCGGACCTCGATCGACAGCCCCCGCACCGCGTCGTAGTCGAGGTCGGCGGGAATCCGCGTGGTTTCGTGCGCCTCGTTCCGCGAGACCTCTTCTCCCTGGCGCGCGATGTAGCCGGCGTACTTCACGGCGATCTCGACCTGTTCCGCGACGACCGGATCATCCGAGGCGGGCTCACCGAGCGGCCGCCCTTCGACGTCCCGAAGCGAGACAAGCGCGCCGTAGGTAACCGAGGGCCGACGGAGCAAGTCAGTGAGCGTGTACTCTCGCTCTATGCCTTTGCCCAGCACGCGAACCGCCTCCGCTGCATCGATGATGCGAGGATTCACCCAGGTCGACTTGAGGCGTTCGAGCTCGCGCGCCACGGCGTCGCGCTTGCGGTTGAAGTGGTCCCATCGCTGGTCATCGACGCAGCCGAGGCTCCGGCCCGCTTCGGTCAATCGCATGTCGGCGTTGTCCTCGCGCAGCGACAGGCGGTACTCGGCGCGGCTCGTGAACATCCGGTACGGCTCGGACACGCCGCGCGTGATCAGGTCGTCGACGAGAACCCCCAGGTACGCCTCGTCGCGCCGCGGACACCAGGCCTCCCGCCCTTTCGCCTGCAGCGCCGCATTCAGGCCGGCCAGCAATCCTTGCGCGGCCGCCTCTTCGTAGCCGGTCGTTCCATTGATCTGTCCGGCGAAGAACAGCCCGCGGATCCCTTTCGTCTCGAGCGAGTTCTTCAGCGCCCGCGGATCGTAGTAGTCGTACTCGATTGCGTAGCCCGGCCGGAGGATGTGAGCGTTTTCGAGTCCACGCATCGACCGGACGACCGCGATCTGCACATCGAACGGCAGGGATGTGGAAATGCCGTTCGGGTAGTACTCGTGGGTCGTCAAGCCTTCGGGCTCGAGAAAGATCTGGTGGCTGGCCTTGTCGGCAAACCGGTGGATCTTGTCCTCGATAGATGGACAGTAACGCGGGCCGACACCCTCGATCACGCCCGAGTACATCGGCGACCGATCCAGGTTCGACCGAATGATCTGATGCGTGGCCGCGTTGGTGTGCGTGATCCAGCACGGAAGTTGCCCGGGGTGCTGCTCCGGCGTGCCGAGGAACGAAAACACGGGGATCGGATCCAGGTCGCCCGGCTGTTCCTGGCACAGGGAAAAGTCGATCGTCCGCCCGTCGAGGCGTGGCGGCGTTCCGGTCTTCAGGCGGCCCTGCGGAAGCTGCAACTCCTTGAGACGCGCGGCGAGGGAGATCGCGGGAGGATCGCCCGCCCGTCCCGCCGCGTAGTTCTGAAGACCAATGTGGACCAGGCCGTTCAGGAAAGTACCGGCGGTCAAGACCACGGTCCGGCCCGGGAAACGAATGCCGGACTGGGTAACGGCGCCGACGACACGCTCTCCTTCGAGCATCAGGTCGTCGACGGCCTGCTGGAAGATCCAGAGGCCGGGCTGGTTCTCGAGGCGCCCGCGAATCGCTTTCTTGTACAGGAGGCGATCGGCCTGTGCGCGGGTGGCGCGCACCGCCGGGCCCTTCGAGCCGTTCAGGATCCTGAACTGGATCCCCGCCTCGTCCGTGGCGGCCGCCATCGCGCCGCCGAGGGCGTCTACCTCCTTGACGAGATGTCCCTTGCCGATCCCGCCAATCGACGGATTGCACGACATCTGCCCGAGGGTCTCGATGTTGTGGGTGAGCAGCAACGTGCGGCACCCGGTCCGCGCGGCCGCGAGCGCAGCCTCGGTTCCGGCGTGGCCACCACCGACAACGATGACGTCGAATGACTCCGGGTACAGCATGGCTATCAGGGAAAGGCCGATACAGGCGCGGGGCCGGAAAGGAAGGCCGGGAGCGCGCGAGTATACGGAGCGCCGCCTATCCCCGTAGTGACTGTTTCACGTGGAACCGCGTTCCACGTGAAACAGTCAACGACCGAAGCGCGGCTGGACTGCCGTGCCGCTGATTCGCAGGGTCATCGGCGCCTGGATCCTCTGGCCACCCAGTTCGACACGAACGACCCCCGCGATCGACGCATCGGGCGCCACCGTGAAATTGCTGCGGGCGACCATGGCGCCTGCGCGGCCTCCGGTCTCCTCGAACCGGACGCCGTTGGTCGACGCGACGACGTTGCCGCCAAACTCGGTAAAGCGAGTCACGCCCGACGCGGCCACACCCTGGGTTGCCGCGAGGCCGAGGTTGATTCCATTGAGAACGGCGAACCTGACGGTGAACGTCCCGGCGATGGCGCTGCGCGCGATCGCATCCTCCGGCGTTGCGCCACGGCCCAGCATCACGAGGTTCAGGGCCGCGGTGCCCTGCATCGCCGCTGGACGCGGTGCGGACGATCCCCCTTGGGCCGTTCCGCGCAAGGAATCCAGGACTGTCTCGACGTCGACCTTCCCGGCTTCCGCCGTGCCGGTCACGATCCACTCGACGTCACCGGCGACGAAGACCGTGCCCGTCGTGATCCCGAAGAAACCAGTGAGGGAGTAGTTCGACACTTCGAGGACGTTGCCGCGGAGACTTCCGTTGGCCCGGACATTGCTCCACCGTGTCCGCGGACCGACCGGGACCGCCCATCGTTGCGCATCGAGCGTGAAGTCGATCGCGCCCGGCTCGCTGGTCGATGGCCGGAGCTGCAACTGCATCGAACTATCGTCGCTCGCGAGTTCCGTCAGGACCAAGGGGCCGAAGCGCCCGTCATCGCCGCGACGCATCACCGCTTCGTACCGCGCCGGGAACAGGCGGGAGCCGGGAACCTGTATGGACTCGAAACGGATCGTCGAGACCGTCTGCGGCAATCCCGCCGTTCCGCCCGGGACCCTCTTGACGGCGGCGATCGCCTGCGCGGCCGACATCGCCGCGGGCGCGACTGTCGCCTCTCCCCACACCCACTGCCCGCCGTTCAGGGCGGACCAGAGATCCTTCCAGTTGATCAGCAGCGAAACCTGCTCGGCGCCGAACTCGCCGCCGACGTCGACGCCGCGCAGGATGAGGCGAGGCGACGGCAGGAACCGGAACTCGGTTTCGACGACCTTGACCGGAACCTTGAAGGCAACGGTCATTCGCTCGCCGACACGCGATGCAGACGCCTGATCCCGGACCGGCTTCAGGATCCCATAGACCACACCGCCGAAGACGATCACCACGGCCACCACGAGGAACCGCTTCATCCAGGCCTGCAATGCGACCTGCCGGCGATGCTCCGTGTACTCCTCCATCTCGGCCCGGTCGCGCTCTTCCTGCAGATCGAGGCGGTCGGGAACGTTCACCGTTGTGATGGCGAAGCTGGAGGCTTCGGTGAGGGCCCACGCGTGATCGGTGAAAGGAGAGGGCGATGAGCTTATATGTGAGCGATCACTCTCTTTCAGAGGGCTGTCTGCAGGGCGCTCCTTCCGGCGCCGGGCGTCTTCCTCTTCCTCCCGCGCCAGTTGCGCCGCGGCACGGTCCACGCTTGCAAGGACGAGTTCGGCGGCCGCATCGTCACTCGCGCCGGCCGAGCGGGTGACGGGATCCAAATCGAGTTGTTCGAGAAACTCCGCGACCACATCGGGCTCGAGCCGCATCACCTCCTCGGCCCGGCTCGGCGACTGCAGGCTGTCGACCAACCCCGACGGCTCGACGAGGCCCGCCTCCTCCAGCTTGACGATCGTGCGCTCGATCCGCTCGTCGTCCAGGCTGGGCAACCGCGCGTGCAGCCCCGCGACGCTCAGGCGGCCATCCAGGAGGATCAGCACCAGCCGTTCGCTCTGCGTGAACTGGTGCGATTTCTCATAGACCTCGCGCAACCCTCGATCGGTGCGGCGATAGACCATCGCTGAGTTCAACGACATTGCGTGACTCTAGGTACCTGCGGCGGGCAGGTCAGAGGATCGAGGCGATCGATTGTATCTACGGAGATCGCGTCCTCGTCGTTCCCGTTCGCTCGATAAGCGTGGCCAAGGCCGCCCGCTCCGACGCGCCAAAGAAAAAGGGCGGCATCGCCGCCCTCTCCGCCAGCGCCCGGCGGCGCTATGCGCCGGCCGTTGCCCGCCGATGCGTCCACCACTCGTTGAACTCGCCGACGATGCCGCGCCGGAACGCCATCACGCAGACGACGAAGATCAGCCCCGTCACCACCGTGACGGACTCGCCGAGCCCGTTGAACCAATCGATCCCGGTGAGGCGGCCGAGGAACATGCCGATGTCGCCGACCTTGTTCTCGAGCGCGACGATGATGAAGGCGCCGAGGATGGGGCCGAGCATCGTCCCCATGCCGCCGACGAGCACCATCAGGATGACGAGCCCGGACGTGCTCCAGTGCGCGTCGGTCAGCGTCGCGAAGCCCAGGACCAGCGTCTTGGTCGCGCCGGCGAGCCCCGCGAGCGCCGCGGACAGCACGAAGGCGAGCAGCTTGAAGCGCGCGGTGTCGTAGCCGAGGGACATGGCGCGCGGCTCGTTCTCGCGGATCGCCTTCAGCACCTGGCCGAACGGCGAGTGCACGGTGCGGTAGATCAGCAGGAACGACAGCACGAAGATGCCCAGCACGACGTAGTACAGCGACAAGTCGCTCGAGAGGTCGACCAGCCCGAGGAACCTGCCGCGCGGCACGCTCTGCAATCCGTCCTCGCCCCCGGTGAACGGCGCCTGCAGGAAGAAGAAGAACAGCATCTGCGCGAGCGCGAGCGTGATCATCGAGAAGTAGATGCCGCTGCGGCGGATCGCCAGCGCGCCCATGACGAAGCCGAGCGCCGCGCCGCTGAAGAGCCCGATCAGCAGTCCGACCTCGGTCGACACGCCCCAGAACTTGAGCGCGTGGCCGGTCGCGTAGGCGGCTCCGCCGAGGAAGGCCGCGTGGCCGAACGACAGCAGGCCGGTAAAGCCGATCAGCAGGTTGAAGGCGCACGCGAAGAGCGCGAAGCACATCACCTTCATCACGAACACCGGGTAGGCGCCGACGAAGGGCAGGATCGCGACGATCGCGAACAGCGCCAGGTAGACGACGAACTCCTTCGAGAGCCGCACGCTATTTCTCCTTGCCGAACAGGCCGGCGGGCCGGATCAGCAGCACGATCGCCATGATCACGAAGACCACGGTCGACGACGCCTCGGGATAGAAGACCCGCGTGAAGCCCTCGATCACACCGAGCCCCAGGCCGGTGAGGATCGAGCCCATGATCGAGCCCATGCCGCCGATCACCACCACGGCGAAGACGACGATGATCAGGTTGCTGCCCATCAGCGGCTGCACCTGGAGGATGGGCGCGGCCAGCACGCCGGCGAAGCCGGCGAGCGCGACGCCAAAGCCGTAGGTCAGCGTGACCATCAGCGGCACGTTCACGCCGAACGCCTGCGTCAGTTGCGCGTTCTCGGTCCCGGCGCGCAGGTAGGCGCCGAGCTTGGTGCGCTCGATGACGAACCAGGTGCCGAAGCACACGATGAGCGACGCGACCACGACCCACGCCCGGTAGTTGGGCATGATCATGAAGCCGAGGTTCGTGGCGCCTTCCAGCTGCTCGGGCACGGTGTACGGCAGGCCCGACACGCCGTAGAAGGAGCGGAAGAATCCCTCGATCAGCAGCACGAGGCCGAAGGTCAGCAGCAGCCCGTACAGGTGATCGAGCTTGTAGAGGTGCCGCAGCAGCAGCCTCTCGATGATGACCCCGAACACGCCGACCAGCAGCGGCGCGACCGCCAGCATCACCCAGTAGTTGAGGCCGAAGTAGGTCAGGCCCATCCACGCGAAGACGGCGCCCATCATGTAGAGCGCGCCGTGGGCGAAGTTGATGACGTTCAGCAGCCCGAAGATGACCGCCAGCCCGAGCGACAGCATCGCGTAGAACGAGCCGTTGACCAGCCCCAGCAGCAGCTGGGACAGCAGCGCAGAAAGCGGAATGCCGAAGATTTCAGTCATTGCAGCCGTCAGGAAAGGCACCGGGCGGAAGTCCGCCCGGTGCGTTCACGCGATTACTTCTTGACCAGCGGGCACCTCGAATTCGCGAGCTTCGTGAACGCCTCGTCGCCCGGAATCGTCTGCACCAGCCTGAAGTAGTCCCACGGCTCCTTCGACTCGGCGGGCGACTTCACCTGTCTCAGGTACATGTCGTGCACCATGCGACCGTCTTCGCGGATCACGCCGTTCTTGGTGAACATGTCGTTGATCTTCGTCTTCCTGAGCTGCGCCATGATGGCATCGGCATCGTCCGTCCCGGCCGCCTTCACCGCCTTCAGGTAGGTGGAGACCGCGGAGTAGTTGCCGGCCTGCAGCATCGATGGCATCCGCTTCATCTTGTCGAAGAAGCGGCGGCCCCATTCACGCGACTCGGGCGTCTGGTTCCAGTACCAGCCGTCGGTCAGGTACATCCCCTCGGTGGTCTTCAGGCCCAGGCTGTGGATGTCGTTGATGAACATCAGCAGGCCGGCGAGCTTCATGTTCTTCGTGATGCCGAACTCGTTGGCTGCCTTGATCGAGTTGATCGTGTCGCCGCCGGCATTCGCGAGGCCGAGGATCTGCGCCTTGCTGTTCTGCGCCTGCAGCAGGAACGACGAAAAGTCAGACGCCGACAGCGGATGGCGCACCGCGCCGACAACCGTGCCGCCGGCGGCTTTCACGACGTCGCCGGTGTCCTTCTCCAGCGAGTGCCCGAACGCGTAGTCGGCGGTGAGGAAGTACCAGCTCTTGCCGCCGCTCTTGACGACCGCGGCGCCGGTGCCATTGGCGAGGGCGACCGTGTCGTACGCGTAGTGCACGGTGTACGGCGTGCAGTCCTCGTTCGTCAGCCGCGAGGTCGCCGCCCCGATGGCGAAGTACGGCCGCTTCTTCTCGGCCGCCACCTTGGCGGAAGCGAGCGCGGTCGACGAGTTGGTTCCGCCGATGATCACGTCCGCGCCGGCCTGGTCGATCCACTCGCGCACCTTCGACGAGGCGATGTCGGCCTTGTTCTGGTGGTCGGCGAAGACGAGCTCGATCTTCTTGCCGGGAAACTCCTTCTGCATGTCCGCGATCGCCATGCGGATCGCCTCGACGCCGCCCTGGCCGTCAATGTCGGAATACAGCGACGACATGTCGGTGATGAAGCCGATCACGATCTTGTCGCCGGACAGCTTCTGCGCGTGCGCGCTGCCGACGCCGAATGCAAACCCGCACATTGCAAGCGCGGCACAGATCTTCTTCAGTTTCACGTTGTCTCCTCCTCAAAGGGAAGTGTTGGTTGATCAAACTCCAAGGAGTTGGTGCAGCGTGGATTCCTTCTCCCGCAACTGGGCCGCGGCGAAGGTTTCGACGATGCGTCCGTGCTCCATGACATAGAAACGGTCGGCCAGAGGCGCCGCGAAGCGGAAGTTCTGTTCGACCATCACGACGGTGTAGCCCTTGGCCTTCAGCATCCGGATCATCTCGCCGAGCTTGGCGACGATGACGGGCGCGAGGCCCTCCGAAATCTCGTCCAGCAGCAGCAGGTGGGCGCCGGTGCGCAGGATCCGGGCCACCGCGAGCATCTGCTGCTCGCCGCCCGACAGCCGCGACCCCTGGCTCTTCGCCCGCTCCTTCAGGTTCGGGAACATCCCGTAGATCTCTTCGATGCTCATGCCGCCCTCGGCCGCGACGCGCGGCGGCAGCAGCAGGTTCTCTTCGCAGGACAGGCTGGCGAAGATGCCGCGCTCCTCCGGGCAGTAGCCGATGCCGAGGTGGGCGATCCGGTGCGTGGCCATTCCGATGGTTTCGGCGCCGTTCACCTCGATCGAGCCCTTGCGCGCGCCGGTCAGTCCCATGACCGCGCGCAGCGTCGTCGTCCGCCCGGCCCCGTTGCGTCCGAGCAGCGTGACCACTTCGCCCTGGTTCACGTGCAGGTCGACACCGTGCAGGATGTGCGACTCGCCGTACCAGGCGTGCAGATTCTTGATCTCGAGCGCCGTGGCCATGTCAGTGCCCGGCGCTTTCCAGCTGCGCGTCGGCTGTGCCCATGTAGGCCTCCATCACGGCCGGGTTCCTCGACACGCTCGAGTAAGGCCCTTCCGCGAGGACCGCGCCGCGCGCGAGCACGGTGATGGAGTCGGCGATGCTCGACACGACGTTCATGTTGTGCTCGACCATCAGCACCGTGCGGCCGGCGGCGACCCGCTTGATCAGTTCGGTGACGCGGGCCACGTCTTCGTGCCCCATGCCCTGGGTCGGCTCGTCGAGCAGCATCAGCTCCGGTTCGGTGGCGAGCGTCGTTGCGATTTCAAGGGCGCGCTTGCGCCCGTACGGCAGCGAGACGGTCGGGCTCGACGCGTACGGCCGCAGGTCCACTTGGTCCAGCAGGGCCAGCGCGCGCTCGTTCAGGTGATCGAGCGAACGCTCGCTGCGCCAGAACTGGAACGACAGGCCGGTGGGCCGCTGCAGGGCGATCCGAACGTTCTCCAGCGCCGTGAGGTGCGGGAACACCGACGAGATCTGGTAGGAGCGGACGATGCCGCGCCGGGCGATGCGCTCCGGCGTGTCCCGCGTGATTTCTTCGCCGTTGAACAGGATGTGCCCGCGCGTCGGCGTCAGGAACTTGGTCAGCAGGTTGAAGCAGGTGGTCTTGCCGGCCCCGTTGGGGCCGATGAGCGCGTGGATGGTCCCGCGCACGACCTTCAGGTTGACGTCGGCGACGGCGACGAAGCCCTTGAACTCCTTCGTCAGGCCGCGCGTTTCCAGGATGATGTCGGAGGCGTTCATGGCGTTGGTTGTTGTCTTCTGGAACCGGCCTCCGCCCGTTCACGCGGAGGCGACGAGCATAGCAACGTAATCCGCGTGCGAGGCGATCCGCGGGTTCGTCGCGTGGCAATGGTCCTTCAGCGCGTGCGTGGCGATGTCTTCGTAGAGATCCGGGCCGATGCCCATCTCATCGAGGCCGGACGGCAGCCCCAGTCGCCGGTTGAGATCCCGGATCGAGCGGGCCAGGGCCGCGCCGCCGCGCACGCCGAAGACATCGGCGATGGCCTGGACCTTGTCGGGCACGACGGATTCGTTGAACTTGACCACCTCCGGCAGCAGGACGGCGTTCAGCGTGCCGTGATGCGGACCTACCGGCAGCGCGCCCAGGGCATGCGACAACGAATGGACTGCGCCGAGTCCCTTCTGGAAGGCCATCGCTCCCTGCATCGAAGCGCTCATCATGTTCCAGCGCGCTTCGCGATCGGTTGGCTGGTTCACCGCCCGGTCGATGTTCTTCAGCGCTCGCACCAGCCCATCGTGGGCAATCGCGTCAGCCGGCGGATTCACGGCCTTCGACAGGAACGTCTCGACGCAGTGGGCCACCGCGTCCATGCCGGTGGCGGCCGTCAGCTTCGGTGGCAGCCCGTACGTCAGTTCCGGGTCGCAGATCGCGGTCTTCGGCACCAGGTGCCACGAATGAAAGCCGAGCTTGCGGCCATCGTCGAGGATGATGATGGCGCCCCGCGCCACCTCGCTGCCGGTGCCCGCCGTCGTCGGAATGGCGATCAGCGGGGCAACACCCGGGGTGATCCTGGGACTGCCGCCGAGGATGGTCGCGTATTCGGCCAGCGCGCCAGGATGGGTCGCCATGATGGCGACGCCCTTGGCGAGATCGATCGGGCTGCCGCCCCCGAGCGCCACGAGCCCATCCGCGCCGTGGGCACGGTAGGCCGCCACGGCCTTCATCACGGCCGCTTCGGTCGGGTTCGACGGCGTCTCGTCGAACACCGCGACGGGCAGGTCACCGAGGGCTGACAGGAGCCTTCCGAGCAGCCCGGCCGCGACCACGCCGCGATCGGTGCAGATGAGCGGGCGACGAATGCCGGCGCGCTCGCACTCGGAGCGTGCGAGCGCAATCGCCCCGAAGTCGAACTGGACCTGCGTGATGTAGTAGATCAGCCCCAATACGGTCTCCTGCGTACGGGCACTGCGATCGATGAGGCCCTCCCGGCTGGCCTCGTATCGGGCCTTGCGGGGGCCGACCAGTATCTTCGCAATGCCCTACCGGTGCAAGGTCACGGGTCAGGGTGAAACCCGAGCAGGCTTGCTATTGTTCCGGCCGCAACCTCGCACGGCTTTCCCGATGACAACAACGAACGCGCCCAGCGGGTCCCCAACATGGGCGCACTGACGCGACTGCTGAACGTGCCGGCGCTGATCCGGCACATGAGCCAGAACCGGGCCGGACGTTCGGTGTGGGACCCGGCGGACG
>Ga0209254_10002377_pt1 | contig 17070 bp, 11 predicted proteins | sample FrelakmetDIP11DI_FD_187148 | JGI IMG/M metagenome (GOLD analysis project Ga0209254, IMG submission 187148) | Freshwater lake sediment microbial communities from the University of Notre Dame, USA, for methane emissions studies - DIP11 DI (SPAdes)... | ecosystem: Environmental > Aquatic >... | reverse complement strand
GCGCCGGCCAGCAGCGTGCCGCCCAGCCACTGCAGCACGGCGGGCACCGGTCCCTGCGTATGCAGCCACATGTAGAGCGGCACGGAGACCGTCGCGACCAGCACCATCGCCGGCACGACCCAGGGCAGCGCGAGCAGAACGGCCGCCGTGGCAATCGTAGTTCGCAAATCTTCCGGTGCCGTGCGCAGGTTCCACAGCAGCAGCGCCAGCGGAACGCTGAGCAGCAGCCCTGGCAGCCATCCGCGGAATGTCGCAGGCCACAGCGGAAGCGGCGCGCGCATGGAAGATCGCCACTAGGCCGCCATGCGCTCGACTGGAGCTTGCCGCGGATTCATCTGCTTGAGTGCCCGCCGGTATTCGTGCGGGAACACCTTGACGAAGCGCGTGCGCATGCCGGCCCAGTTGTCGAGCAGCATCCGCGCCCGCAGGCTGCCGGTATAGCGGAAGTGGCTTTCGATCAGGCCCCGCAACAGGAATTCATCGGTTTCGCCCAGGTGCCAGATCGCCTCGTCGACCCGGGTTTCCTGTTCGGCCGACGGCAGCACGGGTTCGAGATCGCACATCGCCTGGTTGCACTTCGCGGCGAAGTCACCGTGCTCGTCGAACACATAGGCGATCCCGCCCGACATGCCGGCGGCGAAGTTGCGCCCCGTCGCGCCGAGGACCACGACGGTGCCCTTGGTCATGTACTCGCAGCCATGGTCGCCGGTGCCCTCGACCACCGCCGTGGCGCCGGAGTTGCGCACGGCGAAGCGCTCGCCGGCCACGCCGTTGAAGTAGGCCTCGCCGGCGATCGCCCCATAGAGCACCGTGTTGCCGACGATGATGTTCTCGGTGCCGGCGCCGCGGAAGTCGTTCGGGCAGCGCACGATGACCCGGCCGCCGGACAGCCCCTTGCCGGTGTAGTCGTTGGCGTCGCCGACGAGATCGAGCGTGATGCCGTGCGCGAGGAAGGCGCCGAAGCTTTGGCCCGCCGTGCCGTTCAGCTGGATGTGGATCGTGTCGTCGGGCAGGCCCGCGTGGCCATGCTTGCGCGCGACCAGCGACGACAGCATCGTGCCGACCGTACGGTTGATGTTGCGGATCGGCGTGATGAAGCTGACGCGCTCACCCCGCTCGAGCGCCGGCTTGCTCTGCTCGATCAGCTTGTGGTCCAGCGCCTTCGCGAGCCCATGATCCTGCGCCTCGACGACGCGTCGTGCGACGTCCGCCGGCATAGCCGGCCGGTAGAAGATGCGGCTGAAGTCCAGCCCCTTCGCTTTCCAGTGCTCGATGCCGCGCCGCGTGTCGAGCAGGTCAGCGCGGCCGATCAGCTCGTCGAAAGAGCGGATGCCGAGTTGCGCCATGATCTCGCGCACTTCCTCGGCGACGAAGAAGAAGTAGTTGACGACGTGCTCGGGCTGGCCCTTGAACTTGGCGCGCAGCACCGGGTCCTGCGTCGCCACACCTACCGGGCAGGTGTTCAGATGGCACTTGCGCATCATGATGCAGCCCTCGACCACCAGAGGAGCGGTCGCGAAACCGAACTCGTCGGCGCCGAGCAGCGCACCGATGACGACGTCGCGACCAGTCTTCATCTGGCCGTCGACCTGCACCGCGATGCGCCCGCGCAGGCGGTTCAGGACCAGCGTCTGCTGCGTCTCGGCGAGGCCCAGTTCCCACGGCGTGCCGGCATGCTTGATCGACGACACCGGTGACGCACCGGTGCCGCCGTCGTGGCCGGCGATCGTCACGTGGTCGGCCTTGGCCTTGGCCACCCCGGCCGCGACCGTGCCGACGCCGACCTCGGACACGAGCTTCACGCTGATCGACGCCTGCGGGTTGGCGTTCTTCAGGTCGTGGATCAGCTGCGCGAGGTCCTCGATCGAGTAGATATCGTGGTGCGGCGGCGGAGAAATGAGACCGACGCCCGGAACCGAGAAGCGCAGCTTCGCGATGTATTCACTGACCTTGTGGCCGGGCAGCTGACCGCCTTCGCCGGGCTTGGCCCCCTGCGCCATCTTGATCTGGATCTGGTCTGCGCTGACGAGATACTCGGTCGTGACTCCGAAGCGGCCGGACGCCACCTGCTTGATCTTCGAGCGCAGCGAGTCGCCCTCCTGCAGCGGAATGTCGACTTCGATCTGATCGCGGCCGATGACGTCGGCCAGCGTCGCGCCGGCCTTGATCGGGATGCCGCGCAGTTCCTGCTGGTAGCGCGCCGGATCCTCGCCGCCCTCCCCGGTGTTGCTCTTGCCGCCGATGCGGTTCATCGCGATCGCCAGCGTCGAGTGCGCCTCGGTCGAAATCGAGCCCAGCGACATCGCGCCGGTCGCGAAGCGCCGGACGATCTCCCGCGCGGGTTCGACCTCGTCGAGCGGGATGGCCTTCTTCGGATCCAGCCGGAACTCGAAGAGCCCTCGCAACGTCATGTGGCGACGGCTCTGGTCGTTGATGATCTGCGCGTATTCCTTGTAGGTCTGGTAGTTGTTGGCGCGGGTGGAGTGCTGCAGCTTGGCGATCGCATCGGGCGTCCACATGTGCTCCTCGCCGCGCACGCGCCACTGGTACTCGCCACCGGCTTCCAGCATCCGCGCCAGGACGGGATCGTCCGAAAACGCCGCCTGGTGGGTTCGTACCGCCTCTTCCATCACCTCGAACAGTCCCAGGCCACCGACGTTGCTCGCCGTGCCGCGGAAGTACTTGTCGACGAGGTCGCGCCGCAGCCCTACCGCCTCGAAGATCTGCGCACCGCAGTACGACATGTACGTGCTGATGCCCATCTTCGACATGACCTTGTTCAGGCCCTTGCCGACCGCCTTGATGTAGTTCTTGACCGCCTTGGCGGACTCCGCCCCGTGCAGCCGCTCGAGCGTCTCGAGCGCAAGGTACGGATGCACGGCCTCGGCCCCGTAGCCGGCCAGCAGTGCAAAGTGGTGCACCTCGCGCGCAGAGCCCGTTTCGACGACCAGTCCGGTCGACGTGCGCATGCCCTCGGCGACCAGGTGCTGGTGCACGGCACTCGTCGCCAGCAGGGCCGGAATGGCGACATGCCCTGCGTCGAGCGCGCGATCGGTGACGATGAGGATGTTGTAGCCGGCCCTGACCGCGTCGACCGCCTGCGCGCACAGCGATGCCAGCCGGGCCTCCACGCCCGCCTTGCCCCACGCCAGCGGATAGCAGATGTCCAGTTCGAACGAACGGAACTTGTTTGACGAGTAGTTCTCGATCGAGCGGATCTTCGCCATGTCCTTGAAGTCGAGCACCGGCTGGCTCACTTCGAGGCGCATCGGCGGGTTGATGTTGTTGATGTCGAGCAGGTTCGGCTTCGGCCCGATGAAGCTCACCAGTGACATCACCAGCTGCTCGCGGATCGGATCGATCGGCGGGTTCGTGACCTGCGCGAAGAGCTGCTTGAAATAGCTGTACAGCGGCTTCGTCCTGTTCGACAGCACCGGCAGCGCGGCGTCGTTGCCCATCGAGCCGATCGCTTCCTCGCCCTGCAGCGCCATCGGCTCCATCAGCAGCCGGATGTCCTCCTGCGTGTAGCCGAACGCCTGCTGGCGGTCGAGCAGGGGCACGTCGAGCCGGGCGGCCGATTCGGGTCTTTCGCCCACACCCACGGGCAGGTCATCGAGCTTGATGCGGATGCGCCTGATCCATTCCTTGTAGGGCTTGCTCGACGCCAGCTGCTGCTTGAGCTCGGCATCGTCGATGATGCGGCCCTGCTCGGTGTCGATCAGGAACATCTTGCCGGGCTGCAGCCGCCACTTCTTGACGATGCGGCTCTCGGGAATCGGCAGCACCCCAACTTCGGAAGCCATTACCACCATGTCGTCGTCGGTGATGACATAGCGCGCGGGCCGCAGGCCGTTGCGGTCGAGCGTGGCGCCGATGCGCACACCGTCGGTGAATGCGATCGCCGCCGGGCCGTCCCACGGCTCCATCATCGCCGCGTGGTACTCGTAGAACGCGCGGCGCGTCTCGTCCATCAGCGCGTGCTGCTCCCATGCCTCGGGGATCATCATCATCACCGCGTGGGCGAGCGGGTAGCCACTCATGACCAGCAGTTCGAGCGCGTTGTCGAAGCAGGCCGTGTCGGACTGCCCTTCGTAGATCAGCGGGAAGAGCTTGCCGAGGTCTTCGCGCAGCACCGGCGAGGACATCACGCCTTCGCGCGCGCGGATCCAGTTGAAGTTGCCCTTGACCGTATTGATCTCGCCGTTGTGGGCGATGAGGCGGTAAGGATGCGCGAGTTCCCATGACGGGAAGGTGTTGGTCGAGAAGCGCTGGTGCACCAGCGCGATCGCCGACACGACGCGCGGATCACTCAGGTCGGCGTAGTAGCGGCCCACCTGGTCGGCCAGCAGCAGGCCCTTGTAGACGACGGTGCGCGTCGACATCGACGGCACGAAGTACTCCTTGCCGTGCTGCAGTTTCAGGGCCTGGATCTTGTGACTCGCGGTCTTGCGGATCACATAGAGCTTGCGCTCCAGTGCGTCGGGCACCATGACGTCCGCCCCGCGCCCGATGAAGATCTGCCGGATCACCGGCTCGCGCTCGCGCACCAGCGGCGACATCGGCATGTCGCGGTCGACGGGCACATCGCGCCAGCCCAGCACGACCTGCCCTTCCGCGCGCACGGTGCGCTCGAGTTCCTGCTCGCACGCGAGCCGGGACGCACTCTCGCGCGGCAGGAAGATCATGCCCACGCCGTATTCACCCGGCGGTGGCAGCGTTATCTGCTGCTTCGCGAGTTCGTCGCGGTAAAAAGCATCCGGGATCTGGACGAGGATTCCCGCGCCGTCCCCGCACAGCGGATCCGCTCCGATAGCGCCGCGATGGTCGAGGTTATGCAGGATCAACAGCGCCTGCTGCACGATCGCGTGGCTTGCGCGCCCCTTGATGTTGGCAACGAACCCGACGCCGCAGGCGTCATGTTCGAGGCCAGGCGCATACAGACCCTGCGCTTCAGCGTGGTCCAGGGCAGAGTCGGGGGTCGGCGGCAGGTCCATGGCATGTCCCGGCGAAAACGCCGGTTCCCGGTGAAGTCAGAGCAAGATTCCACTTTACTGCGGCGCCACCGCACTGCACAACAACTTAAATAAGGGTCTGTCCCCAAATAAAATACGACACGACGCCTCCATCATAATTCGGGGACATAACATCGACTGAGGGCCCGCGCTCGTACGCGACGAGGGCGAGTAGCCGCGACGGACCTTACCCAAGCAAAATGAGCATCTGGCTCGTAGTGGGTACTCGCATGAATGGGCGGCCCATGCTTACGCCGATCCCTCGGGCTCAGGAGCCCCGCGCTTCGACGCCTGCGTTCTCCGTCGCTCATGTTCGCGCCCCAGCGCCCAGGCCACGACCAGCCAAACCAAGGCGACCGGCACGCCGACCCACGCCATGCCCGACAGGCCCAGGCCGGCCGCCTTGAGGCCTGCCGCAAACCAGCTCGATGCCGCATCCCCGCCGCGATGGATGACGGTGTCGATGACGTTCTTGGCCTGGTACTTGTCATCATGGTCGACCACCGTGAAGAGCGTTTCGCGCGTCGGCTTCGAGATCGCGAACTCCCCTGCGCGGCGCAGAACGCCTACGACCACCAGCACCGGCAGCAGGGTCCACAGGCCGAGCGCCACGAACCCCAGGACAGAGAGCACGGGCAGTGCCACGAGCATCGCCGTGGCACCGATTCGGCTCAGCAGCGGGCCGGTCAGGAAAAACTGCAGCAGCAACGTCAACACATTCACGGCGAGGTCGACCGTCGCAAAGAGGCGCGTGCGCTCGGCGGAATCGCTGATCGCGTCACCGACCAGGCTCACTTGCAGGAAGTAAAGCAAGGTGCCCAGCACGGTGTAGCTCAGCACGAAGACGGCGATACCCAACAGATACGGCGACCGCGCAATTCGAATGACGCCGATCCACAGGCTCGCCTTCGGCGCGCCGTCGTCACCACGCTTCATCACGCCGCGCTTGCCAGACAGTCGCAGCAGCGCCGCGATGCACACGAGCGCCAATGCCAGCGTCCCCGCGGCGGCCAGCAGCAATCCGTCCAGCCCGACCGAAGAAACCAGCCAACGGGCCGCAGCCGGACCGGCGATCGCGCCGAGACTCCCACCCGCCGAGATCACTCCAAACAAGCGCCGAGCCGCCTCGGTGTTCCAGATATCCGCCATGAAGCTCCAGAACACGGAGATCACGAACAGGTTGAAGACGCTGACAAAGACAAAGAAGAAAGGCGCAACAGCAGTGCGCTCCGCGCCACCGGTGAACAGAACCCAGAACAGGACCAGCAGGCCGATGACAGTCGTGTACACCACCGGCAGGAGGCGTTCGACCGGTAGACGCGATGCCACCCATCCGAAGGCCGGAATCAGCGCCACCATCGTCAGGAACGTCGCGCTGAAAAGATGCTGCAGCCTGTCAGCGCCGTACTGCACCGCCATCTCGTCGCGCAAGGGACGGATCATGTAGTAGGCGGCGAGCAGACAGAAGAAGTAGAGGAACGACCAGACCAGCAGTCGGACCTCCCGCGGCCGGACGGGGACGACGCGCCGCAGCCAGTCCCGTGTGCCCCTCGGCCCGCTGCTCGCCCCGGCGTGGGGCGCGTGGCTGCTCATCGAGGCAGCGCAGGCGCTGAAGGGCGCCGTGGCCGGCCGGCGCGCGCCGGCACGGGACGTCGCGCGCATTGCGGCGCGATCGAGCGCACGAAGGCATCGGACCCAATCACCCAGCCACCGCCCAGCGCCTTGTCAAAGCGGGCGATGTCGGCCTGGGCGAGGCCGGCATGCACAGCCGCACGATAGGCAACCTGCCGCTCAAAGGGCGTATTGCCCAGCGCCCAGTAAAGAGGGTGATCCTGCAGCATCGGATCCGACGCGAGGCCCGCGTGATGGCGAAAGCTGGACCAACGGTAGTCCTCGGCTGCCGCTACCAGTCCGGCCCGCACCGGCTGGGTTTCGACAAACTGCAGTGCGCCGAGAAACGCGGACTCCGGTTCGAGGATCGCCGCACGGTAGCGGCCGTCGAACAGTGCACCGCGACCCGCGTGACGGTCGTTGTACGCGCGGACATATCGGCGGCCAACAGCCTGCAGGGACAATCCGAGCGCACGCGCATCCGCGGGCGTTGCGAGCAGCCACAGGGCATGCGGCAACAGCGCGTAGCCATGCAGGGCGACCTGCTCCGTGCGCAAGGACTCGCGCATCGCGGCCAGCAGGCGCTCCGCGTCGACATCGTCGACAAGGAGCGGCCGCGGCCCCGAGCGTTGCAGGACCAGGTGCGGGAATCCGCCGAGCGAGAGCCGCGCCAGCCGGGCCATCCGCCGTGCTCAGTCGTCTCCGACGGAATACAGCCGGCGATGCTCGCGGATTGCGTAGCGATCAGTCATCCCCGCCACGTAATCGGCGATGGCGCGCGCCTTGTCCTGCGCTGCACGCGCCTGATGGTCGACCGGCAGCAGCCGCGGCTCGTCGTCGAAGGCGGCGAAGAGCTCACGCACGATGCGCTTCGCCTTGGTCGTCATGCGCATCACGCGGTAGTGCCGGTAGAGGTTGTCGTGCAGGAAGCGCTTGAGCTCGTCGGCCTCGGCGCGCAGGGACGCCGAGAACGCGATCAGCGGCCCGGACTGCCGCACGTCGTCGATCGACGCCGGCGCCGCTGCCACGATCCGCCGCGAGCTTTCCTCCGTGAGGTCGACGATCAGCGTGTTGATCATGCGGCGCACGGTCTCATGGATCATGCGGCGCTCGGCGATGCCCGGAAACTGCGCGCGAACGGGCGCGGCGTGTCGCGCGAACAACGGCACGGCCTCCAGCTGCTCCAGCGAGATCAGCTGCGAGCGCAGCCCGTCGTCGATGTCGTGATTGTTGTAGGCGATCTCGTCCGCGAGATTGGCGATCTGCGCTTCAAGGCTGGGCTGGCGCCGGAGGAGAAAGCGCTCGCCGAGTGGGCCGAGCCTGCGCGCGTTCTCGAGCGAGCAGTGCTTGAGGATGCCTTCGCGCGACTCGAACGTCAGGTTCAGGCCGTTGAAGGCGCCGTAGCGTTCCTCCAGTTCGTCGACGACACGCAGCGACTGCAGGTTGTGCTCGAAGCCTCCGTAAGGCTGCATGCACTCGGCCAGCGCGTCCTGCCCGGCGTGCCCGAACGGCGTGTGACCGAGATCGTGCGCCAGCGACACCGCCTCGACAAGATCCTCGTTCAGCCGCAAGGTGCGCGCGATCGCACGCCCGATCTGCGCAACTTCTAGCGAATGAGTCAGTCGCGTCCTGAAGAGATCGCCTTCGTGATTGACGAAGACCTGGGTCTTGTACTCCAGACGACGGAACGCGGTGCAATGGATGATGCGGTCACGGTCGCGCTGGAAGTCGGTCCGGCCGGGTGCCTGCGGCTCGGCGTGAAGTCGTCCGCGCGAACGCGCCGGGTCCGCGGCGTAGGGTGCGAGGCCGAACGCCGGGTCGACATTCATGCGTAGCCTCCCGCGGCGAGCGTCGCGCGCAGCGCGGCGTCGGGTACCGTGCGCTGTACGGCGCGCCCGATGTGTTCCAGCAGGATGAAGCGGATGGCGCCCGCCTCGGACTTCTTGTCGCCGCGCATCGATTCGATCGCGCGTTCCAGCGAGAGGCCTTCGATGCGCGCGGGCAATCCGGCGGCCCGGACGGCCGCTGCGATCGGCTCGCTCGCCGCGCGCTCCAGCAGACCCACGCGGACGGAAAGATCAGCCGCCAGCACCAGGCCGCAGCCGACGGCCTCGCCGTGCAGCCACCGCGTGTAGCCCGTCATCGCCTCGATCGTATGACCGAACGTATGGCCGAGATTCAGCAGCGCCCGCTCACCGGTTTCGCGCTCGTCGCGCGCGACGATGCCGGCCTTGATCTCGCAGGAGCCGGCAATCGCCCGCCCGAGAGCCTCCGGCGCGCAGGCACGCAGCGCCGGGAGGTCGTGCACCACCTGCTCGAAGTATTGGCGGTTCGCCAGCAAGCCATGCTTGAGGATTTCTGCCAGTCCGGCCGAGAGTTCCCGTGCGGGGAGTGTCTTCAGCGTCGAGGTGTCGCTGATCACGACGTGTGGCTGGTGGAACGCTCCGATCAGATTCTTGCCACGCTCGTGATTGATGCCCGTCTTGCCGCCGACCGAGGAATCGACCTGTGCAAGCAGCGTCGTAGGCATCTGCACGAACCGGATCCCGCGCATGAAGATCGAGGCGGCAAAACCCGCGACGTCGCCAACGACACCGCCACCCAGCGCCACCACGAGGCTCTTGCGATCAGCGCACCCCTCGACCAGTGCATCGAGAATCTTCGAAACGGACGTCCAGTTCTTGTGGGCCTCGCCGTCCGGCAGCACGATCGTAATGAGCTGGCCGAGACCGGAGAGCGCATTGCGTACCCGTTCGGCGTAGAGGTCGTTCACCGTGGCGCTGGTGACCAGCGCGATACGCGTCGGTGCCAATGGCGCGAGGAACTCCGCTGCCCGCCGCAGCAGGTCCGGGCCGATCAGGATGTCGTAGGAACGGCCCGCCAGGCCGACAGACACACGTTGCATCGCATGATTGTACGAGGCACGCGCGGGTGCACAGGCTCAGTGGTCGGCCGAAAGAAGTGCCTGTACGTCCGGGTGCGCGACCAGGCGATCCACCAGGCGCTTCGGGTTGGAGGCGGCGGATTGGAAGGTCAGGTGTGCAGTTTCAGCGTAGAGCGGCTCGCGCTCTGCCAGCAGCTGCTCGATGCGCTCGCGCGGGTTTTCGGTTTGCAGCAGGGGACGCGACTTGTCACGGCGCGTGCGGCGGAACACTTCGTCGGCCGAGGCGCGCAGGTAGATGACCAGCCCGCGTTCACGCAGGCGCTGTCGAGTCGCAGCGTCGAGCACGGCGCCTCCGCCGGTCGCCAGCACGATGCCGGGCAGCCGACTCAGTTCGTCGAGCAACGCTGCCTCGCGCCGCCGGAACGCCGGTTCGCCCTCGATCTCGAAGATCGTCGGAATCGACACGCCGCTGCGCGCCTCGAGTTCGCGGTCGGCGTCGATGAACTCGAACCCGATCGCATGGGCGAGCATGCGACCGATGGTCGACTTGCCGGCACCCATCATGCCGATCAGGAAAATCGAGCCGCCCTTGCTCATCGGTCAGAGCGTAGCCGCAACGCTGGCGAAATAAAAAGGGGCCGCGCAGTGCGGCCCCTTGCCAGCAAAAGGCGCAATCAGTTCGGGTCGGTACAGACTGTTCCCTGGCCGAACGGACTCAGGCGGAAACCTGGCGTGGCCGTGGCCGTCACATCCGCCTCCGCCGCGCTGAGACGATAGTCAAAGGCGGTCAGCCGCTCGGAGCCAGCGGTCGCCGCACGCGCCTCGATCTGATACTGGGCCCAGAGGTAGAACCGCTGCCCGTGCCGTACGCGGAGGACGACAAAGCCGGCGCTGTCGGTCACGCCGTTGTTGTCGAGAGTGAAGGCTGCCGACTGCCCCGGCCACAGGAACGCATCGTTGTTCAGATTGGCGTCACCGGAGTCGAGTACCCCGTTGAAGTTAAGATCCTCGTTGTCGCACTGCACCGGCGCAGGGCTCGGCGTCCAGCGTCCGTTCAGGTACGTCATGCTCCCCTTCCAGTAGAGCTTGGGCAGAAGCCTGACCGACACGGGCGCGCCCGCCACACCTTGGCCCGCCGCATTCGTCACGTAGATGCTGAACAGTTTTTCGTAGTCCAGGTTGTTGTTGACCTTCTGGATCTCGTTGTTCGTCGAGATGCGGATAAACAACGGCTGCTGCGAAATCGTCAGCTTGGCCGACTTTTCGTTGGCGCCGCACGGTGCCTGCCCGCCGCCGGGCAGCGTCGCAACGCCGTCCACCGAGGCACACACGACGATCTGGTCGGTGCCCGTCGTCGAGGGGCCCGCGATGAAGCGCGCGGAGGCAAGCCCGGAGCCGTTGGTCAGGACCGGCGACGTCGTTGTGTCAATACTCAGCGTGCCGAATGCCGGGGTCGAGGCGATGCGGATGCGCACCGGAGCGCTCCCCACGGGAATTCCCAGCGCCGCCCCGGCGTCACCGGTGACCCGCACGTCCAGTTGCGAGAAGTTCGTCGTGGCTCCACCGGCATTGGGACCGACGACCGAGGGGTTCACCTGAACGGTTAGGTCCTTGACCACGACACCCGCCGGGCTCAGCGGAGGAAGCGTTGTGCTGCCGGCCTTCACGTCGACCTTGCCGCCCGCGTTGGCTCCACCCGCACTGACCGAGGCATCGGCCGTGACGCCGGTAAGGGTCACCTTGGCAATCCCGGCCGCATCGGTCGTGGCCACGGCGGACGACAGCGTTCCGCCGGTCGTCACAAAACTGACGACGACGCCTCCCACGGGAACCTTGGCCGCATCGACCACGGACGCCGAGATATCGACCGGGGTGGTCGAGGTCTGCGCCGTCGGGGGCGAAGCCGACAAGGTCAAGGTCGTGCCGGCGACCTGCACCGATGCGGTACCGACCACCGTTCCGCTAGCGGCAGTAATTAGGATGTCGCGATTGCCACGGTCGGCACCGAGACCCAGCGTCGCCGTCAGCGTTCCATTCGAGTCCGTCGTTTCATCCGCCCCGCTCAACACACCCGAATTGGAAGAGAGCTTGACCGGGACGTCTGCCAGCGCACGCCGGCTGGCATCGATCGCCGTCACCGTCACGGTCGTCGTCTGATCAGCCTTGGCCTCGACCGTGCCCTTGCTGACGGTCACTTCCAGTGTCGCGAGCGGCACCGGCGCCGGAGTGTTTCCATTCGACGTGGACCCCCCGGGCGCCTCTTCGCCGCCACAGGAGGCAACAAGGGCAGCTGCCGCGGCGAGTGCCACGTTGCGCAGTTGGGCAATGTTCAACTTCATTTGCGTCTTCTCCAGTCGACCTTCGGCCGGGACTTACAGCCGCTTTCCGCGCGCCGGGCTGTGACTATTGTTCACGCCCAACGCGTTCGCAATTCGCACGTTCGCCCTACCGCACCGAGGCGAGCGCCCGTTCCGACACGATCTTCGGCGTAATGAAGATGATCAACTCGGTCTTGTCGTTGATCCGGGCCTCGTTCTTGAACAGCCAGCCCACGTAGGGGATATCTCCCAGCCAGGGCACCTTCGTGACCTGCCGGCGGTCGGTCTGTTCATAGATGCCGCCCAGCACGACGGTGCCACCGTTTTCGACCAGCACCTGGGTCTGCACGTTCTTGGTGTCGATCGCCGGGCCGGACAGCGTCTCGGCACCGCGCGTGTCCTTGTTGACCTTGACGTCCATGAAGATCGCGCCTTCGGGCGTGATCTGCGGCGTCACTTCCAGCTTCAGCACCGCCTTGCGGAACGACACCGACGTGGCGCCGCTCGACGTGGCCTGCTGGTACGGGATTTCCGTACCCTGCTCGATGACCGCCTTGACCTTGTCGGCCGTCACCACACGCGGGCTCGAGATCACCTTGCCACGACCGTCCTGCTCAAGTGCTGAAAGTTCCAGCGAGATCACCTGCGACAGGCTGGCGTTGACCAGCGTCAGCGCGAGGCCGCCCGGGTTGAAGCCGCCGATGCCTTGCGCCGGCAGGTTGACGAAGTTGGCGGTCGACGTGAGGCTGGGCGTCGTGATGCCGCCACCGCCGGTGCCGACGCCGGTCGTGGTGGTCACGGTTCCGCCCGGTCCGGTGGCAGAGGTCGTGCCCATGCCGCCGGCGCTGCCGTAGGCACCGCCACCGACGTTGCGCGGATAGCCACTCGTCCCGCCGATGCGGACGCCGAGCGAACGCGAGAACCTGTCGTCGGCCTCGACGATGCGCGCTTCAATGAGCACCTGCGGCACCGGGATGTCGATGCGAAGGATCAGGCGGCGGACCTCTTCGAGCCGGGCCACGGTGTCCTGCACGAAGAGCTGGTTGGTGCGCGGATCCACCACGACGCTGCCGCGCTTAGACAGCAGGCGCTGCTGGCCGTCGACCAGCAGGCGCCGTACCTCGTCGGCCTTCTGATAGTTGACGACGAATGCCTCGGAGCGCAACGGCTCGAGTTCGGAGATCTGGTTGCGCGATTCGAGTTCGAGCTTTTCCTTGGTGGCAATCTCGTCACGCGGCGCCACCAGCAGCACGTTGCCGTTCTTGCGCATGTCCAGGCCCTTGGACTGCAGGATGATGTCGAGCGCCTGGTCCCACGGAACGTCCTTCAGCCGCAGCGTGATGGTGCCGCCGACCGAGTCGCTGGTGATGATGTTGAGGTTGGTGAAGTCCGCGATGACCTGCAGCAGCGAGCGGACATCGACGTTCTGGAAGTTCAGCGACAGGCGCTCGCCCTGGTAGCCCTGGCGCGTGCCCTGGAACAGCCGCTGCGGATCTTCCTTGACCGGCCGCACTTCGAGCACGAAGCGGGTGTCGCTCTGGTAGGCATTGTGCTCCCAGAGGCCGCGCGGCTCGACCACCAGGCGGGTGTTGTTGCCCTGCTGGCTGGCCGTGACGTTGGTGACCGGCGTGGCGAAGTCCGACACGTCGAGTCGCCGCTTGAGCGAGTCGGGCAGCGCGGTGTTGAGGAAGTCGACGACGACCGTGTTGCCCTGCTGGCGGATGTCGACGTTGGTGTTGGGATCCGACAGGTCGATGACGACGCGGCCCTCGCCCTCGGCACCACGCCGGAAGTCGACCCCGCGCAGAGTACGGCGCTGGGCGCCAACGGAAGGCGCGTATCCGGAGGCTGGCGTTGTCGCCTCGGCCGTGGCGGTCGTCGCCGCAGCCGGCGGCGCTGCGGCGGCGCTTTCGCCGGTCGCGCGGAACGTCGTGGTGTCAGTCGCACCGCCGAGCGCGACCAGGATGCGCTTGCCGTCAACGCTGACCGCATGCGTCAGCGGCCGCTTCAGATTCAGCACGACGCGCGAGCGCCCTTGCGCCTGCACGATGTTGACGGAGCGCAGGTCACCCTGGTTGATCTCGACGAGGTTGCGTCCGACCGCATTGACCGTACTCGGGATGTCGAGAGCCACGCGGGCGGGATTGGCGACCGAGAAGCTGGCCGGGACACCCTGGACCGGGTTCTTCATGTCGATCGTCAGCACGACACCCGTGGGCGTCTGCGTGGCGTCGACCCGCTCGATCGCGTTGTTGACGTCGGCGGCCGGAGTTTGCGCTCCGGCGACGGCGGCACAGGCGGCCAGGCCGGCCACTGCCCACTTCGACAGCGCCCTGACAAGACCTTCGATCGACATTCTCATCGCTTGCTCCCTTGCCGCGCGGCGGCCTCCTGCAGTTCCAGCTTGGCGGGCCGTTCGACCCACTCGCCGGCGGCGTCCTGGACGATTTCCTTGAGTTCCACTTCTGTTTCCGAAATCTTGGTGACCAGCCCGAAGTTCTGGCCCATGTAGTTGCCGGACCGCACCATGAACGTCTGGCCCGAGGCATCGATCAAAGCCACGTTGTTGCCCTGTTGCCTCAGCGTGCCGACCATCTTGAGCTGATCGAGCGGGAATCCTTCGAGCGCTTCGCGGCGGCGATCGAGATCCGGCTTAATGGCACTCGTGCTGGCACGCGCCTGCGCCTGCCGCGCCACCGCCAGCACCATCTTCTGGGCGTCGAAGGGATCGATCAGCGTCTTCGCTTCATACGTATACGGCGAGAACTGCTTGGGCTCCGCCACCGGCTGCGTCGTCGGGCGCATCGCCTTGCGCGTGTCGTCCATCCATGCGCGCAATTCGCCCTCATCGCCGCCACCGCAGGCACCCAGGGCGGCCGCAGCCATGACGCACGCCACCAGTCGCAGAGGTCTATTTCTTGCCGTCATTTGGCCGGCCCCTTGGTAGCGGCCTGCTTGGCCTTGCGCTGGGCCGCCACTTCTTCGGCATCCAGGTAGCGGTAGGTCTTGGCGGTCGCGTCGAGCGTGAGCGCACCGCCCTTGCCCGCCGCCAGGTTCAGGTTGTTCAGGGTCACGATGCGCGGCAAATTGGCGATGTCGCTCGCGAACGCGCCCAGATCGTGATACTTGCCGGCCAGCTTGATCGCGATCGGCAGTTCGGCGTAGTACTCCTTCACGTTCGTCTGGCCTGGCTTGAACAGTTCGAAATCCAGTCCGCGGCCCACGCCCGCCTGGTTGATGTCCGACAGCAGCGCGTCCATCTCGGACTTGCTCGGCAGCTGCTTCTCGAGCGTCAGCACGTACTGGCTGACCTGCTCGCGCTGCTTGCGCAGTTCGTCAAGATTAATGGCCTGCTGCATCTTGCTCTTGTATTCGTCCTTGAGCTTCTGCTCCTCGGCCTGCAACTGCTGAAGTTGCTCCTGCTGGCCGCTCCACAGACCAAACCAGCCACCGACGCCGAACGCGACGATGATGACCAGCCACAGCGCAAAGCGCGGGGCCGGCGGCCAGGTGCCGACGTTGTCCAGGGTCAGGCCCTGGAATTGCTTGAGGAGATCTCGACTTGCCATCAGTTCCTCGTGCGTCGCGCGCTATTTCTTCGGGGCCGCTGGGGCGGCGGCCGGGGTCGGTGCAGCCGTCGCCACCGTGGGAGCCGGTGCGGGGGTCGACGCAGCCGGACTCGCTGCGCCCGTGGCCACTGGCCGTGTCTGCGCCTGCTGCATCTGCGTGCGTTCAGGGGTCGGCTTCATCGTGAAGTAGAGGCCGAACTCGAAAACACGGCGGTTGACTCCCGCCGGGCCCTGGCCAGCCACCTTGATCTCTACGAGTTCCGGCCGCTCGAGCACACGCGAATTGTTCTGCAGATTGCGCAGGAACTCCGAGACGCGCTCGTTCGACGCGGCCCAGCCTGTCACGTTGACCCGGCGGTCCTCCTGCTTGATGGACCGCAGATAAATGCCTTCCGGCACCTGCTTGGCGATCTCGTCGAGCAGATAGACCGGCTGGTTGCGGTCCGCCTGCAAGTCTTCCACGGCCCGTTGCCGGGCACGGAGCCCGTCGATTTCCTGACGCAGGGTTGCGATTTCCTTGATCTGCGTGTCGAGCTTGCGGTTCTCGGCGCGGATGAACTCGTTGCGGGCTTCCTGGTTTCCGATTTGGCCTTGAAGCACCGTCCACACGGCGCCCACCATGAAGAGGCCGGCGACAGCCGCCAGGCCGGTCAGCGCCCAGAACAGCTTTTTCTGCCGCTCGCGCTTGGCAGCGCGATGCGGCAATAGATTGACGCGCGGAGCCGTCATTTATCGAACCTCCGCATCGCCAGCCCGCACGGCGTCAGCAGCGCCGGCGCGTCGAGCCGCAACTGCTTCTCGCGGATGTTCGGAGAGACTTCCATGCCCTTGAACGGCGAGATCACGGAGGTCGGCACCTGGGACCGCTCCATCAGGGCGTCCGGCAGACCCGCGAGTACGGCCGAGCCGCCCGCGAGCATGATCTGGTCGACCCGGCTGTACGGCGTCGACGTAAAGAAGAACTGCAGCGCGCGCGTGATTTCCGTCGCAGCGGTATCGATGAAAGGCTTCAGCACTGTCGTTTCATAGTCCGCCGGCAGGTCGCCGCTGCGCTTCTTGAGCTCGGCCTCCTCGGTCGGGATGCCGTAGGCACGCGAGATGTCACCCGTGAGCTGCTGCCCGCCAAACGGCTGCTCGCGCTCGTAGATCGCTTCGCCGTCGTGCATGACGGTCACGCTTGTTGTATTCGCGCCAATGTAGAAGACGGCAATGACGAGCCCCTCACCGGAATTTGGCAGTTGCTCGATCAGGCGCTCGATGGCTGCGCGCGCCGAATACGACTCGACATCGACGACGATGGGCTTCAGCCCCGCCGCCTGGGCCACGGCGATACGGTCCTCGACCTTTTCCTTGCGCGACGCAGCGATCAGCACTTCGACATCATCCGGCGCATTGGGAATGGGACCCAGCACCTGGAAATCGAGGCTGACCTCGTCGAGCGCGAACGGGATGTACTGGTTCGCCTCGCTTTCGACCTGCATCTCGAGTTCTTCCTCGCGCAGGTTGCCGGGCAGCGCGATGCGCTTGGTGATCACGGCCGACGCCGGCAATGCCATCGAGACATTGCGGATCTTGCCGCCGGCGCGCCGCCAGGCGCGCTTGACGGCTTCAGCGACGATGTCGATCTTGTCGACATTGCCGTCCACGACCGCGCCGCGCGGCAGCGGCTCGATCGC
>Ga0209254_10002376_pt1 | contig 17072 bp, 14 predicted proteins | sample FrelakmetDIP11DI_FD_187148 | JGI IMG/M metagenome (GOLD analysis project Ga0209254, IMG submission 187148) | Freshwater lake sediment microbial communities from the University of Notre Dame, USA, for methane emissions studies - DIP11 DI (SPAdes)... | ecosystem: Environmental > Aquatic >... | reverse complement strand
TCCGTTCACCGTTATCCGTTCACCGTGCTCCGATTAGTGTTCCCTGCTTACTGGTTTTACTCCCGTCTTCTGTCTTCTCCCACTGATCACTGCTCACGGTTCACTGATTACTGATTCTAGCCCCAGTATCGAAGGATCACGGAGAAAAGAGAGTCCGTCAGGACGATGAGAAAAATGCTGCTCACCACCGCAGAGGTCGTGGCTTCTCCAACACCTGCTGCGCCGCCTCGCACTCGAAAGCCGCGGAAACATCCGATCCAGGAAATCAAGAAGGCGAACACAACGCTTTTCAGGACCCCCCAGAAGACGTCAAAAAGAGTGAGGGTCGCAAAAGTCTGAGCAACGTAAGCATTGGCCGTCAGATCGAGCATCATAACGCCCACGACCAGGCCGCCCAGAATGGCAAAAAGATCGGAAAACAGGGTCAAAAGAGGGACCACGATGAGGGAGGCGATGACCTTGGGAATAACCAGAAATCGGGTCGGGTCAAATCCCATGGTGAAAAGAGCGTCAATTTCTTCCGAGATTCTCATGGTACCGATTTCGGCGGCAAAAGCGGAACCGGACCTGCCCGCGATAATAATGGCCGTCATGATAGGTCCCAACTCCCGGGTCATGGCGAGGCTGACGAGGGAAGCTACGTAAATATCCGCCCCGAACTGCCGGAGCTGGACCGAAGACATGAAAGCCATGATCAATCCAAGCAGAAAACTGATCAGACCGACAATGGGCAGGGCATCAACGCCTGTCCTCTGCATGGCGAGCACCGTATCTTCTTTTCGCAAAGACCCGGGATGAAGGCAGACATAGAGAAGGCCAAGGAAAACGGATCCCGTGAAGGAGGTCAGGTAGCGCAAGTCATTGATGTGACGAAGGGTCGCGTCCCCTAGACGGATAAAGATGTTGGGGACCAGCTTCTTGGCTAGGGGGACTCTATCCGTCAGGTCATCGAAGTGGAGAAGGGAAAGAATTTCCCTCACCCTGTCGGTGACATGGATGAGAGAGAAAGAGCCGCTTTGAGCCGTCATCATATGCCTCAACTGAATCAACACGAGCACACCGAAGTCGTCCACATAAGTCACTTCAGAGAGGTCTATGGTGAGAGAGATTGGGGCCTTGGTGTGAATGAGAGGCCCCAGATCACGCAACATCGATGCAGCGCTCGCGGCATCCATCCTGCCCGTAAGGTGAAGGATCAATCCTCCTTCCCGGTCGTCTGAAGTCTCGTAACCCCATGATTCTTGGCCCTTTGAACTGTGCATGGTGCTAGGATTGAAGGTTTCTCAACTCTTCCTCATCAACTTCATAGTTGGTTTTCATGCAATCCATATCCATTTGAAAGAGTAACCATCCAATGTTCCGTTCATTCTCTTTCAGGTCAAAGGCGATCTCTATTCCCTTTCGGCCCATGGGGTTCTCTTTGTCTGCACGGTACAGGACCAGGACCCGGTACAGGGATTTTTCAGAGCCCTGGAATTCGATCCCTGTGTAAGGAGTGCCAATGATGGCTTGAGCATTGAAACCGGGTTTTATGGAATAAGCGTCAAACACTTTCCTTTGCCGGTCCAGCAAGAGGAGTCCGGTGTAGGGACACTGCTTGGTCACCTGGAGGGTGAAGAACTCCTTCAGCACCTGCGTCGTTTTGGCCCGATCCCCTCGCGCCAAAGGCTCCGTCAATAGGGCTTTCAGCAGGAGGTAATCTTTGGCCAGAAGGTTCCTGAGCTCCAGTTTCCTGTGGTCCATGGTTTGAACACCCTTCGAGAAGTAAGGGTACCCAAAGAGGATCGCCGTGCCCAGGAGAACAAGAAGGATCACGGAAGGGATGAGCCAGTAACGCGCCCTGCGATACCTGCGCTCAAGCCGGTGTGCGGCCGTGACATCGCGGCCCAGCCACAGAAGACTCTGGATATTGTCCTGGCTGTCGTGGAGAAGTGTGGTGCTTGTCGAGACGTAACGGGTCCCTTTTTCAGGGTGTCTGATCTTAAGAACCCTCTCAGGAACCGACGTTTTGGTTTGTATTTCCGCCAAAAGCTCTCGATAGACCTGAGGTTCTTCGTAGATGTCTTCGGCAGAGGTTCCACGCATATGGTGCCAGTTTCTGCCGTAGAGTTTTTCGGCGGCTGCGTTCCACGCGACAACTCTGCCGCTGCTGTCCGTAAGCATGACGGCGTCCGGCAGTTTGTCACAGATTAGTCTCAGCCCATACACCGCCTGGCTCGATTCATCGAGCCGGCGCGCTATGATCTCCGTGATCTTCTGGCCAACCGCGGGGAAGTCCTTGAGGAAGGTCGAAACTTCATTTTTGGGAATACGAAGAACCCTGACTTCATTTTCAGCCTGAACCGTTGCCGTTCTTTTTGCTCCCAGAAGGAAGGAGAGCTCCCCGAACAGGGCGCCCGGCTCGGTGATTTCTGCGATCTTCTTGTCTCCTTTAAGCACTTCAAGGTGGCCGGAGACCAAGAAGTAGAGGTCCTGGGATTCATCCCCTTCCAGGAAAAGGGTGTCTCCCTTTTGATAGGTTTTGAGGTACCTCTCAAGATCCTTGTTGTGGATGATCTCATCGAGCATGGCCGAATCCCTTTTCAGGTTAGAGGGAAAGCAACGCAATGATAAATAATAAGTATAGGAAAAGCGCACCGATTCGTCAAGCTGAAGGATCCGCCATTTTTCGGTAAGTGATCAGATGGAGTTCTACAAAAGTCTTTAACATCATCGTCGGACTATGGTACAGCCAGAGCATAGAGCATAGAGCAGAACGCATCAGGGGCAAAGAGGGGAGAGTTGATGGCAGCGTTGATTGATATGGATGCCATAGAGCTTGTGAGCTTAATTCGAGCGGGAAAGCTCTCGCCTCTCGAAGCGATGGAGGCAACCCTTAAAAGAATCGACGCGGTGAACCCCCTGGTCAATGCGTTTGTCTCTCTTCGCAGAGAAGAGGCGATCAAAGAGGCGAAGGAAATGACCGAATCGTTGGCTTCAGGGGCGGATCCGGGCCCCTTGGCGGGCGTTCCTATCGGCGTCAAAGACCTTGAAGATGTTAAAGGAATGGTGACCAGCTTCGGATCGATTCCCTATAGAAACAATGTGGCCCAGCACGACTCCGTTCAAGTGGCCAAGCTGAAGGCTGCAGGGGCTATCGTGGTCGGAAAGACCAACACTCCTGAATTCGGGTTCACCGGCTTCACCAAGAACAGGCTCTATGGAATAACCAGAAATCCATGGAACCCGGATCGGACGCCCGGAGGATCGAGCGGCGGTTCAGCTGCCGCTGTTGCCGGGAGAATGGTTCCTGTGGCGACCGGTTCCGATGCAGGAGGTTCGATTCGCATTCCCGCTTCCTATTCCGGATGCGTTGGCTTGAAAACGTCTTTTGGGAGAGTCCCGCTGGGTCCTTCCCCCTTTCTGCAAATGTATCACGTGTGGACCCAGGGCCCCCTGACCCGAACGGTTCGTGACGCTGCTCTGTATCTTGATTGCGTTTCGGGCTATCACCCTTCAGACCCTGATTCTCTCCCTTCTCCCTCCGGCTCATTTCTCAAAGCTTTGGACCAGTCCCCAAAAGATCTTCGCATCGCATTCAGCCCGACCCTGAGCTATGCAAGAGTGCAAAAGGATGTCATGGAAAGGGTTGAGGAGGGCGTCAGGTGCTTTGAGGACATGGGGCACAGGGTTGAACTGTGGAAAGGGGAGTTCCCGGACGTAGGAGATACCTGGTCCTTTCTCATGAATGCCGAACTCTACGGGATCCTGCACCAGAGGCTGGATCGAGATCGCAAGGACATGGGAAAGACTCTTGTCCAGTCCCTGGATCTTGCGAAAGGGGTTGCCATGAGAGAGCAGATCGAGGCTCAGAAAATAAGGACGACAGTGAACCGCATCCTCTGGGAGTTTTTTGAAAGCTTTGATCTGCTGCTGACTCCCACCATGCCTACGGAAGCTTTCTCTGCCGGAGGTCCGCCGCCGTCAGAGGTGGATGGCCACCCCATCCCGCTCCTTGGAGCGGTAGCCTTTACTTATCCTTTTAATCTATCCGGCCATCCCGCCGCTTCCGTGCCCGCGGGTCTCACAAAAAACGGGCTCCCAGCCGGGCTGCAGATCATCGGGCCGCGGCATCGGGAGGACCTCGTCCTGCAAATGGCCTATGCTTTCGAAAAGAGAAAACCCTGGAATGGTCGATGGCCGGACATGGGTTTGTGAAGTTTACTCGCCTTCCACCTCCACCGCATAGATGTTCTGGGCCTGGTAAAAGAACTGACTGATCCGGTAGGTCTTGGACGGCTGAAGATCCAGGACCACTCTTAGAGTCCGGTTCTCTTGGTGGTAGAAGGTCCGTATCCTCTCAATCAGTTTACCCTCCGTGGCAATCCGGGACAGTTCCCGTTTCACGGGCAGGGTATCCTTGATGTCGATGACGAATCGAGGTTTGTCTTCTTCAATGGCGAAGGCAGAGGGAGTAAAAAGTCGGTTGCCTTGAATCCACACCGCCTCTTTGTCCGGGGTCTTGAGTTTGAAGGTAATCTCCGAGATCACAAGGCCCGGGTCCGTTTTCTTCGCGGCCTTCTGCAAATCCTTGTAGCTCTCGACTTGGATCGCGTAAGAAGCGGTCGTTTCGCCGGAGACGGGGTCGGAAAAGGCGACCAGAGCCAGAACGATGAGAAAAATAAACTTCATCATAATTCTTCGGGGGTGAAGGAGACCACGGGATCGATCTCCTTCTGATTGCTCAAGAGCATGACCAACCGGTCGACCCCGAAGGCAATGCCTGCCGACTCCGGCATGAAAGGAAGCGTGCGGAGGAACTTCTCAGGCATAAGGTAGACCGTTTTGCCCTGCTCTTTTCGTTTGGCCAGTTCTTTCTCGAATCTGGCCCTCTGTTCGACAGGGTCTGTCAATTCGGAAAAAGCGTTGGCCAATTCAAGACCGGCCACATAGAGTTCAAATCTCTCGGCGAAGCCTGGAGCGTTCTTACTCAGGCGTGCAAGTGCTGCGAGGGTTGACGGATAATGGTAGAGGAAAACAGGTTTCGGGAATCCCAGATGGGGTTCGATTTCTACCCCCATGGTTTCATCAAAACGGCCGCTCGCCATGGCTTCTTCCATAGAGCTCGAAGCGTATCGCTCAAAAGCCTCCTGAACAGTGACCCGGGGCCATGGTCTCTTCAAATCCAGGGCGTTGCCCTGAAATTCCAGGCCAGAGGCTAGGCCGAGTTCCTTCAAGACAAAAACGACCATCTCCTCACATTCATCCATAAGACCCAGGTAGTCTGTCCCTGCGCGGTACCATTCGAGCAGAGTGAACTCGGGAAGATGGCGCTGACCTCTTTCCCCTTCCCGGAAGCACTTACAGACCTGAAAGATCTTGGGATACCCGGCCGCAAGGAGCCGCTTCATGCACAATTCAGGAGACGTGTGCAGAAACACCCCGCCTCCGCGGACCGCATCGATATGAAGCTCGGGAGCCGGCGCCGGGATGAGGCAGGGGGTCTCGACTTCGAGATAGTTTTTTTCAGTGAAAAAATGCCGGATCGCCTGGATCAATCCGGCCCGCAGCCAGAGGGTCGGGCTTTTGGCGGTTAAGGTCTCCCTTTCTTGCAGAGGGGAGTGATCATTTGACCCGGGTGACATACTCCCCGGTCCGTGTGTCCACGGTGATTTTGATCCCTTCGTCAATAAAGGGAGGAACTCGAAGGGTGTATCCTGTTTCAAGGGTCACCGGCTTGCTGTCACCGGCAACGGAGTCGCCCTTAGCCCATGGATCCGAACGGGTCACCAGGAGATCGACGAAGTTGGGCAGGGTCAGGCCGATGGGTCTGCCGTCGAAGAGAAGGACGTCCACTTCCAGGTTGTCGATGAGGTAGTTCTTGGCATCCCCTACCTGTTCGGCGCGCAGAGCCGACTGATCGTAACTTTCGAGATCCATGAAGTGAAAGTGACCTTCCTGGCTGTAGAGGTACTGCATCTTTCGCTGTTCAAGGTTGGCCGATTCAAACGAATCCACGGAGCGGTAGGTCCGATCAATAATGTTCCCGCTGATCATGTTTTTGAGCTTGCATCGATAAAGCGCCTGGCCCTTGCCCGGTTTTGTAAACTGGAAATCGATCACCACATAAGGTTCTTTATCAATGAGGATCTTGAGACCCTTCCTCAAGGAGCTGGCGTTGTACATGAATCTTATTCCTCTCTTTGGTCTATATGTCGCGGTTCTTGGGGAATATAGGGAAGAGCTGTAGTGATGTCAAGACCAAAGGAATGGGAAGGAAAAGACTGGACTTAGGGTGGGGGAAAGCCTAACTTTGACTCAAAGGCAGGAGCCCTGCGCCGGCCTTGATCAAGAACCACGGGGGGTGAAAAAGATGCTGGTTCGAGTCGTTCTTTTGATGGGAATGGTTCTGGCTTTCCTGGGCCATGGTGCGTATGCCCAACAAGTGGGAGATGTCCTGAAGGGCTTGAAGAAAGGGATCGGCGGTTCCTCCACCGCCTCGGAGACTGAAATCGTAAACGGTCTGAAAGAGGCTCTTCAGATTGGAACAGGGAATGCCGTTCAAACCGTTTCCAAAGTAGATGGATACTACAAAAACTCCAAAATCAGGATACCCCTTCCTGATACGGTACAGAAGACCGAGAAGATTCTGAGAGCGGCAGGATACGGGTCCAAACTGGATGAATTCGAGCTCAGCATGAACCGAGCGGCTGAGAAGGCCGCTCCGGAGGCGAAGGGGCTGTTCCTGGATGCGATCAAACAGATGACTTTCACGGACGCCAAAAAAATCCTGAATGGAAGGGAGAACGAAGCCACCCTCTACTTCAAGGACAAAACCTCTCCTCGGCTGAAAGAGATCTCAAAGCCCATGGTTCATCAAGCGATGGGCGAGGTGGGCGTGACCAAATCCTATCAAGACCTGGAGCAATCGGCGCGTTCGGTGCCCTTTGCAGGGACCTTTGCTTTTGACCTGGATCAGTACGTGACCGATCGGGCCCTGGACGGCCTCTTTGTCATGGTCGCCGAGGAAGAAAAAAGGATCCGCCAGGATCCCGTGGCCCGGACCACGGACCTTCTGAAGAAAGTCTTTGGAAGCAAGCAGTAACAGGTAAACAGTATGCAGTAGGCAGTATGCAGTAGGCACCAAAGAGCGAGAGCAGCACACATGAGTTTTCACTGCTTACTCCCTACTGCTTACTGCCCACTTCTTCCTACAAGGCTACCGGTACCCTACCAGGCCTTTAACCTTGGTGTACCGCCTCGCGACTTCGTCCCAGTTGATGATTTTCATGAAGTTGTCCACATATTCCGCCCGGCGGTTCTGGTACTTCAAATAATAGGCATGCTCCCAGACATCGCAGACCAGGAGAGGGCAGACCCCCCAGATGGTCAGGTCCTGGTGTTTTTCGGCCTGAAGGATGACGAGATACCCCATGTAAGGCTCATAGGCCAGAACTCCCCAGCCACTCGCCTCGACCGTGTTGGTCGCAGCAACAAACTGTTTCCTGAATTGCTCAAAACTCCCAAACCCTTTTTTCAGAGCATCCAGGAGATCGTCCTTTGGTTCGCCCCCCTTGGCGGACATGTTGGCCCAGTAAAGGGAATGGAGAACATGCCCGGAGCCATGAAAGGCAAATTCTCTGGACCAGTGCTTGATCAGACTGTAATCTCCTGAGGCCCTTGCCTCCTCCAGCTTTTTCATGGCTGCATTAAATCCATTGACATAGGCGGCATGGTGCTTGTCATGGTGAAGGGTGAGAGTCTCTTTGTCGATGGTGGGCTCAAGGGCGTCGTAGGCGTAAGGCAAGGGCGGCAGCTTGCACTCGCCGATTTGGCGAGGCGCTGCGGCGCCCGGTGGGGTCTGAGCCTGAGCGGAAGCGTGGAGGCCTTCCATGCCGATCAGCATGCCTGCAAGACCCAGGCCCTTCATCATTTCTCTTCTTGTGATTTCATATTCCATAGCATATCCTCCCCTCGTGTATAAGTTTAGTGACAAGAATAAGCATTCTTGAGGCTGATTGCCAGATCTCCTGTATCAGGAAGGAGCGGACCGGACGATGAGAACAGAGCCATCTTTGGAAGATATCAGTCAAGCCCACGAGAGGATCGAACCCTTCATCCATCGAACCCCTGTCTTGACCTCCGCCACGATCAATCGGATGTGCGGCGGAGAAGTCTTTTTCAAATGTGAGAATTTCCAGAAAGCCGGAGCTTTCAAGATTCGTGGTGCCTGCAACTCTGTTTTCTCCTTGAGCGAAGATGAAGCGAAGCGAGGTGTCGCCACTCACTCTTCTGGAAACCATGCGGCCGCTCTTGCCCTGGCGGCACGATGGCGAGGCATTCCCGCCTATGTGGTCATGCCTGAAAACGCTTCCCATGTAAAAAAGCTCGCCGTGGCCGGTTATGGTGCGGAAATCATCTTCTGTAAACCCACTCTTGAAGCCCGTGAGAGGACTCTGGCCGAAGTCGTCGCACGAACCGGGGCCGCCTTTGTCCACCCTTACAATGACCTTCGGGTGATTGCAGGGCAGGGGACCGCCGCGATAGAACTGTGCCAGCAGGTGCAGAAGCTGGACATGGTTGTCGCGCCTGTAGGCGGGGGAGGGCTTTTGAGCGGCACTGCGCTCGCGGTTTCGCTTGTGTCCCCGGAGACGGCAGTGATTGCGGCGGAGCCTGAGAGGGCGGATGACGCTTACCGGTCCTTTCGAAGCGGCCGCATTGTTCCGTCCGTCCATCCGAACACCATTGCCGACGGCCTGCTCACTTCCCTGGGGGACCTGACGTTCCCCATCATTCAGCGATATGTGAGGGACATTGTGCTCGTGAGCGAAGAGGCGATCGTAGAGGCCATGCGGTGCCTGTGGGAAAGAATGAAAATTTTGGTGGAGCCCTCTGCTGCGGTGCCGCTCGGCGCCATCCTGAGCAGGCGGCTGGATGTGACGGGCCGGCGAGTAGGTATCATGGTTTCAGGAGGGAACGTGGACCTTGACCGCCTGCCCTGGGTCCCCAAGGGCTGATGCTCTCTTACCGTCTTAGGTCCTACGTTAACTGCACGAAGCGGAGAAGTTCAAGGGCGAACCGAGAAATGTCGAATAACGAATAAAGAATGCCGAAGGAGAGGATCGAAGTCGTTAAACTTCATCATTCGAAATTCCTTGTTCGACATTCGATATTCATGGTGTTCATCGGCTTCGGTTATTTGGTTACAGCCAAGAACCTGTATGGGCGGGTCAGTTTGTGGAAAGCACCCGGACCAGGACATCCCTTATCCTCTTGACCTTTTCCTCTTCCAAGACTTTCTGCCCTTCGAGATCCAGCACGTAAAAGACATCCGCAACCTGGTCGGCTTTCGTGGCAATCTTGGCAATCCGGATATCGATTCCAAGGGTGAAGAGGGTGTGCGTGATTTGATAGAGGAGGCCGATGCGATCGTCGGTAAAGACCTCGATCAGGGTGAAGAAGTCAGAGGATTCATTGTCCACGGTGACTTGTGTTTGACGGGTGAGGGTTCTCTTGCGGGAAAGAAGGGTCGGCTTGGCCTTCTGTTGCAGACGATCTGAAAGGGGAAGCTTGCCTTGAAACGTCTCAGCCAGATCCCCTTTTATCTTCTCCCAGATTTCCTCTGTGCGGATCGGATCCAGCGGAGGCGTCACCGTGAAAATGTCCACGGCCGTTCCATTTCGCCATGTGTAGATGCGGGCGGAGAGGATGTTGATATTGTTCAGAGCCATGACGCCCGCCACGTCAGAGAACAGGCCGGCTCTGTCATTGGCCAGAAACGTGACTTCATAGGTTCCGCTGGCCGGCTCTGCTTCCGCTTCAAGGCAGAATGCGCTTTCAGGTCCCTTCACCATGGCTTCCCGGAGGCTTTCAAAAAGAGTGACGTGGCGTGCAATCGCCCGCGGGCTGGTCTCGATCAGGTAGTTTGGAGGCATCCCATCAAAGATCGCTTCCCCATCAGCAGGGGAAAGCAGATCGCCGATCCGGCCCCGGACCTGCTGCAGGGACTGCCTCACCCTTCTTGAAGCATCCGGGGTCGCCAGCTCTCCTCTTTCCAGGATGTGAAGGATCTTGAAAAACAGCTCAAGAACCAGGTTGGCGACCCAATCGTTCCACGCTCTGGGCCCTGTGGCTCTTCCATCGGCCCAGGACAGAAGATAGAGCATCTTCAATCGTTCAATGGTCCCCACCACTCTGGCACACTGAACCACAATCTTCTCGTCGTTGAGATCCCGGCGGGTTGCCGTTTCGGCCAGAAGGAGGTGATGCTGGATGAGGAAATGGACATGTTCCGTCTTCTTCCTGTCGTAGCCGAAGCGCTTTAGAATGTTTCTGATGAGGAGGGCTCCCTTGCGGGCATGATCCTTTCCGGTTTTTCCAATGTCGTGAAAGAGCGCGGCCAGGAAAAGAGGCTCCGCATCACGGAGATCAAGAAAGATGTCTGTCAGAAGGATATCCCTTTCCTGTTGAAGGGTCTTCAGGTGTCGGACGGTTTGAAGCAAGTGTCTGCCGACGGGGAAGAGATGATAGTGGTCGAACTGAACCCGATCCTTGACCGGTTCAAACTCAGGGATGAAAGAACAGAGAAAGCCGGTCTCCAGCATCTGATCAAGTGCCTCGAAGGCATTGGACCCATTCAGAATGGAGAGAAAACCGCAAGCAGCTCTTTTGGACATCCTGAAGGAATCATCCACCAGGTACAAGAATTCCCGGACCAGCCTTTTGGATTCCAGGGAAAGTGGCCGGCCGGCTTTTGCCGCCTCCACGAAGATGTCCAACAGCAGAAGGGGATCGTGGAGAATGGCGGTGGCGGAATGGAAATGGATTTCCCCCTGTTCCATGTGGAACGGGGCGGGGAGGCTTTCCGGCTGGCCCGAGCCGGTGCCGTTCCTCCGGGAGCCCGGGAAGTGGGTGAACACAAAGGACCGGTGCAGAGACTTGATCCAAGCCATGGACGCGTGGAGCTGGCTCAGGAACTGTTCCACCGCCAGAAGACCGTCCTGGTCTTTGAAGGCAAGGGACTGGGCGATCCTCTCCTGATAATCAAAGGTCAGCCGGTCATTCTTTCTGCCGGAGCCTTGGTGAAGGTGGTTCCGCACGAGATGAATGAATTTGAGATGGCTCTCGAGATCCTGATATTCCTTGTGAGAGAGAATTCCCGAGTACTCGAGGTCCTTCGGCGTTCGGAGACGGAAAAAGGCCTTTGCCAACCACAGGAGGTGATGATAATCCCTCAATCCGCCGATCCCCTCCTTGATGTTGGGTTCCAGAAGGTCGCTCGCATCTCCGAAGACGGCCATCCGGATCTGATTCTGTTCCTCAAGCCATCGGCTGAAGGCCAATCCCTTCTTAGGAAGAACTCTCTTGCCGAGCCTCTCCATGAGAGCGAGGTAAAGGGGGGACTCTCCGCAGATGAAGCGAGCATCCAGCATGGAGGTGAGGGCTTCGAGCTTTTCACTCCCCAGGGTGAGGCAGTCCTTGATGCTCCGGATCCCGTGGCCCAAGTCGAGGCCCATGTTCCAGAGAGGATAAAAGATGTCCTCTGCCAGTTTCTTGGCAGAGGAGGGCACCTTGGAGTCAAAAAGGATCAGGACGTCAATGTCGGAGTGAATGCAAAGATCTTTGCGGCCGTATCCTCCCACCGCGACCAAAGCAAAAGGCTTTTTATCTCTGAAGAGTTCTTGCCCGGTTTCGCTTTCTTGAACACTCCTGCGGAAGTAATAGTCCACGATCTCCGCGTAATTCTCCTGGAGAGTCTCTGAACCCTCTCCGGTGGAGAAGAGGGAGATCAGCTCGCTCCTTGCGTTCTTCAGCTCGTCAGAGGGAGAAGTCATGGCCCTTGCTAAATGGCGTCCTTGCCTGACTCGCCTGTCCTGATGCGGATGGCATTCTCCACAGGAATAATGAAAATCTTGCCGTCCCCGATCTGGCCCGTCTTTGCCTTTTCCTGGATGACGCGGACGGCGTCGGAAACCAGTTCGTCTTCCATCACGACTTCGATCTTGATTTTGGAAACAAAATCGACCTGATATTCCGCTCCCCGGTAAACCTCTCGATGACCCCGCTGGCGGCCGAAGCCTTTGACTTCCGTGACGGTCAGTCCTTTGACCCCCAGGGCGGAAAGGCTTTCCTTCACATCATCCAACTTGAAAGGCTTGATGATTGCTTCTACCTTTTTCATAGTCCTTGCTCCTTTTATTGAAGATCACGATTCATCGTTGCTTCTTTTCCCGATGCAGAAATGGGAGGAAAATCCTCGCCTTCAGGCGAAAACGTTCGTTCCGTTTTTGCGCCACGATGCAGGCACAAAGTTGCAAAGGCACATAGGCACAAAGAAAGGGACAAAAGGATGGGATAGAATGTTTTTTCTGCTTTGTGCCTTTGCCCCTCTGTTCCTTTGTCCCTCAAGGTCTGCCTCTAAAAGCTGTAGCCTTTTTCATCGTGCAGGCTGATATCCATGCCCCTTTCTTCTTCGTCATCACTGACCCGGATGCCGGCGACCCAATCAACCACTTTGAGGATGATCAGGGTCATGACAAAGGCGAACACGATCGTCGCAACAACGGCGACGAACTGAATGCCCAGCTGGCCTGGATAACCGAAGAAAAGACCGTCGGAACCCGCAGGATTGACGGTTTTGCTGGCAAAGAGGCCGGTGGCCAGGGCCCCCCATGTGCCGCCGAGGCCGTGAATGCCGACCACATCAAGAGAATCGTCGTAGCGCAGTTTGCCCTTCAGCATCACGCCCCCGTAGCAGATCATGCCGGCGACACCTCCGATAAGGATGGCGGAGACAGGCCCGACAAATCCGGAGCCGGGGGTAATGGCGACAAGACCTGCTACGGCGCCGCTGGCTGCGCCCAGGGTGGTGGGTTTGCCCCTGTGGATCCATTCCACAAGAAGCCAGGAAAAGGCGGCCACCGCAGAAGCGATGTGGGTCACCACGAAGGCGCTCGCTGCAAGACCGTTTGCCGCAAGGGCGCTGCCCGCGTTGAAACCGAACCAACCAAACCACAGCAAAGCCGCCCCGGTGATGGTCATGGGCAGATTGTGAGGAATGTAGGCCGTGCTTCCATAACCGAGCCTTCTCCCCACAAACAGGGCTGCGGCGAGAGCGGAAACCCCGGAGCTGAGGTGCACCACCGTGCCTCCTGCAAAGTCCAGGGCTCCCATCTTGGCCATCCATCCTCCGGAACCCCAGACCCAGTGAGCCAGGGGATTGTAAACAAAGGTTGCCCAAAGAACAGTAAAAAGCAAGAAAGATATGAATTTCATTCTTTCGGCAAAGGCGCCGGTGATGAGTGCCGGAGTGATGACGGCGAACATACACTGAAAGATCATGAAAGCGTAGTGCGGGATGGTGGGGCCATAAGTTTCGTGGGGTTCCATTCCTACCCCTCTTAGGCCGAACCAATCAAGGCCTCCGATGATGCCGCCGTGGTCCGGGCCGAAAGACAAAGAATATCCCCACAGCACCCATTCAAGAGTGATGAGGGCTAGTATGATATAGCTTTGCATGATGGTGCCGAGAACGTTTTTGCCTCTGACCATGCCTCCGTAGAAAAGGGCCAGCCCCGGGGTCATGAGCATGACCAGTGCCGACGAAACGAGTACGAATGCCGTATCTCCTGTATTCATGAGTTCTCTCCTTTCGCTGTTCCACTCTCTCCATGGCAAGGAGTGTGCCATTGCAATTCGAGACTGGTTTTCCCTATAAAACAAGAGGTTGCGATAGAGGGGCGATTTTTCGTCCTGAATGATGCGTGACAAAATTGTAGGAATAATTTATTGCCTATACGAAATTGTCACGGACTTGCGGATCGGGGAAACTCGACGAGCGAAGGCTCAGGTCGCTGAGGCGAAAGAGGTTGACAACAGAGGGAGGGGTGAATACCATGATTCCTATTCCTTTTCCCGCCTCCGTTCTGCTTGACCACTTCAGGAGCCGGGGCTCCCAGAGGACATTGGGTTCACGATTCCATGAAAATCATCACAGAGGGGAAGAATGAAAAAAATCGAGGCCATTATCAAACCGTTCAAACTGGATGAAGTCAAGGATGCCATCCTTCAACTCGGAGTGGGCGGCATGACGATCACGGAAGTCAAAGGCTTTGGCCGCCAGAAAGGTCACAAGGAGATCTATCGGGGCGCGGAATACGTGGTCGATTTTCTCCCCAAGATCAAGATCGAAGTCGTTGTCGCCAAAGAGTTGGTCCCAAGGGTGCTCAAGGCCATCAAGGAGAATGCCTACACGGGGCAGATTGGGGACGGGAAGATTTTCGTGGTTCCCGTAGAGAAGGCCGTTCGCATCAGAACAGGAGAAGAAGACGAGGACGCCATCTAGTCACCGCAACTCCTCTCATCAAATCGGCCAGGATTTTCTGGAATCCAGAAACACCCTCATCAAGAAAGAGCTCACCCAGAGTTCTGGATTTCTCACCACCCGGCGCTACGCCGACCTTATGGACCGGTTTATTCGGTCTTTGTTTCTTGAGGCCGCGTTCAGCGACGAGTCCGAAGAAATCCATGAGGGAAGCGTCGCACTTGCGGCCCTCGGCAGTTATGGACGACGGGAACTGTGCCTGGGATCGGATGTGGATCTCCTGGTGATTCACCAGGGGAGGCTCTCTCGTGAGACGAGCGAGATGATCCGCCGGGTCCTTTATACCCTCTGGGATGCAAAACTTGAAGTCGGTCACTCGGTTCTGACCTTTCAGGAATGCAACCGTCTGGCCCTGAGCGATTTCCGGTTTCTCACCTCTGTGATGGATGCCCGCTTCCTGCTGGGGGCCAGAGACTTCTACCGCCTTTTTGAAGCGGCCTTCTGGTCGAAGATCGACCGGGAGAAAGAGGCCATCCGCAGGCAGTTCCTCCTGTATCAGCAAAAGAGACAGGAAAAATTCGGGACCCAGGAATATTTTGTGGAACCGGACATCAAAGAGGGTCTGGGCGGCCTCAGGGACATCCACTTCATGGCCTGGGCGGCCAAGTTGTATTTCAGGTCAAAGCATCTCCGCGAGGTGAAGCGCTTTTCCGTTTTTTCCCATTTCGGTCTGGACAAGCTTCATGAATCCGAGAGTTTCCTCCTCAAGGTGAGAAACCAGCTCCATCTTTTGGCCGGAGGGCGGCGAGAGGATCGACTTCTCCTCCCGTTCCAGCCAAAGGTGGCCAAGAGTCTGGGCTTCAAGAACGGGGCCTACAACACAGGGCCTGAGAAATTCATGAAAGATCTCCACGGCCATCTGAACCGAATTCGCTACAGAAGCGAAGAGTTTCACGTGAAGGCCATGGAGCTCATTGATCCGCAGCCCGAGGAGCCTTCTCCTGAGCAAATCTCGCCTGAATTTCAGGCGATCAAAGGGAATCTTGTTCTGAAGGCGGAAGGCCTCACTCCCTTGCTGGTCCTCAAAGCCCTGGATGAGGCGAATCGGAGGGGGCTGTCCTTAGGGTCCGGGCTCATCTGGGAGGCGAGCAAAAAGATCGAGCAAGAAGGGAAGGCCCTTCTGGATCTCCCCGAAGCGAGAAGTCTCTTTCTTGAGTTTCTGTATCGCCCTTCCGATCCGAAGATTCTCAGGCTGGCGCTGGAACTGGGGCTTATCACCCTGTTTATTCCCGAGTTCAAGAAAATCAGAAACCTGGCTCAGTTCACCTACTACCACTCAGAGACCGTGGATCTTCATTCCCTGAAAACGCTGGAGATCATCCACGACGTTTCAAGGGGCGTGTACGGTGATCGGTGGCCTCTTTTCAAGCAGGTTTACGCTGAGCTCAAGAATCCGGAGTGGCTCCTTCTGGTCGGCCTCTTGCACGACATCGGAAAGGGATACAGAGGGGAGCATCCCACACGAGGGGCGGAGATCATCCCCAGGATTTTGAAGAGGCTTGGAGTGGACAGGGATGCCATCCAAGTGATCCCTTTCCTCATCCAGCATCACCTTCTCCTGGCCAATATCTCTCAGCGAAGAGATCTGAACGATGAAAAGACGGCTGTGCAAGTCGCCCAAGTGGTGGGTGACCTTGAGAGGCTGAAGCTTCTTTTTCTGCTCACAGTCGCCGACAGCTTCGCCACGGGGCCGATCGCGAGCAGCGACTGGAGGATCATGCTCCTGATCGAACTTTTTTTCAAGGTCAGGCGCATCCTTCAGAGCGGCACCCTTGCTTCGCCGGATGCGACAAGAAGGGTGGAAGAAAACAAGATAGCCCTGTCCCGGTATTTGGCGGGAGCGTTTTCAGGGAAGGAGATCGCGGTTCTTATGGATCAGGTTTCAACCCGATACTTTTTGAATGTACCGCTGGAAGACATGGTGGAGCATTTTCGGATTGCCCTGAGCATGGGCCATCAAAGACTGTCCTGGACGCTGAAGAAGTTGAAGCACGCCCCCGTCACGCGCGTCGTCTTGTGCACCAGGGACAGGCCAGGACTCTTCAGCAAAATGGTCGGGGTTTTCACCCTTCACAATATCAATGTGCTTTCAGGGAACATCTTCACTCTGAAGAACGGCCTGGCCTTTGACCTTTATGACGTTACGAACCCCCTCGACCCTCTGAGGGAGGAGGAGATGTGGGCGAAGATGCTGCATGACGCGCGACAGGCGATCGACGACCAACTCCCGCTCGATGAATTGATCAGCAGAAAAGCCCAGATGAGTTCCTTTGAGGAGATCCACTACACCGAGCACCCGGTGGAAAGAATCCGAGTCGACAATGAAGGCTCCGACTTCTTTACCATCATTGAGGTGGGAGGCGGGATCCGAACCGGGCTGCTCTATGAACTGGCCAAGAAAATCTTTTCTCTTGGCCTGGACATTCGGTTTGCCAAGGTGAACAGCGACAAGGAGAAGATGACCGGTGTCTTTTACGTCAGGGATGCGAGCGGTCAGAAAATCTATGAGGATTCCGTTCTCGAGAAGGTGAGACGGGAAATCCTGGGGGTGCTTCAGTAGAGCCACAACCCAATTCTCATTGAACATTGATCATTGATCATTGAACATTGCTGGGTTCGTAAAAAGTCATCAAAGCCGTCACCCCGGCGAAAGCCGGGGTCCAGAAGTGCTTGTTTTTCCTGGATTCCGGCTTTCGCCGGAATGACGGAA